>Ga0247839_1000768_pt1 | contig 56068 bp, 72 predicted proteins | sample LaCruzMarch2015__6_FD_192405 | JGI IMG/M metagenome (GOLD analysis project Ga0247839, IMG submission 192405) | Freshwater microbial communities from meromictic Lake La Cruz, Castile-La Mancha, Spain - LaCruzMarch2015_16m | ecosystem: Environmental > Aquatic > Freshwater > Lake | place: Spain...
CGATATTTCATCTTCCTGTGCTGTATCTGAAACTCCTCAATTGAAACGAATTGAGTCTACCAAGTCTGAGCCACCAACTAATCTTCCACTATAGTTATGTATACATTTCACAAATTAAAACAATCTAAACAGTCTTTTTTTCATTTTCTTAAAAAAGAACATGTTGTTATTTGGGGTGTCTTACTTTCTCTTGTTCTTGCTTTCATGTTTGCATTTTTACTTCCCCCAAAAGATTTTAGAGTGGATACTTTTATTGAAGTTGAAAAAGGAATGACAATGTCTTCTTTTGCTGAAAAACTCAAAGAAGAAGGTTATATTAAGTCAGTTTTTTTGTTTCAAACAATTGCGATTGTAATCGGTGGCGAAACTGGTCTTGTTGCGGGAGATTATTCCATGGATGCAGCAGAAAGTACTTTTCAACTTGCAAGGCGTTTCGTGAAAGGAATTTATGATCTTGAACGAGTGAGGGTTCGTCTCGAAGAAGGTGAGTCAGTGTATGAATACGCAGAAATTCTGGATGAGAAATTACCAAAGTTTGATAAGACACAATTTTTGCGAGTTGCTGGTCCAAAGGAAGGATACATATATCCTGATACATATATCTTTTTTGAAACAGCTGACGAGCAAGATGTCCTTCTTGCAATTGAAGAAAATTTCCAGAAAAAAACTGCAAAACTTCAAGAACAGGTTGCAAAATCAAATAGAACTTGGGAAGAAATTGTTATTATGGCTTCAATTATTGAAAAAGAAGCAAATCGAAACAAACAAGAGCAACAAATGATTTCGGGAATTCTTTGGAAGAGAATTGACAAGGGAATGCATCTTCAGGTTGATGCTCCATTTAAGTATTATCTCGATAAGGGTTCGTTTGATTTAACTATTGCCGACCTTCGAACAGATCACGAATATAATACTTATACTCGAAAAGGTTTGACCCCAACTCCGATTGGTAACCCTGGAATCGCAACTCTGACTGCTGCAGCAAATCCAATCAAATCAGAATATTTCTTCTATCTTCATGGAAGAGATGGGGTTGTGAGATATGCCGTTACTCATGACGGTCACGTCGCAAACAAAAATCAATATTTAAGATAAACTTACTAATATAACGAAAGAACGAAAGAAATAGATATGCGAAAAAATAACCTAGCCTTTATCGATGTTGAAACAACTGGATTTGATCCGCAAAAACATGAAGTGATTGAAATTGGTTGTGTGGTTGTAAAACAACTCGATGATATCGGAACACAGTTTCAGGTAGTAAAAGAATTAGAATTAAAAATTAAGCCAGAGCGACTTGAGGATGCGGATCCAGGCGCTCTTCGAGTAAATGGATATAATGATGCAGATTGGTTGTTTGCTCATACGCTTCAAGAGGCGATGACGGTCTTTGCAGAAGCAACGAAAGACGCTATCTTTGTCGCTCACAATCTAGCTTTTGACTATTCATTTATTCAAGAAGCATTTAAAAAGACTGGAGTTGAAAATAAAATGTTTTTCCAAAAAATGGACACCATTTCTATTGCATTTGCAAAACTACACAAGGACCCAACAGTGGAAAGATTTTCACTTCAAAAACTGACAGAGTATTTTGGGATTGTTAACCAACGAGCGCACACAGCGCTTGCGGATGCGAGAGCAACCTTTGAGGTGTATGAAAAAATGATGAAGATGTAATAAAAAAGAGGGCGAAGCCAAAGGCTTCGCCCTCTTTTTTATTTTTCAATAATCAGTATGATTAAAGACATGAACAAAAAACCAACAGTATTTGTCGGAGTGTCGGGCGGTGTTGACTCATCGGTTGCGGCTTTTCTCTTGCAACATGAAGGTTACAATGTTGTTGGTGCTTTCATTAAAACCTGGCAACCAGATTTTATCGAATGTACTTGGCGTGAAGAAAGACGTGATGCCATGCGTGTCTGTGCTCATCTTGGAATTCCATTTATCACCATTGACGCTGAAAAAGAATACAAAGAAAAAGTTGGTGAGTATATGATTGAAGAATATCGAAAAGGAAGAACTCCAAACCCGGATGTCATGTGCAACAAAGAAGTGAAGTTTGGAATCTTTCTCACAAAAGCGAAAGAGCTGGGTGCTGATTTTGTTGCAACGGGTCACTATGCACGTCGCGTGGAGACAAACGGAAAAATTCAACTTCTTCAAGGTCTTGATCAGAAAAAAGATCAAAGTTATTTTTTGTGGACTCTTTCGCAAGATCAGCTTAAACACATTTTATTTCCAATAGGGCATCTTCCAAAAGACGAAGTGCGAAAGATTGCAGAGAAAAATGGTTTGTTTACTGCAGTAAAAAAAGACTCACAAGGAGTTTGTTTTCTTGGTGAGATTGATATGAAAGATTTTCTCCAGCACTACATTCCAAAGCAAGAAGGAAAAGTTTTGGATACAGACAATAATGAAATCGGAGTTCATGATGGAGCGCTTTTCTTTACTTTCGGAGAAAGGCACGGATTTACCATTACAAAAAAAGGAACAAGCGACAAAGCTTTATATGTAGTGGATAAAAATCTTGAAGCAAATACTATTACAGTTTCGCCAGAGGTTTCAGATAGAAAAAAATTCACAAATCCAAAAGAAATTAGAATTGCACATACAGTGTGGAATCACCTAATTGAGTTTGGTAAAAAATACTCTGCCTCAATTCGTTACAATCAAATTCCAGTACACTGTACTATTGTTCGAGGAAAGGATAACCAAGCGATGGTTATATTTGAACAAGAACAAGATACCTTTTCACCAGGGCAGTCTATTGTGGTTTATGATGGAGAACAGTGTTTGGGAGGGGGGATAATAGTTTAGTGAAAAAGGAACAGAAAAAGCCGCGACAAATGTCGCGGCTTTTTCTGTTCACATTAAGGAATATATTTTAAATAAAGTACTTGACAATATTTATATATTATGTTAATATATAAATAAATTTAAAAACAATAGTCCTATGAAATACATTATTGCAGTGTTTACACTTTTTCTTTGTGCTGTAAGTTGCACAAACAACAGGACAGAAAAATCTATTATCATCCAAAAAGTGAAAGTAGATCTTACGAAAACGCCACAAGAGGCTATCAGCGCTACGCATTATACTCAATACGTAGAACCCAGTGTGATGAGCAGTATGCCACAACCAGAAGTTGATGAAGTGGAAGTTTATTTTATTTGTTTCGATCAAGGTCTTTCATCTAGTCAGCTCGAACAAATGGTACACGCTCATGGTTTGAAACTTGTTGATCCAATCACTCTTTGTGCTTTCAATGAGCAATATCCTGAATTGGCTAATACTATTCCAAACGCGACTCAATGGCGTGATAAAAATGATAAAATTCACTACATGTCTTTCGTGGAGTTCCACGGCGAACATAAGGTGAATGCTCATCAGGATGATTTTGGATGGGGTGCCTATTGGTTTTTCGGGTGTGTTCGCAAGTAGTAAGTAATGTGTATTAGTTTAAAACCGTTTCGCTTAAGCGAAACGGTTTTTTTATTTACAAATCATCAAGAAAGTTTTGTTTTGGTTTTTCAAAAGCCCTTGTTTGCCTTGGGTGGTATAATTGAAAAGTTATGAAAAACACACCATTTGAAAATATACAAAAAAGAATAGATAGCGCAGCGCAGATTTTGAAACTTGATTCTCATATTACAAAGCTTCTTCTCACTCCAGAAAATATTGTGGAGAAAACTTTGGAAGTTGAAACATCGAAAGGGTTAAAATCTTTTCCAGCATATCGTGTTCAGTTCAACAACGCGCGTGGTCCATACAAGGGTGGAATTAGATTTCACCATGAAGCAGATTTAGATGAAGTCAGTGCGCTCGCTGCTGGTATGGCTATCAAATGTTCGGTTGTTGGAATTCCTCTTGGTGGGGCAAAGGGTGGTGTGACTATCAATCCAAAAGAATATACTGAGGCAGATTTGGAGCAAGTATCTCGAGCGTTTGCACGAGAGATGGCACCATATCTTGGAGTAGATAAGGATATTCCAGCACCGGATGTGTATACAAATGGTCAAATAATGGCGTGGATGCTTGATGAGTATGAAAAGGTGATTGGAAAAAATGAGCCAGGAATGATTACTGGAAAACCAATTGTACTCGGAGGATCGCTGGGGCGTGACACTGCAACAGCACAAGGTGGTGTCTATGTACTTCATACATATCTTGAAAAAGTAGAGGGAAGTGTGAAGCCAAAAAAGATTGTTATTCAAGGGCTTGGAAATGCTGGAGGGGTTGCTGCAGAAATTCTTCACAAGGCAGGACATACAATCATCGGAGTTTCTGACTCAACAGGCGGTGTGTGGAGTGGTGCTGGATTTGATCCTGCTCTTGTGATGAAAAACAAAGAAGAAGGAAAAAAACTCGGAGAAGGACTCAAACTCAACTCAGTCACAAATGAAGAACTTCTTTTACTCCCATGTGATGTGCTTGTGGTGGCAGCGCTCGATAACCAACTTCGAGAAGATAACGCAGATCAAGTGAAAGCAAAAATTATCCTTGAGCTTGCAAACGGACCAACAACTCCAGAAGCAGATAAGATTTTTGAATCAAAGGGTATTGTTGCAATTCCAGATGTTCTCGCAAATGCAGGTGGGGTGACAGTTTCTTACTTTGAATGGGTGCAAAACAGACAACAGTACTACTGGTCACTTGCTGAGGTTCAGGATAAACTTAAAGTAATCATGGTTGATTCACTTCATGAGGTGATGAACTATCAAAAGAAACATATGTCATCACTTCGAGGTGCTGCGTATCTTCTTGCGATACATAGACTCTATGAAGCAATGAGACTTCGAGGAAGGAAATAAAAAGAACAGATAAAAGAGCCACAAAAAATCCCCTAACAAGGGGATTTTTTGTGGCCCTGGTAGCGTTGACATGTCTAATAATTAGTGTAATGTAAAATAAAACATAAATAATACAATAAAATGAGCACCTTAGAAAAACAGATTAAATCTTTTTTAGGTATCGAAAATTTACCTATTTCAGAAGCGACTAACTATCAAATCTTACAAGAACTACTAGACAGCGGACTTCCTGGTCGTCCAGACTTTGCAAAACAAATCGAAATTCGAATGATCGAGTTGAATAAGACAGAGACTGACTACCAAATCTTACACGAGCGACTATGCGACGCACCTTCTGGTTCAGACCTTGAAAAACAAATCGAAATTCGAATGATTGAGTTGAATAAGGAACAACTCCCGAAGATTGTTGACTATCAAATCTTACAAGAACGACTAGACAACACAGCTTTGGGTTCAGATCTTAGAGAACAAATCGAAATTCGAATGATTGAGTTGAATAAGACAGAGACCAACTATCAAATCTTACAAGAACGGTGGGTAGATTCAAAGGATGGATCTTATCTTGCAAAAAAAATCGAAATTCGAATGATGGAGTTGAATGAAGATGAGACCAACTATGAAATCTTACAAGAACGACTAGACAACACACCTTCTGATTCCGACATTTCAAAACAAATCGAAATTCGAATGATGAAGTTGAATGAAGATGAGACCAACTATCAAATCTTACAAAAACGATTTGAAGATTCAACAGGTGAACCTTATCTTGAAAAACAAATCGAAATTCGAATGATGGAGTTGATTTCTTTTGTTTCAAAAGAACATATACCGGACTGGTTTTCTGTTCTTGTAAAGACACAAACTCTTAAAAGTCAACCTTCTTCAATTCAGTCTGTTCTCAACGAAAAATGCCAAGAAATTCTGGCAGCTTAAATTAAAATCCCCTTATAAGGGGATTTTTTTCGTGGCTCTGGTCGGAAAGAGGGAAATTTTGTATACTAGTCCCATGCTAACAAGTAATGAAATACGAAAGCGTTTTTTGGACTTTTTTGAAAAGCGGGGACACACTGTGCTTCCTTCGGCTTCTTTGGTGACGACAGATGAAAAAGGACAAACAAACGCAACACTTTTTAATACTGCAGGAATGCAACCTCTTATTCCATATCTTCTTGGGGAAGAACATCCAGGAGGTGGAAAGCTGGCAAGTTCACAAAAATGTGTGCGAACAAATGATATCGAAGAAGTGGGTGACAACACTCACCTGACATTTTTTGAAATGCTTGGAAACTGGTCTCTTGGAACATACTTCAAAGAAGATGCAATCAAATGGAGTTTTGAATTTCTCACCTCACAAGATGAAGGACTTGGACTTGATATCAACAGATTGTATGTAACAGTTTTTGCTGGAAATGAAGATGTTGCTCGAGATGAAGAAGCTGCAGATATTTGGCGAGCTATCTTTAACGAACACGGACTTGATCCTGAAAAAAGAATTTTCTATCTCTCTTCAAAAAGTAATTGGTGGACAGCGGGACCAGATTCTCCAGCGGGTCCAAGTACAGAAATGTTTTACGATGTCACAGGAACTCTCGTTGACGGACTTACTCATGAAGAATTTTTGAAAGCAGACGACGAACAAAAAGTTGTTGAGATTTGGAATGATGTGTTTATGGCTTTTGAACAAAAAGCTGGAAAAGTTGTGGGTCCACTTCCAAAACAAAACGTAGATACTGGTGCAGGACTTGAGCGTGTGACAATGGTGGTACAAGGAAAAACAAATGTGTTTGAAACAGATTTGTTTTCAGATATTTTGGAATCAATCAAAAAAGATGCACTTATGTACCAAGGAACAAGCGCGAGAATTATTGCTGACCATATCAAAGCCTCAATGTTTTTGATTTCTGACGGTGTTGTTCCAAGTAATAAAGACCGAGGGTATATTTTGCGAAGAATTATCCGCCGAGCGATGGTGAACGCACAAAAGATTGAACTTTCATTTGAAAAATTGGCAGATATCTTTGTCTTGATTCAAAAGCAATATGATTCTGTGTATGGAACAATACAAGCTGAAAGTGTTGTTGTCTTTCAAGATGAAATTGCAAAGTTTGAAAAGACTTTAATTTCAGGATTGAAAGAATTTGAAAAAGGTGAGCGAGATGCTTTTATCCTTTTCACAACATATGGTTTTCCTTTCGAGATGGTAAAAGAACTTGCGTTATCGAGAGGTGAAGTAATTGATGAAAATGACTTTCATTCAAAAATGAAAGAACATCAAGACAAATCACGACTCGGCGCAGAACAAAAATTCAAAGGAGGTCTTGCTGGTCATTCAGATATGGAAGTAAAATACCACACAGCAACTCATCTTTTACATCAAGCACTTCGAGATGTTTTGGGAAATCATGTATTCCAAAAAGGATCAAACATCACTCCTGAAAGACTTCGGTTTGATTTTTCTCACAATGAGAAAATGACTCCAGAGGAAATCAAGCGAGTAGAGCAAATTGTAAATGAGAAAATCAAGGATAGTCTTCCTATTTCTTTCCAAGAAGTTCCACTTGAAGATGCTCGAAACAAAGGCGCTCTCGGACTCTTTGGTGACAAATACGGAGAAACTGTAACCTTGTACCAAATCGGAAACGGGGATGAAAGATACTCACTCGAAATTTGTGGTGGTCCACACGTGGAAAATACAAATACACTCGGGACATTTAAAATCCAAAAAGAAGAAGCCTCAAGTGCTGGTATTCGAAGAATCAAAGCAGTATTGGAATAAATAAAAAACAGGGAAAACCCTGTTTTTTATTTTGCGTGATATAATACAAGTACATGTTTTTCTTTGGTTCAAAAAAACCAACATCGCAAAACCATCTTGTGATAAGTGTCGAAAGTTCGCATATTCGAACCTGTTTTGTGAATGTTTCAGACCATCAAAAACCATACATCATCGCACAGCACATTCAAACTGTTCAGGGTGACCACTATTCAATTCAAAACATTAGCAAGACTCTTGATCTTGCGATTGGTGCTTTAATTCAAAAAAAACCAACAAAAATAGATCAGGTTCTTTGTGTACTTTCTTCTCCGTGGTACATATCTCACATGGATACCTATATTCGAGACGAAGAAGCTCCGTTTGTATTTCGGGAAAGAGATGTAAAAAAGATTCTCAAAGATACTGTTCAAGATTTTTATAATACCTACAAAGATCAAGGTGATTTTGAGGTTCTTGAAAAAAATATTCTTCATATTGGAATTAATGGATACGAGATTCATGATTTCAAAAAAGAACACACAAGACGAGTGGAAGTTTCAAGTTATGTGAGTCTTGTGGGGAAAGATATTAAACAAATACTTCAAAATACAATAGAAAGACACACATCAAAAGATATCTCTTTCCATACCTCAATGTTGGTGCAGTCTGTGGTGAGTCGGGACGCATTTCAATATCTTGATAATTTTGTTTTGGTTTCGATTGAGGGTTTGTATAGTGAAGTTTCAATCATTAACCAGGGTTCGCTTGTTCATGGAGAGGTTATCTTGAGTGGTGAACATCTCATTTTCTCAAAAGCAGGGGAACAAAATATTCATCCAGATATTATTCTTTCTGAGCTTAAAACTCTCAATCAAGGAACTTTGCACCAGAATGCATCTTTGGGTCTTCGGAAAACAGTATCAAATGTTCAAGAAGAGTGGAGAAGACACTTTGTTTCTTCTCTTCAGGAAGTTACAAAAAATATTCCACTTCCAGAACATTGTGTAGTAATTTCCAAACCAACAACATTTTTTTGGATCAAAAACGCATTAGAGGATTCAAGAAATAAACATCTTTCAGTATCAGACAAAAATTTGCATGCTATACTAATGAATGCAGAAGCACTCCAACCTTTTTTGAGTGCAAAAATTCTAGAACCAGACTTTAAATTGATGATATACGCTGCTTTTACAAGTATAAAGGTAATACAATAAACACTATGTCACTCAGTAAGTTACATGATATAAAAAAACCAATGACTCACTATGGTAGTGAATATCGCCACAGTGAACCTCAAAAACCTCTCAAAAGAACCCCGGTAACATCGCCGAGTCGTCTTGGTAATTCGCGACACAATAATCATCCAAGTGGAGGCGGAAAAGGGCTGTGGTATTTGGCATTTATCCTCATACTCGGATTATTTTTCGGTCTTTCTGTATTTTTTACAGGTGCGGAAGTTGTTATTACTCCAACAATAGAAAATACACCACTCAATGAGCGATTTATTGCATACAAAAAGTCAGTCTCAAAAGAACTCACATTCGAAACCATGATTGTTGATGGTTCTGTAAGTGCTCCTGTGAGTTCTGGAGAAAAGCAAATGGTTGAAGAGCAAGCTGTGGGGCGAGTTGTTATTTCAAACAATAATGGTCCCGAGGCACAACCTCTTCGAATCGATACTCGTTTAGTTGATGACAAGGGAAGAATTTACAAAACAAAAGAAGCTGTGAGTGTCCCAGGACAAACAACAAAAGATGGAAAGCTAGTCCCAGGTACAGTCGAGGTTGATATTTATGCAGAAAAAGCAGGGGATACACACAACCAAACAGAGACTCAAATCTTGAAATTAATTGGTTTCCAAGAAGCAAAAAGTCCAAAATTTGATACCATCACAGCTCAAACTCTCGGTTCAATAGAGGGAGGATTTATTGGTGAACGAATGGTTGTACCACAAGAAGAAAAAGACAGAATCGTTGCTGAGCTACAAGAAAAGCTTCGTGCTGATCTTTTTGAAAAATCTCGAGCGCAAGTTCCTGAAAAAACAGTATTTCCAGAAAATCTCAGTACTCTTATGAATACTGAAATTAAAGAATCTATACAAGAAGATGGAACTATACTCATTACACTTTCCGGATCACTTTTCAATGTTCTGTTTAATGCTGTTGAATTCGAAAACTACATACTCCAAACTTCAATTGTGGGTGTTGATCAAGAAACTGCCTATATCTCAAACCTACGAGACCTTAATATTTCATATGTTGATCCAGTATCTCAAACTGTAAATCCAGAATCTCTTGAAAATCTAGCTTTTCAGATAGACGATGTGCTTGAAATTATATCAATCGTAAATACAGAAGCTCTTAGTTTTGACCTTGTGGGTCAAAAAAAGAAGGAATTTCAGAATATCATTGCAAAGTATCCAGGTGTTCAGTATGTTGAATTTGATATCAACCCATTCTGGCTCAATCGATTCCCGGATAGTAATGAAGATATCAAGGTCACTTTAACTACAGAAAATAAAGAGTAAATTGACCATTTATTAAACTCATGATAGAATTGTTTTTGTTATATGTCAGATGAAAATCTAATAAAGGTTCAAGGTACTGTTACAGAGGCTTTGCCAAATGCCACATTTCGTATTCAACTTCCGAATGAAAAGCTTATGATTGCTTATCTTTCTGGGAAAATGCGAAAATTCAGAATTAAGGTTTTGATTGGTGATACGGTTGAGGTTGTAACAGACCAAAGTGGAGAAAAAGGAAGAATCACAAAACGCCTCTAACGCGTTTTGTTTTTCCTCTTGCGTTTTTATTAAGTTTGTATTAGTATGTTCCCTTGTAAACCCTTGGGGCACCCCCGCTTGGTTTAATTTTTTATTATGAAGATAAAATCATCAATTAAAAGAAACAACTTGCGTCCCGGAGAACAAATTGTTCGACGAAATGGACGTCTTGTTCGAATTAACAAAAAAGACCCTCGACGAAAAGCTCGACAGGGTTAATTATTTAGACAATTATTATGCGAATTTCAGGTATTACGATTCCAGATAAAAAGAGACTTGAGGTGGGACTTACTGCCATCTTTGGTATTGGTCGTGCTCGGGCTCGAAAAATTCTTGACGAAAATAAAGTATCTTACAACGTAAAAGCTGTAGAACTCTCTGAAGATCAAGAAAACAAGATTCGACAATCAGTAGAAGCATTTCTTATCGAAGGAGATCTTAAACGAAAGGTTTCAGCAGATATTAAAAGACTTAAAGATATCAACTCATACCGAGGAGAACGTCATGTACGACGACTTCCGGCTCGAGGTCAACGAACAAAAACAAATTCTCGAACAGTTCGAGGAAACGTTCGAAAGACTATGGGATCTGGTCGAGTAAAGGCAACTAAGACTTAATCATCACACCTAATTATTTAAATTACTACAATGGGAAAAAAGAGAATTGTTAAAACAAAAGGTACATCAGTGAATAAAGATCTCAAAAATCGTTCACTCGCTCGTACTCCAAAGAGAAAACTTGCTGAAGGAACGCTTTTTGTTGAAGCGACCTTTAACAATACAAAAGTTTCTTTTGGTGATGATAAAGGAAACATTATTTTCTGGTCTTCAACAGGATCACTAGGATTTAAGGGTGCAAAAAAGGGTACTCCATTCGCAGCTGCAAAAGTTGGTGAACTTATCGGAGAAAAAGCTAAAAACATCGGTGTAAAAGAAGCAGCAGTAGTTGTAAAGGGCGCAGGTTCAGGTCGTGAACCAGCAATCCGATCTTTTATGGCTCATGGAATCGAGGTTTCTCGAATTCAAGACCGAACACCAATTCCACACAACGGAACACGTCAACGAAAGCCACGACGAGTATAATCCGTCTTACTAATAACTAATTAATTGTAGAACAAACACATGATTCTTGGAGCAAAATTTAAAATCTGCCGACGACTTGGTTCAGGTGTGTACGATAAGTGTCAATCACAAAAGTACATGCTTTCTGAGGCTCGTCATGCAAAAGGAGGAAAAAATCAAAAGAAACCAAAGCAGCTTACTGACTATGGTATTCAGTTGATTGCAAAACAGCGAATCCGTTTTTCTTACGGAGTTTCTGAAAAGCAATTCGTAAACTATGTACGAAAAGCGGAATCTATTTCTGGGGCAAAACCTTCAGAAAAACTTGCAGAACTTCTTGAAAGTCGACTCGACAATGTCGTGTACCGACTTGGAATTGCGTCTTCACGACGACATGCAAGACAAATGGTGTCTCACGGACACTTTATAGTAAATGGAAAACGAACAAATGTTCCTTCACAAGCTATCTCACAAAAAGATGTTGTGACTGTGCGAGAAAGTTCAAAAACTTCTCCTCTTTTCCAAGATATTGCAAAGAAGATGTCACAAAAAAATCTTCCAAACTGGCTTTCGTTTGACGAAAAAGCAATGTCAGCAAAACTTACTGGACGACCGAAAACTGATGATGCATTCCTAGACTTCCACGGAGTTATCGAATTCTACAGTCGATAGTCAAACCCCTTCTTTTTTGTTTATTAGTTATTAGTAATAAATGAGCGCTCAATTTATTTATGTCTAACACAAAAATTATTTTGCCTTCAAAGCCACGACTTGTGTCTGAAGAAGGAAACAAGGGAATTTATGAAGTAGATAACCTCAATCCTGGATTTGGTCACACACTCGGCAACTCTCTTCGAAGAATCATTCTTTCTTCACTGGAAGGTGCTGCTATAACATCTCTTAAGATTGATGGAGTGGAACATGAGTTCGATACACTGCAAGGTGTAAAAGAAGATGTTCTTCATCTCATCATTAACCTCAAACTTGTTCGTTTTAAATTGCTAACCGATGAACCACAAACAGTTGAAATTTCTGTTGGCGGACCAAAGGTTGTTACAGCAAAAGACATTCAAACTGTAGGACAAGTTGAAGTTTTGAATCCTGAACAATACATTTGTGAAATTACAGATTCAAAAACAAAGCTTAATATCGAAATCACAATTCAAAAGGGAATTGGATACCTTACACGTGAATCTCTTCAAAAAGAGAAGGTTGATATTGGAACTATCGCAGTAGATGCTGCATTCTCTCCAGTACGACGAGTTGCGTATGAAGTAGAAAACATGCGAGTAGGAGATCGAACAGATCACAACCGACTTCGAATGATTATCGAAACAGACGGAACATATACAGCACGTGAGGCTTTCGAAAAAGCAGTTGAAATCCTCATTATGCAACTTCAATCAATTCACGACTTTAAAGGTCTTGATGAGAAACCAGAAGTAATCGCAGAAGAAATGGAAAAAGAAATTGCTGCAGATCGAACATCAGATTCAGAAGAAATGAGTCAAGATGATTTCGATAAGCAACAAGAAATGCTTAAGACTCGAATCGAAGATCTTAATCTTTCAACAAGAACAATGAACGCACTAGCAAGTGCAAAAATTAGAACGGTCGGAGGTATTGCGCGAAAGCGAGAAGAAGATCTTCTAGCTATCGATGGAATGGGTGAAAAAGGAATCCAAGAAATCCGCCGCGCTCTATCAAATTTTGGTATTCTTTTGAAATAGCTACAAGGGGCTTGCCAAAGACGAAATATTCAGTAATATATAACACTATATAAAACATTATGCGACATCATAATAAAAACAGAAAATTTGGACGAGACACAGACGGACGACGAGCATTGCTTCGATCTTTGGCTATATCTCTTGTGCGATACGGACGTATCAAAACAACAGAAGCAAAGGCAAAAGAACTACGACCTTTTATTGAGAAACTCATTACAAAGGCACGAGTTGCAAAAGAAAGTATCCCAGCTCGACGTTCAATAATCTCAACATTAATGAACCGAAATCCAGAAGCTAAAAAACTTATCGAAGAGATTGCACCAAAATACAAGGATCGAAATGGTGGTTATACACGAATTTTGAAACTCCCACAACGGGGTGGTGACGCTGCTAAAATGGCGCTTATCGAATTTGTTGACTAATATGAAAGAATTTACATTTGACGCTACAAACAAAAAACTAGGACGACTTGCGAGTGAAATCGCAGTTATTCTGATGGGAAAAAATGACCCATCATATGCTCCAAACGTTGTGGCTCCTCACAAGGTGATTGTTTCAAATGCTTCAAAAATGGCTATCGACGAAAAGAAGATGGACGAAAAGAAGTATGCAAAGTTTTCAGGATATCCAGGAGGTCTCAAAATGGTTTCAATGCCACGAATGATTGAGAAAAAAGGATATACAGAAGTGCTTCGAAATGCTGTGTATGGAATGCTCCCTGGGAATAAACTCAGAAAGCAGATTATGAAGAACCTAATCATCTCAGAATAAATATATGGCAACGACTAAAGAAAACAAATATATTGAAGCTGTTGGACGACGAAAGACTGCAACAGCACGGGTTCGAATCACTCCTTCAAGTAAAATGACTTACTCAGTAAATGATAAGCCACTTGCAGACTACTTTAAAACAGTAGAACTTCAAAAGGTTATCACTGATGTATTCGCAAAAGGAAAAATCGAAGACAAATTCACTGTTACAGCAGTTGTAACTGGTGGAGGATTTGCCGGACAAGCAGCAGCTGTTCGACACGGAATCTCACGAGCACTTGTTGAACTTAATCAAGAAGTGAAAGGAGATCTTAAGAAGCTTGGATACCTCAAGCGAGATCCTCGATCAAAAGAGCGACGAAAGGCTGGTATGGCTGGAAAAGCTCGAAAGCGAAAGCAGTGGTCAAAACGATAAGACAAAACAAAAAACCCCTTGCGGGGTTTTTTGTTTTGTCTTATAATCATTTCAAACCAATACCGTTCGCCCTATGAAATACAAACACCGTCGCCGTTATCGCAAGGTTCTCAGATTGAAACAGATTACATTTCAGGATATTAAAAAGTTTGCTTGGATTGCTTTCTGGGTTCTCATTTTCTTCCTTGGACTTACGTCTTTCAAAGGCGCGCCTTGGCCGTCGAGAGATTCTTCGCCTGATGTCGTTGTTCCTGAAAGACCGAAAGAGGTTCCAGAAACAATCACCCATTCTTCTGAGGTTGTGGTCTATTTTTTAATTTTCCTTTGTTTGATCTACACGCTACACCGATTACTCAATTGGTGGTTCTATGAAAGAGAGGATTATTTGGGAAATGTGAGAATGGTCACTGATGAAGAAAGAAAAAAACTTCAAGTAAGGGAAAAAATCAAACAGAATTAGATTTGATGTAGAAAAACAAAAAGCCGTCGCGAAGCGACGGCTTTTTTCTATTTCAATCCAAACAACTTAACAAGCTCTTGCTCAGTTTCTGGGTCAATCAGCTGTGTTACGAGAATTGTGATTTCTGTGGCGAGTCCCATATCTTTTTTAATATTCATAAAAAGATGTTCAAGCGGATAGGGAGAAACCCAAACAGAATTTTTGAGCATCACAAATCCAGCTTTTTTCAAAATGTATCGAAGAGAGTTTCGCTCACTTTTTCGTGACTCCGGAAGATCAAGCATGACCATTCGCCAGTATCCATCCCAACTTGTCGAAACCAAAGAAGTTGGGGAAGAGAGTTTGAGGTTTCGGAGCTTGTGACGACCTTCTGGAGTGATTCGCACAAAAGAAGAATGTGGGGTTTCTATCTCTTCCACGAAGCCAGACTCAGAAAGAGTCTTGAGGCTTCGGTTTATAGCATATTTAGGCTTTGTAGAAGCCTCAAAATCAGCCCCAAAATCGTTTTCGAGCTCTTCGTGAAGCATTTCCTTATTTACCGCCTTTTTACCGTGGAGAAAGCTTAATATCTTTTCTTGAATATTAGTCTTTTTGTTATTCATGGCCATACTATATCATGGTTATCCACATTTTACAATATTTTTACGTACGTAAAATACTTGTCAAAAAAATCAGGATGAATATAATGAGGGGTATATTACAAGTAAGTTTTTAAATATATCCATGAGTGAAGAAAATAATCAAACAAATCAAGAATTTGATGTTGAATTAGAAAACGATGAGGAAACCTCTTTGGATGTTGTCAAAAAGCTCCGGCAAAAACTTCGGGAAACTGAAGAAAAAAACAAAGAAAACATGGAGGGTTGGCAGCGTGCTCGCGCTGACTATGCAAACCTCCAAAAAACTCACGCGGAGCAAATTCAAAATCTTCGAAGCTATGTTGTGAGTGACGTTGTGGAAGATTTACTTCCGGTACTCGACAGCTTTTCGATGGCGATGAGCAACAAAGAGGTGTGGGAAAAGGTTGATCAAAACTGGCGAATGGGAATCGAATATATTTTGAAACAATTTCAAACAACTCTCGAAAAATATGGAGTGACTGAAATTGAAACAAAGGAAGGAGATTCTTTTGATCCAAATATGCATCAAGCGCTCGAGACGGTTGAAACAGAAGATGGAAGTTTGAGTGAAAAAATCGCAGTAGTGATGCAAAAAGGATACAAGATGAAAGATACTGTTATTCGTCCGGTAAAGGTGAAAACGTATAAATTAGGTGATAGGGGTTAGGTGTTAGGTGAGAGAGAAAAGAAAAATAAATTAGTGCATCGCGGTTCGACCTCGATGCGCTAAAATGAAGCAAGAAAGATTGTTATTTTGAAAATAAAAAAAGCCGTTCGGTTCACGAGTGAACGTACTAGGCTTTTTAAAATCATGAACTTTCTCTTTATTTTGTCTCTTTACCAAAATCTTTTGAGGCATATATGCCCCAAATAACTAGTAGGATAAATAAAATCGCGGAAACATAGGGATGTTTTTCAAAAAAAGCTTTCTTTACTCCCATGAGTAGCCCTATAAAAGTCATTGCTAGTATGTAAATCAAAAGTCTTGTACTCATAACTTAAATAAATTAAATTTATCTCAAAATATCACTTTTTATTAATTTAGTCAAACAACTAATCATATGTCAAAAATAATTGGAATCGATTTGGGAACAACAAACTCAGCAGTTGCGATTGTTGAGGGAGGGCAACCAAAAATCATAGAAAACAAAGAAGGAAATAGAACAACACCATCTGTAGTGGCTGTTGGAAAAGATTTGTCACGGATTGTAGGGCTTTTGGCAAAACGCCAAGCAGTAACAAATCCAAAAAATACTGTTCACGGAATCAAGCGATTCATGGGTCACCGATTTTCTGATGATCAAGTGAAAAAAGACAAAGACCTCATTCCATACGAAATCCGAGAATCTTCAACTGGTGGAGTGGAAGTAAAAATGGGAGAAGAATGGTTTTCTCCAGAAGCTGTGTCTGCGATGATTCTTTCAAAGATCAAAGCTGACGTGGAAGAAAAACTCGGTGAAAAAATTACAGAAGCGGTAATCACAGTACCGGCGTATTTTGACGATGCACAACGAAAGGCAACAAAAGACGCAGGAGCAATCGCAGGACTTGATGTAAAACGAATCATCAACGAACCAACAGCAGCTGCGCTTGCGTATGGATTCAATAAAAACAAAGATGAAAAAGTTGTAGTGTATGACTTCGGAGGAGGAACATTTGACGTGACTGTTCTTGAGGTTTCAGATGACACTATCGAAGTGAAATCAACAGGTGGAGACTCACACTTGGGAGGAGAAGACTTTGACCAAAGAATCATTGCATGGATTCTTGAAGAATTCAAAAAAGATCAAGGGGTTGATATTTCAAAAGACCCACTTGCTATTCAACGACTCAAAGAAGCTGCAGAAAAAGCAAAGCATGAACTTTCATCTGCAAATCAAGCAGAGATTAATATTCCGTTCATTACATCAGACGCAACTGGACCAAAGCACCTTGTACTCACAATGACAAAGGCAAAGCTTGAATCTTTGGTACAAGAATACATTGAACGATCAATCAAAATCACAGAACAGGTACTTGGTGATTCTGGATTCTCAAAATCTGATATCAATGAAATTATTCTTGTGGGAGGACAAACACGAATGCCAGCGATTGGAGAAGCAGTGAAGGCATTCTTTGGAAAAGAACCAAACAAATCTATCAACCCAGACGAAGTAGTTGCAGCGGGAGCGGCGATTCAAGGAGGTGTTTTGCAAGGAGATGTGAAAGATGTTCTTCTTCTTGATGTGACTCCGCTTTCACTCGGAATCGAAACACTCGGTGGGGTTGCAACAAAACTTATTGAGAAAAACACAACAATTCCAGCACAACAGTCACAAGTATTCTCAACAGCAGCTGACAACCAACCTTCTGTAGAGATTCATATTACTCAAGGAGAACGACCAATGGCAGCTGACAACAAATCTCTTGGACGATTTGTTTTGGATGGAATCCCACCAGCACCACGAGGAGTTCCTCAAATTGAAGTGACATTTGACTTGGATGCAAACGGAATCCTTTCTGTAAAAGCAAAAGACAAGACAAGTGGAAAAGAACAGTCAATCCGAATCGAAGCATCTTCAGGACTTTCAAAAGATGATATTGAACGAATGAAAAAAGATGCAGAGATGAATGCAGAAACTGACAAGAAAAAGAAAGAGTTTGTGGATATTAAAAATACAGCAGAACAAACTCTCTTTGCAGCAGAAAAAGCTCTGAAAGATCATGCGGAAAAAATCCCAGAAGATACAAAGAAAGTGATTGAAGAAAAAGTTGCAAAGCTCAAAGAAGTGAAAGAGATCCCAGTCCATGCAGAAAGTCTTGATCATGGACCAATCAAATCAGCGACAGATGAACTCAATACTGAGATGTCAAAGATTTATGAGATAATGCAAAAGGCTGAACAAGAAAAGGGAACAGCAGGAGCAGAAACTCCAAAGGCTGATGATGGAGTGCAAGATGCGGAGGTTGTGGATGAGGATAAGAAGTAATTTGGTCTAAATATTATGATACGAACAATATTAAAAGCTCCATTTTGGTTGATATCTTGGGTAGGTGTTGGAATTGTTTCTTTTGCAACGGAAGTTGTGGATATTATTGATAATTTGTTTGATAAACTAGAAAAGAAATAATCCTACTTTTTTCTTGATAAAAAAGTAGCAAAAACTCAAGACCTCTTGAAAAGCCGGAGATTGCGGAAAATTTTTCTAAAACTTGCTAACCGCTTCGCTTAAACGCAAGTTTTTGTACGAAAAATTTTCCGCATCTCTGTATGGCTTTTCTACGAAGGGTCAAGAAAGATATGTCTCAAAAATTACAAAAAATTGAAGAGGAAATTGTCTTACTTCAAAATAAAAAATCTAAATTAGAACTTTCTAAGGCAAGGTCTGAATTCATGGGAAACTTTAACTCAATAGACCTATTTATTGAAGACGATACCCCTGAGTCAATTGATTCAAAAATTAAATCTAAAGAAAAAGAAAGGCAATTTCAATTACAAAAAGAAGAAAGAGATTTTAAAAGAAAATGGTATAACCAATCTTGGTTGCATGTTCTTGTTACTGCAACTGTAACTTTAATTGCAACTTTACTAGCTAGCTAGTTAGTGAATAACCATGTCAAAAGACTATTACCAAACACTTGGAGTGAGCAAGACTGCCACCAAGGATGAAATAAAGAAAGCTTTTCGAAAGCTTGCACATCAGTATCACCCAGACAAACAGGGTGGGGATGAAGCAAAGTTTAAGGAAGTAAACGAAGCCTATCAAGTGCTCTCTGATGACCAAAAACGGGCCTCTTACGACCGTTTTGGGTCTGCAGGACCAAACATGGGTGGAGGCGGTTTTGGTGGCCAGCAAGGCTTCGGAGGTTTTGATTTTTCTGGATTCCAAAACGGTCAAAACATGGAGTTTGATTTGAACGACATCTTTGAAGGATTTTTTGGAGGCGGTTTTGGCGGACAAAGAGTTCGTCGAGGAAGAAACATTCAACTTGGACTCACTCTCACATTTAAAGAATCAATCTTTGGAACAAAAAAGAAAATCAAGATTCCAAGTGAAAGTGCAATGGCAGGGAAGAAAGAAGTTGAGATTGATATTCCTGGAGGAATCGAGCACGGTCAAAAGATGAAACTTTCTGGATATGGAGAAGCTGTTTCTGGAGGACAAACAGGGGATTTGTATCTCATCATCACTGTTGCCGAACATCCAGTGTATCGAAAAGAAGGATACCACTTGGTACGAACACTTGAAGTCAAACTCACAGATGCAATCCTCGGCGCGAAATATGACATCGAAACTCTCGATGGAAATGTGACAGTGAAGATTCCAAAAGGAATCAACACCGGAACACTGCTTCGAGTGAAAGGTGAAGGGGTTCGAGTCAATGCATTTCAAAAAGGAGATATTTTGCTTCAGGTAAAAGTTCTCATTCCAGATTCACTTTCAAAGGAACAAAAGAAACTCATTGAAGAACTTCAACAAAAAGGATTATAAAAAAATCACCCTCTTCGGGTGATTTTTCGTATGCGACGTTTCGGCACATATTTTTGGTGTTTTAAACTTTCTTTGTAGTAGAGCAAAAATTCCTTAATAGGCCAACCAATAATACATGATGAGACTAAAATAGAAATAAAGACTATAGCATCCATAAGTTATAAATTTGAAGCTACTGTACCACAAAAGACAAAAAGAAAAAACGAACTTTCGTTCGTTTTTTCTTTTAGGATTATGCTCGAGAAACTTGTTGAGCTTGTGGTCCTTTTTCTCCGTTTGCTGCTGTGAATTCAACCGCATCTCCTTCTCGAAGATCGTTGAAAGCAACATCTTGAAGTTCTGAAGCGTGGAAGAAATAATCTTTTGCTTCTCCTTCAACAGAGATGAAACCGAATCCTTTGTCGTTTAGACGTTTGATTACACCTTGTGCCATTGTTGTTTTACAATTAACCTTATAACTCAAAACAACTCAAACCTCTAGATTTAGACTCCACAAGCCACAAGTGTTTTGACATTCACATCATAGCACGTCGGCCTATATTACGCAATTTAATTTTTATACACCTTTGTTCCTTCTTGAGTATCAAGAACATCATAACCAAGACTTTCGAGTTTTGCGCGGATTTCGTCACTTGTTTCAAAGTCTTTTTGAGCTCTTGCTTCGTCTCGTTTTTGAATCAGATTTGTGATATCTTCCGGAAGAGATATTTTTGATATCTTTGAAAAACCAAAACCAAGTACTGAATCAAGTACAAGAAGTGTCTCTTTTTTGTCTTCTTTTGAAAAAGTACTATCTTTTATCATTTCCCAAACTACTGCGAGAGCTTCTGAGGTGTTGAGATCATGTTCAAGTGCTTCTTTAAAATTCTCGACATACTTCTCAATAACTTCTCCTGTTTGTTCAGTGTCTTGCACAAAACGAGTGAGTTTGATTCTTGCGTTTCGAGCAGCGTCCAGTGATTCCCAAGTGAGATTTATTTTTGTTCGGTAATGAGCACCGAGAACAAAATAGCGAAGATCAAGCGGGTCATATCCTTTTTGAATAATATCAAAAAGAGTAAATTGATTTCCTTTTGACTTCGACATTTTTTCTCCATTAATCAAAATGTGTTCATTGTGAAGCCAGAAGTTTACAAATGGTTCTCCGTGAGCACATACAGACTGTGCAATTTCGTTTTCGTGGTGGGGGAAAGTGAGGTCGATTCCACCTGTGTGAATATCAAAATGATTCCCGAGATATTTTGTGGACATTGCCGAACATTCAATATGCCAACCTGGTCGTCCACGACCGAGACTTCCGTCCCAGTAATTTTCTCCATCTTCACTTGTCCAAGTTTTCCAAAGTGCAAAATCTTGAGGATTGTCTTTGTCGTATTCATCTGAAACAATCCGACTCAAGGTTTGATTACTTTTTTCAAGGTCGACTCCAGACAATGCTCCGTATTCTTTAAACTTTGAAATAGAAAAATATGTTGAGCCATCTTCTCCTTCGTATGCAAAACCTTTTGCCTTGAGAAGTTCGATCATATCAATCATTTCTTGGATGTGGTCTGTTGCAAGAACTTCTTGTGTTGGAGGAAGAATATGAAGAAGTTCCAATTCTCGGTTGAATTCTTTTGTATAGAATTCTGTAAATTCTTTGAGAGTTTTCCCTTCTTTTTGTGAATCGCGGATTGTTTTGTCGTCCACGTCAGTAATGTTCATAATATGATTTACTTTGTATCCTAAAAAGCCAAGGCTTCTTTTGAGAATATCATTGAACAAAAAGGCTCTGTAGTTTCCAATGTGAGGGAGGTTGTATACTGTTGGTCCACAAGAATACATTCCAACATGGCCTGGTTTGATAGGTTTAAATTCCTCTATTTGTTTTGTGAGGGTATTATAGATTTTCAGCATATGGGTTTATTGTACCGTAAAATAAAGAAAATTCTAGGCTTTTTTCGAGCTTGCATTATTTAAAAAAATAGGTAGAATAGTGTCTGTTATGTCAAACAGTGAATTTGCAGTTATAAAAACTGGTGGAAAACAATATAAAGTATCTGAAGGTTCTGTGATTAAAATCGCTAAACTTTCAAGTGGCGCAAAGGTAGGGGATTCTCTCACTTTTGACGAAGTACTATTGAAGGACAACGGATCATCAACAACTCTTGGAAAACCAACTGTTGCTGGAGCAAAGGTATCTGCTGAAATTCTAGAAATCGGACGAGAAAAGAAAGTTCTCGCTGTACGATACAAGTCAAAGAGTCGAACTTTCATTCGACGAGGACACCGACAAGATTTTGTGAAAGTAAAAATCACAAAGATTGCGTAAATAAAAAGACCCACAAAGTGGGTCTTTTTATTTACGCGTATTTCTGCTAAAGTGTCTTCTGAACAAAAGTACTAAACCAAAAACTTAATAATCATGATTCAAAAAATAGTTCAGAAAATAGTCCCAGTCGCCGTGGCGTTAGTTGTGTTACTTATAATATTTTGTGTAGTTTTTTTTCAAACTACACCATTTAGTCCAAAACCTGTAAAAGTTGAAGATACAAAATCTTATTTTGATGTACAGGACAAACCAATTATGTACAAATTGACCATTGTCGGAAATATTAAATATTCAAAATGGTACAATCCTTGGAAGCGTAGTGAATTTGAAATTTCTTTAAAAGATGCAAACGAAAAAATCATGGATGATTATTTTCAAACAAATTATCTTAATAGAGTATCTGACGATACTATTATTAATACTTTTGATGCTTCAAAATATTTTTCATCTGATCTATCTTTTGATTCAGTGTATTTTCAAATTGTTGTTGAAAAGAAAATCACCCTTACGGGAAAACCGCCTTTATGAGGCGGTTTTTTTAATGTCTATTTTCAAATGCGTTTCCAAGCGTCATCTTGTCTGTATATTCAAGTTCAGACCCAGTTGAAAGTCCTCGTCCAAGAACAGAAATTTTTACTGAACCGTTTGTGAGTGCGAGAAGTGCTTGCTTTACAATATCTTCCGTGTGTTCGCCTTGGGGTGTGAGTGAAAATGCCAAAATGACTTCTCGAAGAGATTTATTTTGGAGGCGTTTTGAAACTTGTGCTAAGAGCTCATGAAGTCTCACTGCTTTGTTTGGTTCCTTTTCAAGAATAGGGATGCTTCCACCGAGAACAAAGTAGTGTCCATCAAAGGCTCCACTACGTTCGATTGCTTCAAGGTCGGAATCTCGTTCAACCACTACAAGTTTTCCTTTGTCTCGAGAAGTGTCGAGAATAATAGGGGAAAGTATTTGGTCTTTCATCTTCGGAGAAAAATATTGAAAACTCTCAGGGCACTGTCTGATATTTGAAGTGATTGTTTTGATTGCATCAGAAAGTTCTTCACGATACCTCGGACTTTTTCGGAGAAGGAAATAGACAAAACGCTTGGCTTGTCGTTCGCCAATTCCAGGAAATTGTTTAAATAGCTCTGTAAGTTTTTCGAGATCTGTCATATTTAAAATCCTCCAAATCCATCATCACTTGGTGCTGGGCCAGTGAGATGTGTGTTTTTGTCGATAGAAAGAAATGAACTCGTCTTTTGATCGAAATACAAATCAACTTTTCCAACAGGACCATTTCGGTGTTTTTCAATCAAGATTTCTGCTATACCTGTACTTTCATTTTCACTTCGTGTTCCTGCTCGGTCTTCTCGGTGAATAAACATTACCACATCGGCGTCTTGTTCGATTGATCCAGAATCTCGAAGGTCAGAAAGACGAGGTTTTCCTCCACGACTTTCCACAGCTCGAGAAAGCTGTGAAAGGGCAATTACTGGTACATCAAGTTCACGAGCAAGTCCTTTGAGAGATCGAGAGATTTCCGTTACCTGGTTTACCATGTTGTCGTAGTTTTTGTTTGTTGTCATGAGTTGGAGATAGTCAATCATGATAAGCCCCAAGTCATGTTCACTTTTGAGTCTTCGAGCTGCAGCTTTCATTTTTGTAATATTATTTCCAGCCTGATCATCAATATAGATTGGAGCTTTTGAAAGTTCATGAAGAGCTTCTGAAAGTGCTTGAAATTCTTGTTCTGCAGAAAGTTTTCCTGTTCGAAGTTTCCATGCATCAACTTTTGAGTGTGCAGAAAGCATACGTTGAGTAAGTTGTCCTGCACTCATTTCCAAAGAGAAAATTCCCACAGAAATTCCATGCTTTACCGCAGCATTTCGAGCGATATCAAGCGCAAGAGTTGTCTTTCCCACAGAAGGACGAGCTGCGAGAATGATAAGGTCTGATTTTTGGAATCCAGCAAGCATATTGTCGAGTGCTGGGTATCCACTTGGAACTCCTCGAAGTTCTCCTTCGGAATCTTGAAGTTTTTCAATTTGTGCCCACGTCTCTTCGAGAGAATGCTTGATACTGATAAACTTTTGTCCACGAGGAACATTCGTTACACCAAAGATTTTCTTCTCAGCCTTGTCGAGCACGTCTTGAATTTCATCTTCTCCTTCAGAAAAACCAAGCTCAGAAACAAATTCACCAGCGTCAATAAGTTTTCTTTGAATTTCTTTTTTCTCAAGAAGTTTTGCGTAGTGTTTTGCATTTGTTGATGCTGGTACGGATTCCGCAAGGTCTGCAAGGTAACTTCGTCCACCGATCTGGTCAAGTTGCCCAAGTTCTTCGAGTTTTGTCGAAAGAGACAAAAGATCTACCGGTTCACTTTTTGTGTGAAGTTTGATAATTGCCTGAAAAATAATTCGATGCTTTTCACTATAAAAAGTATCTGGACCTACCAAATCTTCGATATCGTAGATTGCTTCTTTTCGGAGCATAAGCGCTCCAAGAAGCGCCTTCTCCGCATCAAGGTTTTGTGGTGGAATTCGCATTGATTTTTTGTCTGCCATAGTGTTTGTATTTTAGCACAGGGCTTGGTTTGAAAAGACTAGACAGATCTGTGTGGAAAGAGTGGAAATGTTTTAGGTGTATAATATCTCTAGAACAAAGAGTAAATTTTCTGCAAGGGAAAATTTGCAACCAAGAACCAGCTCAAACGTGGGCTGGTTTTTTTATTCTTTCATTTTTGATACAATATTTATATGACAAAGAAAACCTTACTTTCAGGGGTAAAACCAACAGGACGTCTCCATCTTGGAAACTATTTCGGGGCAATGAAGCAGTTTGTGGATCTTCAAAATTCTGGAACATATGAATCATATGTTTTTTTGGCAAACTACCATGCTTTAAATTCAATGCAAGAAAAAGAGGGGATGGAGAAATCATCTTTTGACCTCATCTGTGCATATCTTGCAATTGGACTCAATCCAAAGAAAACAGTTTTGTTTAAGCAGTCAGCCTTTCCGGAACTCGCTGAGCTTTGCTGGATTTTTTCTTCTCAAACCACCATGCCATATCTCATGCGTGCTCACGCCTTCAAAGATGCCGAAGCAAAAAGTAAGGAAATTTCTGTTGGTACATTTACATACCCACTTCTCATGGCCGCTGATATTCTCATGTACAACGCAGATGTTGTTCCGGTAGGAAAAGATCAAAAGCAACATGTTGAAATGGCTCGAGAGATTGGACAAAAATTCAATCGAACATACGAGGTGAATATTTTCAAAGAACCACAAGAATTGATTGTTGAAGAAGTTGAAACAGTTCCAGGAATTGACGGTCAAAAAATGTCAAAGAGTTACAACAATGTGATTCCACTTTTTGGAACAGATGAAGAAATTTCAAAAGCAGTGATGTCGATTGTGACAGATTCAAAAGCTCCAGCGGATCCAAAAAACCCTGAAGAGGTTGTGATTTATCAAATCTACAAATTGGTCGCAACTCAAGAAGAAAAAGAACAGATGCGAAGCTCTTTGGAAAAGGGAGGAATGGGCTACGGAGATGCAAAGAAAGAGCTTCTTCGAAAAGTATTGGAATATTTCAAACCAATGAGAGAGAAATATGAATATTTTCAAAGGCATCCTAAAAAAGTAGAAGCGATTCTTGTGAAAGGGGCAAAGCAAGCTCGAAAAAAGGTGGAACCAATGATGAAAGAAGTACGAAAAGCAGCGGGACTTTAGTCCCGCTGCTTTATATTTACATTTAAAGCAAAGTGTGTTAATGTACGGTCAAACCCTATAGTCCTATGCTTAAAAATTTAAAAGAAAAATGGGAAAAGAAATCCCTAGAAAGAAAAATTAATACCTATGAAGCACTCATTGAGATTGAGAAGAAAAAAGGTGCTGGGCCTCACAATGTCAACCTTCTCGCTTACGAAAGTCATCTTCGTGATTGCAAAAAAGAACTATTAAAGTTTGATAAAAAATAATTTTTCTTCTTGATCCAAAAGCCAGCGAAACGCTGGCTTTTTCTTTTTGTTTGTGGTAATTTTCAAGAGAAAAATAAAGTACAAACCAAAAACCAATACAAACAATGAGTCAATCATTATTGCAACTTTCATCTGATAAACAACATGATATGTTTATCGACCTTTCAGATTTTTTAAAAAGATTAGGCTTCGAACTTGTTTATCCAAAAGAGCTTGCTCTTGAACGAAGATCAATGAAAATTTCAAAACCTACAAGAAAAAGACAAGAAGAGGGTGATGGTTGTCCAGTATTTCGAAAACCTTTCATGTCTGGTTATTTTCTTGAAGTTATTCCAAGGTTCAACAAAGAAACAAAAACGTTCACTCAACATGGTCAGGTTACCGTTCAGGTAAAGACCATATATAAACACAAAAGAGTGTTTGGAATCTATTTCAAAAAATGGGATGGAATGAAAGATCGTGTTGAAACCGTTACGGGCTTCCTTGTGAATGTTTTGCTTAAACATCCAAGAACTGACAGTGGTGAATATATGATTCTCCAGCGATCTGAAAAAAACAAATGGAATATTTATTTCTCAGATCCAGATTCACCGAAAAGTATTTCCAAAAGAAAGAAAATCCTGAGCGAAGAATTCTTGGATCGATTTCCCGCAAAGAAAAAAGAGGTTTTGGATATTTTTAATGGAAGAATTGAATATGTGGCTAACAAGCCAAAAGACGTTCAAGATCTTTCAGGGAAAGTACACAGAAGAACTGTAAAGAAAGGCTCAAAATCTGCCGTTTCTGTTTAAACCTGTAATGTTTGTTGTATTGTGAAAAGCCGCGACTTCGTCGCGGCTTTTTTATTTGATCAAAAACCAGTATCCAAAAAAGAGAGAAACAATTGCAATTATAATCCAAGTTGAAAGTTTAAGTTTTTTGAGATATGACCAAAAAGCTTGGTTTCCTCCAACGCTTGCAAGATATCCAACCAAGAAAAATCGAGCTCCTCGTCCAATAATACTTGCAATAAAAAATATAAAAAGATTTACATCAAACATTCCTGAAGTAATGGTGAATACCTTGTAGGGAATTGGTGTGAATCCTGCAACGATGATACTCCAAAATGCATTTTGTTGATAAAAATTTTGAACGGTTTGAAATTCATCTTGGAGTGAATAGGTATTCATGATCCATTGTCCAGCAGTATCAAAAAAAACTGAACCAATCAAATATCCAATGAAGGCTCCAACTATTGAAAATATAGTTACCCAGAGTGCTAGTTTTTTCCACGAAGATGGCTTACTGACAACCATTGGAATCATGAGAAAATCCGGCGGAATAGGGAAAAAGATTGATTCGATACACGAAACAAAATATAGAATAAAGGCGCCGTATTTTGATTGAGATGCGAGCACGAGCCTTTCTTTAATTGTCTTCTTTTCTTCAGTCATTTCACTATAGAATATCATATTTCAATAAAAAATGGTTTTACTGTATAATGAAGTCATTAACAGATAATCTAGTTATATATACTCTATGTTTAAAAATATTTTTGAAAAACCCTTTGTTGCTCCAGCTCTTGTTTTGTCTGTTGCTTTCATTGTAGGTTCTCTTATTGGTGGAGTTTTTATCTCAAAAATTCGTGCAGGAAATGATACTCTTTCCTCAACAGGTTCTGCAAAAATGACTGTTATGTCAGACACTGCAAAAATTAATGCATCTTTCTCTCGAACAGTTTCAGAAAACGCGCTTGCGAGCGGTTACACTGCAATGAAAAATGACGAAGCAAAAGTTCGAGAATTCTTCATTAAGAATGGACTCACAGAAGAAGAATTTGAAATTCTCCCAGTATCTCTTAACGAAAGATATGATTATTATGAGGGGGCACAAAACCAACCAAAGCGATATGATCTTCGGCAAGAAGTTCGAATTGACACAAACGATATCGACAAGGCTGCAAAAGTTGCAAATGATTCAGGTTCACTTATTAATAGTGGGGTGTTGTACCAAAGTTTTGGTGTTCAATACTACTACGGAGAACTTGCACAAGCTCGAATCGATCTCACTGCAGAAGCTGTAAAAGATGCGAAAAGACGAGCAGTGGAAATCGCAAAAGGAGCAGGTGGACGAGTTGGAAAACTTCTCTCTGCATCAAGTGGTGTAGTGCAGGTGCTCGCACCAAATTCACTCGAAGTTTCAGACTATGGTTCATATGACACTTCAACACCAGAAAAAGAAATCATGGTAACAGTTCGAGCTACATTTAAAGCAAAATAAAAACCTTCCCGACGTTTCGGAAAGGTTTTCATTAAACTTGAAAAATTAAATAACCAGTTTGCGAGCTCAGATACTCGCGTACTATCGAAAAAAATTATACTTATAAAATATTTTTTGTCAAATATTATGGAATGGATTAAAAAAATCGTCCCAACAGCGGGACTCTTGATTGGGGTATTGTTTGTAGCAATTGGAGGTGTCATGACTATTGGTTCTACTTTAGAATACTTTATCATCGAGCCAGATCTTTCATATGTCGAAGATGGTTGTATGTATAAATTTGACCAATCTCTAGGAAAAGATATACAGCTGGATGAAGAGGCAAAGCAAGATTGTATTGCAAAGCGAACAGCACAAGAGATAACAATGCAAGAAAACAATCTGAAGAGAAATTTGATTCAAGGATTTTCTTTCCTTGCTACAGGTGCATTTTTCTGGATATTTTGGAATCGAAAAAAACATGCATAAAACAAAAAGCCCCGACAACGGGGTTTTTGTTTTATGGTATTCTTAAAGCATATGAACACACAAACAATATATCTTGGTGGTGGATGTTTTTGGGGAATGGAAGAACTCTTTCGAAAAGAGAAAGGTATTTTGGATACTGAAACAGGATACTGTGGAGGTCAAAACGAAAACCCAACCTACAGAAATCATGAAGGTCACGCTGAAACTCTGAAGGTTGTTTATGATCCAAACCTCACAGATTTCAAACATCTTTTGGATTTCTTTTTTCGTATTCACAACCCAACCACAAAAAACAGACAGGGAAATGATATTGGTACCTCATATCGTTCTGTTATCTTTTATCAAAACGAAGCAGAGAAAAAAGAGGCGGAGGAGTTTATCAAACTCGTAGACACAAGTGGTGTTTGGAAAGATCCTGTTGTAACAACACTCGAAGAGTTTCAAACTTTCTGGCCAGCAGAAGAAGAACATCAAGACTACTTGCAACATTATCCAGAAGGGTATACTTGCCACGCTGTGAAGTTTGATAGTTTTTTGAAATAGAAAAAGAAAAAAGAGTCGCACTTCGTGCGACTCTTTTAATTTCTTTTAATCAACAGAAGTTTCTAAAACTCCATCAATTGAAATACTGAAAGCTTTTTGTCCAAAAAAATACTGGTCATTTTTTGATGAATACTCAACAGTGATTTCAGAAATCTCTCCAACTTGTTTTTGAAATCGAGAACCTTTTGGTTTCTCAACTTCAATTGTTGTTGGAAATGGAATCTCTCGTCCTCGGATCCCTGTAAATTTCTTTTGAGGAATTTGATGAGGTTCAATCTCAAAATGGTAGGTGGTAACTTTTCCCACAACAAGACTTCTCCATGATGATTGATGTGAAATTTTAGTAAATTTCCCCTTGAGTTTAAAGATCTCTCTGTCTTTTTTAGGTAAAAACTTTTCAATTGTAGGGTACATAAATTAAAAATAAATTTTAGGGTTCGGCTGTATAATAGAGTATTTTGACTTTTTGTCAATCTATGGAAAAAGTATGAAAAACATGTATAATGAAAGGGTCAAAGAAACCCAATGACAAGGGTGGAGACTCCAAATTGTATAAAAGTGTCCTAGCGCTCGCTGGGGAATGTGAGGTGGCACCGCGGTCCAAAAAATCGTCCTCGCAAAGATTTATTTTTGCTAGTTACGAGAGAAATAAAATATGAAATAATTTTATTTCCGAGTGATGACGCAAAAACAAAGAATTTTATTCTTTATTAGTCTTTGTGGGGTATTTTTATGGAAGAAAACAAAAACCAAGTTGAAGAAAATTGGCTTCAAAAGCATCTAGATGATTTTGCTTCAGAAGTGACAGGTCAATTAAAAGGAATTGAGAATCTAGAAATGCTAATTCTTAAATCTCACTTACTTGCAGAATATTATCTAAATGATTTAGTATTGATTAATTTTCAATATTCTTATAAAAAATTATCCGATCCTTATTATGGTTTTAAAAGAAAAATTGACGACCTAAGGAGTAAAAAGATTTTTGATGATTGGGAATATCGTTCCTTGTCTGTGTTAAATTCAATTAGAAATAATATGAGTCACACTTTACATTACTCTATTGGTAAAAGTGATATAGATAATTTAGGACAAATAATACATAATCAAAATAATTTTGATTATGTATTAATCAAAAATAAGTCAAAAGATAATAAAGAACTTTTAATCAATATTTTAGTTAGAATTATAGTGATTCCTCACAAAAAAATAGCAAATTATTTATCAGATAAAAATGATAGTTTGAAATCTAAAACCTAAAACCTATTTTATGCGAACATTAATTAAAGATTTACAACAACATATTGGAAGTGAGGTAACTATCATGTCTTGGGTGCATATTGCGCGAGATCAGGGAAAGATGGCTTTCTTTGATTTTCGTGACATGAGTGGAAAGGTACAAGGAGTTGTATTTGGAAAACCAGAAGTTTTGGAAGTTGCAAAAACATTGCGACCAGAATTTGTGGTGGAAGTGAAAGGAATCGTAAACAAGCGACCAGACAAGATGGTAAAGGAAGGAATATTGAACGGAGATATCGAACTTGAAATCACAGGGATTAAGGTTTTGAATACTGCGGAAACTCCTGCTATTGAAGTTTCGGAAAACAACTCAATTGATATCAACGAAGAAGTACGTTTGCGAGACCGATATGTGGACTTGCGAACAGACCGAATGCAAGCAAACCTTCGAATGCGAGGAAAAGTAGCGCAGCTTGTGCGAAATGCTTTGTACGAACAAGGCTTCACAGAAATCGAAACTCCAATCTTTACAAAAAGTACTCCAGAAGGAGCACGAGACTTCGTGGTTCCTTCACGAACAAACCCAGGAAAGTTTTTTGCGCTTCCGCAGTCGCCGCAACAGTACAAACAGCTTCTCATGTCTTCTGGAATGGAACGATATTTCCAGTTTGCACGATGTATGCGAGATGAAGACGGGCGAGGGGACCGACAACCAGAATTTACTCAAATGGACTTCGAAATGTCTTTTGCGACAGAAGAAGATATCATGCGAATCAATGAAGAACTTTTGATTAAGGTTGTACAAACTTTGTATCCTGAAAAGAAAATCCAACAAATTCCTTTTCCACGAATGTCATACAAAGATGCGATGGAAAATTATGGAAGTGATCGACCAGATATTCGAGAAGACAAAAATGATCCAAACCTTTTGGCGTTTCTCTGGATTGTAGATTTTCCTTTCTTTGAAAAAACTGCAACTTCAGACGACCCACAAGCACAAGGTGAATGGACTTTTACTCACAATCCATTTTCACTCTGCAAGCCAGAACATATTGAAAACTTGATGAATAAAGAAAATATTGGAGAAATTCTTGCTGCTCAATATGACATCACTTTGAATGGATTTGAAATCGGAGGAGGTTCAATCCGAGCACACGATCCAAAAATCTTGCGAACAATTCTTCAGATTCTTGGACACGCTGACGAGAAAATTGACGCAAACTTTGGACACATGCTTCGCGCTTTTGCTTCTGGAACTCCGCCACACGGAGGAATTGCTTGGGGATTTGACCGACTTATGATGATTCTTCAAAACGAGCCAAATATCCGAGAAGTGATCGCCTTTCCAAAGACTCGAGATGGAAAAGATATCATGATGGATGCACCAAGTGAGATTGGAAACGCTCAGCTTCGAGAACTCTCAATAAAGGTTGACTTAATTAAATAAGTGTATTAATATACTTATTAAGTAAGTCTCTAAAGAGAGATATTAGATAGTTTAATTGTTTTCAAAGAAAACCTACCGGGAACGCCTGGTAGGTTTTTATTTTGACTTTTTTGTTTGGTTAAAAAACCTCGCGGAAACGTCTGCGGGGTTTTTCTTTTTGTGAAAATCATACAAAAAGCCCGTAAGATATACTTACGGGCTTTCACAAAACTTTTCTAAAAACCATCAAACCCGGAAAATCTCGGGTAAGTTGTTTGGGTGTTTTTTTCGGGGGATTGACCTCGATCTCCTTGGTTCACTTGCTGACCCTGGGTGTTTTGTTCTTTTTCTTTCGGCTTCTCTAAAAGTTCTGTGCTTTTTTCCATTTTTTAAATAACTTTTATTTAGGGATACAATATAACCCATATTTTATTTTTTTCAAGTCTTTTCTTGAGGTAATAAAAAGACCGCGACTTCGTCGCGGTCTTTGATTTTTATTTCTTGGTATTTTCCCAAGCTCCTGATGGAAGTCCCTGGCTATCTTTGAGATGTCCTTGTCCGGCGAAAGCGCCTTCTTTTGGACCTCCGCCTGAGTCTAATGTAAATGGTTCTTTTGCTTGATCTTTTTTAGGTGTTGATCCACCTTCTTGTGCTGTATCGGTCATGGGCGGTTGGTTTTGATGGTTTATATGAAATGAACTTTTATTAGAAACATATTATAAGTAATTTTCAGAAAATATTCAATAGCAATATATCTTTGTGTGGAAAGAAGATATATAGGGAAATGCTTAAAATAGGGTACAATGGAATCATGGAAACAGAAGTGTTTAGCATTAAAACAGAGGTTTTTGAAGGACCGCTTCCTTTGCTTTTGCACTTGATTCAAAAAAGAAAACTTTTCATAAACGATATCTCTCTTGCAAGTGTTGCGGATGAATATATTGATTACATCAAAAGAGGTGCTTCTCTTTCAATTCACTCAAGAGCCTCGTTCATCGCTGTTGCTTCGACGCTTCTTTTGATTAAATCAAAATCACTTCTCCCAACACTTGAGCTCACGCAAGACGAAGAAGAAGATATCAAAAAACTCGAGCTTCGTCTTTTCTTTTACAAAACAATTCAAGAAGCTTCGCAGGTACATATTGGCCCTTTGTTTTTGAAATATCCTTCATATGGAAGAACTGCAAAACCTCTTAAAGAAGTCATTTTCAGTCCAGATACACAAATCACAAGAGATTCACTTCATGACAATATTCTCGACATTCTCCGAGCGATTCCAGAACCTCAAAGTAAAAAACCGGAGGTTTATATTGAAAAGGTTATTTCTCTTGAAGATATGATTTCTTCTCTTACGGATAGAATTCAAAGATCAATGAAAATGTCATTTAATCAGTTTTCTGATGCTTCACACAAAGAAACAGATCAAGGAAAGAAAGTTCATGTGATTGTAAGTTTTCTAGCGCTTCTTGAATTGGTGCGACAAGGAATTGTACAAGCAGACCAAGGAGAAAGACATGGAGATATTGAAATTGAACAAGGTTTTAATAACGAAAATTATCAAGACTAAATATGGAAGAACAACAAACAACACAATCAAATATTTCTGCAACAAAACAAAATATTCAAGCAGTTTTGTTCTATCTTGCAGAACCTGTTTCTTTCAAGCGTCTTGCAAGTTTGTTTGAAGTTGAAATAAGCATCATTGAATCTCTTGTGCAAGAACTCAAACAAGAAATCAGTTCAACAGGTCTTTCGCTTGTGATTCACGATGGGGAAGTTCAACTTGTAACACATCCAGAATCCCACTCTGTGATTGAAAAAATCCGAAAAGACGAACTGACAAAAGAACTTACAAAGCCAGCTCTTGAAACACTTTCAATCATCCTCTATAAAGATAATGTAACTCGAGGAGATATTGATTTTATTCGAGGTGTAAACTCAAGTTTTATTTTAAGAAACCTTCTTATGCGAGGGCTGATACTTCGAAAACCTCACCCGAGTGACGCGCGAACTTTTATCTATACTGGTAGTCATGAACTTCTTGCATATCTTGGAGTTTCAGAAACAAAAGATCTTCCTGATTTTGAAAGAATTAAAAAACTTCTTGAAGAAAAAGTTGAGAATTTATTAGGCGAACAAAAAGAATCAGAATAATACATGTCAGATACAACACCGACAATATCAAATAAGGGAGGATTATTTCTTGCAATTATATTTCTTGCAATTATATTTTCTATTGTTTCAGTTCCGCAAAAATCAAAAGAAACTGAAGTTTTGCAAGCATCCGCTACAGAATCATTTTCTTTCTCACATTCCTCATTTGAAAACGCGATTCTTGAAGCTGATGTCGCATATATTGAAAATCTGGAAACAGGAAAAGCAGTGTATCAAAAAAATGCAAATCAAATTCTTCCACTTGCTTCATTAACAAAAATAATGACAACATACACAGCACTTTCTCTCTTTCCAGAAGATGCAAAGGTAACTATTGCAGAAAGTGATTTGCGAGGCGCAGGTGATCACGGGTTGATTGTTGGCGAGGTTTGGAATTTAAAAGATTTACTTATCTTCATGCTCGTATCTTCATCAAACGATGCAGCACTTGCAATCGAACGAGAGGCTGAGAAATATACTGATGGAATTTCTCTTCCTGAATACATGACAAAACAAGCAAAGGAACTTGGTTTTGAAACACTATCATTCGAAAATGCTTCAGGGCTTGATGTTGATACAAACGAAACAATCCCAGGTGCGGTTGGAAGCGCGGAAGAAATTACAAAACTTTTCAATTTGACTTACAAAGCGTATCCGGAAATCTTTATTCAGACAAAGGAAGCAAAGATAAGTTTTGAGACAGATACAAAGATTCACACAGCAGAAAATACGAACATTGCGCTTCATAGTATGCCGGGAATCATTAGCTCGAAAACAGGCTACACAAACACCGCAGGAGGAAATCTTTCGATTATTGTGAATATACAAAATGTTCCGCATATTGTAACAGTACTTCATTCTTCTCGAGGTGGAAGATTTGAAGATGTAGAAAAAATTATTGAATTAGCAAATCAAGAAAATACTATATGATGAGTCTTAATCTTATAAAACTTTTCCTACCAATTATTGTTACTTTTTTTGTTGGTATGATGATCACTCCAATTCTTACAAATTGGATGTATAAATATAAACTTTGGAAAAGATCAGCTCGAAAAAACGGAGCGGATCACGTGCTTGATGAAAAAGGAAAGATGCATCCAGATGCAATTTCAAAAGAGTTTCAAAAAATAACTAACGAACAAGAAGAAATAAGAACACCAAGAGTTGGTGGTATTGTTGTGTGGGCTTCTGTTCTTCTCACAAGTTTTCTTATGTTTATTGCATTTGTTATTTTTCCAAACGAAACAACATCAAAACTTGAATTCGTAAGTAAGAATCAAACATTGCTTCCTTTCATTGCCTTAATCATGGGTGGGGTTGTTGGTCTTGTTGATGATTTCTTAACTATTCGTGCGCCACAAGGAACTTTCGTAAATGGACTACCGCGAAACTATATGATTGGTCTTATTGTTATTTTGGGAACAATCTTTGGTGTATGGTTTTTTACAAAACTTGGAATTACATCAATCGCAATTCCTTTTTCGGAATGGAGAATTGAATTCGGTTGGCTTATCGTTCCAGTCTTTATCATTGTTACTATGGGAACTTTTTCTTCTGGAGTAATTGACGGAATTGATGGACTTGCTGGGGGTGTGATGGCAAGTATTTTTTCTGCATATAGTTTGATTTCATATTTTAATAACCAGATTGACCTTGCTGTATTTTGCGCTGTTGTTACCGCTGCACTTCTTGTGTTCTTGTGGTTCAATGTTCCACCGGCACGATTTTATCTTGGAGAAACAGGAATGCTTGGGCTGACGCTTTCTCTTGCTGTGGTTGCGTTTCTTACAGATTCAGTCCTCCTCCTTCCAATTATCGGTTTCCCACTTGTGATTACTTCATTATCTTCTTTTATACAAATTGTTTCAAAGAAGATTCGTGGACCAGAAGGAAAGGTGTTTCGCGTCGCACCTATCCACCACCACTTTGAAGCAATCGGATGGTCACGACCAAAAATTACTATGCGTTATTGGATTATTTCTATTTTCTTTGCAGTTGCAGGAGTTATTATTTCACTCTTTTAATATATGTCTTTAATTACCAAAAAAGAAAAAAGCATAGATACTTTTTTTCTGGGCATAGTGATTGCTCTGGTTGTTTTTGGGCTTATTATGTTTCTTTCGGCTTCTTTTGGAGTTCTCGCAAAAGATCAAGCAAAGTTTTCAGGAATTCTTTTCAATCAAATAGCTCTCGGTTTGATCGGGGGTTCATTTGCAATGTGGGTTGCTTATAAAATTCCATATGAATTTTGGAGAAAATATGCATTTTATTTGTTTATTGCTGGAATTATTTTAATTGCTCTTGTGTTTGTTCCCGGTCTTGGATTTTCTCATGGAGGTGCGACACGTTGGCTCAGCTTTGGACCGCTTTCTTTTCAACCGGTAGAGTTTCTTAAAATTGCTTTCATTATATATTTCTCTGCTTGGATTGCGTGGATAAAACCAAAAGAAAATATAGATCATGTTAAAAAAATAGTCATTCCATTTGTTATTCTTTTTGGAATCGTTACTGCTATTTTGGTTCAACAACCTGATACAAAAAGTTTGATTCTCCTCATGTCTACAGGAATGGTAATGATGTTTGTTGCAAAAATTCCTTACAAATATATTGCAGGACTTATGCTTATCGGGGTTCTTGTGTTTAGTCTTGTAGTTGCTTTTAAGCCCTATGTTAGAGAACGAGTTCAAACCTTTCTTGATCCTTCTCACGATCCTCGTGGAGCGTCCTTTCAGCTTAATCAGGCTCAAATCGCAATTGGTGCGGGGGGTGTATGGGGAAGAGGACTTGGTCAGGGAATCCAAAAATTTACCTATCTCCCAGAACCTCAAGGAGATTCAATCTTCGCAGTTATCGGTGAAGAGCTTGGTTTTGTTGGTTCTTTTATTACAATCCTTCTCTATGTCCTTTTTGCATTAAGAGGACTTCGGATTGCAAGTCGTAGTCCGGATACATTTTCTAGACTTCTTGTGACAGGACTTGTTATAATCCTCACAGCTCAATCGTTTCTCAATATTGCTTCGATTTCTGGGTTGTTTCCTCTTACAGGGGTTCCGCTTGTATTTATAAGCCATGGAGGAACTTCATTACTTTTTGCCTTATTCTCAGTTGGAATTATTCTTAATATCTCAAAGCGTCAAGTGTCGCAGAACTAATTTATATGAAAATAGTACTTACAGGAGGAGGTTCAGGAGGACATTTTTATCCTCTCATTGCAGTTGCTGAAGAACTCAGAATACTTGCTGAACAAAAAAATATTCTTCAAATGGAGATACATTACTTTGCTCATACTAAATATGATGAGAAGGCTCTTTTTGATAACCAAATATCATTTTCAAAAGTTCCAGCAGGTAAACTTCGAAGATATTTTTCTTTGGAAAATATAAGTGATATTTTTAAAACAGGGTTTGGATTTTTTGTTGCTTTGTATAAACTTTTTGTTTTGTATCCTGATGTTGTGTTTAGTAAAGGAGGTTTTGCAGCTGTGCCGGTTGTTCTTGCTGCTAAAGTTCTTCGAATTCCAATTATTATTCATGAGTCTGATACAATTCCAGGACGAACAACAAAACTGACTGCAAAATATGCAGATAGAATTGCAATTTCTTTTAAAGAAGCTTCAAAATATTTTGATTCAAAAAAAGTTGCCCTTGTTGGACATCTTGTAAGACGAGAACTTCAAAAGCCGATCAGTGAAGGTGCATATGAATATCTTAAACTAAACCCGACAATCCCAACTATTTTTATCATGGGAGGATCTCAAGGTGCGAAAATTATCAATGACGCTATCTTGAATGTTTTACCAGATCTCTTGGAGAAGTATCAAGTTATCCATCAAACAGGAGTGAAGAATTTTGAAGAGATCAAAATGCACGCAAGTGTTATTCTGGAAAACCAAAGTGATTTGCAAGAAAAATATCATCCATACCCATACTTGAATCCTCTTGCTCTTCGAATGTGTGCTGGAGTGGCAACTCTTGTGGTGAGTCGAGCAGGTGCTTCAAGTATTGCAGAAATTGCATGGTGGGGAACTCCCTCAATAGTTATACCAATAACTGATTCAAATGGTGATCATCAAAGAAAAAATGCCTTTAGTTACGGTGCAACTGGAGCAGCTTCTGTGATTGAGGAAAAAAACCTAACTCCTCAGATCTTTCTTCAAGAAGTTCGAAGAATCATTGACGACAGCGAATTACAGAGTAATATGAAGAAAGCAACAGAACTTTCTCGGTATGGAAATGCCGCAAAAACCATTGCTTCAGAACTTATTTCTATAGGATTTAAGCACGAAAACTAACTTTTATATTTATGTCAAAAATTGTCACAAGAATAGCTCCTTCTCCAACGGGAAAATTCCACATTGGAGGACTTCGAACAGCTTTATATAACTATTTCTTTACTCGTCAAAACGAGGGTGTATTTATTGTACGTTCTGAAGATACAGATAAGGAACGAAGTAAGAAAGAGTTTGAAGAAAACATGCTTGAGGCGCTTTCTTGGCTCGGACTCTCGCATGATGCTTTTTACCGACAAAGTGACCGCACAGATATTTATATCGAACATATCAATAAACTGATCGCTTCAGGAGATGCATACGAAGCTGAAGAATCTTCAGGAGAAGAAGGTGGAAGAGTGATTAGATTTAAAAATCCAAATATTGATGTAACTTTTCATGATTTAATTCTTGGGGATATTACTTTCAATACAGAAGAACTTGGTAATTTTGTTATTGCACGAAATATGAATTCACCACTCTATCACCTGACTGTGGTAATTGACGACGGTCTCTCAGAAGTCTCACATGTTATTCGTGGGCAAGATCATATTTCAAATACAGCACGACAAATTTTGATTCTTGAAGCGCTTGGCTTTACTCGTCCTTTCTATGCTCATATTCCGCTTATTTTAAGCGAAGGAGGTGGTAAAATGTCAAAAAGAGACCCAAATGTCTATCCCGTGACTGAGTATCGAGAAATGGGAATTTTGCCCGATGCGTTGATTAATTTCATGGCGATGATTGGATGGAATCCAGGAGATGAACGAGAAATTTTCATCAAAGAAGAATTAGTACAAGCTTTTTCTTTGGATCGAGTTCAGAAAAAGGGAAGTGTTTATAATATTCAAAAACTTTTCTGGACCAACAAAGAACATTTGAAAAAACTTTCAAATGAAGAACTTGATGTGTATTTCAAAAAATTCCTCCCTCAAGAAATTTCTGATGAATTGTATCTTAAAATAAGACCTCTTTTGGTAGAGCGAGTTTCTTATGGAAAAGAAATTATTGAAATGCATCAAACTGGAGAATTTTCATACTATATTGAAAATCCAAAAATTACAGATCTTTCAAAAATAATTTGGAAACAAGCAACCTTGGAAGATGTAAAAAAACACCTTTCTCATGTTTTGGAATTATTTAAGAATGCACAAGATTCTGATTTTGAAACTGAAGAATCTGTAAAAAATTTAGTTTGGACTTATGCTGAAGAAGTGGGGAAGGGGGATGTGCTTTGGCCGCTTCGATATACTCTTACCGGACAAGATAAATCTCCAAATCCATTTTTTGTTGCAAGTATTCTTGGAAAAAGTATTTCAATTCAAAGAATACAATCCGTACTAGAGAGTCTATAGTTTAATTGAGGGAAATAAAAAAGGCCGAAGCTTCGCTTCGGCCTTTCCTTCAATCTGTAAAAACCGATTTACTCAAGGCATTAACCAATAACTTTTGCCAACCTTGAGTAACCATTTGCGTTATTTATAGTATTTCTTTATGTTTCTGTCAAACATCCCAGAATTCTTTGACAAAATTGTAATATTTAGTATTTTATATGTAAACAAATACCCGTACTTTTATGAGTTCACAAATCAAAACCCAAACACCTATCCTAACAATTGTCGGTGGACAATTTGCTCCTTATTCAGATAACCCTGAAGTTAATCTTGAGAGATACTCTCAAAAAATCATTCCTGTTTTGAATAAATATTTTGATCAAATCAAAGCTCATGTTAAAAGATTTCAAGATTTTAACAAAGATAAAGGAGTCTTTGTTATCGGATGCTTTGATGTTCGTGAAGAAAAGGGAAAAGAACATGTTGAAGACTTTATGAATTCAGTATCTATTCCTCCAAATGCAGAATATGTTATTAATTTTGCTTCAAGAGGAAGCTTGGCAAATCATCTTGAAAACGCTGACGAGGAAGTGTATATGCAACTCAAAGAAAGTCCAAATGCTTTGATGCTTGTTGTGTTCCATCAAGATTCCTTTGACTGTCTTGTTTTAGATGTTGAGGCATTTTAGTTTTTTTGGTTCAGGTTACCCTTGGTGATTTGAGCAATCAAACCGGTAGCTTGTTATGAGCTATCGGTTTTTTATGTCCATTTTATTATGAGCACATAAGCAAGGTGCTTTGTATTTTTCTGATTAAAAAAAGTCCTGTAAAAAATACAGGACTTTTTATTGTGTCGTCGGTGTTTAGCGACGGCGACAATTAAAGTTTGTCATATCTCCTCCCGAGCGTTTGCTGTTTTTGGCAGCTTGTGCACGCATTTTTCTGAGCTGTTTTGCACGCTTCTTGCTTGGGTCTGGTTTTGACTCAGAAATGCTTGTTTCGAAGCTTTTTGAGCTTTGAGTGGTAGTCTGGCTTGCTGCAAGGGAAGTGAAGCTGATCATGAGGACTGAAAGGAAAAGAATGATTGTTTTCATAATGAACTGGGTTTTGATTATGATAAATTTATATCATAATATATTAATATTGTCAATACTATGAAAAACCTTGAAAAATAATGTGATATAATAAAAATCTCATAAAAAACTGACTCAAAATATTTTGACTAAACAATAAAAATATGGTAATATCAAAAAAAACAAAACCCAAAAAACACCCTAGTTCTATGAAAGATTTATTATACTTCATCTGGCTCAAGGCTAGACCCTACAAAAAAACTTTGGCTTTATTGACTTTCGTCACTCTGCTCACAGAGTCAATTTCTCTTGTTTCTCCACTTATTGCAGGCCGTCTTGTTGATACTTTTTTTCAAGATAATTTTCAAGTAAAGCAAGCAATCATTCTAGTTCTTATTGGATTTGGAACGGCTATCGTTTCAAGATTACTTTGGATGGTTAAGCATTATCTCGATATTCAAAAATTCTTTTTTGATTTTCGAAAAGACATTAGTATGTACGGACTAGATAAGATGCTTAGTTTGTCGGTTGGGCAACATATAGATAAAAATTCTGGAGTAAAAGATACAATTTTAAATAAGGGGGTAAACTCAGTTAAAACGTTAGTTGAAGCCTTGCTTTATAATTTTCTTCCTCTTATTTTGAAAATGTTCGCTCTTCTTGTTGCTTTGTTTGTCATAGATTGGCAGATAGGTTTGTTTGCCTTAATTGCATCAGCTGTAATTATTAAGATAAAACTTAACATTACAGGAAAATATATTCCAAAATTTAGAGAGCTTGAAACCTTAGGACAAGATAGAAGTAAGGGATTTTCTGAAATACTCAGAAATATTTCACTTCTTAAAAACAGCGGAAGAGAAGAATACGGCTACAATCATGTTGACGATCTTTTTCTAGAGGAACAAAAACCTGCCAAAAAATATTGGATGGCTTTTCTCAACAAAATGTCAGTAAGTGCTTTTTTGATAGCTTTCTCATCGGCTGCGATAATGATTACAGTTGTATTCAAGATACAAGCTGGTCAAATGAGTCCAGGTATGTTTGTTGTTGTAAGTTCTTGGGCTGGCATGCTCTTTTCTGAACTCTATATGATTCAATATCTACAGAGAGTTTTTGCTACAAATGTACCAGCAATTCAGGAGTTTCAAGATTTTATGAACATAGAACCTTCTGTGAAGATATCTAAAAAAACTTTGAAACCTAAGAGTTTTGAAGGGAAAATTGAATTTCAAGAAGTTTCCTTTAAATATCCTGACGATGAAAACTCTGACGCAATTTTAGATAATGTTTCTTTTGAAATAAAACCAAAAGAAACAATTGGCGTTGTTGGTAGATCTGGTTCTGGAAAAAGTACTTTTATTAAAATCCTTCTAAGAAATTACGACCCAACAAAAGGAAGTATTCTGATTGATGGAAATAATTTAAAGAAACTTCATCCATCTTGGTACCTTCAACATATTGGATATGTAGAACAAAGCACGCAGTTGTTTGATACTACCATTCGGGAAAATCTCTCATTTGCAACGGAAGAAAAACTGGAAGAAGAAGACTTCAAACGTGCTCTCACTCAAGCCGGACTCCTTGATTTTATTGAAAAACTCCCGAATGGTCTCGATACCAAAATAGGGGAGCAGGGGGTTAAGCTTTCTGGAGGACAAAGACAACGTCTCGCGATTGCCCGTGCTTTGATCAAAAAGCCAGCACTTTTGATTCTGGATGAAGCAACGGCTTCTTTGGATTCTGAAAAAGAAAAAGAAATTCAAGAGGCTATTGATAATCTTGCAAAGGAAAGTATTTCTGCAACAAAGATCATTATTGCACACCGACTTTCAACAATCGTGAATGCAGACAGAATTTTTGTCTTTGATGAGGGAAAAATTATCGATATTGGAACACATCAAGAACTTCTTAGTCGATGTGAAATATATCAAAATTTGTACAATATTCAACACCAAACGGCGTTGATATAAATTTAAAAACAGTCTCGAAAGAGACTGTTTTTTTTCTGGTACAATTAAAGTAATGAATTACACAAACAAGAAAATACTTATATACATGGTTCTTCTTACTGTACTTATGCCGAGTATTTCTTTTGCTGATACAGAGAAAATACAAGAAATTCAATCAAAAATACAAAATTCTCAAACCGTTATACAGGATCTTGATAAAGAAATTTTAGAATACCAAAAACAACTCAACGAAGTTTCAGGACAGAGAAAGACTTTAGAATCAACTGTTAAAGAATTAAATCTTACAAATAGGAGAATCGAAACGGCTATTAAAAGTACCTCTTTGAAAATAGAAGATACAGAAAAAAATATTCAAAATTTATCCCTTACCATTGACGAGCTTGAATCAAAGATTGATAGAGATACTTATCTGATTTCTCAATATATTCAGACAATGAATGAACTTGAGACAACACCTATAGTATTTTCTATTATAAGAGAACGTGAACTTGGAGAAATGGTCCGTGCTCTTAATACTTATCATCGAATGCAAAATCTTTTCAGTTCTCAGATAAAAGAATTCACAAACTTACTTCAAGATTTAGGTGTCGTAAAAAAGACTCATGAGGAAGAAAAAAATCATTTTGAAAAACTTGTTCAAGAAAAAAGTGCTGAGCAAGAAAGTGTAAAAAAAGTACAACAAGAAAAAAATACCCTCCTTAAGGAAACAAAATCAGAAGAAAGTGAGTATCAAAAAATACTCAATGAAAAAATTGCACTTAAGAAACAATTTGAAGATTCACTCCAGACTCTTGAATCTGAACTTCAATATGTTCTCAATCCGTCCTCGTATCCAGCGCCTTCATTTGGAATTTTTGACTGGCCACTTGAATACGTTCTCATTACCCAACCTTTTGGATTAACAGCTGATTCTGTAAAACTCTATAGCTATAGAAAAGGAACATGGAGTGGAAGACATACTGGAGTTGATTTTAGGGCAAATAATGACAATGTCTATGCTATGGGAAATGGAACTGTGGTTGATTTTGGAAATACTGATTTAGATTGCCCGAGAGCTTCTTTTGGCGGGTGGATGCTGATTCGATACGATAACGGACTTTCGAGTATCTATAGTCACTTATCAAGCTTTAAGGCTACCAAAGGTCAAAGAGTTACAAAGGATACACTGGTTGCGATCTCGGGAAATACAGGATATTCAACAGGTCCACATTTAGACGTGAAAATTGTACCAACAGATGCGGTCGAGATAAAAACATGGCCAAGTGCTGGTTGTCCTGGTAAAAATTATACAACTCCAATCGTTGCTGGATCAACATATTTTGATCCACTGGGATATCTTCCAAAAGCAACTGCTGATATGTTTAAATAAATTTATTATACTTGTATATATGCAAAATAATTTAACTCGAGGTTTCGGTCTAGTGAAGTTTTTTATAACCGTTGTGATTGTTATTATTTTTATTTCTCTACTTGGATTTGATTTACAGCAGGATGTTATTGCAAATGAGACAGTCCAAACTAATTTCTCTTTCGTCTTAGATTTAGTTTCAAATATTTGGGATAATCATTTATCAAGTCCGGTTCTCCATGTTTGGAATAATATTATTATCGAAATGCTTTGGGAACCTTTTATCCAGGGTGTTATAAACGGAGGGTTTGTAGAGCAAATTCAGAACCCCGGAAACGTTCAATAAAAATATGTTTAAAGAAAAAGTTTTGGAAGTTGTAAAAAGTATTCCGGAAGGTACAACACTTTCTTACAAAGAAGTTGCAATGAGAGCTGGTAGCCCGAAAGCATATAGAGTTGTTGGGACTATATTAAAACAAAACCAAGATGAAAATATTCCGTGCCATAGAGTAATTAAATCAGATGGATCTCTTGGGCAGTATAATGGACTTCGGACAATTTCAAAAAGAGAAATTCTCAAGAGAGAGGGGGTAGAGTTTAAATAGAAAAAAAGAATAAAAAAGACAAAGCAAAAGACCCTGCACGAACAGGGTCTTTTGCAACACGCATCACGTATACGTTCTCTTTAATAATACTGAATCAACCAACCCATGCAACTTAATATGTGGAAAACTTTAATTTCAAAATCATAATATTGTGCGACATTAAATACTTTTCTATGTATCCATTGTTAGTGATGAGTAGGTGTTACTTATACTATCTATTTACTAATCCCATACTTACATCTTGGTATGAGTTGTCTATTTATTTAAAAATAATTTCATAAGACTTTGTATACTTAAAATATTTTTAATTTTTTGAGGTTTCCATACATCTTACTTCTGTAAAAATATTTTTTGTAGGAGATGCCATTTCTAGCTTAAGCTGTAAGGTTATTTTGAGAAAGACACAGGAAAGGGGGAGATTTAAAATGAATCAATATATGTTTATAAGAATAGATGAGGCTTATGGGGCATTTAAAAGCTTCCTTTGAGCCTTATTTTAATAGATCTATATATAAGCTATATATTATGTACATAGTGTCGTAAAAGATATATTGTGCGACATTATATATATTCTTTTACTTATAAATATAGAGACTGGTATACAATTCCAGACACCCTCTTCTCTCTTCCTTTTTTCATTCTCATAATAAATAAAGTAAATGTCGAGTTGCTGATTATGTTGCCACCTCTGAGTTATCTACTTTTATTTTTTACTATTAAAATAATTTAGATAATAATAAAAATTACTTTAAGTAATATAAAACACCCCCTTTCAAATTTATAAGGGGGTGTTTTTAAATATCTAAAAGCTCAAGCCATTTTGGAACAAAAATACTAAGTATCATTCCAAATACCATTATTGGTGCCAGAAGCACAAAAAGTATTACTTTAAATATTTTTATAAGAGTATCTTTATCCATAAAATAAATTAATTTGTTGGTTCCAGTAAACATCCAGATGCTTGCTCATATCCTTTTTCTACCGCTTCCGATACTGAACTAAAGTAAATTGTATTTTCTTCATTAAAGGTGCTTTTACACCACGGGAAGTAATATTTGGTACCTTGTGAAGAGGCTCGGATCTGTATGTCTGGTTGATAATTTTCACCACTTTGTTTTCCTTGTTTTAAATCCTGAGAGGTTATAATCTTAATTTCTGAGTTCTCCTGCGACTTACTTATTATAGATAGTCTTCCGAGAATAAAAGCCAGAACAAGACTTCCAAGAAATGCTATTGTGATGATTGTTTTTTGCTTGTGTGTCATATTACCCTTTATTATGCCTAAAAACAAGGGTATTGCAAAGTCTAATAGATTGTTCTATAATCACCTTCGTGACATAGTTTACTGCTATGCTCATAAGTACTTATAAGTAGCAGCGCACTCGTATTGAGGTGTCCCAATCACCTCTCATGTCCTACGAGTTGGGCTTTATTCTAATATGGCAACAAGGAAAGCCGGAGGATCGGCTAAAAACCTTACGGATTCAAATCCAAAGTTCCTGGGAGTTAAAATTGCAGATGGTCAATCAGTGCGAGCTGGAGGAATCATCGTACGACAACGAGGAACTAAATTCATTTTGGGAGAAAATACAGGTCTTGGACGAGATCATACTATTTTTGCCCTTAAAGATGGAGTTGTATCATTCCTAAAGAAACGACATAAACGATTTGATGGCAAAGTTGTTATCAAAAATATTGTTCATGTTAAATAATTAAAAAACACCCTTTTGGGTGTTTTTTAATTTACAATGGCTGTATTGAAACAGTACAAGTTGCAATAAGTTTATCTTCTTTTAAGGTAACACTGTACTCACCGGTGTGTTTAATTGGGGAACCTTGTATTGAGATATGTTTACTTTCAATATTTTTGAAACCTTTTTTGTGTAATTCCTCAATAAGATGTTTTTCTTCAAATTTAGCAAATAAAGCACCTTGCTCATTTGATTTTAATTTAAAATTAAATGTTTGATTATGTACAGCATTAAAATTTTCTTGTATCTTACCTAAAACATTTTGTTTATGTTTATTTTTATCTTGAGAAAGTTTTGCAACTTCATTGAGATTTTGAACCGTTCCAGGCTTTGCTAATTTTCTGGGAAACAAGTGATTGTGAGCAAAACCCTCAGATACTTCTTTCACTTCTCCCTTCTGTCCAACTTTTTTTACATTCTGCAATAAAATTACTTTCATAGTTTTTGTATTATCGTTTATTTAAAATTTCAATAGCTGTTTGAATTTGAGAATCTTTTTCAGCCTCGCTATCATACTCTACGACGTAATCTGGAGTCAACCCTGATTCCTCAATCGAATTACCAAGAGGTGTAAGCCATCTTGCAACAGTTACTTTAATAGCTGTATCATTATCAAGCTTGAGATATTCCTGTACACTTCCCTTGCCAAATGTCTCTGTTCCAATCAATGTTGCAATTTTATATTCTTGAAGAGCTCCAGCGACAATCTCAGACGCAGACGCAGATCCTTTGTCTACAAGAATAACCATTTTCATATCTTTAGGCAGTTTTAAGTTTGTGCCCTTACTTCTATAAATAATATCTTCTTTCTCTGAAGAATCTGAAAAAGATTCTGTAACAACAACCTTCCCTTGAGGTACAAAGACACTTGAAATATCAACAGCAGAAGTGAGGTAACCTCCTGGGTTACTTCTTAAATCTAATATCAACTTTTTTTTGCCACTCTTAATGAATTCCTGTATAGCATTATTGAATTCAAGAGATGAGTCCTCACTGAAGTTATACATTGAAATGATAAAAATGTTTTTATCATCTGGAGAAATAGAAGTTTCAATTGTTGTAAGCTCTATTGTATCTCTTACAATTTCAAATTCGATTAACTCCCCTTCTCCATTTCTCGCAATTGTAAGACTTACAATTTCCCCTTTGGGTCCGCGTATTTTTTCCACCGCTTGATCAATAGTCATATCAAGGGTCGATTCATCATTTATTTTTGTAACAACATCTCCAGCCTTAATTCCAGCTTTTTCTGCTGGACTATCTTTGAGAGGTGCTATAACTGTTACATACCCATCTTCTAAACCAACTTCCATTCCAACACCAGAAAACTCACCATTAATGTCTTCATCAAAACTAGCCATTTCTTCAGGGTTAAAGAAGGTTGTATAAGGATCACCGTAACTTGAAGCAAGTCCTTGAATTGCTGCCCAAACTCTTTCCTCGCTTGAAATTTCTTTTGCATCCGGATGTTTTTTATCAAGTACAATAAGTGCTTTCCAGAATAATTCAAAATCCTCACTTGAAATACTTGAAGATTTTGAATTAAACCAATATTCGTCAGCCTGTACTCGTTCTTTGCTTCCAAATAAAAACCCGAAAACAAAAGTGATTGGTATGATAAGTAGTATAAAAATATTTTTTCTCTGCATGGTTATTTATTGTAATTAATTTTGTTTTTCTTTAAAAGCTTCAACTGTATATGTATTTCTAGGGTCCCACATAAGCCAAGAATCAAGACCTACGTCATATGTTGCAGTTATCTGAGCTTCTACAAGTTCAGGTGTGTAATCTGCTCCTAGGTCAAAATCCTGAAGCCAAGGTCTTAATTTTTCAGGATTCCCCCCCATTGCCTTTGTGCGCTCAACAGCTTTTCCCATTGATTTTTGTATAACTAAATAAGGTTCTGCTGCTGGATTATCTATCCCAGCCCAACCCTTTGGAAAATGCGAAGGGTATACCATTGGTGATACATAGTCAAAATAAGGTAGGGTTTTTTCTAAAACCTGCCCAATCCCAAGATCATCTGTATTAACTGCGGTCATTCCAAAAATATCAGCAGAAATAATAATACCTTGAGGTTTAAGACGATCTTGTGTGTATTTAAAAAACTCCTCTAATGTGTCTTGTTTTGTTTTACCTTCATCAATAGTATATAAAATATCTTGCATGTTTCCGTCTGAGGGAAATCGTATGTAGTCAAAATTTATTTCATCAAAACCAACCTTGTATGATTCTTCTGCAATAGTATTTGCATAATCCCACACTTTCTCAGATGAGACATTCATCCAACCTATACCTTTTCTATCCACCCAGTTTTTCTGAGGGTCACTTTTTGTTTTCACAGCCTCTTCAGGCCATTTCTTAATAAGATGAGGATCTTGAAAAACAGCAATTCTTCCAATGACATAAATATTATCTTTATGAAGTTCTTCTATAAATTCTCGAATGTCTGGAATTCTATTCTCTGAGGATTCAACCTCGCGAATAAGTGGGTGGTTTACTGAGAAAGAAATCTTGCCAGTGTCATCTTTTATATCAATAACAACTGCATTTATTGAAGGGTTATTTTTAATTTGCTCATGAATATTTTTTCTTAAATCTTTTCTTCCCGCTACCCAACTTGTCATATATACAGCCCGTACTGAGTCCGGGGTCTCGATATGTGTAGTGTTATTATATTTCACATTTCCAGAATCATCGAAGAAGAAATTGTCAGATTGAACAGAAAGTAATCCTTTAAAATCATCCTCAGATAAATCTTTTTGGGCTACAGAAGCAGAGAAATTTTCAGCTTCTTGATTTTCTATTTGAACCCTACTTTTAAAAGTATTAGCCGTATCAAAATAAGGATAAACAAAAATACCCCCAACGACTAATACTAAAGTTATAGGTACAAATTTATTCATAGCTTGATTCTTAAGATACTAAATCATCAATTGAATCTGTTTTTATCTTAACATCACTCACTGCTTTTTTTATTCTTGGTCTACCGTCATCAGCTTCAATTACAACAACATTATCATCATTCAAATTTTTCTCTGATAAAAAAGATTCATTGTCATTTATAATTTTCTTAATTTCTTCTTTTTTAGGTATTTTTACCTGTTCTTTAATTTGTTTTTTTTCTGGTGTAATTTTTTGAATAGCTTGTTTTCTCACACGATTCATGTGACCAAAAAGAGTTTCTGCTTTTTGAGAAGCATCTTGTAGAAGTTCACCTTGTATAACTCTTTTATTTTTATGCTTATCCTCAAGAGCTGCAAGGTAGAAGCTTGCAATAATAGCGGAGAAACCTGTAATTGCAAATAGAACATTTTCTGTAGATATAGTAAAACCCAGGTGAGGTAGTATCGCCACCCAAATACCTAAGATAATGAGAAATTTTCTTAAACGCATAACTGAATTATAGCAGATTTTTGAGAAAGAGTTATTGAAAAATGTACTATTGACAAATAATATTAATATGATAATATATACTTAATTAACTTAGTTCTAATCTAACAACGTACATTTATGCATAACGAAAAAGCACAAGCTTATGGAGGAATGATTGTAATTTTCGCCATAGTAACCATTGGAGTCTTGCTATCAGACCTATTTTTATAATCTAAACCTAAAACTCAAAGTAAAAACAAGCACCGAATTCCCGGTGCTTATTTTTTTGCGTCAATAATTACAACAAATTCCCCTTTTTCGAGTTTTGGATCGGCTTCAAAAAAAGATAAAACTTCCATTGTTGAACCTCTCATTACTTTTTCATGAATTTTTGTAATCTCTTTCACAACAGCGATCTCTCTACCCTCCTCTAATACATTATTGAGTTCAGAAATAAATTTCTTGATTCTGTGTGACGATTCATAGCAAACATTAACCATTTCACTATTTTCAATTTGTTCTAGGAAAGTTTTCCTTCCTTTTTTCTGCGGAACAAAGCCCAAAAATATATATTCTTTAAAAATTATCCCAGCACCAGACAAGGCTGCTGAAACAGCATCTGGACCGGGAATGATTTCAATAGTAACTTCAGGATATCTTTCTTGAACCTGTCTTACAAAATATGGACCAGGATCTGATATTCCTGGTGTTCCCGCATCACTCACATAAGCAAGGTGTTTTCCTTCTTGTAATAAATTAAGAAGATAATCCAATTTTTTTGAATCAGAGTGTGTATGGAAACTTTCCATTTTTGTCTGGATTTGATGAAGAGTTAAAATTTTTTTTGTTGTTTTAGTATCTTCACATACAACAAAATCTGCCTCCTTGAGAGTTCTAAGAGCGCGCAAAGTAATATCTTCACTATTCCCTATTGGTGTTGCTACAATTGAAAGTTTTCCTGACATATATTTGTTATTATCTTGTTGGTACGAAATGCTCTTTTAGATGCTGTAAATCTGCAAGTACTACCATACCTGAAGTTGCAATAATTATATTTTTAAGAATATATTGCCCTTCAAGAGTTGGAATAAGAAAACCACTCCAGGTTACTTCTGGTAGAACAAAGAGAGGTAATGAAACCAAAATAAGATGAACCACCAAAAATAGAATAGCTAATCTCAGAAGCTGTCTATCTATAATAGTTAAAGCAATCAAAATTTCCAAAACTCCAATCCCCACAACAAAAGAAGCACCTTCAAGATTCGGAGCAAGAGTATTACTGAGATTAATAATTAAATCGTCCACGGGGCTCTTTCCGAGAAGTTTAAGTGCACCGAACCACAGAAAAATAACCGCAAGCCCTACTTGAGCTGCGCCTACAGAGAATCTATTAGAGAAACTAATAAGTTTAGAATCAATATGTTCAACATGAGCATTTAAGTCTTTTTTCATATAGTCAGTGTAGCATGATACTTATATTTTTATAAAGTAAGACTAATAAAGTATTCCTGATTACCATCCCCACCTTTAAGAGCTGATGGAATAACGTCTAGATTAATAGTAAAACCTTCTTTTTCATAATTCATTTTTATAGACTCTATAATATCCAAAACCGCATCTTTATTCTCAACAATACCCCCCTTTCCGATATTATGAGAACCTACTTCAAATTGAGGTTTGATAAGACTTACAATCTCTGTTCCATTTTTACAAAATCTTTTCAAATGCGGAATAATTTCTTTTTGAGAAATGAAAGAAAGATCTATAAGAATTAGGTCAAATTTTTTTTCCGGATAAAAATCTCGTATATCTGTTTTTTCGAAAAGATAAACTCTAGGATTTTTTGAAAGTTCACTATCAAACTGTGCTGTCCCCACATCGATAGCCGTGACAGTTGCAGCACCTTTTTGTAAAACAACATCAGTAAAACCTCCAGTAGAAGATCCTATATCTAAAACATGATAACCATGAGGGTCAATATCAAAATATTCAAGTGCGGATACTAGTTTTTCTCCACCGCGAGAAACATATGGGAGTACACCTTTGACTTCGACATAGTCTTTTTCTTCAATATTAAAACTAGATTTATTTTGTTCTTTTCCATTCACAAAAACAAAGCCTCGGAGAATCATTTCCTGAGCCTTTGTTCTACTTGGTGCGTGACCATGTTCTGTGAGAAAAATATCAAGTCTCATATATGTAAATTATAGCAATATTTTAATTAAAAAAGATATGAATAAGTTAAAAAATAAAGTATTGACATATTAATTTATATATTATATAATATATAAAAATAAATTTCCATGAAAAATCTGATCTTTGTATTTTTATCAGCATTCTTGTTTACAAGCTGTGCTACGTACGTTACAACAACAAACCCAAATGGTTCTGTATTCTCTACATCAAGTCAGTTAAATTTCAGTAATTTCTGCAATGGAACACCAGTTCCTATTTGTAATAATTCTGGAGTCTCGTCTGATCGATTGTATAGAGGAACAATAATGACAGTTAGTGGAGTTCTACTCTCTCAAATCAATAGTTGTTCTCAGGGTGCATTTATAAATGGAAGCTGGCGTCAAGATTGTGTTTACACCATTAATCTTATGGTGTCAGATCCAAATCAGTCAAATTCCTTGAGCCCTAGATCTATTCCTATTTCTGAGACTCAGATGAACGCACTTTACAATGGCCAAGCTATCAGAGTCTCATTTGTGTGGTGAGTTGAGAGTTATAACGTAAGAAAAAAGCCGAATGTTTTCGGCTTTTTTATTTTAAAAATTAAACAAGGAAAAAAAAGTAAATCCAAACAATACTGACAATGTAAGATGTATCCAAATCATAGGGTTTCTCTTTTGCTGAACAGTAAATATACAAAGTAAAGCATAAACAATCTGTATCGGAAACAAAATAAGAGCAACATCCGCAAGAAATGTCCTGAATAAAACAGCAGTCAAACTTGCGATAGTTATAGTTAAATAAATACTTGCAAACATTTGTCGAGATGGTGAATCCCAACCAAAGTTTTTTTCTAAACTAGGATGCTTTGCCAAAAGAAGAATTCCAAGAGATCCTGCAAAAACTATATTAACACCATGTGATACGAGAAGTAATGTTTCTATCATATTTACATTGTAACAATAAAAATAAATTGAGTAAAACAAAAACCCAGAATTATTCTGGGTTTTTGTTTACAATCCAAGGGCGAGGATTTATATCACAACCACTCTCTGAAGGGTCTGCGTCTGAAAGTGTACACCAATCAAATATTTCATTATTTAAGTAGACCTCAAGAGATTGAACTGTTTCAAACTGAAATGCAGATTGCTGTATCTGATGTCTGAATACTTCATCAGCACAATGATTTCCCATAACAGAGCCTGATAGGTACAAAGAAACTTTCCCATTCTCAAGAGTTACTGATTCAAAAGAAAGATTATCTTGTGAAGCGATAATATTTTTATCCTCAATACCAGGAATTGCATCATGTGGGAGTGAGAACAATTGTGAATAAGTCGCCTGCAAGACAGCGTCTGTTTTTGGAACCTTTACTCTATGGAAATTAATATATTGTTCACATCCAAAAGGTCCAAATTCGCCCGGCTTATCAAGACTCGCAAGAGGAATTAATATTTCAGTCATATCAGTATTATTCGTCCCTGTTTCTAGATTATTAGAGACATTTAATACGGGATTTAATTCTTCAGAAATTTGTATAGGTTCTTTTTGCACAGCAAAAGAAACGACTAAACCACAGAGAGTTAATGTTGCAATTATTATAATAATTTTAATACTAGTATTCATATAGATATTTATATCATGATTATAACGCAAACTTAAAGTTGATTGTAACGATGTCCCCTTCAAGAATTTGTTCCCGGTCTCTCACCTGCTTTTTGATAGCAATTAAATAAGTATTATCTTTTTTAAATGGAAGCAAGGAAGTTTGCCAGGTTGTTTTTCCAATGACAGCCTCAATTTTAATAAGTCCATTTCTACTTTTCTTTCCATATTTTTCTATATAGTTTTTTTCCTTACCATCGACATATACAAAATGCCATGCTGACATATTTCCTGGCCATATCCAAACTTTTTTCTGTATACGAAAAGTCTTATTCATATAAAATAAGCATAGCAAACAAAAACAAAAACCGCACTCATAAGTGCGGTTTTTGTTTTTTAAATAAAAGTAAGCGCGTTACCTTGTTTGTTTGCCCGTCCTGTTCGCCCAATTCTATGGACATATGTGTCATAACTTCTAGGAACTTCGTAGTTAATTACATGACTCACATCAGGAACATCAATACCTCTTGCCGCAACGTCAGTTGCTACAAGAATAGTGATTCCATTTTTCTTAAAGTTTTCAAGAATTCTTACTCGTTCCCCATGGCGCTTATCACCATGAAGTGAGCCTGATTTAAATCCTTTACTTTCAAGATTTTCATGAAGCTTTTGTACATCTCGCTTTGTTTCAGCAAAGATGATTGTCTTTGAAACATGCTCTTGAGAAAGCACATTACACAAAACATCTATTTTGTTTTGACTCTTTTCAACCCGAACAACATTTTGTTCTACATATCGAGCTGTGTCACCTTGTTTTAGTAAGACACGAGCCGGGTTTTCAAGATAAGCATCAATAAGATTGTTGATTCTTGGCTCAAGAGTTGCCGAGAAGAAATACTTCTGAGTATCTTGAGGAACTGTTTTAAGAATTGTTGTAATATCATCCACAAATCCCATATCAAGCATCTGATCCACTTCGTCGAGAACAATATGATTGATTGATTGTAGATTGACAAGATTTCTTCGAATCATATCTTGTACACGCCCCGGAGTTCCAATGATAATTTGAACCCCTCTCTCAAGCTCTCGTCTTTGTGGCCCGAGTGGTGCTCCACCAACAAGAGAAACACTGAAAAGTTTCATTTCTCGCGTTGTAAATGCTCTAAATTCTTTTTCAATCTGAAGAGCAAGCTCTCGTGTTGGTGCAAGAATTAAAGCTTTTTGTTTTCTATTTAATAGAAAAGATTCGATAATTGGAAGCAAGAAAGCTGCTGTTTTTCCTGTTCCAGTATTTGCAATACCAAGAACATCTTGTCCTTTCAAAGAAGCTGGAATAGCTCCATCTTGAATTGGTGACGGGTTTACAAAGCCACGACGCAAAATTGTATCTTCAAGAACTTTTGAGAAACCAAAGTCTGTAAAAGTATGTTGTGGTACGTATGGTTTTTGTTCTTCAAACACATCAGCCTTTTTAATAAATTTAGATACATCTATTCTTTCAATCGCCTTTTTTCTTGATCGTCCTCGAGAAGAATTCCCTCCTCGGTTTCCACCGCGACGATTTCGGTCTTCTGAATTTCGAGATGAGTTTCCACCCGATACTTCTTTAAATCGAACACGACTTCCAAATATTTTACCCATTTTAGGTTTTCCTGATGATTTCTTTTTCGAAACAAAAGAAGAACCAGGACGTTTACCGCCCTTTGCTTTTTCTTTATTCATATAAATTAAAAATGCGCATATTTTGCGCGAGATAACTCACTTATAGAGAATCTCCTAAAAATAATGTGTCAACGGTATGGAGAATCTGTGACATACATTACCCTTGGTATATGAAAACTCTCTATTAGTTGATGGAAATACAGTAACATATTTTTATAAATAAGTCAAAGGAAATAAAAAACCGAAACTTTTGAGAGTTTCGGTTTTTTATTATTTATTTCTTCTTAGTTACTTTTTTAACTGTCTTCTTTACAACTTTCTTTTCAGAAGTTACTGCTTTTTTAACAGCTTTTGTAAGTTCTCCAGCTTTTGGCTTTTCTCTTTTTGCAACTTTCTTTGGAGATTCTTTCACTTCTTCAGTTGTTACAACATCAGATTGAGAATCTTTTTTCATAAGTCCAATAAGCATATCAAGCTTTGAGTTAAGGGTATTCATTTCTTCTTTCAGTTTTGAGAAATCAGCTCCTCCATTTGATTGAGAAGCTCGTGGTTTGTCTCCAAACCCTCGATCTCGCCCACGATCATTTCCTCGAGAACGATTATCTCGATCTCCACCCCCGAAACAATCAGAACAAAGTACTGGCTTGTCTCCTGTTGGTTTAA
>Ga0247839_1000777_pt1 | contig 55895 bp, 51 predicted proteins | sample LaCruzMarch2015__6_FD_192405 | JGI IMG/M metagenome (GOLD analysis project Ga0247839, IMG submission 192405) | Freshwater microbial communities from meromictic Lake La Cruz, Castile-La Mancha, Spain - LaCruzMarch2015_16m | ecosystem: Environmental > Aquatic > Freshwater > Lake | place: Spain...
GACGATGATCCTTGAAATCATTGTTTAGTCCTGACTTGATTTAGGCGAAGATGAATGGGGTTGCTAGACCAATTAGAGCTAGAGCTTCGGTGAAAGCAATACCAAGCCACATGGTGACCTGAAGCTTTGAAGCTAGTTCTGGCTGGCGTGCGATAGATTCGATGGTCTTTGATACAACAAGACCTACACCGATACCAGGACCGATTGCTGCTAGACCGTAACCAACTACAGCGATGTTGCCGGATAGCTCGGCGATGTTAGTGATGTCCACTTGATTTTTCCCTTCCGTGGTTTTTCCCTGACGGTTGTCAGTTTTCTTTAGTGCTCGTCTGCCAGGGCCAACTGAATGTAAACAGTTGTTAGCAGCGTGAACACATAAGCCTGTAGGAATGACACCAGAATCTCAAAGAGAGTAAAGGCGAATCCAAATATGAATGTCCCGATACCGAAGAACTTGAAGAATCCATCGGCGTAAAAGAAGAAGAACTGGGTTGCCCCGAAGCAAAGTACCAGCAAAAGGTGGCCCGCAACCATGTTCATGGTAAGTCGAAGAGCTAGGGTCACTGGCCTCAAGATAAAGGTCGACAGGAACTCAATTGGGGTCACCATTACATAAAGTGCTGGTGGAACTCCGGATGGGAACAGTGAGTTCTTGAAGAATGCAAATCCATGTTTTTTCATGCCCGCATAGATAAAGGTCACGTAGGCAGCAACAGCTAGAACAATCGGTAGTCCAATCACAGAAGATGCAGCGATGTTAAGCCCCGGGATGATTCCAGTGATGTTCATGCCAAGTACAGTGAAGAAAATCGTTGTTAGTAGTGGCAAGAAGCGGTCGCCATCAACTTTTCCAAGCTGACCGTGAGCGATCCCGGTGCGAACGAAGTTCAGGGAAATCTCACCCATTAGCTGGAACTTGGTAGGAACAAAGCTCTGGTTTCGACTGGCTTTCTGGAAAGAACGAGTCCAGAGATAGAAAAGAATCAGCAAGACAGATACAACCAACAGGCGGATCAGCATGATTCGGTTCAAAGCAAAGGGAGTTCCCTCAAACGCAACGATTTCAGGGTAAAACTCCATGATGGATGGGCCCTGGTAATTACCGGATTCGTCGGTTACCGCTGCCTTGATAAGAAGGCTAAGTGCGTTATCTAGCAGGGCAGGCTCCTGTTTCGGGGCGATTTATCGCGGCGATTTACAGTGTCGATGCCCCAGTCGTTGCGGCACCTGTAAAAGTGTAGCAAGAAAAAACTAGGCCTCGACCACGGGGATCCGGGCTGAAAGCACAGCAATGGAGTCGATAACTAGGGACCCCAAAATGGCCGCGACCAGGGTCAGAAACAGCACTGGGCCGTTTATGAACTCAGCCCCCTGAAGAGACCTCGCCAGAAGAGCAAATCCAATTAGCTTGATCAGCCACCCGCCCATGACCACTCCAAAAAAGCCAGCCAGGGAAAGCTTTCTTCCGATGATCATGCTCACCACGGTTAGGGCACCAAAAGCAAATGCCAGTCCCGCACCGATCAGAGCACTAACGACTCCGTTCATGCCTTCGACAAAGTATCCGGCCAGGGAGCCAAGTGATGCAATCAAACCGGTCAAAAGGGCTGTTTGCCCAAGGACTTTCTTGAATAGCTGATCAGCGCTGATTGATGATTTCATCTGGCTGCCTTTCTTCGACGTTCGATAACAGGCCAAACAGTAAATAGCATCACTGGAACTGCCGCAACAATGCTCAAAACCAACACCAGCTCAGCAGGGATAAATAGCAACGCCAAAGCACTAAGTGAAATCACAGCTGTCCAAAGATAAAACACCGTCACCGAACCGGTATGGCTGTGGCCAAAATCTTGCAGTTTGTGGTGGAGGTGCTTCCGGTCCGCCGAAAAAGGAGACTTGCCGGCACGAATCCTGCGCAGCACCGCAAGCGTCAAATCAAGTAGCGGCAACATCAAAATTGCCAATGGCAATATCAAAGGCAGGAATGCCGGTGCCAAAAGCGAAGTCGAAACAGCGCCCGGGTCAACCTGACCGGTAACTGCTAGAGCTGAAGTGGCCATCAAAAGACCAAGTAGCATCGCCCCACTGTCGCCCATGAAGATCTTGGCTTTGTGCCAGTTCAGTGGCAAAAAGCCAAGACAAACACCGATAACGATTGCCGAAATCAAAGATGCCAAGTTGAAGTAGTTGGTGGGTGAGGTTTGCTGGGCCAGTAGATAGGTGTAGATGAAGAAGACGCTAGTGCCGATTAGCACTACTCCCGCCACCAAGCCATCCAAACCATCAATGAAGTTCACGGCGTTTATGACCAAAACCGTGATGAAGATTGTCACCACGATCGAGACGCCGTAGCTACCAATCACCAACCCGCCGATTGGCAAAGAGACAATCTGGACGCCTTGCCAGGCCAAGATTCCAGCGGCCATGAACTGACCTGCGAGCTTGATGGTCCAGTCCAAATCCAAAATGTCATCTAGGACACCGATTATCGCAATCAGCGTTGCTGCTGCTGCAATGGCGAGGATGTGAATCGGATCTTCAAACACAGAGCTGAACCAACCAAGTGATGCGGCGACCGCAAGAGATACCAAGAAACCGATTAGCATCGCCAACCCACCTATACGAGGAGTTGGATCGGTGTGGACATCACGTTCGCGAATCTCAGGCATGATTGAGTGCTTACGGCTGAGGCGAAGTGTCAAAAATGTCGCAGCAAAAGTCACCAGGGCGGCAACTGCCATGATCAATAGGTAGGCTCTCAAGCGCTAGCCCTCCAAATATTCGCCAAGAACTGTTACAAGTTTTTGTTGACTGAGTGCTCCGCGACGAACAATTTTGACCTTGCCAGTTGTGACGATCTCTCCGGATTCGGAAGCAGTGTCGACCAAACTCGTCATGTCAACAATTGTCGAGGCCTCACCCTTCGGGCTGGCTCCCCCGTCGAGGTAAACCTTAACCTTTGCTCCGAGAGCAGTCTCAGCTTGCTGGCATGTGATTGCTGCAGGTTCGCCAGTCAGGTTTGCACTCGAAACTGCAAGCGGACCGGTTTCTTGGAGCAGAGCTAGTGCAATTTTGTGATCTGGCATGCGAAGTGCGACGGTGCCTTTAGTCTCGCCAAGATCCCAAGTAAGCGAAGGCTGAGCTTTCAAAATCATGGTTAGAGCGCCAGGCCAAAAAGTTTCTGCCAATTTGTGAGCTAGTTGAGGAATATCTTGTGCAAGACCTTCCAAAGCCGCGGCGTTTCCGATAAGTACCGGTGGCGGAGCCTGACGATCTCTACCCTTAGCTGCAAGAAGTTTTGTTACTCCCTCGTGGGAGAAAGCGTCACAAGCCAAACCGTAAACGGTATCGGTTGGGACTACCACCAACTCTTTTCTACCAAGCGCGGCTTTTGCAAGTCTCATGCCTGTCAATAAATCAGTGTCGACGGAACAGTCGTAGATTCGCTCCACTGAACACCGCCTATTGTCTATGCATTTATGGTCTAACTGCCGAAATCATCCGGTCTTTGCCGGTTAGATCTGAAGCAGAAACCACTTCCTGCCAACCTTGGGTTAATAGTAGTTCACCGATTGCAGGGGCTTGGGTGTGGGCATGTTCAAGCACTAAGTGGCCACCGGGCCTTAGTAAATACCAAGCTCGAGCTGAGATTTGGCGAATAACATCAAGCCCGTCTTCTCCTCCGTAAAGCGCAAGAGCTGGATCGTGAAGCTTCACTTCCAGGTCAATCGGAACTGCGGCATCCGGGATGTAGGGAGGATTTGAAACAACTAAATCAACGCCTGCGGCAAGTTCTTCTAAGGCAGTAGTTAAATTCTCATTTCTAAGAGCCTTTGGGTCTAATCCGTACCGCTGATAGTTTCGCGTCAAAAACGAAAACGCTTCCTCCGATAACTCCACCGAATAGACAGTTGAACCGGCAACTTCAGTATTGAGTGCAATCGAAATTGCTCCGCTTCCAGAACACAAATCAACTATCACGGGATTCTGCAAGGCTTCAATCTTTTGCATCGCCAAGTCAACAAGCTGTTCAGTCTCAGGACGCGGTATAAAGACACCAGGTCCAACCTCAAGCTCCAAGTGTCTAAACGGGGCAAGGCCAGTAATGTGCTGAAGTGGCTCACGCTTCTCGCGCCTTTGGATAGCCTCTAAATACTCTGCAAGCTTGCTCTCGGGAAAATTTTCTCCTGAAATCGCCAACATTGTTAGTTCAGATCGGGTCGCTTCGAGAATGAAACAGCCTAAGAGTTCAGCGTCGACGCTTGGGGACAAAACACCAGCTGCAGAGAACTTGTCGGTAGCTAATTCAAGTGCTTCCGAAATGAGCATTTACTTCTGCCCCAGTGCTGCCAGTCTGGCTTCTTCGTCAGTTTGAATTGCGGACTGAACTACCGGTTCTAGAGCACCATCCATAACCTGATCTAAGTTGTAGGACTTGTAGCCGGTTCGATGATCGGCGATTCGGTTCTCTGGGAAGTTGTAGGTCCTAATTCGCTCTGAGCGGTCAACCGATCGGACCTGAGATTTTCTTGCAGCAGACTGTTCGGCATCAATCGCTTCCTGCTTGGCAGCCAAAAGCCTTGCACGAAGCACTCGCATCGCAGCTTCACGGTTTTGCAGCTGAGACTTCTCGTTCTGCATAGAAACTACTATTCCGGTTGCAAGGTGGGTGATTCGAACAGCTGAGTCTGTGGTGTTTACCGACTGTCCACCAGGACCGGAAGAGCGGAAAACATCAACCCGGATATCGTTTGGACTAATCTCGACTTCTTCAGGAGCATCAACTTCTGGGAAGATCAAAACTCCGGCAGCTGAGGTGTGGATGCGTCCCTGAGTTTCAGTGACTGGAACACGCTGAACGCGGTGCACTCCACCTTCATACTTCAAGTGTGCCCAGACCCCCTGGGCAGGGTCATTGGAATTTCCCTTGATTGCAAGCTGAACATCTTTGTAGCCGCCGAGGTCTGACTCATTTTTATCTAGAATCTCGGTCTTCCAACCCTTTGAGTTGCAGTACTGGATGTACATGCGCAGAAGATCAGCAGCGAACAAAGCTGATTCAGCACCGCCCTCACCGGCCTTGATTTCCATAATTACGTCTCGACCGTCATCAGGATCTCTTGGAATTAGCAGTCGACGAAGTTTCTCGTTGGCTTCTTGGAGCTTTTGCTCAACCGCAGGCAATTCTGCTGCGAATGCTTCGTCTTCTTTTGCAAGTTCTTTAGTCGCAGCCAAGTCATCGTTTAGCTCAACTACCTGATGGTAGGCAGAAACGATTGCACTAACTTCCGCGTAGCGTCGGTTTAGCTTCTTGGCTAAGGCTGGATTCTGATGCACGGCTGCATCAGATAACTGCTCCTGAAGCGAGGCGTGCTCAGCCAGCAGGGGCTGGACTGAATCGAGCATTATTCTCCGTCAGAACCTGAAGGAATCGGCATGGACTTTTGAACCTGCATTAGGAATTCAACGTTGCTTGAAGTTTCCTTCAGGCGGTTCAACACAAGCTCAAGAGCTTGCTGCTGCTCGAGTCCTGCAAGTGCACGGCGAAGCTTCCAAATGATCTTGGTCTCGTCCGGGTTCATCAGCATCTCTTCGCGTCTGGTACCAGAAGCGTTTAGATCTACCGCTGGGAAGATTCTCTTGTCGGCAAGTGCGCGAGACAAGCGAAGCTCCATGTTTCCAGTTCCCTTGAACTCTTCGAAGATAACCTCATCCATCTTGGAGCCGGTCTCAACCAAGGCAGTTGCAAGGATGGTTAGCGATCCGCCATCTTCGATGTTTCTAGCTGCACCAAAGAAACGCTTCGGTGGGTAAAGTGCTGACGAGTCAACACCACCGGAGAGAATTCGACCTGATGCTGGAGCGCTTAGGTTGTAAGCGCGACCTAGGCGAGTAATCGAGTCCAAAAGAACTACTACATCGTGGCCAAGCTCAACTAGGCGCTTTGCGCGCTCAATTGCAAGTTCGGCAACCGTGGTGTGATCTTCTGCAGGGCGGTCGAAGGTAGAAGCGATAACTTCACCCTTGACGGTGCGCTGCATGTCGGTTACTTCCTCAGGACGCTCATCAACCAAAACAACCATTAGGTGAACCTCTGGGTTGTTAGTTGCAATCGCATTGGCAATTGCCTGAAGAACCAAGGTCTTTCCGGCCTTTGGAGGAGAAACGATCAATCCACGCTGACCCTTACCAATTGGGGCTACCAAGTCAATGATTCGAGTGGACAGCTTGTTCGCTTCAGTTTCGAGGCGCAGTCTGGTCTGTGGGTATAGCGGGGTTAGCTTTCCAAATTCCACGCGCTCGGTTGAAGCGTCCTGGTCGAGACCGTTAACTGAGTCAACGCGTACTAGAGCGTTGAACTTCTGACGACCCTGACCCTCGCCTTCGCGAGGCTGGCGGATGGCACCAACTACTGCGTCACCTTTTCTAAGTCCGTGCTTCTTTACCTGTCCCAAAGACACGTAAACGTCATTTGGACCTGGAAGGTAGCCGGAGGTGCGAACGAATGCATAGTTTTCTAGAACGTCGAGAATTCCAGCAACGCTGATTAGAACATCATCCGGTGAGATCTCTGGTTCAGCTTCTTCACGGTCATTGCCGTTTCCACCGCGTCTGCCACGGTCACGATCGCGGTAGCGGTTGCGGTTTCTAGAATTGCGGCCACCGCCGCGACGCTCGTCGTCAAAGTCGCGGTTTCTGCGGCGTTCGCCTGAGTCTGAGTTTGAGCTTGATTCGCTGCTTGAAGAATCGCTTGAAGAGTTTTCTCTCGGGGCCTTGGCCTCTGACGAGTCTGACTTATCTTCTGATGGCTTAGAGCCTCTGGTGCGAGTCTTTTTCGATGCTGATTCGGTTGCCTCGGCTGGAGCGGCAGTTTCTGCTACTGCTCTGCGGGATTTGCGAACCGGCTTGTTGTCTTGGATTTCATCCATTTATTTGATTGCTCTTTCTTGAGTGATTAGATAACCGACTTGAAAAATCTGATTATCGCCAACACGATTTGAATCGCGTGGTATCGCAGTTATTTTCTGCGGGGATTGCACCTAGATTTGACGCTTATTTGCCGTCTGTTTTTTGGTGTACCTCTAGCGTAGCACCTTTATTGTCCACGGCCAACAGCAGCGGTTGCCACTGTGGATACTTCTTTTCCACTAGTTCCTTGGCCCTTAGCCTCTCGGCCGGGTCGCTGGCCAGTACCAAAACCGAAGGTCCGGCTCCCGAAACCACGGCGGCATGGCCATTGCTTCGAAGCACTCTAATCAGCGCATCAGTTTCTGGCATTGCCGAAGCTCGGTAGTTTTGGTGAAGCTTGTCCTCGGTGGCTGCCAAAAGTAGTTCCGGCGATTGAACCATAGCCGCAACCAAAAGAGCTGATCTAGAAACGTTGAACACCGCGTCCGCGTGGGGCACTGATTCAGGCTGCATCGATCTGGCTAGCTCAGTGGACATCTTGGTGCTTGGAACCAAAACAAGTGGTGATACTCCGCGGTGAACGGAAAGCTTCTTGGTGTGAGGCCCTGACTCGTCTTCCCAAGCAATGCTCAATCCCCCAAATAGTGCAGGGGCAACGTTGTCTGGATGATTTTCAAACTCGGTAGCAAGATCAAGCATCAGCTTGTCGCTCACTTCTGCAATTCCTTCAAGCAAGCCCTTGGCTGCCATGATTCCGGAAACGACCGCCGCTCCAGACGAACCCATTCCCCTACCGTGAGGAATGCGGTTGACGGCACGAAGGGCAAGACCCGGGGCTGGCTGCTTTACGCGCTTGAAGGTTTCAAGAATGGCGCGAACAACCAGATGAGATTCATCTAGTGGAACCTGGCCTTCACCTTCGCCTCTGACAACTACTGAAATAGTTCCAGGCTTTGTGGCGGTGACTTCTAGGTCGTCATAGTAAGCAAGTGCAATTCCAAGCGTGTCAAAACCAGGTCCAAGGTTTGCAGATGTTGCAGGTACCTTTACCTTTACTACGGTTCCTTCAGCTACTGGCATTTTTAGGCCAATCCCAATCTCTCCGCGACCTCAGCTGCATTTGTCGAAACTGCTTCTGGTTTGATCTCGTTGCCTGCTTCGTCCTTCAGAGCCCAGCCTGGGTCTTTGAGTCCGTGGCCGGTGACTGTCACAACAATCAGTGCCCCTGCAAAGCTTTCACCAGTTTGTGAGGCCTTGTAAAGTCCTGCTGCACCGGTGGCCGAGCTTGGCTCAACAAAGACGCCGGCTTCCTGAGACAAGAAGCGATGCATCCAAAGAATTTCCTTGTCAGAAACCGCACCAAACTTGCCTTGAGATTTCTCTCTGGCAGTCTGCGCTAAGTCCCAAGAGGCAGGGTTTCCAATTCGAATAGCCGTTGCGATGGTGTCAGGGTTTTTAACCGGTGAGCCCTGAACAAAAGGGGCTGAGCCCTCGGCTTGGTAGCCATACATCTTTGGCAAGGCCTTGATTCGACGAGCCTTGAAATCTTCTTGGTAGCCCTTGAAATACGCGGAGTAGTTTCCAGCATTTCCAACCGGAAGCACATGGAAATCAGGAGCTTGACCCAAAGCGTCGACAACTTCAAAGGCGGCGGTTTTCTGACCTTCGATGCGGTCAGGGTTCACCGAGTTCACCAGGTGCACCGGGTAGTTGGTCGAGAGATCTCTAGCCAGAGTTAGACAGTCATCAAAGTTTCCCTGAACCTGAAGAATCTGGGCTTTGTGTGCAACTGCCTGAGAAAGTTTTCCAAGAGCAATCTTGCCCTCTGGAACCAAAACCACTGACTTGATTCCAGCTGCAGCTGCGTAAGCAGCAGCTGATGCTGAAGTGTTTCCAGTCGATGCACAGATGACAGCTTTTGCTCCATGGCCTACGGCTTTAGAAACCGCCATTGTCATTCCGCGATCCTTGAATGAACCAGTTGGGTTCATTCCTTCAAATTTCAAATAGACGCGGTCTGCTCCGACAAGTTTCGCCAGAGCTGGGGCTTCAATAAGTGGTGTGCCACCCTCGCCCAGTGTGATGATCGGGGTGCTCTTGTCTACATCTAGGCGAGAGAAATACTCATTGATTACTCCGCGCCACTGATGCGCCTTCTTTGGCTTACCAAACAAGGTAAACACCACTTTCTATAGAAACAAATATCATTACAGTCCCTCAACCCGAATAAACGAGGAAACGGCCTGAACTGCGTCGTTGGATTTCAAAGCCTTAACCACGCCAGCCAAAGCTGCATCGCTTGCTAAATGAGTTCCGATTTCCAGGCTGGCAGTTTCAACATTTCGTCCAAGAACAGCCTGCTCAACAGTTTCGATAGAAACTCCGTGCTCCGAGAATAAGCTGGCGATTTTTGCAAGCACTCCAGGCTGGTCCTTAACTTCGAGCTGAATCACGTAGCGAGTTTTGACTCGGCTCATATCCAGAACTTCAAAGTTTGCGTGGATCGAATCAGCAAGACCCGGTCCGCCAGCAACGTGGCGCTTTGCAGCTGAAACTACATCTCCCAGAATTGCGGAAGCTGTTTGAGTTCCACCGGCACCAGATCCATAGAACATCAATCGGCCAGCAGCTTCTGCTTCAACAAATACGGCGTTGTATGCGCCATCGACAGAACCCAATGGGTGATTTCTAGGAACCAGGGCTGGGTAAACCCGAACTGATACTCCCTCGGGGCCAGAAGCGTCAGCTTCAATGAATTCACAGATTGCAAGCAACTTGATTACAAAACCATCGCGCTTAGCAGCTGCAATCTGTTCTGCTGTGACTCCGGTGATTCCCTCACGGTAAACCTTCTCCAGAGGAACCTCGGTGTGAAAAGCCAGCGAGGCAAGAATTGCTGCCTTCTGTGCAGCGTCATAGCCATCAACATCCAAAGAACGATCTGCCTCGAGATAACCAAGCTCGGTGGCTTCCTTCATGGCGGCTTCAAGCGTGATTCCGCTCTTGTCCATTCGGTCAAGAATGTAGTTTGTAGAACCATTAACGATTCCCATGATGCGCTTCACTCGGTCTCCAGCAAGTGACTCACGAAGTGGACGAATGATTGGAATGGCTGCGGCAACCGAAGCCTCGAAGTAAAGCTGAGCTCCAACTTGTTCGGCCGCGTTGAAAAGTTCTGAACCGTGAGTTGCAAGCAGCGCCTTGTTGGCTGTGATTACATCCGAGCCGGAATTCAAAGCCATAAGAATGTAGCCTTTGGCCGGCTGGAGACCACCCATAACTTCAATCACGATGTCGGCGCCAAGAATCAAACTCTCAGCATCTGTAGTGAGCAGCTCTTTTGGAAATCCGTGGCGCTTAGTTTTTAGGTCTCGAACGGCAACACCGATTAGCTCTAGCTCCGCTCCAACGCGCGCGGCTAATTCGCTTTTTTGCTCAAGCAATAGCCTGGCAACCTCGGATCCAACCGATCCGGCACCAAGCAACGCAACCCTGATTGGGCGATATTCACTCAAATTCGATTCCTTACCCATTCAAAACTACCCTGTCTTGTCTTCCGAGTAGCCAGGGTCGCGGGCAAACATGTCAGCTTCGGTTTCTGCTCTAAGAATTAGATGAGCATTTCCACCTTTGACCGCAACAATTGCGGGGCGAGTTAGATAGTTATAGTTGCTAGCCAGCGAGTGACAGTAGGCGCCGGTTGCTGCAACGGCCACTAGGTCGTTGGGGTTTACATCAGCTGGCAGGTAGCAGTCTCTGACAACTATGTCGCCGCTCTCGCAGTGCTTACCAACCACTCGCGAAAGTGCCGGCTCGGCTGTTGAAGATCTAGAAGCAAGAATTGGTGAGTAATCGGCGCTGTAAAGACTTGGACGTGCGTTGTCGCTCATGCCTCCATCGATGCTGATGTACTTTCTAACTCCAGTCACACCATCTTCAGAAAGCTGCACATCTTTTATGGTTCCGACGTTGTAGACCGTGATTCCTGCAGGACCGGAAATTACTCGGCCAGGTTCGAAGCAAAGTACCGGAACCGCAATGCCTGCCTCGCCACAAAGCTTGGCAACCTCATTGGAAATCTGATCGGCAAAAACTTCAATTGCTGGCGCTTGATCGGCAGATGTGTAGTTGATTCCAAAACCCCCACCGATGTTGAGCTCCGGGACCTCTCCGCCTTCAAGAAGCTGCTTGTGAAGCGGGATCAATCGACGAACTGATTCAACAAAGCCTTCAATTGCAAAGATCTGCGAACCGATGTGCGAATGCAGACCAAGAAACTTCAGGTGAGAGTGTGATCTAATCTTCGCGACCAATGCTGGAACGTCTGAAATGGCAATACCAAACTTTTGATCTTCCCTCGCAGTTGCAAGGTACTCATGGGTGTAGGCGTGCACTCCAGAATTGACGCGAATGCGAACAGGCTGAATCTTGTCTTGCGCGCCAGCAACCGAAGCAATGCGCTCAATCTCAATCTCAGAGTCAATGACTATTGCCCCGACATTCGCAGTGACAGCTCGACCAATTTCATACAGAGACTTGTTGTTCCCGTGCAGTCCGATTCGATCAGGGCTGATTCCACCAGAAAGAGCAAGGGCCAACTCTCCCCCGGATGAAACATCGAGGTTCAACCCAAGCTGGTCAATCCACTTGACTATCTCAGTAGTAAGTAGAGACTTGCCTGCGTAGTAAATTTTCGCGCTTGATCCAATTCCAGCTGCTGCCTTTTCAAATGCGTTTTTTACTTTCTTACCCCTTGCAAAAAAGTCATCCTGGTCAATCAGCATCAAAGGAGTTCCATATTGAGCAGCCAACTGTCCAACGGGGACACCCCCCAGTGAAATATCTCCTGCTTGAGACCTGGTCAAGCCAGCCGGCCAAATCTTGGAATCGATGTGGTTTGCGTCCTTTGGCTCAACCAGCCAAGCTGGAGCAAATTTTGCTTGATTAGCACTCATGATTACATCCGCTCCGGCGCTTGGACGCCTAAAAGTCCAAGACCATTTCTAAGTACAACACCGGCTGCGTCGTTGAGCCATAATCTCGTGGAATGAATTGGCTCAACCGGCTTGTCCGCCATTGGGATAACTCTGCAGTTGTCGTACCAGCGGTGGTAGCTGCCAGCAACTTCTTCGAGGTATCTTGCAATTCTATGTGGCTCTCTAAATTCAGCTGCTTGAACAGCCAGTCTTGGCAACTCACCAAGCTTGGCAAGCAAATCAGTTTCGGTCGGGTGATTCAATAGCGCGGGATCGAAGTTTGAGTGGTCAACGCTCATGCTCTTGGCATTCACAGCAACCTGTTGAGTTCTGGCATGCGCGTACTGAACATAAAACACTGGGTTGTCATTGGTCTTTTTTGATAACTGAGCAAGATCGATATCCAATTGTGAGTTTGAGGATGACCTGGCGAGCGCATACCTCGCAGCATCAACACCCACTGACTCAACTAGATCTTCCATCGTGACGACAGTTCCTGCGCGCTTAGACATACGAACTGGCTCGCCGTCGCGAAGCAGATTCACCATCTGACCGATGAGAATTTCTAGATTCACTCCTGGCTCATCGCCAAATGCTGCACACATTGCCATCATTCGCTGAACATAACCGTGGTGGTCAGCTCCAAGCATGATTAGGCAGCGATCGAATCCGCGCTCACGCTTATCTAAGTAGTAAGCAAGATCTCCTGCGATGTAGGCGGCATTGCCATCAGACTTGATGATTACTCGGTCCCGGTCATCGCCAAATTCATTGGAGCGAAGCCAAACAGCGCCATCTTCGTCGAAGACGTGTCCCAATTCACGAAGTCGAGTGATTGCCTTCTCAACAGCCTTTGACTCATGCAGAGAGTTTTCGTGGAAGTAAACATCAAAATCAACACCGAATTCGTGAAGTGACTGCCTGATCTCAGCAAACATCAGTTCAACACCCTCGGCTCTGAAAGCTTCTTGAGCGTCCTCATCACTGAGGGTCAGGATGTCCTTTGAAGATTTGGCCATCACAGCGTTTGCAATCTGCTCTATGTATTGACCGCCGTAGCCATCTTCTGGTGCTGGCAAGCCTTTGGCGCGAGCCAATAGGGATCTGGCAAAACGGTCAATCTGTTCTCCATGGTCATTGAAGTAGTACTCGCGTGTGACTTGAGCTCCCTGAAATGCCAAAACTCGGGCCAGTGAGTCTCCAACAGCTGCCCACCGAGTTCCTCCCATGTGGATTGGACCGGTTGGATTTGCTGAGACAAACTCCAAGTTCATCTTCAGGCCCTTTAGGCTCTCGCCCTTGCCGTAGTTCGAGCCTGCTTCAACAATCGCTTTTGCTAATGCTCCAGCACTTGCCAGATTCAAGGTGATGTTGATAAAGCCAGGTCCTGCGATGTCCACCTTGGAAACTTCATCCAGAGCTTCAATTCTTGGCGCTAGCAGTTCTGCGAAAGCTCTCGGGTTCAGACCAAAGAGTCCAGATAGCTGCATCGCGGCGTTGGTTGCCCAATCACCATGCTCACGATTTCTTGGGCGCTCAACCACAATCTCAGCTGGCAGTTCGGCCGCGACTAGCGAGCCATCAGCTTGCATCTGTTCCAAGATGCGCCGAATGGCCACAGCTAGTTCTGCTGGAGTCACGGTTTTGCCTCACGAGTAGGAGCTAAAAAGAATTCAAAGATCTCGGCGGTGAGAAACACCTTAGGTAAATAAAGGGAATTCTTTACAAATCATACCGAGAAAGGCCCATTTCTAGCCACGCTGTTAGGCTGAAGCAAGTATTGCCCCCATAGCTCAGGGGATAGAGCACCGCCCTCCGGAGGCGGGAGCGTAGGTTCGAATCCTACTGGGGGCGCAAAAAGCTAGCCAGCTGAGACAGCGCCATAGATCGATGACTAATTGAGTTTTTCACCATCGGCTCTAGTTCTCCTATGGTCACCTCGAAGCCTTCAGGAATAAAGATCGGGTCGTACCCGAAACCATTTTCACCAGATTCCGCAAACGCAATTCTTCCAGGGCACACTCCAGTGAAGGACTGCTCCCCCTCCTGGCTCACAAGAGAAATAGTGCAGATAAAACTTGCCTGACGATTACCTTCTGGAACGTCAGCTAACTGCGCAAGCAGCAGCTGACGATTCTGCGCGTCGTTTTTTGAACCAGACCAACGCGCTGAAAAGATTCCAGGAGATCCGCCGAGAATCTCTACGGCAATGCCCGAGTCATCTGCAATTGACGCTTTGCCAGTGTGAGCAAAGGCAGCTCTGGCCTTGATTAGAGAGTTTTCGAGAAATGATGAGCCGTCTTCAATTGGTTCTGGTCCGTCATAGCCAAGCAAAGACAAACCTGGAACAATCGGCTCCAAAATAGCCGCCACTTCTTTTACCTTGTGGGCGTTATGGGTTGCTAGGACCAGCTCCAACTTCTAAGGCCTCGGGCTAGCTAAAATCTGAGCCTGCAAAGCAGTCAGCTCTGCGGTTCCCTTTAGGGCGAGATCCAAAAGGGCGTTCAATTCAGCACGATCGAATGGTGCAGCTTCAGCGGTTCCCTGAACCTCAACGAATTTGCCAGAGCCGGTGACAACTACGTTCATGTCGGTTTCTGCTCTAACGTCTTCGGTGTATGCCAAATCCAGCATCGGAACCTGATCGATTATTCCAACTGAGATAGCGGCGATGCTGTCCGAAAGTGGCTGCTTCTTTTCAGAGATGAACTTCTGAGTCTTACCCCACTCGATTGCATCAACTAGTGCGATGTATGCGCCGGTAATTGCAGCGGTGCGTGTTCCGCCGTCGGCCTGCAGAACATCGCAATCGATAACGATTGTGTTTTCACCAAGAGCTTTGAAATCAACAACCGAACGAAGTGCTCGGCCAATCAACCTTGAAATCTCGTGGGTGCGACCACCAATTTTTCCTTTTACGGCTTCGCGGTCTGATCGGTCATGGGTTGCACGCGGAAGCATTGAATACTCAGCGGTGACCCAACCTTCACCCTTGCCAACTTTCCAGCGCGGGACGCCATTGGTGAAAGATGCAGTGCAAAGCACCCTGGTCTCACCAAAGCTAATCAAAGCCGAGCCTTCAGCGTGTGAGGACCAGCCTCGCTCCACGGTGACTTTTCGAAGCTGATCTGCAGCACGTCCATCTACTCTTTGCAAGTTGTTTTCCTATTCTTTTCTAAAGCTTTTCGACTTTGGATACTTCAGGTCCTAAGAATCTCTTGGCCAGCTTCTCAAAGCTTGCAGCATCGCCGGTTGCTCTAAAGCTAAGAGTCGGGGATGAAACATCGGTTCGAAGCAAATCATTATCTACAAGAACTTTGTAAAGATCTTTGGCTGTTTCTTCGGCGGATGAAACAAGGTTTACGCCATCTCCCATGACAAGAGATAGTGCACCAGTAAGTAGCGGGTAGTGAGTACATCCCAAAACCAGGGTGTCCACGCCAGCTTGTTTTAGCGAAGCCAAATACTCCCTGGCAGCGGTAATGATTTCTGGTCCGCTCGTGATTCCTTTTTCAACAAATTCAACAAACTGTGGACAGGCGGCGCTAAAAAGCTCAACTTCAACAGCTGCGGCAAAAGCATCGTCGTAGGCCTTGGATGCGATAGTTGCCTGAGTTCCAATCACTCCAACTTTTCCGTTGGAAGTTGAAGCGACAGCTCTGCGCACTGCAGGCTGAATAACTTCCACCACGGGAATCCCGCGGCCCTCGGTGTATCGCTCTCGAGCATCTCTAAGTACCGCGGCTGATGCTGAGTTGCATGCGATAACCAAAACTTTGACGCCTTCGTCGACGAGCTTGTCCATGACCGCAAGTGCCAACTCTCTAACTTCAGAGAGCGCCTTTGGTCCATAAGGAGTGTTGGCGGTATCGCCAACGTAAATCATCGATTCATTTGGGAGCTGGTCAATAATTGCCCGAGCTACCGTTAGCCCTCCAACGCCAGAGTCAAAGACTCCTATTGGTGCGCTGGCTTGAGGTTCATTCACGCCCCAATTCTATTGCGGGCCCCTCGGGCTAGGCTTATCCCGTGCTTTCCACAACAGCCCTACTTACCGATCGCTACGAGCTAACCATGCTCCAGGCTGCACTAAAGTCTGGAAAAGCTCACCGCAAGGGTGTCTTTGAGGTGTTCTCAAGAACTCTTGCTGGTGGCAGGCGCTATGGCGTCTTCGCTGGCACCGGCAGGCTTTTAGAACTTATTAATCAGTTCCGATTCTCAAACGAAGAAATTAACTGGCTGCTCTCTGAAAAAGTAATTGACCAACCAACCGCAGAATGGCTTTCAAACTATAAATTCTCAGGCGATATCCACGGCTACGCCGAGGGAGAGATTTACTTCCCGTACTCTCCGGTGCTAATCGTGGAAGCCACTTTCGCTGAAGCGGTAATCATTGAAACTTTGATTCTTTCAACTCTGAACTACGACAGCGCAGTTGCCAGCGCTGCAGCCAGGATGGTCACAGCAGCTGGGTCTAGAAGCGTCTCTGAAATGGGTTCTCGCAGAACCGGTGAATCATCCGCTGTAGCAGCAGCTCGCGCAGCCTACATCGCGGGCTTTAGTTCGACTTCAAATCTTGAAGCAGGACGAAGCTTCGGCATACCAACGATGGGAACCGCATCTCACGCTTTCACTTTGCTTCACGACAGCGAGAAACAAGCCTTCAGCGCTCAGCTAGATTCCTTTGGATCAAACACCACTTTCCTAGTTGATACCTACAACATCGAAGCAGGAATAGAAAATGCCATCAGCGTGGCCGGGACAAAACTCGGCGGAGTTCGAATTGACTCCGGAGATTTACCAATTGAGGTAGCCAAAGCTCGACGCTTGCTAGACAAACTGGGAGCAAACGAGACGAAGATCACCGTCACTAATGACCTTGATGAATATGCAATCGCTTCGCTGGCAGCAGCTCCAGTTGACGCCTATGGTGTTGGCACCTCTGTTGTGACAGGTTCTGGAGTTCCGGCTGCCGGTTTCGTATACAAAATGGTGGCGTTCCAAAACGAATCTGGAGAATGGCACGCAGTTTCTAAGCAATCAGCGAAAAAGACCAACCTCGGTGGAAAAAAGCACGCCGCACGCTCTTTCGAGAACAACATCGCAACCGCTGAAGTTATCTCGACAACCCAGGACGATTTGTCTGCAGGACAAAGAAAGCTTTTAGTCGATCTTGTTATTCAAGGTGAGATTCAACCAGGTCTACTTGGAAAATCTGGTGTGGATGCAGCAAGAGCGCACCATGCAAAGGTAAAGGCAGAACTTCCCGCAAGTGCTCATCGCCTAACTAAAGGTGAGCCGGCAATTCCAACTAGATTCCTTTAGTTCTTATCCTCTTCGCCAGGCTTTAGCTTGGAGTGGATTTCCTTGCAGGCTGGACAAATCGGAAAGTTCTTCGGATCTCTTCCTGGCACCCAAACTTTTCCGCAAAGGGCAATAACGGGTGTGCCCATAACGGCCGACTCAACTATTTTTTCCTTTTTCACGTAGTGCGAAAATCGCTCATGATCGCCTGGCTCAATTAGCCTTGGGGCCGCAGTTGTGTCGGTACCAAACTCACTGGTTTCGGTTGGTGCAATCTGATTCAAGTTGGTCACTTCCGGTTTTTATTCGTTGGCTTCTTGCAAAACCACATCAAATGTCATTTTGATGTCTTTTCTAATCAATTCGATCTTAACCTTGGCACCGGCCGGCTCTTGCCTGACCGAAGCTGTTAGCTCGCTAGCCGTTGTCACAGGCTTTCCGTTCATAGTTGTAATTACATCGCCAGCTAGAATTCCAGCTTTTTCTGCTGCTCCCCCTGGAGTTAACTCAACAACAGTCACACCAATGGAGAACCCTGCGCCATCCTCAGATGACATTGCATCAGAAACCAATGCTCCAAGCAGGCCATGGCTGACCTCTCCGGTAGTCATGATTTCGTTGGCGATCCGCTGTGCGACATTTGCCGGAATTGCAAAGCCCACTCCAATATTTCCTGCTTGGCCAAAGGAACCAGCGTTGGCGATTGCAACGTTTACGCCAATGAGCTCACCTTTGTCATTTACCAAAGCACCACCGGAGTTTCCAGGATTGATGGCAGCATCGGTCTGAATAACGCTGAGGTTGATAGGTCTTCCAGCATCGCCGGACCAGAACTGAAGACTGCTCTGATCTGGTGATTCAGATGATGCAACCTGAATGGTTCGGTTTAGGGCAGAAACAATTCCGCGCGTAACTGTTGCCTCAAGTCCAAGTGGAGCACCAATGGCAACTACTTCATCGCCAACATTGACCATTGAGGAGTTTGCAAAAACAATTGGGGTCAATGGCTTGATTGGTTCAATCTTCACAACTGCCAAATCGTTGGTCGGATCAGCACCGACTAGTTTTGCCGAGAAGACTGCCCCATCGCTGGTTCTCACCGATAACCGGACATTCTCAGTAGTGCCGTTGATACTAACCACGTGGGCGTTTGTCAGGATATATCCATCAGCTGAAAGAACAACTCCAGAACCGTTGCCGCCTTGAGAGTCGCCGGCAACTCGAATTGTTACAACTGCGGGAGCAGCTGTTGCAGAAGCTGCTGTCACCCAGTTGACGTTCTCTAGATCGTTTACAACTATCGCTGCTGGTCGAGATAGGTAATTGAATGCAACCACACCCGCACCGGAGCCAACCGAAGCGCCAATGATTGCTCCCAAAACTGCGACTGAGGTAGCTGTAAAAAATGTCAGGCGCTTTTCGCGGACTCGCTTCTTTTTTGCCTTGGCAGGCGTGAGAGTAACCGGTGGGTCAAACAGAAACTGATTGTTGTAGCTGTTTTTGCGACTGAGTGAGCTTTGCTCGGGTTCTAGCTTGGTCAATGAAGTGGCCTTTCGTCTGTTCCAATAATGACAAATTTGTCTGAACAGATACTGAGAGAAACCCTAGACCAAGCAGATAGATTCCCCAGAATTGCCTATGTGTCGCAACCGAAAGCCCCAGCTCGGCCCAAGCAATCGGCACCAACCAGCAAGACTCCCTGGGTGCTCTGATCGGCTTTGAAACCAAAGGCCCCAACCACTACTTCCAGCAGATTGCTTTCAATCATTAAGGTTCCATCGACTGCCTGCCAAGAACTTTCCCCCACGAGTCGATAACTAACCGAGTACTCAACAAAAGCGCGGGTCTGATACTTACCCGCAGTTTTGAACTCCCGCTGAGTATCAGCCCCGTCCGCTAGCACGCCATCACTAAATGTCCAGCTCGAACGAACCGGAACAAAGTGAACTTCGGCTTGTCTGCCTAGAACACTGCCAGAACCAAAGTGTGAACCTGGATTCGAGGAGAATTTCGCCACTTGTCCGCGGCCAATTACTTTGCCTGGATAAACCGATGCAACTAGTGGGTTTGGTTCAAACTCGATGGCATCTGCTGCTGCATAAGACTGCCCCGGAATATCAATAGTTATGATTTCGGTGATTGTCATAGTTTTGGTTTTTGGAACAGGCTTCGGGGTTGGCCTTGGAGCAGCTACCGCCTTTGGTGCAGGTGAACAAATTGCGTCAACCCAACGCTGCGCAGCATCGGCAGATTTTGGCAAGCTTGCCATTTGAGAGGCGCTCGGGCAACTAACCACTTCAACCACCGGTTTGGGAGCAGTAGCACTCACAGGTTTGACTGCTGGTTTAGGTGCGGGTTTTGGTGCGGGCTTGGGCTTTGGTGCAACTGGGACCGTCACAGTCTTAGTGATGGTTTGTGTCGTGGATGACCCCGGTGAAGAAGTTGATGAACCAACACAGACCGTGACCGACCCCGAACCAATCTTTGAACCGTGACTTAGCCCTGAACTAGACGATCCCGAACTGCAGGCCATGGCTAAAGAAGTATCAAAGCCCACTAAAGCTGCTGCAATAAGAACGCTTGCCAAAGCAAAACTTGCCTGCTGAATCTTTCTCATGTCGGAGAAGCTAAAACAGATCTTTGTTATTCGCAGAAGTTGTCCACAAAGCGAAAAACCCCATCTAAGAAGATGGGGTTTTTCCAGTGGTTGCGGGGGCAGGATTTGAACCTACGACCTCCGGGTTATGAGCCCGGCGAGCTACCGAACTGCTCCACCCCGCGGCGAAGTTCTAATCTACCACTTTTGAAGGTTGTGCTGCCAACTACCTATTTGCCTGCATCCAGTGCTGCTTGAATAGCTCGCTTTAGTTTCTCTTCAGCTTTACCAAATGCGGTCCAGTCTCCAGAGGCCATGGCGGCTTCCTTCTCCTGGATTGCTTCTAGGGCCTGCTGCAAGGCAAGTTCTAGGTTCGGTGAAACCGGAGCAACAGTTCCAGGATCAGTTGGTTCAGCGTTTGGATCAGTTGGAATCGGGGTTGGGTTCATGCCGGAAGATCCAAACAGTGAAGTTAGTGCCTGATCCAAAGTGTCCTCGAAGGCAATCTGGTCACCGAAGGCAACCAAGATCTTCTGAAGCAACGGGAAGCTAGTTTCACCAGTGGACTGGATGTAAACCGGCTGCACGTAGAGTAAACCTCCACCGACAGGAAGAGTCAACAGGTTTCCATTTAGAACTCTGGTTGATCCCTGTCGCAGAATGTTTAGAAGTTTTGAAACTTCAGAGTCAGCATTGAAGTTGTTTTGAACTTGACCAGGTCCTGGAACAATCGTGCTTTTTGGAAGGGTAAGCAGTGTGAGCCTTCCATACTCTCCCGACTTGATTCCATCTTCAGAACCTGCGTTGGCGTTTGCCACCAAGTATCCAGTTAGAACGTTTCTGGATGACTCGCCAGTGGATCTTGGAATAAAGGTCGAGTAAATCGAAAACTCAGGAGTCTCAGTACCTGGAACCTGCATGGTCAAGTAGTAAGGAGGCTGCAAGGTACCGATGCCTTGACCGCCAACAGGATCGTTTGGAGTCATCCAAGCATCCTGCTGTGAGTAGAAAGCTCCGGCTTCGTCAACGTGGTAGCTACCAAGTAGTGCGCGCTGAACCTTGAATAGATCAGCCGGGTATCTAACGTGTGAAAGCAGTTCTCCAGACATCGAAGAAAGCGGCTGAATAGTGTCCGGGAAAACCTTCATCCAGGTCTTTAGAATTGGATCTTTTTCGTCCCACTCATACAAAGTCACCTTGCCGTCATAAGCATTAACTGTTGCCTTCACGGAGTTGCGAATGTAGTTGACCTGGCCTCTTAGGAAAACTCCAGGTGAGTTGCTGTCAGAAACAATCTGAGCCAGCTCCTCGGAGCGAGAGTATGGGTAGTTGTTGGAAGTTGTGTATCCATCAACAATCCAAAGTAGCTCTCCATCTACAACTGCTGGATAAACATCTGAGTCCAGCTCCAAAAATGGTGCTACCGCTGCAACTCTCTGACGCGGGTCACGGTCATAAAGAATTTGTGACTCGGAGTTGATGGCATCAGAGAGCAAGATCTGCTCGCTCTGGAACTTCAATGCGTATGCAAGTCGTGGAATGATTCCAGAAATCATTGGGCCTCCATCACCAGAGAAAGTGTTGTAGGTCTGGTCGTTCTCGCCCTCGCCGGCTGGGAAGTCAAGCTCTAGTGGCTCTGCTCCCTCAGGCGCTCCAACGATTGAGTAGGCAGGTGAGTTCTCACCAAAGTAAACGCGTGGCTCATAGGTCCCAAGCTTTCCGGTGGTTGGAATTCCTGATTGCATAAACACCGGCTGACCATCAACGGTTCGCTGGTTTCCGTAGGCTGCAACTACTCCATAGCCGTGAGTGTAAACGATGGTGTTGTTATACCAAGACTGTGAATCTCCAAGACCTGCTTGGTTTAGTTCGCGAACAGCCAACACGGTGTCCTGAACAACTCCATCAACGTTGTAGCGACCAACATCAAGTAGGTTCGGGAAGTTGTAGTACTGACGGAACTGCTCGAGCTGTCTAAACGAAGCACTAACTAGAGCTGGATCAATAATTCGAATAGAAGCGGTGGTTTCAGCATCTTCGCGCAAAGCGCCAGGGGTAGCGTCAGTTGTGGCGTTGTACTCAACCTTCAAAACGTCATCGATACCGTAAGCCGCGCGGGTGGCTGATAGGTTGCGATCGATGTATGGGGCTTCTAGGGTTCGCTCGTTTGGTACTACCTGGAAAGTCTGAATAGCCCAAGGGAACAATCCACCAAGAATAAGTGAGCTAACAACCATCAAACCGGTTGCAATAACCGGAAGGCGCCACTTACCAACAAAGGCTGCGACCAAGAACAAAAGTGCTACCACACCAGAAATCAGGGCCAGAATCTGCAGTCCTGGAATTGCCGCATAAACATCCGAGTAAGTAGCTCCAGTGAATAGTCCACTTGAGCTAGTCATGGTTAGGTACTGATCTAACCAAAGCGATGCACCCTGAACCAATAGGTACAAAAACGCCAACAGGCCAATCTGGATGCGAGCAGCCTTAGACACAAGAGTATCGCGGCCATTGAACTTGATGCTTCCATAAATGATGTGAACACCAGCGGTTAACAGCAAGCTAATTAGGAATGCTCCAGAAAGGAATCCAACCAGACCAACTAGGAATGGAAGATCGAAGATGTAGAACGAGATGTCCAAGCCAAACTGCGGGTCAGTTTCGCCAAACGGTGTTCTATTTAGATAGCTAAGAACAATTCCCCACGACGGAGCAACCGCTAGTCCTGCCAACACACCAAGACCTAGTGGAACACCAATCATCACTACGCGACGAAGTTGCTCTAGCAGCTGACGGTACTGCTCAAAAGGAGAGCTCTCATCCGGGAAGCGGATGTAGACGGGCCTGAATCGGTAAGCAAGCCACAGGCTAACTCCAGTAATCAGTGCAAATGAAATAGCGCCTGCTGCAAACAGTGCCGACTGAGCAAAAATTTGAGTTGAGAGAACACTCAAGAAACCAAGCTGGTCAAACCAAAGAACGTTGGTGTAAAGATCAGCCACGCTGAATAGAACCGCTCCGATTCCAACCAGAATCACAAGAGCGATAGTTGCCGGCGAGATTCTCGGTCGGCCCAGTGGTGCAGCGGTAGCTTGAGTCATGATTCTCCCGTTTTCTATTTGGTACAGCTAGGCAGGCTTGCCAAGTCTTGGTTCTTCGAAATTTTCTCTAGTGCCGAAACGGCATCTGACAGTTTCTCTATTTTAACTACTCGCAGACCATCTGGTTCGTTCCCGACAATCTCCGGACAGTTGCCTGCCGGTGCCAAAAACACAGTAGCTCCTGCGGTTTTGGCCCCGTGAAGTTTCAGCACCACTCCACCGATTGGTCCAACCTCACCAGACTGCACGATGGTTCCGGTCCCTGCAATGTGTAGTCCCCCAGTCATGTCCCCCGGAGTTAGCCGGTCAATAATTCCCAAGGCAAACATCATGCCTCCCGAAGGTCCGCCTACTTCTCCAAGCTGAAGTTCAACATCAACCGGGAAGTCATATTTATAGCCAACCAAAATGCCAAGTCGGTAGTTGCCTTCAGCATCCTTGACTGGAATCACTTCTTCGGTGACTTCCACTCCATTGCGGTTGACTGTGACTTCAACAGAAGCTTTCTCATCCCAAGCTCCAACAATTGATCGAAGCTGCTCGATGCTGGTTAGCCTCTGGCCATCAACAGAAATTACAAAATCCGCTGCCACTAATTTGCCGCTGGATGGTGAATCAGCTGTCACCTGAGCAACGTAAATCTCTCTAGGAGTTTCATAATTTAGGTGACCAAGGGCTGCAGCAACTGCATCCTGCTGAGAAACTTCCATCATTGCGCTGGATTCAGCGCGCACTTCTTCACTGGTTCTATTTGGTGGGTATAAAGCCTCAACCGGAACAACCTTTTGCTTGGCATCAAGCCAAGCAAAACCAATTTCGATCCAGCTAGGAGTGCGCTCTGGTCGACCCACGATGCTCACGGTTAGAACATCAAGCTGACCTTCAGATTCATAGCTTTGCTGATTCTTGATCTGGATTACCGGTTCGCCATCAATTTCACCCAGCACATCGAATGTTGGTCCTGGTCGCTCAATTAGATAAGGGGTTGGCAAAACCACCAGCGTAACAAGTCCTAAAAAGAAAGTCACCGCTACGAAGAAACCGAGGCCACGCTTGGCTGAAACCATTGCTTTCGATCCGCCCCGTTGTCTTTGGAAAAAGGTCATTACCGCCCTAAAAACTTTGATTGGCTTCAAGCCTAGGTCAGCCCATCTTTCAAATGAGCGTATTGGCGCACGCTCTCGGCGAACACCCAGAAAGCAAGACCAAAGCACCCAGCTGATTCCCATTTAGAGCAAGTAACCTAATGCTGTAGCCAGCTAAGGAGCTTTTCGTGGACGAGCAAAAACCAGAGGATTTCGAAGCATTGCTTCGTCGCTTCCTCGCAGGTGAGCCACTAGATCCAGAACAAATTGCCAAAGCAGCCGGCCTGCCTGTTGATCCCGCTGCCCTGCAGCAACTTCTTTCGAAGCTAACTTCGGCAATTGTTCCGGGAGAAACAACCGAAGGATTGAACTGGTCGCTGGTTGAAACTCAAGCAAAGCAGATTGCAAGTGCGAACTCAAGAAAGGTTCCCGAGTCAGTCGGAAAATCTATCGATGCGGCAATGGCCACCGGAAGCCTTTGGTTGGATGAAGTCACTGAGGTAGCTTCAATCACTGCAGAACCAAAACTTCTCTCGCGCGAGCTTTGGGTTGCAGACTCACTTGGGCTTTTCAAAGATCTAGCAACACCGGTTGCCAATCGAATGTCTGAGGCGTTGACGGAAAACTTCAAAGAGAACTTGCCTGAGGAGTTTTCAGGATTTATGTCTCAAGCTAGCGGCCTGATGAAATCAGCAGGTTCTGTGATGTTTGCGATGCAGATGGGACAAGCCCTTGGTCGAATGGCAGAAGAAGTTCTAAGCGCGGGAGACATCGGACTTCCAATCTTTAAAGAACCTCGCCCAGCATTTGTAGCCCAGAACCTAGCCGAACTTGTTGACTCACTAGAAGAAGATTCCGATCAGGTCTACTTCTACTTTGTCATTCGCGAGCTTGCCCATGCCAGGCTTTTCAAGCAGAGCAAGTGGCTGCGCGATTACACAGTGAACCTAATCACCGCTTATGCCCGCGAGATCTCAATCGATAACTCGCGAATTATTGAGATGTCCGAAAACTTTGACCCGGCCGATATCGGCAACATCCAAAAAGCCTTCGAATCAGGATCTCTAATTGCCCCTAGAACCCCTTCGCAGACAATTGCACTAGAGCGAATCGAAACCGTGCTAGCCCTAATCGAAGGATGGGTTGATTGCGTAACTCAAGCCGCAACTACTCGACTTCCAAGATCGTCAGCTATTGCAGAGGTTGTTAGAAGAAAGCGCTCTGCTGGCGGGCCGGCTGAAAAAACCTTCTTGACCCTTATCGGTCTTGAACTAAGACCGAGAAAACTTCGCGAGGCTTCTGCGATGTGGAATGAAATTACCAACAAAGTCGGAATCCAAAAGCGGGATGCAATCTGGTCTCATCCCGACCTTTTGCCAACCGATGCCGACATCCAGAATCCAACCGCTTTGATTGCAAAGCTTTCCAATAGTGCGCCAGAAGACGATATGGACCAAGCCCTACGAGACTTACTTAGCTGAGCCTGACTGCAATAACGCTAGAAACCTCGATGGGGTTCGCTCTCTTGAAGCATCGAAGTTGGCAAAGGAAAGTCTGAGCTCGCGCATAGCCCTAGTTATACCCACATAAAGAAGTCGCTTTTCTTCCTGAATTGCAGCCGGAGTCTTAGCGTAAGTAATAGGTAGGTAGCCCTCGTTGAGCCCAACGATGAAAACCAGTGGCCACTCCAAACCCTTAGCCGCGTGAATGGTTGAAAGCGTCACTGCCTCAGTAGTTGGCTCGTGCTGTGAGTGAGCACGATCGGCAAGTTCAAGGGCAAAATCATTAATGCCCGCACCTTCTGGCAACTCATCAAGCATCAGTAGCAGTGCGTTGAGCGCCTCCCACTTGCTTGCAACCACTCCAACTTCAGTTGGCTTATTCGCCTGCCAACCAAGGGAACGCACAATGTCACTTACAGCCTGATGCAGCGGCTTACCCGACGGACTTAGTGACTCTGCTCGAATAAGCTGCACGGCGCTTTTGATTTCTGGTCGAGCAAAAAACCGCTCTCCCCCGCGAAGTTGATAGCTGATATCCAGAGCATCGAGTGCACGCTCTAGAACTTCAGATTGATTGTTGATGCGATACAAAACCGCGATGTCGCTTCTTGGAACCCCGGCCTGAATAGCCTCGGCAATTGCTGAGGCAACCGCCTTGGCTTCAGCTTGGGATGATTCAAAGCTTGCAACTTGCGGTGTGGTACCGGCAGGACCTGCTGCCTCTAGTTCTCCGCCAAGAGCTGAATCGCTAGTTAGGCGATTAGCAAAGGCAACTATCTGTTTAGTGGAGCGGTAATTGGTTGTTAGGTCAACAACGCTCGCACCAGGGAATCGATCGGCAAAGTTTCTTAGAAACTCACTGCTTGCGCCAGTAAAGGAGTAAATAGTCTGATTCGGATCTCCAACCACACAAAGCTCAGCGTGCTCCCCAAGCCACTGATCCAAAAGCGCATGCTGCAGCGGTGAAATGTCCTGATACTCATCGACCGTAAAGAATCGGTACTGACTCTGAACGTGAGCTAGAGCACGTGGCTCGGCCTTCAAAAGCCCAAGAGTAAGAACTAGAACATCTTCCCAATCGAGTTTCTGAGCGCGAATCTTTTCCTGTTCGTAAAGTTTTTGGACCTCGAGATTCTTCTGAAATGAAAGCCCGGCCACCCTTGGTCGCAAGTCAGCAAGTTCCGAGTACTCATCCATCGAGAGCATGGAGTACTTTCGCCACTCAATCTCACTTGCCATGTCCCTTAGGGCTGCGTTATCCAAATTGATCGACAAAGACTTGGCTGCAATACCAATCAGTTTTGCCTTGGACTCCAAAATCGAGGGAGCTGGAACGCCAACTAGCTGAGGCCAGAAGTATTCAAGCTGAGCAAGCGCTGCCGCGTGGAAAGTTCTAACCGAGACTGCTCCAACGCCTAGAGATCGAAGCCTTGAGCGAAGCTCCCCGGCTGCCCGGTTGGTGTAGGTAAGTGCGAGAACGCGATTGGCTGCAAAGTGCCCAGTAGCAATTCCGTAAGCGATGCGATGTGTGACTGTTCTGGTCTTACCGGTTCCTGCTCCGGCAAGAATGCAAGTTGGGCCAACCAAAGCTTGGGCGGCGACCTGTTGCTTTGGGTCTAGCCCGGCAAGAATGCTTTCGGCGTTAGCGTTTGCCATGGGCCGAATTTTCAGTTGCTGACACTAGTTCTTTACCAAACCAAAGTTCAATCATCGCGCGCGAGATAGATGCTCGACCGGGAAGCAATATATCTTTTGCCTCAGCAGCAAGTTCGTCACGACTAAACCACCGTAGTTTTGTGATTTCTTCACCGTCGGGACGAAGCGGCTGGGAAGAATTTGCTCTTGCGCTAAAGCCAAGCATCAGCGAAGCAGGGTATGGCCAGCCTTGTGAATAGGTGTAGGTGGCATCGAATACATCCAGGCCCGATTCTTCTTTCATCTCTCTGACTACCGCTGCTTCCAGCGACTCTCCAGGTTCCACAAACCCAGCGAGAATTGACCACTTGTTTGATTCCCAGATTCCTTGAGAGCCGAGCAGGATTCGATCGTTTTCATCGAGGATAGAAACAATCACCGCAGGGTCGGTCCTAGGGAAAATCTCTAGCTCATCTACTTGGCATCTTCTTACCCAACCACCCTTCTCGATTGTTGTGGGGCTTCCGCAGCGCGGGCAATGAGTGTTGTTCTGGTGCCAGTTAGCTAGGGCAAGTGCTTGGGTGAAAATCCCAACATCAAGAGCCGATAGATCGGCACCGCTTGCCCTAAGTGAAATCCATTTGCTCGAATCAGACTCAATTGCATCGGCTTGAGCTTTTTCTAAGACGACTAGGCAGATTCCTGAACCGGCAGGACAAGAACTACTCGCTTCAAGAGTTTTTCCAAGATAAACCACAACGCCCGATTTAGGAGCTGAAGAAAAAGGAACTAATAAAAGCGCTGAGTCCTGGCCGAGTAAAACCTTGCCCTGGTGCATCAATAGCGCCATCGAGGTTGACTGGTTGCCTAAAACAGTAAAGAGGTCTGGATTGGCACGCAATAAGTAGTCTCTATCCAGCGCCGAGCGAGCCAGTGGTGGCAGCGGATTCTGGATCACTTTATCCCTCGCGTGGCGAAACTGAATAGATCGGGCAAGATTGTCTAACCTTAAAAACATGGCTAGATCTCCCTTGATTTTAGCGGCCCTAGCGAAGGACGCCGTTCCCCAGTTTGACTTCGCCCAGGTGAAGAACCTTGATGGCGGATCTTCGGGTGCTTTCGACGCTGCCCTGCTAACTGCCAAAAGCGGAGAACACTTCGTAGTTCGTATGCCCAACAGTGCCAGCGCCGGAACTGAACTAGAAGCCGAGATTCGCGCTATCAAAACTTTCACTCCTGTTATTCGTCTAAACCTGCCTTTTGAACTAAGTGAGCTAGTTGGTGACACCCAGGACTCCGAAGGTGCTCGCGCCATGGTCTTTAACTTCGTCTACGGAAACCCAATTGAAATTAGTCGCGTTGAGCCACTGGCTGAACTAACCCTCAGCATCGCAACTTCAATTGCCGCAATTCACAAACTTCCCGTTGAGCTAGTCCAGAACGCTGGCTTTCCAGAACTCGACCCGGCATCAAACCTGAAGTACCGAGTTTCTGAACTAGACCGTGCAGCGCAAACCGGAAAAGTTCCACCAATTCTTCTCAACCGCTGGGAACAGGCACTGGAAGACACCAGCTTGTTCCGCTACCAGCCAACCGTTATTCACGGCAGCCTAAATGGCCAAAGCGTTTTGGAACTCGATGGAAAAGTTTCTGGAGTGCTTCACTGGTCTGGTCTTCGTATGGCCGATCCAGCCGAAGACCTATCTTGGATTCTTGGAGGAGCCGCCCCTGAGCTTTCTCGAAACCTAATCGCTCGCTACTTCGAAGCAAGGCCTGGAGCCGACAGCAACATCTGGCCTCGTGCACTTCTTTACAGCGAGCTCGAGCTTGCAAGATGGCTATTGCACGGTTACTCAACCGGAAACCAAGAAGTAATCGAAGATGCCGTTGGCATGCTGTTAGTTCTTACCGAAGAAGTCGAAACCGGCAAAGCAGAACGCCTTCACGCAGCTCCGCTTGCAACTTCAATTGCACTAGCCAAGTTGGCTACTGAGCCTGCCGCACCGCCAATCGAAAACGACGAACTGTTCTAAACAAACAGCTCTTCCCACATCTTCAATAACTGTTCAGGTCCAGGAACCTTCTCTGGCCGAAGTTCAATGTTGTCTCCAACGAAGTAGAAGCAGACATCAATTTGCTCTATGGGGATTTGCTTGAGCTCTGAATAGGCAAAACGGTACAGCGCGAGCTGAAGAATCATTTGCTGCTCGGTTTGTTTATCCTTTGGTGCTGAACCGGTTTTCCAGTCAACAATTTCGAACCGGTCCCCTACCTGGAAAACCGCATCCAGCTTACAAACGAAGGTGTTTTTACCGCGCGTGAGATTGATCTCAATCTCAACATCTACTGGGCTTAGTCCGTGAAACCTTGAGTTCTTGAAGATCTCGGTGAGCTCACTGATTTCAGCCGGAGCGTCGTCCACTTCGGAGACGATGAAATCTTCAACCCACCAGTGGAATGCGGTTCCCATTTTTGTCGCGCGATAAGGCTCGGTGGGAACCGGCCTTTGATACTTAGCCGCCTGAGCTGGAAGATCGGCTATGAACTCCTTGAACTTAGACGCTGGAATTCGAACTGGAAGATCAACCTTGCTTAGTCTTTGCAACCGGTCATCTTGTTCTTTGAGCAGCAAGTCAATTTCTTGGTGAATCGTTGAAGTGCTTAGATCTTCGGGGTTGATCCGTGAAAGCCTTTCGGTAGCTTGCTCAACTTGCGAAGCAGAGTCAGCAACCACTTTCGCGTGAGTCTCACCAATTGGTTCCAGCGGCCAAATCTTTTCTCGAGGCGATAGATCAAGTGGATTTTCTGCCGAGGTAAGGTCTGGGAACTGATAAACACCTTCGGCTAACTCAGTCATGAAGCGAGATGGTTTTCTTGATCCAGCGTTTGCTGGCTTCCAATAAGAGCCAGATAGAAGCAGTGCTTCTCTAGTCCTAGTTATCGCCACATAGACCAGCCTGAATTCTTCGCGCAGCTGGTGCTCTTTGTTATCAGCCTTGAACTGATCGGTCGCGGCCTTAACCTCCGTCTGGATAGTTGCATTCTCAAATTTGAAAACCGGCAGCGAGGCAGCATCCCCGCGCAGTGGATAAGGTAGCTCAGCACCTGATAGCCAACCTGAAGTTGATCTTGGCTTGGATGGAAAATCATCTTCAACCATGTTTGGAATGGCAACAAAATCCCACTCGAGCCCCTTAGCTGCATGGACTGTAAGGACTTGAACTACTCCAGCTCCTGGGGAGATCTTTGGAATCTCAAAGCGTTCCTTCTTGGTGGCATACTCCAGCCAATTCAAGAACTGACCCAGCAGAGCACTAGCCGAACCCAAGCCAAATCCAGAGACAATTTCGTAGAACGACTGCAGCTGAGCCAGCGGGTTGGCAAGCTTTGGGTTTGCTCGAAGCTCAATGTCCAACCAAAGCTCATCGGCACAAAGCCTGACAAAATCAGTCAACGGTAGTGCTGTTGCCGAACGCAGGTTCTGAAACAGGGTTGCTGCCTCCTGTAAACGGCTAAGTGATTCGTCTGAGAATTCTTTGAGCAATTCAAGCTTTGGGTTCAGAACCAAATCAAGTGCTTCAACTATCGTGATCTCTTCACGGAAGACGCCTTCTTGCCTAGGTCCTGAGAGTTTCTTAGCCATAACAAAGAGTCGGTCAATGTCCTTGATTCCAATTCGCCACCTGGCTCCAGTCAGAAGTCGAATAAGTTCGCTGCCAGAATCAGCGCGTTGCACCACTTTGAGCGCGCAAACCAAATCAACAATCTCGGGTAATTCGAGTAGTCCCCCAAGACCTACAACTTCTACTTCGATTCCCTGAGCCTGAAGTTTCTCAACAAACAATGCCATTGAAGATCTCTTGCGCATCAAGACTGCACACTTCTTACCTTCGGCAACCGCAGGCTTCAACCAACTTGCAACAGTGGTTGCCTCATCCTCGATGGTTTGCTCAAAAGCAAAATCGGTAATTCCTTGGATTGCATCAGGCTTTGCAACGAGCTTCACGGGAAGCACATGTTCAGCAGTTGCGGACCTACCTTCAAAACTTGCAGGTTCTTGCAACGGAAGGGAAATGCGGTTTGCCATTTCTAGTACCTTGATTGGGTTCCGCCAACTGGTTTGTAGAGAGAAGTGCCTAACGCTTCCAAAATCAAGACCGAAGTGATCCAGGTTCGATGCACTTGCTCCACGCCAGCCATAGATTGACTGATTTGGATCTCCCACTGCAAAGACGGAACTGTTTCCAAACAATGTCGACAATAGTTTGGTTTGCAAAACTGAAGTGTCTTGATACTCATCCAGCAAGACAGCCGTGTAGTTTTCCCTGATTAGCATCGCTGCATCAGCATTTTCAGAAACGGCCTTGTATGCCAGGGCAACCTGATCTGAGTAGTCAACTAAGGACCGGCGCTTTTTCTCCTGCTGAAATCTTTCCGCCAGTTCAGCAATCAATGGTGTTGGCTTTAGGCCCTCAACTAGTTCTTCGATGTATGCAAAGCGAGAGTCGACGCCTTGACCGGCTTTTTTAGGTAGTTGGCCGATGTGATTGGCGGTTGCTTCAATGACATCTCTCACCTGTTCTGCGTCAGAGCCGTTGTCGCTCAGGGCTTGGGAAAGCTCGAGCACTTTTTGAACTATGGTGTCCAGATTTAGCTCAAGATCACTAAGGCTTCCCGAAACATCGGAGCCGTACCTAACGCACACCTCTCGAGCCAACTGAAAAGCTGCTGCTTCACTCAACAGCGTTGATTCGCTCTCGTAGCCCAGCGATAAACAGTTATCCCTAAAGATCTGATTCGAGAAGGCGTTGTAGGTAGAGATGTTTGGAGCAACGAACTCATATTCCAGGGCTTCAGGCCAGTAGCTGGTCTCACGAAGCTTGAGCAGGGCTTCAAAGATTCTCTTCGATAATTCAGTTGCAGCTTTTCTGGTGAAAGTAAGTCCCAGAATTTGCTCGGGACGAGCAAATCCATTGGCCACTAGCCAAAGAACCCGAACTGCCAATAGTTCAGTCTTGCCGCTTCCTGCACCGGCAACTACCAAAGCTGGTGAATCAAGCGGAGCATTTTCAATCGCATTCATTTTTTCGGGTGCTAATTCAAAATCCTTGATGACCTTGAAAATCTCTGCTGCTGAGTATCTAGCCGACATAGCTCACCGCTGGAGTTAGGTGCAGCGAGCACGAGCCATAAGAGCGCTCGGATTCACAGTGGTTGGAAAGCTGTGCAACGAAGACCGAACGAGACATTCCCTCTGAAGAATCAAGAAGCAACTTTTTGAATCTGGCAGATTCTTGATTGTCCATGGCTGGTTGGTTGCGCTCCTGGAACTTAACACCGCCAACAATTAGAAGCTTTGCTCCCGCTAGCTGCTCCGGGCTAATTGATTCAAGTTCTTGGAATCCACCTTCAAGCACCGCCATCTGATACAAGGCAAGTTGAGGGTTTACTAATGTCTCTGCAGCGGTTGCGGCCTGCTTGCCAGTTTTTAGATCAACAATCACGACATTTCCATCGGCAAGCTGCTCTATTCGGTCAACTTGTCCCCTGACCTGGATGTTGCCAAGCTCAAAGTTGAAGTTCTGCTCCTTAGCTAGAACCTTTCCGCCAGCATCCTCGAACTGCTTTAGGTAATCGGCAAGATTAGAAAGCATGCGGGCAGCTTGACGCTTGCCTAACTGCTCTAACCAGTCAGCTTCGAACTCAAGCGAGTTCCAGCGGGAAACCTTTAGCTTTTCAAGCTCTGCAATATCAGATGACTCAGAGACCTCTAGCACCTCGTGTATCAAGGAACCGAGCGAGGCTTGGAAGGAACTAGCTGATCCCCCATGGGTTTCGATGAACCAGTGAAGTGGGCAAGTCAAAAAGTTATCCAGCTGCGATGGTCGAATCTGCAGATTTTCGTTGCCTAGATCAGTAAGCGGCTCCGTTGTCGAAACTGGAAGCAATCCATACCAACTCCGAGGCGATGCTCCTGGAACTCCAGCTGCCGCTAATCGCGCAAGACCAAGCGCGGCTTGTTCTAGATTGGTGCTTTTGGTTGAGGCAAGATCTCTACGAAGCTCGCCAACAATTGATCGAAGTGTGTAGGTCTTCGAGGACTTAGATTCGGTTGGCGGGTAGTTGCCGTGAACTAGCGGAAGAAACTGCGAGAGCTGTTCTTCTTCCTTTTCGGTTGCGCTCATAATCAGTCGCTGCCCACATGCTCCGACAGCTTTGTTTAGCATCCGAAGTTCTCCTGGAAGCTCCGAACGCTTTAGCTCACGTGCCTGGGTTATCTCCCCTGCAACCAAAGCATCCAAGAGATTTGCACCAAGCAGTGACGAGCGCGGCTTCAAGTTTGGCCAAACGCCTTCACTAAGACCTGGAATCACCACAGTGTCAAAGCGCTTGCCGATAAGTCCTGATGGAGTAAGAAGTAGCACCTGCTCACCGAAGCGATTATTCAGCGCCAGCGAATCCTCAGGTATCTCTCGCTCTAACTGATCTTCAATGAATTCAATTGCCCGAGCAGTGGGGTTTCGCTCTGCGAATCTGGCTGCTGCGGCAAATAGCGAAAGGATTGAATCTAGATTCTTACCTGCCTGGATAGCTACCTCGGATACCCCGCGAGATAAGACAACCCAACGATTTAGTACTCCGGTTTCAGAAACTAAATTCCAAAGTACTGCTTCAGCTGTAGTTCCCTCGATGGCAGCCAAGTCTTTTGTCGAATGCATAAAGCGAACAATCTTTTCCGCTTTTCGCGCCTCTGGGCTTCGAACCAAAGACAAGGTATTTGGATTATCAAAAGCTTCGACTAGGAGCTGATCGGATGAACCTTCAAACTCCTCCACCTGCTTTCGCAGCGAACGCTTTAGGCGCAAAATTCCAAGCTGATCCAAACCTCCAAGCTCAGAGGTAAGAATCTCGACTGCTTGATCAAGACCTACTGGTACATCGCTCAAGCTAATTCGAGCAAGCCGTAGAAGCTGTCCCGAAGAATGATCGTCGCGAAGCGAATTGGCAGAGCCAATAACTTGTACGGGTACTGACTCCGCGCTTAGTGCAAGAGCTAGTTTTTCAAGTGCTGGTCGACTTCTTGCAACAACCGCCATCTTTGACCAGGGCACTTCGTCAAATAGGTGTCTTCGCCGAAGCTCTCCGGCAACAAAGGAAAGCTCCTCGCTTTCGGAGCGGAAGACTCGAACCTGCAGACCCTCCCCGCCAGTTAGGACTTCAGAAGGAGGATTAAGTCCTTTTCTCTGACGCCCAGCGCGGGCAACATCAATGAAGGAGCTGATCTTGGCTAGCGCAGCTGAAATCTCAGGGCGACGAATGGCGTGGGTGGGCTCAAGAAATATCGGCTCTACCTTTTGATTTACTCGCGCTGCAATCCGCTCAGCCAACTGCATCATAGCCTTTGGGTTTGCAACCCTAAATCCAAGAGTTGCAACATCCGGGTCACCAATCAAAGTGATCCCAGCTCCCAACCGCGTGAGCTGAAACAAAAATTCAGAAGCGGCAGGGGTTAGCTCCTGAGCATCATCAACCAAAATTGCCTTCAGGTTTGCAACTTCTTCAGGAAACGATTCTTCGGATTGAAGTTGTTTCGCAGCTGTTCGAAGCAACGACGCCGAGTCGTAGCGAGCTCGATCGCTTTTGTTTAGTTTGTCTAGGTAGAGCTCGTAGCACTTAGCCGAAGCAATCCACGCGGTTAGGCCCTGGGCTTTTCCGAGCTCTGAGAGTTGATTCGGTGAAATACCGTGCTCCAAGCAAGCCGCGATTAGATCTCTAAGCTCAGTTCGAAATCCAGTCAGGGATCGAACGGTGGAATCGAGATTCTTGGGCCAGGCGCTGGAATCGATTTCGGATAGCACTTCTTTGAGCAGTTGGTCCTGTTCGCTACCGCTAACTAGCACTGGCGCTTTCTTACCTTCGCGTTTGGCTTTGGCGGCAAGGATCGAGAAGGCAAGGCTAGTTAGCGTTTTGGCAAGTGGGCCAGTGCTTGCGCCTTGATACTCCAGCGCTAACTGATCACGCAGAGTGTTTGCCGATTCACGGGTTGCAGCGATAACCGCCAGTTCATCAGGCGAGCAACCGGCTGCAACAAGTTGCAGGAAGCGAGCCACCAACGCTGTGGTCTTGCCAGATCCTGGAGAGCCAAAGACTGGGACAATTGCCGAGGCTGAAAGATCCCGCACCTTTTGCTGAAGTGGGGCCAGCTCAAGAGTGTTGACCGAGTCAAAGCGTGTCTTGAGCACAAATTGCAGGTCGGTCATTTACCCAAGATACTAAAGCCCTCTGACAGCTGGTCCGAAGGCTTCTGAAATGGCCGTAATCTAGTAGCAGAAAGGTTGGTCATGGACATCAGAATCGGTATCAAGCACTCAGCTCGCGAGCTAAGTTTCGACACATCGGAGTCAGCAGCGGCAGTTGAGAAAAAGGTTGCTGAGGCAATCGAGTCCAGTTCAAAGCTGATCAACCTAACCGACTCAAAAGGTAACGTCTTTTTGGTTCCAACCGAAGCGCTTGCCTACCTAGAGATCGGCGCAGAGGAAGCAAGAAGGGTTGGGTTCATCGCCTAATGGAATTTCTATTCATTGTTTTTTACGCCGCAATTCTTGGCCTAGTTGCCCCTTACGTTCAAATCGGTTCTGACCGCTACGGTTCATTGGTGCCGCCAGCCATTGGTCTAGCTAGCGGATCGGTTCTTTGGATTTTGCTGACCTGGCTTGGGTTCAGTTACACCGACGGCTGGATCTGGTCGATTGTGATGTTGGGTATGCCGGTAGCTATGTTCTTTGGAGCAAAGGCACTAGATAACCAGCGCAAGAAGATAGACGAGCAAGCTCTAGCTGCTACGCGGTAAGTCCAACCGCATCCATTCGCAGCGAGTGAGCCGCGATCATTTCGGTCACTAGCGGCTCAATCTTTGAGTAAGACTCTAGATTCACCTTTCGTTCCTGCTCAAGGGTCAACTTCGAAGCTTTATCGATTCCAGCAAGCTTGCGGTTATCAAACGCCGCTCTTACCTCCAGAAGAACATCCCCCATCAAACGTCTTCCCCAAAGGGCTAGGCGAGATTCAAGTTGTGGGTTTCCGGCCATGCCCTCAACTAAGACCTTCTTGGCGAACTTTTCGAAGGTCTTATCGGATAGAGCCTTCTCAACTGCTTCGCGCAATTCTTTGTTTAGGCCAGCTGCAAGGCGTCCATAGAAATCATCCAGCAATCCTGAAACCAGGTAGATCTTGATTACCGACTCGTACCAGTCAATGCCGGCGGTTCTGGAATGGAAAGTGTCAACGCGCTCTGTGAAGGGATCCATCGAATCGGTGACATCAAAGCCCAGACCAACTAGCTTTTTGGAAATCGTGCGGTATTTTTCAAAACCCTTAGCAGCAGCTTCTGATAGCTCTGCTTTGTATTGAGTGGTTGGTGAGTATTTGAGCTCATTGGTGAGAATCTCAAAGTTTGAAAGCAACAGATAAGCCAATTGACCTAGGTAAACCTTAGGTTCTGGAGTGTATGGCTTGAGATTTACCTTGCCCTGGTTGCGACTTGTTCGCTCTTCTCGATCAGGTAAAACGAGTTTTCCAACCCTTTTGCGAAACGCCTTCAGCCACTCGAACATCCTTCAAGCATATAGGGCTTTAGCAGGGGGCAAGTAGAGTAGGAAGAGCATATATAGGAGCATTTTGACTTTCAAAGATCTAGGTATCGACAGCGATATAACCGAGGCCCTAGAGGCCCGAGGAATTACCAGCCCATTTCCAATCCAGGAGCAGGCCATCCCGCTTGCCCTAACCGGACAAGACATCATCGGTCAGGCTAAAACTGGAACCGGAAAGACTCTGGGTTTTGGTATACCTCTTATTCAGAGCTTGGGTAAAGATCCATCACACGGTGCAAAAGCATTGGTAGTTGTTCCAACTAGAGAACTTGCCATTCAGGTAGCAGAAGATCTAAAGCTTGCCTGCAGCAATCGCTCAACAACAGTTGCGGCAATCTACGGCGGTAAAGCCTACGAAGGACAAGTTGCCGAAATTGACGCGGGAGCGCAGATTATTGTTGGTACCCCAGGACGACTTATCGATCTTTCCAAGCAAAAGAAACTAGATCTAACCAGCATTCAATTCATGGTGCTCGACGAAGCCGATGAAATGTTGGATCTTGGATTCTTACCGGACGTTGAAAGACTCTTTGCCTACACCCCAGAAAATCGTCAAACCATGTTGTTCTCGGCAACCATGCCAGGAGCCATTGTCTCTTTGGCAAGAAAGTACCAAAACAAGCCAGTTCACATCCGCGTCAACGACCCGGACGAAGGACTAACTAAAGCCGACATCAAGCAGTTTGTTTACCGAGCACATTCACTAGACAAAGACGAAGTGGTCGGCCGCATCCTGCAGGCCGAAGGCCGTGGCAAGACCGTAATTTTCTGCCGCACCAAGCGCCAGGCTGCCAAGTTATCCGATGAGTTAATTGACCGCGGCTTTAATGCAAGTGCCCTGCACGGGGACATGTCTCAAGAAGCACGTGAGAAATCAATGATTGCATTCCGTACCGGCAAGAAAGATATCCTCGTAGCTACCGAAGTTGCAGCGCGAGGCATCGACGTTGACGATGTGACACACGTAATCAACTACTCAGTTCCTGAAGACGAGAAGGCATACCTTCACCGCGTTGGAAGAACCGGCCGTGCCGGAAGATTGGGTACCGCCGTTACATTCGTGGACTGGGAAGATTTAGCTCGCTGGACACACATCGATAAAGAACTTTCCTTCGGTCAACCAGACCCGATGGAAACTTACTCAAGCTCAGACCATCTGTTTTCTGACTTGAGCATTCCTGCTGGAACCAAGGGAAGAATTAAGGCCTCAACCAGAGTCGAAGGCGCTAAGCCAACAGGTGATCGCGGAGGTAGACCAGGTCAAAAGCGTTCTGCTCCAAGGAGTGGATCAGCAAGACCAAAAACAGATTCTAAGGACTGTAAACAAGAATCTAGATCAGAACCTCGTCCGCCAAGGAGCTCAAAAACTAGAAACCGCACTCGCGGCGGGCAAAGCTAAAGCGAGGCTTTAGTTCCAGTTCCAAGCTCAACAATTCGATCCAACATTTCCTGAGAAGTTGTGTTCTCGCCGAGCTGGTTCGGCTTTCCTGAAACCCCGTGATAATCGCTAGAGCCGGTAATAATCAGATCGTGTCTAGCGGCCAATTCGTGCAACCACTTTCTGGCCGTTTCTGGAACGTCGCGGTGGTAAACCTCAACACCTTGCAAACCGGTGGCAATCATTTCCTCGAAGTGATCAACTGGTAAATCTTCCGGATCGGTGTCAGGACAAACACCTTTCAAGGGGTGTGCGATCACTGGTACTCCCCCGGCTTGCCTAATTAGACCAATTGCCTCAAGTGTTGAAACGGTGGAGTGTGAAACGTAGAAGGGACCATCGGTAGAAAGGTAATAGTCAAAAGCAGCACTTCTATCAGCTACCAGTCCCATGGTCACCAGAGTGTCCGCGATAGCGGGGCGACCAATGGTCGCACCTTTATCCAAGTGATCTAAAACCATTTCCCAAGTAATTGGAATTTGCTCGGCTAGTTTTTCAACTATTGCTCGACCCCTTGCCTCGCGGGTTGCAACTGTGTCGCCCAGGACAATCTCTAAAGCCTTGTGATCTGGATCTGGAAGGTATGCCAGAAGGTGAACCGAAATACGAATCCTTCTGCCAAATCGCTCAACGTCGGAAACAGAAGTGACTTCAATGCCAGGAACAAATCCAAGCCCTAACTCAAAGGCCTTGCCGCGAGCTTCATCCCAACCTGAAACAGTGTCGTGATCGGTTAGGGCAATTACATCTAGGCCAGCTTTTTTGGCATTGATCATCAAGTCGGTTGGGCTATCAAGCCCGTCGGAGCGGGTTGAGTGGGTGTGTAGGTCGATCTTGACCATAAGTTATTGCCCTTATCTTGTTATTCCTAGACTACGCAAAACAAATTTCCCTGCGGGCAATGACACAATAGTCAAATGACTGAGAATCAGGACGACGACAAAAACGCTAATCGAAGAACTACTCCGCCTAGCCGTGAGTTCTTGGATTACATTGCGAGCTCGTGGGCCACGCCTGAAAAAACAGCAACCAAACAGGGTCCGGCAGCACCTTTTGCTATGGCAAGACGTCAAAAAGTCTCTAAATCATTTACTGGAAAATTGATTCTCATCAAAGCCGGTGCCCCGAAAACTCGATCAAATGACACTGACTATCGCTATCGCCCGCACGCAGCCTTCGCTTATCTAACCGGCTGGGGATCAAAGACCGTTGCCGACTCGGTGCTGGTTATTGACACCAGAGATTCCTCCAAAGAGATTCTGTTTCTGAGACCAACAGCAGGTAAAGATTCTGATGAGTTTTTTGCAAACCCTGCAATCGGCGAATTCTGGGTCGGGGCAAGACCCACCCTGGAAGAAGTTTCGACACTTCTAAAGCTTGAGACCAGGGACTTAGCAGAACTGGATTCCTACATTGGTGACTCGGAAACTATCGATCAAGATGATCCCGATCTTGCACAATTTGTCTCTGAACAAAGACTCATCAAGGATTCTTACGAAATTGAGCAGATGCGCTTGGCAGTTGCGGCAAGTATCTCCGGATTCGAAGACGTCGTCAAAGTGCTTCCAAAGTCAGTTGGAATTGCAAAAGGTGAACGACTAATTGAAACAACTTTTTTCCAAAGAGCCAGGCTTAATGGAAACGACATAGGTTATGAAACAATCGCTGCCGCCGGAAAACATGCATGTATTCTGCACTGGATTATCAACGATGGTGACGTCAAGTCGACTGATCTAGTCTTGTTAGATGCCGGTGTAGAGGTAGATTCCCTTTACACCGCTGACATCACTAGATGTCTTCCCGTCTCGGGAAAGTTCTCCAAAGCACAACGTGAAATCTACCTTGCCGTCTTAGAAGCCGCAGACGCAGCATTTGCAATCGCAAAGCCAGGGGTTTTATTCAGAGACATGCATCATGCAGCCATGAAGGTCATAGCGGAAAGAACAGCAGGGTGGGGAATTCTTCCGATCTCTGCTGAAGAATCACTCGACGTGACTAAGCAGTTCCACAGGCGCTGGATGGTCCACGGGACCAGTCACCACCTTGGTATCGATGTCCATGACTGCGCACAGGCTAGAAAAGAAATGTATCTTGATGCACCTCTAGAAGAGGGCATGGTCTTCACTATTGAACCAGGACTTTACTTCCACGCCGATGATCTTCTAGCTCCAGAAGAATTCCGAGGTATTGGAATCCGAATTGAAGACAATGTTCTGGTCACCGCTACCGGAGTTGAGAACCTATCGCGAGCTTTGCCTCGAGATCCAGACGCGATCGAAGCCTGGATGGCAAAACTCAGCTAGATTTTTTAGCTGGCTTGGCAGGCTTTGCTGCCGCCACTGCCTTTTTGGCAAGCTGAAGCTGTTCTTTAGGAACAACAACCTCATACTTTTTGGCAACTACCATTTGGCCTGAGATAAAGCCACGACGGTTTTTTGTAAGGCTAAATCGAATGACATTTAGAAGCATTCCAATTCCAGCTCCGATAACGACACCGGCTGCAACGTTAGTTAGCAGCAGTGCTTCTGCTCCTGTGCCGGTTGCGCCAAACACTAGTCCAAAGAACATTCCAAGCCAGGATCCAGTTAGTGCTCCGGAAAGTGCGACGCGGCCGTAGCCAAGTTTTCCCTTGATGGATTCAACGCTTTTTAGATCGGTTCCGATGATGGAAACGAGCCTTGCTGGAAAATCATGTTCGATCATGGACTCAACGTATGAAACGGCAAGCTTGTAATCGGCGAAGGTCGCTAAAGTTTGACCTTCTGGGATGCTGGCACCGTTTTGCTTTGGACTCATGTCTTTCATTCTCTCACGAAAGCGCCAACCCTTAGAGTTAAGGGGTGCAAGAAGCCATCCTCGAAGCCCTGTCAACGGTAATCGACCCTGAGCTGCGCATTCCCCTCACTGAATTGGATATGGTCGGGGCAATCTCGATCAGCGCAGATGGCATCGCAGATGTTGAGATCAAACTAACCATCACCGGCTGCCCAGCGGCTCGAAGAATCGAATCAGAGTCAAAGCAGGCAGTAGAAAAAGTTGCTGGAATTACCTCAGTGAATATCACTCTGAGCGTCATGACCGCAGCTGAGCGCGATGCGTTGAAATCCAAGCTTCGTGGAGGAAAACCACTGAAGCACAATCCATTCGACAAAGACACACTGACAAACATCTTTCTTATTGGCTCCGGAAAAGGTGGTGTTGGAAAATCCACCATCACCGCCAACCTTGCAGTTTCTTTGGCCGCCCAAGGTCTTCGCGTTGGACTAATTGACGCCGACATCTATGGCTTCTCGATTCCTGGTCAGCTTGGAATTACTGACAAGCCCACCAGAGTAGACGAGCTGATCTTGCCTCCGGTGGCCTTTGGTGTGAAGGTAATTTCCATTGGAATGTTTATAGAAGGTAACACTCCAGTTGCCTGGCGTGGGCCCATGCTTCACCGTGCCATCGAGCAATTCTTATCCGATGTCTTTTGGGCAGATCTAGATATCCTGCTGGTGGATCTTCCTCCCGGAACAGGAGATATCGCAATCACACTGGGCCAACTTCTTCCAACCGCCAAGACCATTGTTGTGACCACCCCACAGATTTCAGCCAGCGAAGTTGCCGAGCGAAGTGGTGCAGTAGGTCTTCAAACCGGGCAAGCAATCTTCGGAGTAATTGAAAACATGAGCTATCTGGAAACTAATGGCACCCGCATGGAACTTTTTGGTTCCGGTGGTGGTCAGCTTGTGGCGAAGCACCTATCCGAACTATCGGGCACGAAAGTTCCCCTCTTGGGTCAAATTCCAATTTCGGTTCCGCTTCGAGAAGGCTCCGACTCGGGCAATCCCCTACTTGGCCAAACAAGCAACGACTTAGCTGCCAAAGCCATTGAGCAAATCGCCCAAACCATTGCAGGTGCTGGCCGAAACCTGGCTGGCAGAAGGCTCCCACTTTCAACAAGCTAGCAATTGCTTCGTAGACTTATCTGCATGAGCGAAACCAGCATTCCTAACCTTTTGTCCCACCTGCCTGCGTCCCCTGACCAGGTGACGATAGTTAACCCGTCAACGGGTAAGAAAATCTATGACTTACCCCAGCTAAGTGTTGCCCAGGTAGCAAAGGCTGTAGCGGATGCAAGAGGTGCCCAGCCTGCTTGGGCCAAAGTTTCAGTCAAGGAGCGCGCTAAAGCTCTTTACCGACTTCATGATCTGATCTTGAAAAATCAGGACAACGTCATGGATTTACTTCAGCTCGAAACCGGTAAGTCCAGAGCTCACGCATTTGAAGAAATCGCCGGCTCCCTTGGCGCGGCAAGATACAACGCAAAGATTGCACCTAAGACCTTAAAGACCCAAAAGTCAGTTGCTGGAGTACCACTTCTAACCCAGTCTTACGTTATGTATTCACCGGTTGGTGTTGTTGGAGTGATCACACCGTGGAACTACCCGCTGGCACTGCAGATGCTGGATATTCTTCCGGCTCTTGTAGCTGGCAACAGCGTGGTTCAAAAAGCTGACAACCAAACTGCCTTGGTTTCTCTTTACGCTCGTCAACTTGCAATAGAAGCAGGAATTCCAGACTCGGCATGGACAATTGTGGTGGGCGATGGCCCAAGCGTAGGCAATGCGATTACTGACTCAGTGGACTTTGTGGCATTTACCGGATCAACAAACACCGGTCGAATTGTTGCCGAAAGGGCAGCAAAGAGACTGATTGGATTCTCTCTTGAATTAGGAGGTAAGAACCCAATGATTGTTCTTCCAGGAGCCAAGGCTGGCGATGCTGCTGAAAAAGCAATTGCAGCTGCTTTTGGAAACTCTGGTCAGCTCTGCGTTGCCATCGAACGTGTCTATGTGCCAAACAGCATGAAGGCAGCGTTCGAAAAGGAACTTGCGGAGCGAGTGAGCTCAATGACCATTGGTAAGAGCAACGACTTCGCGATGGATATGGGAACTCTCACCGGTATCAACCAGCTAACTCGCGTGCAGGACTTTGTCTCCGATGCAGTTGGCAAGGGTGCAAAAGTACTTGCTGGAGCAAAGGCTCTGCCTGAACTTGGTCCTTACTACTATGCACCAACAGTCTTGACCGACATCACAGAGGAAATGCGCCTTGCTCGCCAGGAAGTATTTGGACCATTGATTGCGGTAGTTGGCTACGACAGCATCGATCAGGCAGTTGAACTTGCTAATGACACCGAGTATGGATTGAACGCATCGGTAGTTGGTCCAACAAGGCTGGCAAAGCAAGTCGCCGGTCGCATCATGGCTGGATCTGTGAATATCAACGAAGGCTTCCGCGCTGCTATGGCGTCGGTGGATTCCCCGATGGGTGGAATGAAGCAATCTGGTGTTGGAAGAAGAAATGGCAAGTATGGAATCTTGCGCTTTACCGAGGCTCGAACCGTTGGTGTTTCAACTGGTTTGTTGAAGTTCCCATCTCGTGCCCGCCGATACAAGGTGATGGCTCCGTTGATGAATGCCCTTGCAAAGGTAATGAAAAAGCTTTAGGTCGCTTCCGAATCAAAGGGTGCTACTTCGCCCTTGGCAAGTTTTGGCTGAACCCGGGTCACCGGTCTAGTTAGTGCTGCAACCGGGTTTACTGGTTCAGTTTCACTAAGTGCCTCACGGATGATTCTTCTCGGGTCATACTGACGAGGATCAAGTTGTTTCCAATTCACTTCTTCGCCGATTTCAGTTTGCAACTGACCCTTGGCACCTTCGGCCATGCGCTTTAGGGACTTCACGAATTTTGCCAATTGCGCGGCGTAGTGCGGGAGCTTGTCTGGGCCCAGCACAAAAATCGCTATCAACCCGAGGATTAATAGCTTTTCGCCTGAGATTCCGAACACCTGAACAGGTTACCTCTAAAGCTGCGGGGATTTTAGCCCGCTGGACAATAGGCTTTGTGCTTGAGGAGAGAACAAACCAATGGTTGACAAGATATCGAGCTGGAAGTTCACCGAAGACTTTGTCTCGGAGTCGCCAGCCATTATCGAGGCAAGAGCCCGTGCCGAGGAACTCGGCATTGAGTGCATTACTCCGAGTGCCGGCGCTCACCTAGCCGTTTTAGCCTCAGCCCTTGGAGCAAAAGCCATCGTGGAAGCTGGCACCGGAGCTGGAGTCTCGGCTTTGTGGATGCTCTCCGCTTCGGAAGATTCAGTTATTGCCACCATCGACTCCCAGCCGGAATTTCAGGTCGCGGCCAAGCTTGCCTTCAAAGACGCCAAGATTGCTCCGGGAAGAACCAGAGTGATTTCAGGAATGGCTACCGAGGTTATGTCGAACATGGCCGATGCCGCCTATGACTTAGCTTTGCTAGATGCTGACCGCTCAGATTTGGAAGCTCAGCTGAGCCAAGCATCAAGACTGCTTAAACCTGGAGGGGTTGTTGTTATCGCCCACGCGCTATGGCGAGATCGGGTACCAGATCCGGCAATGCGCGACGATGCCACGATTATTTACCGCGATGTTTTGAGGTTGTTTTCGACTCAAGCGGACTTTGTCTCCGCCTTGTCTCCAGTTGGAGATGGCTTGCTGATTGCCAGCAAGCGTGTTACTTCTTCTTCTTAACTACGCCTTCTAGAACAGAATGCAAGTTCTTTGCCTCTTCTTCGTTGACCGAAACCACAAGACGGCCTCCGCCTTCCAATGGAACGCGCAAGATAATCAAGCCGCGTGGCTCTCGTTCTGCTTCCATTGGGCCATCACCAGTGCGTGGCTTCATCGCTGCCATAAAAAGTACTCCTTGGATTGCTGGGACTATTTCTCCCGAACCCCAAGTTTATCAAAGATTTGGAGCTAGAAAATTTCGTAATCCCGCTTCACAGGCGTAGATCTGGCTAGCTGGCACGTTTTCGTCATCCGCGTGGGCTTTGTTGGGGTCTCCAGGGCCATAGTTCACTGCTGGAATGCCCATTTCACTAAATCTGGCAACATCGGTCCAGCCGTACTTAGGATTCGCGGGTGCGTTGACCGCAGCCACAAAGGCCTGAGCTTCAGGTGAATTCATGCCAGGTTTTGCCCCCGAAGCACTATCAACAACAGTGAAGAGATTATCTGGAAACAAAGTTCGCAAATACTCAGTGGCAGCTTCAACACTTCTTGAGGGAGCAAATCGATAGTTCAAGGTGACAGTGGCTGAATCTGGAATTACGTTGCTAGCAATTCCGCCGGATACCAAAACCGCGTTAAGGCTCTCCCTAAACACCATTCCGTCAACTTCAATTTCCTGTGGGGTGTAGGAATTCAAAACTTCCAGGACTCCGCCTAATTTGTGGATGGCGTTAGAGCCCATCCAGGGTCTTGCGGAGTGGGCCTTGATGCCAGAAAGCTCAATTTCAATCCGCATGGTGCCATTGCAGCCGCCCTCAATGGTCGATGCGGTTGGCTCACACAAAATCGCAAAATTGCCCTTGATTAGTTCTGGATGGTTTCGAACCAGCCGGCCAAGGCCGTTTTTGGAAGCTTCAATTTCTTCCTGGTCGTAGAACACCCAAACTACATCAAAGGCAGGTTCGGTGATTTCAGCCGCAAGCTTCAGCATTACGGCAACTCCGGCTTTCATATCTACTGTGCCGCGACCCCAGATAACCTGCTCGCGCTCAAAGCTCATCAGCTTTGATGGCAAATTATCGGCCACCGGAACGGTGTCGATGTGACCGGCGATAATCACTTGCTGTGATCGACCAAGGCTAGTTTTGGCAGCGATTGCATTGCCATCGCGGGTCAGGCTCAAGTGAGAAAGGGGCTTTAGAGCTTGCTCGATTGCATCAGCAATCTCGGCTTCATTTCCTGAAACGCTCTGAATATCAACCAGCTGACGCGTCAGTTCCGCCACGTCACCCAAGAGATTTAGTTTCATACTCGCCACAGCCAAGAGCCTAGCTTGTAATCTTGAGAGATGACTCAAACAACACTTGCCTGGGGCCACGGCTTAGCAACTTCCGACACTAGAGGCAATGTTCTAGATGTCTGGTTCCGCGAGCCAAAGCTTGGCCCTGCTCCAGTCACCGACGAGCTCTGGGTTGTGCCGAGAGAACTCGATGCCCTTGTTGGAGAAGACAAGCGAAGGCTTGTAAATACTCATGTGGTTCGAACCGAATCAGATTTGACTCAGCCGGTATCTTCCGTTGAGGATGCTTATCTTCGGCTGCACCTTCTATCTCACCTATTGGTTGCCCCAAACAGCATCAACCTAGAAGGTCTAATTGGCCAGTTGCCAATTGTTGCCTTTAGCTCAATTGGCGCAATTGCCCTAGAAGATCTTGATCAACTAAGACCTCAGCTAATCAAAGCCGGAGTAGTTATCCACGCAGTGGATAAGTTCCCAAGAATGCTCGACTACGTCACCCCAGCCAAAGTTCGAATTGCCGATGCCTCGAGAGTTCGTCTAGGTGCTCACCTCTCCCCCGGAACCACGATCATGCACGAGGGTTTTGTGAACTTCAACGCTGGAACCTTAGGTGCATCAATGGTTGAGGGAAGAATTTCTCAGGGAGTAGTAGTTGGCGATGGAGCAGACATCGGCGGCGGAGCATCGATTATGGGAACCCTTTCCGGTGGCGGCAAAGAGAAGATCACCATTGGTAAGCGTGCACTTCTTGGTGCCAACTCTGGAATCGGCATCTCCATCGGAGATGACAGTGTTGTTGAGGCGGGGCTCTATGTCACCGCAGGAACCAAGTTGACGCTAATTAGCGACGAAGGCGAGAAGTCTTTGAAGGCAATCGAACTCTCAGGTGTTCCGAACTTGCTGTTTAGAAGAAACTCCCTAACTGGAAGAGTCGAGGCACTTTCGCGCTCAGGTGCTGGAGTAGTCCTGAATAAGAATCTGCACACCTAGTAGTTGCCGAATTCTCTCCTAGAGAATTCGATGAAGTGTGGGTTGCAAGTTTCACCCCTAATTTCCAGAAATCGAATCCCAGCCTCTATCCTCTACCGGCTTTCCATCAAGCAAGACATCGTGGTCGGATTTTGAAACAACTTTTCCAATCGCTTTGAAGGAAATGGGCAAAGTGGCGGATGCGGGGAAGGTTGCTAGCAAGCTGTGATCTTCGCCGCCCTGCAGCACCCAACCCAGGGTTTGCATACCAAGGCTCTGGGCTGGAAGATCAAGCATGGCTTCGTAGCCTGAAAGTAGCGAGCGATCAATTTCTATGCTCACCGTCGAAGCCTTTGAGATCCGCCCAAGATCTTTTATCAGTCCATCGGAAACATCGAGCATCGCTGTGGCGCCTGCGAGATTTGCAGCAACACCCTGGCTAATTGGTGGTTCAGGTCTTAGCTGGGCACCAACCCAGTCATCGTAGGAGCGAATCAAATCTTGCTGTCCTGACTCCAAAAGTGTCAATCCGCAGGCAGCTTTTCCAAGCGGACCACAAACTGCCACAACATCGCCAACCTTGGCACCGGATCGAAGCACTGGCTTTTGTCCATCTAGCTTTCCGTGAACAGTGACCGAAATTACAACTTGTTCACCGGAGGCTAAATCCCCGCCAACAACTGCAGACCCTGGGCTTAGTTGATCGCAGGCAGCCTGCAGGCCATCGGCAAAAGATTCCAGCCAAGAAATCTTGGTGGTTTTTGGAACCACCATCGCCACAACCAGCACCGTAGGGGTTGCTCCCATGGCGGCGATGTCAGCAAGATTAGATGCAACGGATTTGAAACCTAGATCAAATCCGCTTGACCACTCGAGCTTGAAGTCGTGGTTTTCAACCAGAGTGTCCGTCGAAACAAGAAAATTGTCGTTAGCGGAAACTACCGCTGCGTCATCGCCTGAACCTACGATGGCGTGCTCGCCTGGCTTTAGCCTTGCGACAGTGCGCTTTAGGCTCTCTATTTCGCCTAGCTCGGCAAGACTTAGATCATCCACAAATCAAAGGTAGCCTTATTTCAGATGAGAAAACGACACCTGCAAGTTGGCGCTATGGCTTTTGCCCTGGTTTTTCTAACCGGCTGCGCCTCCATGGTCACACTCGAACCAGCCGAAGATGCCAATAATGCTGAGTGTGCGGAAATCATTGTTCGCCTGCCCGATGAGCTAGCAGGAGAGCAAAAGCGTCGCGTAAACGCCCAGTCCACAGCAGCCTGGGGTGAGCCAGTCTCCGTGATCTTGCGCTGCGGCCTGGAACCGGTTGAAGTCTCCGCCCTTCCTTGCGTTAGCGCGGGAGATATTGACTGGCTGGTGGATGATGCCAACGCTCCAAGTTTTCGCTTTATTAGCTACGCGAGAAACCCAGCAACTGAGGTAATCATTGACTCCACCAAGTTAGCTGGGGTCACAGTCCTTGAGCAGCTGAGCTCAACAATTGGCATACTGCCGGCAACTAAGCGTTGCACGGAAGTTGCGAACTAGTTCTCTAGCGCCAGTTCAATAAGTTCTGAAACCAAATCTGTAAAGCTCAATCCTGACTCGCCAAAGCAACGCGGGAACATCGAAATCGAAGTAAAGCCAGGCATGGTGTTGATTTCATTCAACATAAAGCCATCCTTGGTCAAAAAGAAGTCAACTCGGGCAAGGCCTTCGCAGCCAAGAGCGCGAAAAGCTTTTTTTGCTAGCTGCTGCATCTGCTTGAGTTCCTGATCAGAAATTTCTGCTGGGCAGGTTAGTTTGGCGGCATCGGAATCAACGTACTTAGCTTCGAAGTCGTAAAACTCTCGACCTGTGACAACAATTTCTCCAGCAACTGATACTCGCTCTGGTTCGTCGCCCTTACCTTCCAGCACAGCGCATTCGATCTCTCGTCCAACCACTCCAACTTCAACAATCACTTTGTCGTCGTGGGTTAGCGCCTCGGCAACAGCGTCAGCCAACTTATCTGCGCTTTTTACTTTTGTAATTCCAACCGATGAACCAGCTCTTGCAGGCTTTACAAAAACCGGCAGGTTTAGCTCGGATAGCTTCTCCAGCGTGGACTCTGGGTCATTGACCATTTGTTTTGCAGTGACAACCTTGAAATCAGGGGTAGGAATACCGGCTGCCTTGAAAAGTGTCTTGCTGAACTCTTTGTCCATCGCAACGCTGGATGCCAATACTCCGTTGCCAACGTAAGGGATTCCAGCTAGTTCTAGATAACCCTGGATGGTGCCATCCTCGCCGAATTTTCCGTGCAACACCGGAAACACAACGTCAATAACTCCAAGGCTTGATTGCTTGCCCGCTTTATCAACTGCAAAGATTTCCCTTGAGCTATCTAGGGCAAATCGAATTGTTTCGCCCTTTGAGGTGACGGTCTTTAGCCCCTCAGATAGGGCAAGTTTTTTAGGATCAACTTCGTATGGAACAAATTCGCCCTCTTTGGTTATTCCAACTGGGATTACCTCGTACTTTGAAGAATCAATTGCACCAATAACTCCCCCGCCGGAAGCAACAGAGATTGAGTGCTCGTTTGATTTGCCACCGAACAAAACTGCAACGCGAATCTTCTTAGGCATCGCCGCCCCCACTGACCTGAGCCTTCTTGATGAAGTTTCCTGTGGTGGCTTGACCGGCAGCAACTGGATCCCAGCGGCGATCAGGTGCCTTCTCGCCCCTTAGCTGTTCAACCAACTTTGTGATAGCCGACATGACAACTTCGGTTGCCTCGAGTACTTCGGCAGGAGTTGGGTTCGGTTTTCTAAATCTTGCAAGATCAATTTCATCGCCGACCAGCACAGTGACTTTCTTCCAGAAACCTGGACGGAACTTGCTCGAGTAGCGTGCCATAATCTTTTCGCTTCCCCACTGGCCAACCGGATAAACCGGAACACCACTATCTAGGGCAAGTCTGATAGCTCCAGTTTTTCCACGCATCGGCCAAGAATCTGGATCGCGGGTTAGCGTTCCTTCCGGGAATACACAAACTGAGTGACCGGCTTTTAGGTAAGCGTGTGCGGCCCTGAACGAATCATCATTTCGCTGTCCGCCGTTTCTAAAAACCGGAATCTGACCAGCGGCCAACAAGATCTTGCCAACCAGTGGAATGCTAAAGAGTCTTTCCTTAGTCAAAAAGTGTGGAGCGCGCTTGGTCTTGACGTAAATAAAGTAAGCAACAGCCAACCCATCGATGTTGGTCGCGTGATTCGGGGCCAAAATGTAAGCGCCGGATTTTGGAAGTTTGTCTAAGTTGATGACTTCAACTTTGAACATCATGCGAGCTATTGGGGCCAAAATCCCAGCAACAATTCGAACAGCCAGTGTCATCTCGTTAGAGGTGATCTTCGGCATTGGTACCACTTTAGGTTGTTTCGCCATTGCTACTCAGAATAACTAAAGTCGGCCCCGAGATTACCTAGCTTGTCCAAGAAGTGCTCGTAGCCTCTGGAAATAAGCTGAACATTGCTCACGTTTGAAGTTCCTTTAGCAGCAAGGGCAGCAACCATGTGGCTAAATCCGCCGCGAAGATCTGGAACTTCGATGTCGGCTCCAGTCAAAGGTGTAGGTCCTGAGATAACTGCCGAGTGATAGAAGTTTCGCTGTCCAAAGCGGCAAGGGTTTCCACCCAAACATTCACGGTAAATCTGGATTTGTGCACCCATCTTGACCAGTGCATCGGTGAAGCCAAAGCGGTTTTCGTAAACAGTCTCGTGAACAATCGAGAGACCCTTGGCCTGAGTTAAGGCAACAACCAGTGGCTGCTGCCAGTCGGTCATAAATCCTGGGTGAACATCGGTTTCAATTACCACTGGATGAAGGTCAGCACCTGACTGGTAGAAGCGAATGCCGTCGTCTTCAATATCAAAGGCACCGCCAACTTTCCTAAACACGTTTAGGAAAGTTGTCATTTCCAGTTGCTTGGCTCCACCAACAAAAATGTTTCCGCCGGTTGTTAGAGCTGCTGCTGCCCAAGAGGCAGCTTCGTTGCGATCAAAGAGTGCGCGGTGGGTGTAGCCATTCAGGGTTTCAACACCTTCGATGCGAATCACTCGGTCAGTGTCAACGGAGATGATGGCACCCATCTTTTGCAAGATGGCAATTAGGTCCATGATCTCTGGCTCAATGGCGGCACCTGATAGCTCGGTGATTCCCTTGGCTCGAACTGAAGTAAGTAGTACCTGCTCGGTTGCGCCAACGCTCGGATAAGGAAGTGTGACTTTGGCTCCGTGCAGACCGTTAGGTGCGCTCATCCTGGTACCGTTTGGGCTCTTTTCAATAACGGCACCGAAGTTGCGAAGTACATCAAGGTGGAAATCAACTGGTCGATCTCCGATGTGGCAACCGCCCAAATCAGGGATAAAGGCTTCGCCTAACTGGTGAAGCAGCGGTCCGCAGAAAAGAATTGGGATTCTGGAAGATCCGGCATGGGCATCGATATCGACCATGCGAGCTTGCTTGACCCCACGAGGGTCAAGCTTCATTTCTCCGTTGTCGGGAAAATCAATAGTCACGCCGTGAAGCTCTAGAAGCCTTGAAACCACTTGCACGTCAGAGATCTTTGGAACATCTCTTAGAACAGATGGGGTGTCGGCAAGCAAAGCAGCAACCATGGCTTTGGTGACTAGGTTTTTTGCACCCTTTAGATCAACGCGACCGTTGAGCGGCTTTCCGCCGTTGACTTTGATTTGACTCATAAGATTCCCTTAGCTGGAAGCGTCTGGGGTCTCCAAGACTCGCGGTTTGATTCGAAAGAAGTAATTGCAGGCTCGTCTCTGAGGGTTAGTCCGATATCGTCTAGCCCCTCCATCAAACGCCACTTGGTATAAGGGTCGATTTCAAAGCTCACAGTCATCTCACCCAAAGATAGTGTCTGGTTCGGCAAATCTACGGTTGCTTTGATACCTGGGTTGGCATCAATCACTTCCCAAAGCGCCTTGGTCTCATCCTCGGTGATGACACCGGTGATAAAACCCTGCTTTCCAGAGTTGCCTCGGAAAATATCAGCAAACTTCGCCGAGAACACAGCCTTGAAACCCCAGTCGCGAAGTGCCCAAACAGCGTGCTCGCGAGAAGAGCCAGTTCCAAAATCAGGACCAGCAATTAGCACCTCACCGTTTGCAAATACCGGCTGATTCAAAACAAAATCAGGTTCTGCTTTCCAGGAAGCAAACAGTGCATCTTCAAAACCAGTTTTTGTAATTCGCTTTAGATAAACCGCAGGAATGATCTGGTCAGTATCAACATTCGAGCGCTTTAGTGGAACGGCGACCCCTGAAAACTTTTCAATCTTTTCCATCTAGCTCACCGACTCAAGATCGGATGGTGCAGATAGAGTTCCACGAATGGCGGTAGCTGCTGCAACCAGTGGTGAAACAAGATGAGTTCTGGCTCCCTTGCCCTGACGACCTTCGAAGTTTCGGTTCGATGTTGATGCAGCTCGCTCCCCTGATGCAAGTTGGTCCGGGTTCATACCCAAACACATCGAACAGCCTGCAAAGCGCCACTCAGCACCGAACTCTTTGAAGATCTTGTCTAGACCTTCTTCTTCGGCCTGGATGCGAACTTTTTGAGAACCAGGAACAACCATCATGCGAACTCCGTCCGCCTTCTTTTGGCCCTTCACAATCGCCGCTGCTGCGCGAAGGTCTTCAATTCTTGAATTGGTGCAAGAGCCAAGAAATACCGTGTTGACGGCAATTTCCTTCATTGGAGTTCCAGCCTTTAGATCCATGTATTCCAGTGCGCGCTCGGCAGCAGCGCGCTCGTTTGGATCTTGAATATCCGCTGGATTTGGAACCGAGTCAAAAAGCGAAACACCCTGACCTGGGTTAGTTCCCCAAGTCACGAAAGGATCAAGCTTGTCGGCATCGATAAACACTTCGGCATCAAACACTGCGCCTTCATCGGTTGGAAGTCTCTTCCAGTATTCAAGAGCCTTATCCCAGTCGGCACCTTCTGGTGCGTGAGGGCGCCCCTTTAGGTACGCGTAGGTAATTTCATCCGGAGCAACCATTCCAGCTCGTGCTCCTGCTTCGATGGACATGTTGCAGATGGTCATGCGACCTTCCATCGACAAAGACCTAATGGCACTGCCGCGGTATTCCAGAGCGTAGCCCTGGCCACCGCCAGTTGAGATCTTGGCGATAACGGCCAAGATGATGTCCTTGGCGGTCACACCAGGGCGCAAGGTTCCTTCAACGTTGATGGCCATGGTCTTGAAAGGCTTCAAAGGAAGGGTCTGGGTGGCAAGCACGTGCTCAACTTCGCTGGTACCAATTCCCATAGCTAGCGCTCCGAAAGCTCCATGGGTAGAAGTGTGAGAGTCGCCACACACCACCGTGATACCCGGCATGGTCAGTCCAAGCTGTGGACCAACTACGTGCACGATTCCTTGGTTTTTATCTCCCAGGGAATGAAGGCGAATGCCGAATTCAGCAGCGTTTTTACGAAGTGCTTCAATCTGGGTTCTTGATGTCAAATCAGCGATTGGCTTATCGATGTCAACAGTGGGAGTGTTGTGATCTTCGGTTGCAATAGTTAGGTCAGGACGTCGGACCTTGCGGCCAGCAAGGCGCAGGCCATCAAAGGCCTGCGGGCTGGTGACTTCATGAACTAGGTGAAGGTCGATATACAAAAGGTCGGGTGCGCCATCTTTACCCTCGGCAACCAAGTGGCTGGCCCAGAGCTTTTCAGCCAGAGTTAGTGGCTTTGATGGATTAGACATTAGCTTTTTTGACACCTCAAATTTGCTGAAATCCCAGTTTACCAATCGAGGGGTAGATTGGGCAGGTGAGTGAAAACGGCCTTGAATTCCTGCAGAAAAGAACCGTAAGGACCCTAGCCCTAGGCCAAATCCTCGGAGGCTTTGGCCTCGGATCTACTCTTTCCATTGGCGCCCTCCTCGCCGCTGATCTTTCTGGAACAGTTGCCTGGTCAGGAGCTGCCGCAACGTTTTCAACTCTTGGAACTGCCGTTTGGGCAATCCCGCTTGCCAGACTTGCCTTCGCAAAAGGAAGACGCGTAGCCCTTGCTCTTGGTGCTGCTCTTGCAATTTCTGGTGCGACCTTGGTGATTACTGCAGCATCGGTTAGATTCTTCCCACTTCTACTTCTTGCCCTATTTATGCTCGGTGCAGGTTCGGCAGCTAGCTTGCAGGCTCGCTTTGCAGCTACCGATATTCCAACAAATAAAAAAGTCGGTAAGGATCTTTCCCTCGTGGTTTGGGCAACAACCATCGGAGCTGTGACAGGACCTAACCTTTTTGGTCCTGGTGAAGTAGTTGGAAACTGGCTGGGTCTTCCGGAGCTTACCGGGCCATTTGTTTTCACTATCGCAGCGCAACTTTTGGCAACGTCGGTTTTCTGGTTTGGGCTTCGCCCAGACCCTCTACTGGTGGCCAAGCAAATTGCAGCTGACAAGCTCCAAACCAAACCGAAGGTTTCCCTGCGGTCCGCTTTTAGCACCCTGAGACAGTACCTGGTTGCCGCCTACGCCATAGTCTCAATTGCACTTTCTCACATGGTTATGGTTGCCGTGATGAGCATGACCCCGGTCCACGTCACAAGCCACGGTGGCTCACTTGTTGTAGTCGGATTTGTAATCAGCCTTCACATTCTTGGAATGTATGCCTTTGCGCCGTTGTTTGGAATCCTCAGCGACAAGATAGGTCCAGTCAAGACCATCTTGACTGGCCAGCTTATATTCGTCGCCGCACTCTTGATTGCCGGTCTGGGATCAGAAACCCACGAGACTGTGACACTAGGTCTATTCCTACTAGGTCTTGGCTGGTCGGCAGCTACGGTCTCAGGCTCGGCACTTCTAACAGTTAGTGTTCCAGCTGATCAAAAGACCAACGTTCAAGGTCTTAGCGACTCACTTATGAATCTCTCTGGTGCTTTCGGCGGAGCCATCGCAGGATCTTTGGTAGCGCTATTCATGTTCACCGGATTGAACCTAATCACCCTGGTTCCAGTGATCGCAATAATTGTGATGTCGGTCCTGGTTAGAAACTACCGAAAGACTCATCCCCCAGTTGGAATCCAAGACCTTCCACTTAGCTCTTAGCTTTTCCTAGCCACTTAGCTCGCTCTGTTTCGGTCATCTTTTCAATGGCGTAGCGAAGCATCACCCTTGGCATGATTGCCGCGTGAGAGTTCAAAAAGCTTCTAAGTAGCTTTAGATCTCTTTTCCCAACCTCACGAAGCATCCAACCGGCTGCTTTGTGGATCAGGTCGTGTGGGTGATCTAGAAACAGCTCCACCTGCTTGGTTGAGACTTTCAGCTGACCTGCTCGAATGTGTGCCCAGGTGAACATGATTGAAGCGCGCTGCTCCCAAAGGTTCCTTGACTTGGCTAGCTTGGCAAATAGAGCTGGAGCTCCCGCGAAGTCCAACAGGTAAACCCCAAGGTATGGAGCACTAACATCCACCAGATCCCAGTTGTTGACCCGGTTGGCTTTGAGTAGCTCTAGGTAGGTATCGAAAAGCTGCTTTTTCGAAGAGGCTACCTTGGATTTTTTGAACTGCAAGACAATAATCGCCAAGGCAATGAATCTTTCCTCGTGATACTTGGATTTGGCAAGTTTCTTGATTTGATCAAGAGCGAGCCCCTGGTGCCTTTTTGCTACTTCGCGGATTGCTGGGACTTCAATGCCGAGGAATACATCACCGTAGCCGTATTCGCCTTTGCCGGTTTTGAAAAACCAGGTTCGTGACTGAGCAATTTCTTTGTTCGCAATAGCCCGAAGTTCTGCCGAAACAATTGAAGCGGTGCTCATTCGAACCTCCTTGGCTTTTTCTCCAGTAAAAGGAATTCGCTCCCGAGATTTATGGTCATCGAGAGCGAATAGTGAC
>Ga0247839_1000781_pt1 | contig 55701 bp, 61 predicted proteins | sample LaCruzMarch2015__6_FD_192405 | JGI IMG/M metagenome (GOLD analysis project Ga0247839, IMG submission 192405) | Freshwater microbial communities from meromictic Lake La Cruz, Castile-La Mancha, Spain - LaCruzMarch2015_16m | ecosystem: Environmental > Aquatic > Freshwater > Lake | place: Spain...
GGGGGTGGGAGTGGGCTGCTGACGATCATATGCAAAAGAAACATATCGACTTTCATTTAAATTTACACCAACATAATATGAAAAATAGCTGTAACCAGTTGTAGGCACAGTAATTGAAAGATTGTTTAGCGCAGCAGCAGAAAAGACGTAATTGTATGAGTCGTAGTAGTAAGTATCTTGATAGCCAAAAGCCCATTTATTGTTATTTATAAAATCTAGTCTAGCATAGACTGGCTGACCGTAAACGTCATAAAAGAGAATTTTTTCATAACCTGTGAGAGGCGATAGCATTTGGGTGTAGTTGCCATTAAACAAAGTAAAACTTCCAGTAATATTATAAACCTGTATGGTACTAATATCTGAATAATTAAAATCACTATACGTTATACTGATTTTATCGCCAGGCCGTCCACTTAAAAATCTTGTGAATTCCCAGCCTGTTAGAGTTACATAATTGCTGATAGGGCTTGCAGTGTTGACAGGTTGTGCACTCAGATGCGTATAAGATGAAAATGCATATTTATTTTGTGGATTATCCCAACCATAAACTAAGTTCCATCTGTTGGCGCTTAAAGCACATCCTCCGGAAAACCCACCTGAAGTATATTGGTTTTCCGTTGTATAGATTAGTGCAGCAAATCTCCTGCCGCTAGATATTGGGTCTCCTCCTTCAATAGCATAATATCCATAATAACCGGGTAAAGGCATGCCGCGAACAGCACTTAAAGCTGGTATTATTCGTTCTACATAATCCAATTTAGCTGGTACAGTTAAAGCATTCTCCCCGTAAATATAAATTTTCTCTGGAAGTACATTCATACTATTATCCTATTATTAATGCATCGTCTCCATAATTTATATTGCCAGTGCCAAGTATGCTGTCTGTACTGTAACCGGTGAGCTCATCGCCTATATTAATGCTGGATGCATTAGTTCTCAAATCATACACGCCAGAATATATGTTTGCTATTTTACCATTTATATATCTAAAATATGTTTTAAAAATATACATCACACCAGACATGTCTCTGCCTAGATAGGTGATACTGTACGTCTCAGTTTCACTGCTGTAGCTTAACAAAGGTTTGTCTATGGAAACTATGTTAACATTCAATGAGGACAGAGTGAAGCTGGCCACATCATTCACTGTTAGATTGTCTCTCTTGGCAAATGGGTACAATTGGGTGAAGTTGAGAGTGCGCAGATCAATACTATAAATTTCTGGATATAAAATCTTACTGTTTGTAGCGCTTAATTCAGGGAACAGAACAGTCTTGCAAATTATCAATGCATTTTCCACTTCATTGAACCACACAGTGGATATCTTTTCCAAATCGCTATTGCCTGTCTTAAAGTACACATCACTTCTTGTGGAACCTATTATTTGATTGGTTTCATAATTGAATTTGAGCTTATCAAAAATTGTGTAGTTTACTGTGTCAATCTGCAGCACATCATAATAAACATCCAATCCTACAGTGTTATTGTATATTTCGTTCTGAATGAGAGTATCATATTTTATGAACACGCTGCTCAAGGCTGCGGAAGCAGGAGCAATTGTATCGGAATTGGAACTTCTAAAATATATGTCACCTATGTCTACATACTTGAGCTCATAGACACTTCTTCTCTTTTTCATGGAAAAAGCTTCTGTAAGTGCTTTGGTGTCACGATTGGGTAATTTGTAATTTAAGAAATTATTATTCTCTGTATATGAGGGCTGTAGAAATACTGTGGAGCAAATGGGTATGCCTCGGTACAGATACAGGTAATTGTCCAAGGTGGAGTAAGCAGATTGCGGTGGGTTATAGTTGAAGATGCCTGGATTCACAGTATTAGCTCTGCCATTAGGGCCGGTAGGGTTCATGCCTGCATCATACAGTGTATTGTAGTACACATTGGAATCTTGGTTGAAGCTGGATCTGTCTGAAGAATAATCATCAAATATTTCACCATTTTTTCCAGTAAATGTTACACCATCAGCTATGAAGCATTCAAAGTCTTTTTCTATGTAGCTGGGGCAAAACTTTTCTGGTAAAAACCTGTATGAGGCCAATGGAGTGGGTGCATCTGAAAGATAGAAACGTGGTGGTCCTTGATTGTAGGCAGAGGTAGATGTTGCAAATGTGCCACCTTGAAGCCAATATCCTGAACCAGGAGGAATGTTTGCTGTAGTTTTTAAGATTATACCAGAGTATCCATTTACAACATCTTGTACTGTATAGTCAAAATTGAACCCTGAAACACTATCATAATAAAAATGACCGTTTATAAGTAAACAGTAATAAATTTTTTCTTTTACTCTATTTAAAAGATACTTTACTAAATCGTCTATAAGTCTACTTGGATGGGAATTTTTATATATACTATACTCGTTACCGAATATATCGCTTTTATAGTTAACTAATGTTTTATTTGTAGAAACTAATGTACCTATTCTTTCATCCATAGGGTATCTTGTAATAGGGAACAAAGGAAATGTATCTTTATTAGCCCAAACCTTTTTTAGATCGCCTGTAAAAAACTCTTGACTATCTACATATCTTGATATGCCTTGAGGCGAATCCTGCAAGCTCTGCTCTCTGCTTTGGTAGCCTCTAAACGTTTGATAATACGGGTTACTGTCAGCTTCACCGAATCTATATTGATTAGAGAAGTCGACTTTTAAATCATAATTGTTTTCTTTAAAAATTAAAGGCGAAGTAAAATTTTCTTTTGTAAGACCGCTAATATTGCCATATTCGCTTGGATCAGGAAAAACATAGAGTGTGTTGGCGCTTAAAGTTGACGCATTTACTTGAGCAGCGAAGTCTTTTGAAACAAAAGTGGTTAATCCTAATTTATCTGGCTTAAAGAACAGTCCTATTTCTTTGCCAGTTTTTAGAAAATTATCACTTGCTACTGCTGCTACAGATGGGTATCTTTTATTTAAATAATTTGCAAATTTATTTTTTGCATCGAAAAGTAACCCTGTGACGTAATTTGTTTGTGTCGAGCCTGTTGAAAGAAAATAATAACTGGTACCCATGAACTTGGGTGTGAGCAACTTATCCAGATTTAAATTTAAATTGTCTTTATTATTTGTATTAATAGCATTAATAAAATCACTATCTTTTAAATAGATTAGATCCTGTGGCGATACTGTAGGGGTAATTGAGAAATTGTTTGTACCCAGCTCAATAAGATAAAACGGATATCCAGTAATAGCTGTTACTATTGCGGAATTTAAATCAACAAAAACATCACTATTTACATCGTATTGATTTAAAGAAAAATATTTACTTCTATCATCTTCTTGTGATAAACCATAATCTGATGGTTTCTTATTAGGGCTTACATCCAAATAATTACTATAAGTATCATACAAATCGCTTACTTCTACAACCAGATTATTTCTTACTTCACTTAATGATAATCCTAAAGTTGATATAAGGTCAACTAGATCCTCATTTTCAAGGCTCTTGGAAACTTCATTATAAATTAATTTTTCTAAACCTAGATCAGAACCTCTTAAATTAAATTTTATATTGGCTGAATTTACTTCATCTCGTAGAGTACTATAATATAAACAGATTTCTTTAATTTTTGTTGAAAAGAAGGGAATAGCTATAGCTAAATCTCTATTATTATTGACGTCTATATTCTTTAAAAATCTTCTCTCTTCAGTTGAACTATGGTTAATAACTATTTCACTAATTAATTGAGTGTATAAATCTCTTGATGAAATAGTTTGTTCTTCTACTGTTAAATTTTTCTTTTGGTACCAATTATTGAGATAAGACTGGTATCTAGATAAAAACTCTTCAGCATTTGTATATAAACTACTATTGTACTGCAACCACTCATTAAACGTTAATGGGTCGTTGTAATCTACAGGGGTATCTACTGGATTAGTTGATGTTATCGATACATCTTTAATTTTTTCGTCAAAATAATTAAAATTATCGGGCATCTAATTATTTAATTGTTATATACAAGGTCGCTAGCGCTTAATATTAGTCTAAGTCCTTTTGTTAGTTCATAGCTTAATATATTTTCCATTATTCCATTAACTTTAGACCATTCTTCAAAGCTACTATTAGAATAGCTTAAAGTTGTATATGGGTTATTCCAGTCTATGATATTATCATATACATTGTCATTATATTTTTCAATATACTTGTAAAATTTGTAATAATCTTTAATCTTCACCCCAGATACTGCTGCAGGCAAAACAAGTCCCCATGCCCAATTATAATTAAATGAAGATAAAGGTACAGATTCATTAATATTAAGACCGGGTATAAGGGTCCTATTTACAATTGTATAGGTGTTAGAAAATATTTCGTATGCTACAACAGGAGTATAGGCTGTAACTCTACTAGTAAGTACAGATAATTCGTCACCTAAATTAACAGCCTTCGAATTAGGATAAGAACCCAATTTATTATTAAAATTTAAATCATATTTATTTTTATCGCCCCATAGCTTTTTATGTTTAATAGACAGTAAGTTGACTAGCCTTTCAATCTGAGGAGGAAAGGGGTAATTATATTGTTCAAATTGTACAGACAGTTCATTACAAATACTTAAAAGCGAATCCAGATTAACAACATCGACATCGCTTTTATTGCTTACAAAATTTGCAATTTTTTCATAAACTGTTTTACCAAGTTCATAGGGCTGGGCGGTTACACCGCCGACTATTGTACCTAAAAAAGTTTTAAAAAATTTATTACATTCGCTTAATAGGTCATTATAAGCTAATGAATAGTAAAACCCTTCTGCATTAAAATCTTCATTAATTTTATACAAATTATATTCCCCGGTATGCGGTAATAGTTTAAATAAGTTGCTACTGCCGGTAATAACCCTATCTAAAGTAGATTTTACTGCATATTTGTTTGACCATCTTTGGCCTAACCAATCACCATAAGCTTGAAACTGTTTCATTTGAAATGAGCTTAATTCGTTTTCAAAACTATTTGGCGGGTATTCGAGTCTCACACTTGACATATTATTGTAAGCATCAGTAGGCTCTTGATTTAAATCAATAAAATATAATTTTTGATCAAAGTTATTAATTACCCAAACAAAATCACCCGTATCACATGCAATGCCACCGGCGCTTCCTATATATGAAGTTTGATTAGCGCTACCCGCTTTAAAATATGTTTTTTGTAAAGTATTTTTATTTATTTTAGTAACTGTCTGTTGATTTTCGAATACAATTGCGTTTTGTAACGTATCTATAGTTAAGTTACCTATATTCTTGAACCCTTTAATAGGATAACCAGAAAGCAATTCACCTTTATTATCAAATTTATAGAGAAAATCGTTTCTTTGATTAAACTCATACCCGCTAATTAAATTATAAGCAGTCATCCATGCATTGTTATCTCTATCTATAACTACTTCAACAGGGCTTATTACTTTTGGAAATAAAATAGTAGTTAAAAGTTGACCGTAAGTATTATATTTTATAAGAAAGTTAGAAGCGGGGTGAGTATATGTTACCCAAATATTATTATCTATATCTGTATCTACACTAGATGGTAAAAATAAATTCTCGCCAGCGAATCCGCTTAATTGCGGTAAGTTATAGTCAGAGCTTAACAGATACACAATATTACTATTTGCTGGATATGCTACAGATTTAATAACCCCCGTATTACGATCTAATTTTAATACTGATACACTATCGAAAAGCGTCATCCATAAATCGTTTTTAGAATCTAAAGCTAAGCTTCCTGGAGCTGCGCTATTTATTTCCTGTGATCTTAAATCTATATAATTAAGTCCTGATGTCGTTGATAGGGGGTAGGAAGAAAGACTAAAAGAAGACAACATATTGCCATTTACATCAAATTTAAATAATGTATCTCTAGAACCATCGGCAAACCAAGTTTCAAAATCCTTTGTATAATCGGAGCCTGAAGGAATTACTTGTATTGCGTAAACATTTCTATTGCTCTTACTATCATACTTGGTCGTTTCAGAAGATAAAGTTAAAGTTAATAGACCTGTGCAATAACTATATATTTCTTGTTTAAAGTATCTCTGCAATTTATTAAACTGTGGCAATGCTATCCAACCAAATATTGTATCGAGAAACATATTTGGAATATCTCTAATAGCCATAGATGCGCTCAAAAAGCAATTATTACTTACAGTATCAGCTACAAAATAACCTTTGTAAAAACCGCCTATTGATTTAGGTATACTAGGTTCAAAGTCGTCATAAAATTTAACTGCAGTAATAGGACGAACGCCATTCTCTGTTTGCTCAAATAACGCTAATTGTAAATTAAAATATTGAATATTAGATAAATTCGGATGAATAGTAGAAGATTCTAGCTCTTGATATGTTTTAGTAGTAAAGTTCTCATTATCTTTAAGCTTTATAACAAACGGAATTTCGGTTTTTGACCAACTTAATTTTGGAATATCAAATACAGTAGTAGATAATGTACCTTCTCCATCTATACCAGTTGTAGAAATAGATAATTTATCTGCAGGGTTAAATCTTATTTTAGTAAACGGAAATATAGCAGGCTTTAGATTTTGGTATCCTATAGGCATGTATTTTATACTACGATAAGCATCATTTTTAATAGTAAAGCTATCGCTAAATTTTGAACTATCAAAATTTGCAAAAATAAAAATAGGAGCATTTTTTGTCGAGTAATTTTTGACATAATCATCTGCATAGTAAATAGACTTCTGACCGGAAGTACCTGCAAAAAAACTGTTAGGTGTATTTTTACTGCATATTTTTAAGACACCGTTATCAACTACAGTGTAAACTTCAACATTATTAGTACATAGACTATCAACAACTGTATATTCTTCTTTGCCATTATACTCTGTTTTGATATAAAATCTGCTTGTTTTTCTTAAATGAGCCCATTTATCATTATTGTATCTATCTAAATCGATATATTCACCCATAGCACCAGAAGCATATAAATTAATAGTATAGCCTTCAGAGCTTAATGCGGGGTATGATTGCCAGCTATTATACCTATAAAGATCAATGGGATCGGTAAGCTTACCGGCAAGAGTATTAAGAAAAAAACTATCGCTATCTTTAAAAATAATAACATCGGGTATAAAATCTTTTATTTCAATTATAGGTTGATAACTAGAATCGTAAGGTACTCCTTGTCTATTATAAACTGTAAATACAGGTTTATATAATCCAGGCCATTTGTATCTATGTGTTGCAGTAAGTTCATTTGAAAAAGTACCGTCCCCGAAATTCCACTGTACGTATTTGTTAGATATAGCATCAGTTGCAGTTAATAGAGCAGAAGAAGTTAAATTGGGTATAAAAACAAGTGGTGTATTTTCTAACGTATAAGATGATAATGTACTTTTATTAGAATAGTCTTTTATATCAAAATATATGTATGAATAATTTATGAACTGCGGGGAAGTATTAGCCATTAATACTCCTTAGTTATAGTTTGTATAGAAGGAGTAATAATTCTTATCTTATTGCCAAAATCGAGAACATTATTTAGAAATGGGTATTTAAAGTAGGGTAATTTTGTATCTTGCGCTATAATAGATATATCCTTATATGGATAAACAGGATTGTAAAGTAATAAATTAATACCGCTAACTTCAATAGTGTCTTCACCTTGTATTCTTTTGGTTTTTACATCAATTACCCCTTCTATAGCTCTTATTTTATTCGATATATCTGTAAGACTTATAGTTGCGCCCAAATTATTATTAAGGGTAGAGAAATAGTCAGTAAATATTTTAGTTACAAGCTTTTTAAGTGCTTCCGGGTTTCTTTTTGCAGTAATATCTCTAGATATCTCAATAAATGATGTATCAGCAATTGAAGGTGATAATGTTTCGTTATTAAAGTTAATACCGACATCAACAGCTACATATACGGGGTCATTAATAATGACTTCAGATGTAGTAAGTTTGACTTGCTGAAGATCGTTTAACAGTAACTGCTTTTGTGAAGCATTTAAATAATTAGATCGCGATGTTAAAGAAGTTAATTTTTCTAATTTCGGCACAGCGTAAATATACACGTTATTAAAGTTACATGAATCAGCAAATTTTACTTGGTTAAAAAACACTCTGCTAGTATTATTTGGATTTGTTATACCTAAATCAAAGTAATACTTTAAATGACCGGATATATAATCCCAGTTATTGACTGCATAAACAGAAGAAATAATATTACTGTAATTTTTTGAAACATAACTAATAAAATCTTCACTTGTTATAAGTCTATACTGACTTCTAAAAGTATTAATAGAATTTTCTTTAATACTACTTACACTTTCTCTTTCAATGTAAGTGGTAGAACCGTCAATATTTGTAAAATTGATAAGCCCTGCTTGTTGTGCAGTTATGATGTTAAGATTTTCCGGTGTTGTATCCTTTTGTACTTGTGCAAAATTAGGGGTATTGAAGAAAAATAATTTATTATTGTTTAATAGGCCGGGTCCGACCTCGCCTTTATTACCATCGCTCTTTAAATAATAAATAGCAACTTGATCGCCAGGATTTAATTTTTTACCAGTAACATTATTACCGAATTTTATCTCATACCTTTCATTTTCATTTAATCTAATTTCATATGACGTAGAATTAGAGCGTAGTAAAAATAAAGACTGTACTGGTGTCCATTTTTCCCATTTAGCATTTTGAGTTGTGTTATCCTTTACATAAACATCTATATTAAAGTGGTCAATAATAGCGTTATTATTATCGCTATCTATTATAGAAACAGTTAGTATCTCGTAAGGCTCGCCTGTAGCAGTGTAAATCGGATACTCTGTAAAAGTTCCCTGATAAAGCAGATTATTATCCTGTAAATCTGTTAATACTTCTGAAATGTTTGTAGTTTTGAAAAAAGATATGTCATTGTTAAAGGAATAGTTGTATCCGTTTATAGTAAAATAGCTGTATCTTGGAATTGTATAAATATTTGCAGGAAGTGCCGGCTGGCCGGTAGCTAAAAACGGTAATATTGGTGTTTGCGATCCTATTGGTTTGTAACTTAGTAGTTTTACTATTTTATTAATATTTTCATACAATTCTGCTGTAGAAAAAGTACTCTCAGAAGCAGTTTGATTGAGATAAAAAATTAAAACATTGTATGCGTAAGCAATAATATCAATAACTGAAGAAATATTGCTACCCTCAAAATTTTGATCAGTAAATATCTGTTTGCTATTCAATCTTGTAGTGATTAGTGACTTTAAACTGGTAGCATCAAAAGCTACATACTCGTTTTTAAGCAGAGGAAATTGTTCGAATGTTGGCATATTAGTTTATAAAGTTAAATCCCGAATTACTTAGTGTACCTACTAATTTTATCTTGTTATCTTTTTTGATATTCGGTACTACCACTACCAAGGTTATGATATATTGAAAATTAGGCTCATCTACAGCAACATCAACATTTATAACTTTTATACGTGGTTCAAATCTAGATAAATTATCTAATATATCATTTCCTATTACAAAACCTATTGATTCACTTAACTCATTAAAAAGATACCTATTAATATTTAGACCAAATTCGGGATTAAGTGGTTTTTGGCCTTTGGACGTGTTAAATAAATTGAATATAGAGTTTTTTATGGCATTATAATTGTAGCTTAGCTTTAAGTCTCTTACCTCATTAAGTTTAAGAAGTTCATTACTTTTTGTATATCCAAATTCTAAATCTAGCAATAAGTCCGCGTAAAGATACTCTTCGTGTGCTGGCTTTACTTCTTTAATAGAATTGATTTTTATAGTTGCCACATATATATTTATATGGTTTTTATTGATTTAAAACCTATTTCCAGTACGCAGAAGAATAAATAATTTTAATGAATCTCAAGTTCACTAAGCTATTTGAATCAGCCTTGCAAAGATATTCAAATACAGGGTTTCTGGCTGGTGATTTAGTTGTTTTTAAGGATAATGCTTTTAAGGACGAGTGGTACCTGAATGCTGGTACAAATACACAAGAAAAACTTAAACAAATGGCCACAGGCGGTCTAAATTTAAGAGTCTCTGCAGTTAAGAACAAATACCCAGCAGTAGGTGCAGCAGGTGACACAAGCTTTATTGGGTCAGAATCAGATGTTGATATTGTAGCAGAAATTGCACCAGGCAGATACATGGATTTTGTTACTGTTCCAAGCAGACTTTTAGATACAAGAAGCAGCTATCCTAATTTGCCTGATGTTCCAGAGATTTTTAAGAAAGGCGATCCATCCAAGAGAGTAAATATCAAGCCTAAAAAAGTAAAAGATGAAAATCAGGAAGTCCCTTTCTATACACCACAGCAAACAAGACTTTCCGACATAGGCAATAAAAAGCTATCCAAGGGTGATAGAGAATTATTAAACAAAAATGTAAAGATACCTTCAACACCAGTTGCAACTCACAAAGATCCAGCTAGCTACACTTACAATTATTTACCCAAGGGCTAATTTAAGCTCTGAGAGTGCTATTAAGCAAGTGTAGCAATTAATTTCCTGATCAATCACAAAAGAACTTCTATACAGATATTCAGATATAGTTAAAAGATATTGTTTCTTAACATTAATATCATTTTCATTCTTGTCCACATAGTTGAATAAACCTCTTAGTAGAGAAACATAATCATTATTGAAGGCAGATTCATTTTCGATGAGCGCCTTTCTGAGAGTGGTAACGTTTTTGCTTTTAATTTCATTAAATAACAACTGAAGAGTTTGATCACTATCGGATATATCAAGGCTTAGTACCTGATTGACTGAGTATTTTTGAAGCTCATTAATAGTTTTTCTAAGATCTGGATAGTTAGATTTGATAAAAGACAACAAATGTTGCTTTTGATCAGCTGGTATTTCAATCTTTTCATTCTTAAGAATATGTACACATCTTTTTACTGCACCTTCCACTGGAGGTGTAAGATCAAAGCTTTGACACCGACTTTGTAGAGCATTTATAATTCTGTATTTGTAATTGGCAGTCAGAATAAACCGTGTAATGGATGAATACTCCTCCATGGTGTTGCGTAAAGCACGTTGTGCATCAATTGATAGACCGTCAGTTTCATCCAGAATAATCACCTTAATATCACCGTAAAGACTTTTAGATTGCGCAAAGCTGGTAACCTTGCTTCTTATGGTATCAATACCGTTTTCATCACTAGCATTAATGTAAAGATATTGTGATTTTAAGATGTCATTAACAATAATTTTAGCAAGTGATGTTTTACCAATACCTGGTGTGCCAACAAACAGCAAATTTGGTATATTTTTCTGTGTTTGTATTGTTTGAATAAACAATTTAATTTTATCGTTACAAATAAAATCTTCTATGTTTTTAGGTCTGTATTTTTCAACCCACAAACTATTGAAAGTTAGCATTTATTACTTCCCGGAAGAGCCAAATCCTTTTTCGCCCCTTTGAGTTTCTTCAACTTCACCCCATTCTATAGGCATTGAAAAGTTTATATACACAACAAACTGAGCTATCCTGTCACCGACACTAATTTTATAGTCAGTATCCGAAAGGTTATACAGCTTAACACCTGCATCACCTCTATACCCACAATCAATGATGCCTGGATGAGCTAAAATACTATGCTTAAATCCAAGCCCGCTGCGAGATTCGACTTTTATCCAATAACCTTCAGGTATTGCAGCGAATTTTAAGCCGACTCCCACTACTGCACTGCCTTTTGCAGGTAATACTGCTTCTTCAACTGAAAAAACATCATAACCTGTGTCATTATCATGGTTTTTTACCGGTAATTTAGCCAGTTCATGGGTCTTTTCAAACTTCAACACAGGCAGAAACTGAATATTTGGATCAACATCACGACTATTGGTGTTATCTTTACTATACATGATACTATGATAATATGGTTTCAATAGAAATCAATATGTATAAATAATATTATGAGTGAAGAACTTAACGAAATGGTTGGTGATTTACTATCTCAACTTAAAGAGGTAAAGAAAGAAGCCGAAAAAAGCGAAAAAACGAGAGACGTTTTAACTAAAGAAAATTTAGAGAAATTTGTAATTGAAAATGCAGGCAGATTGGTATCAGAAAGCATGGAAATAGTTACTAATGTAAAAGATTATATAAGTTCTGCCCCAGAGAGTAAAGATGTAGGTTCCATGTCAGAACTCATAGCTGCTACATCCACTGCACTTGAAACTTTGAATAAAATTATCATAAGTGACAAGAGAAATGAAACATTAGTGCAAGTAAAGGATATGGATATAAAGAGTAGGAAAGAAATAAAAGAGGCTGATAATAACAATAGATTATTAGCGACCAGAGAACAGGTTTTTAAAATGCTCATTGAAAGTGCTAATAAGAGTGCAAAAATAATTGATACAGAGATTGTGGAACTTGAAAATAAGAAAAAACAAGATTAATTCTTGTTTTTATCACATTCAAAAAACTTGCTAGAAAAATTCTTAAATAACTTGTTAAAGTCAAATAAATTAGTAAAGAATTTCTCTATATCGTTCCATAGTTTTTCAAATTTATTACCTATTTTCTTAAGCATATCTTCAATTCCATCAAAATCAAATGTTAATAATGCTGAGAAGTCTAAATCGCCTATTATAGGTAATTGGAAATTGCATACTAAATCTTTTACCTGTTGAGCCAATTCCAGTACACCTAATGGGTTGCTTGCCAGATCTTTGAAATTGGTATTGGTAGCAATTGCAGCCAGTTGTGGGAATGATCCTAAGTCTATTGATGGCAGAGATAGATCTATGAATGGAATTGAATTTAATGTGTTGGTTAAATTTGAAGCCATGCTTTCAATGGATTGTACAGCTTGTAGAGGATTTGCAAAGCTTATAGCATTAATATTTGAAGTATTTGATACATTTTGTACAAATCCGCCTAGTTCGCCAAATATGGAGGTAACAGGAGCAACCGCTTCATTGAATGTATTAGATAAAAATGTTATCGATTCACCAATAAACGGTTGAGCTAACTGTAAAGCGCCACCTGTGCCCAATTTATCTGTAAGTGAGCTAACAAAAGATAATTTATCATTCAATCCTAGTGTACTGTCTGTTAATTCTTGCTGTTTAGTTACTTTATTTTTTGGATTTCTCGAAACAAATTCAGGAAATTGCTGTTGGCTAGTTTGATTTAAAAAGGTATTGTTTATAGATTGTGTATCAGCTGGTTGATTGCTGTTTGTTAGTTTAGCTACACCAAGAACTTGCCTAATAGTAAAGTTTGAAATGCTTTCTCTGTACTTGTTTTGTAAGATATCTACAATTTGATCTCGACCTTCAACATTAATTGTATAAGAAAAATCGGGTGTTTTTTGAATATTGAAATTATCATAATCTCTTAAATTTAAACTAATGTCATCGTTTATATTTGAGTGGTATTTAATGTATTCATACCGGTCACCAAAGTATGTATTTAGCTCAGAAACATAATTTTGTATATTTTTCTTGAAATAATTAAAAAATACCAAGTCGTTTACAAGGTTCTGACCATGTGCAACACTAGAATCAACATATAAATTGCCATTATATGTGCTCTTTTGAACTTGAACTAAGTTGTTTCTAAAAACTCTATTTGTAAAAATGCTTAATTCTGCGCTATTTTCTAGAACTGCTTTGCTTATTTTATTCTTTAAAGATGAAGGTAGAGTGGTAGAGAATCCTTTATCAGAATTTAGATCGCTCACAAGTAAAGTAGAGTCGTCACTGATAGTAGTTAAGTTGTATAATGTTCCAACACTATCGCTCATAGGAGCAAAAAAATTCTGCTTATTATTAAGTTTTTCAAGCACTGCATTTTTAACTTCATCTACAGAACTATTGAATTTTTTAATCCAGTAAACCTTAAAATCATGCTGCTGTGTTTTTAATTTTGAATCAAGCTCCACAAAGAAATCAATTAAGCTTTGAATGGGATTGGAGCTTTTTAATGCGTTTCTATAATCCATAGCTATGTCTATAGAATTGCCCATGTAATTTTCACCGGCTTTAAATCCTATTTGTTTTTTAAAATCAGTATATTTCTCTAAGAACTGTCTTGAATTTGTAATGTTACTATCAATTAATTCAGGAAACAGAGTTTTGACGTTAAATCTGTTATTAAGAGGTATATTGGTTATCATTAGATACTATTCTCCTGTAAGAATACGTTACTTGAATTGTATGTCTTTACACATCTTAATTCATTTATGTATTCATTTTTTTCAAAAATATGCTTTACCTCAATAACAAAATATACACCTAAAATTTTAGTATCAAAATCACTATCTGAAGTGCCACCATCTCTATCTATACCTATGAACGTACCTGCTTGTCTGTGAGTTGAACCTGGTACTTTAAAATATACTATATTATTTAAAAAAATTGTATCAAATAATGCTTCGTTTCTACCCATGTTCAAGCGCTGCTCGGGATTATCGCTAAAAATTGAAAAAATGTTATTAATATTTTTTTGACTAGTTCTAAGACTACCTGGAACAAAGTTTTTATATGGGCTTGTTTGACTGACTCCTTTGAATGGCTTTACATAATTATTTTCATAAGCTTCCATAACTTTTTGTATGCTATTATTAGAAAATTCAATATTAAAAGTCTTAGAGTCACCGTCATGGCTATGAACAATTTGTGAAGCAATGTGCTTTTGTGTGAGAATACCAGGCATAGGGTCATAAGAGAAATTATTTATAGTGCCGAAAGATTTAAAAAATAATGATTCGCTTGGAACACGTGCAGAAACTTTTTTTATGTTGTACGTATTGTAGGAATCAGAATAATTACCTAACTTAAAAGTTTCTAGATACAAATCACCGCTATTTTCACTGGTAAAGCTACTTTGTTTTACTGCGTTTTTAAAATAATCTGAAAGACTTATCAACGAAAATTCACTTGTATATCTGTCGCATTCAAGTATACATCTATCATAATTATTATCTTTTGATGAAACATGTCTGCTCATTAAATAGTTTAAACAATCTATGCCTTTATAATTAACAGGAGAAGAAAAAAAGATTTTTGTACTACCGGATTCAAAATTATTACTAAATTTTATAGATAGATTTGCGTCTTTAAAAAACGTTGAAAGAAATGATTTTATAGCATCACCAGTAAAAACACTTCTGTCTTGATTAGAAAGATCTTGAATTAACTCATTAGTTTCTAATAAGCTTGCTGTATTAAAATACGAGTTTTTATATTCCAATATATCGCTATGCAAACCTCTCAAATAAAGTTTTTTAAATTTTTTACCAGGCATATCTCCTAGTATTTCTTCTGTATTGTATATGGCCATGCTCAATCTTATTCTAAATACGTTGCTTTGCTTTGCGTTATCAAAATCATTCTTGAAGGGTGAGTCTTCCAGCTTGGGTATTATATCAATGTAAACAAAATCTCTTGAATCGCCTTTTAAAATAAACCCCCGATCACTACTCTTGGTTTCGTTAAAATAGTCGCCAGTTAAATTACTGGCTGATTTATTCTGCTGATTGATATCAGCTACTCTTTCTAAGGAATCTAAATAATTGTTTAAAACTAAATAACCAGTATGTTCGATGTTATCAATATTATCTTGCAATACTAAAGTTTCTATTGCTCCTATTTGAACTTCCTGACTCCTACCATCAGCATTTACAATTTGTACCTTAAAATAATAGGGACTCCTATCTATGACAGTATTAGGATTAACAGCATTTTCTTGATATATGCTCATAAACGTTTGATAGAATTTTGTATTTCTCTTAATACAAGATTTACATAATCAGGTTTTATTATTTTTACTATCATTCCTCTTTCAGGAAATTTTACCGGATTTCTTATTTTATTCAACATGCATATTAACCACCATAAATGAATAGTTTTATATGCATTATAGCTAACTGTTGTCCAAGGCATTTTATCAGTAATAGTTATATAGACTAAAGCATTTTTATCAATGTCATCAGGAAAGCTTATGCTCTGAATTAAGTTGTAAACATAGCTACGTTTTTCTTTGTTCTCATAAAGTTTAAATATGTTCTCATACCTAATGCTGTCTAAGCTGGGCAAAAAAGGTATATTGTTTTGATGTTTGCCATCCATATGTATATTTATTTAAGTTATTGATTAGTAAGTGATTGTGCTCTATCAAGTATGCCTTCAAGTGCTGTGTTAAATGCAGGGTTAGTTTCATCACGTAGCAATGTTCTTGTTGTTACTATACTTGATTCATCTAGAACATTATACATAGTGTTTTTTGTATCAGCAATCAAACCTTTTACTGTTATTCTGATTACATAAGCATCAGGAACTATGGCTCTTACAGGTATGAATTTGTTTTGTGATGTGACAAGGGATGGCGCAGCAGGTCCCACAAATGCAGGGTTCTGAGGCTCATCTACCCTTAAGTTACCCACTGTTGCCAAGTTAAAATTCAACTCTCTTCTGGAACCTTGAAATTCCACACTGATGGAAGATATATAAGCATATGGCATAAACTTTACACCGGGAATTCTTATTTCATAAATTACCGGGGGTTCAACTATAGAGCTATTCTTTCTTGCAGGTTTGTTGTTATACATTAATAAAAACAACAATTGCCAATTTTTTACCACATCATTGAATGTTGCCGATCCAGTATTAATTAAGGGAAAGTTAAAACTTATTTCTTCTCCTTCAGAAGAGTAATTAAAGAATTTAGCCTGTTCTACAAATGAAATCTTTGTTGGGGCATTGATTACAGAGGTCATTTCTTGAACGCCTCTAACAAGATCCACTCCGCTTTTCAAAAGACCCAGAAAAGGGTTTGATGCGTCATTGGAGAAACTGCTATTAGATGAGCCACTGTAGTTATCAAAATAAGGCAAGTTAAATACCCAACCTGTTGGCTTGGTTATATACAAGTTTTTATATGGGAACAAGTAATTGCTTTTGTTTGCATTTAGGGTAGTATTTTCATCTGCAACACCTGGTATTGTATCTAAAGCGGCTTTGATATATCTATCTGTAAATTCTGCCGCTTGTCCAACTTTATTTTGTATATCTTGTGAGTTGTTGTTAGTAACTAAATTTAATAAATTTCTTGCTGTTTCATTATTTTCCAGATTCGTTAATCCTTCCCTTACGTTTTGTGATGCAACACCGTAGGTGTATTTGAGTTGCGCTACTAATGCATTTGTCTTGAGTCTTAGCTCTCTTAATATGATTCTGGGTACTTCTTGCCTTGAATCAGTCAATTTTGAATAAGTCCAATAAAAATCTTTAACTACATCAACCACGCCCCCCTGGGGACTGTCTGAAGATGCTGCAATTAATCCACCACCAATAGGTGTATTGTTTGTGGATACCAGTTGTGGTGGATTAGTATCACTATCAAAGTTTAACTCCGATTCATTTCTATCAATAGATATGGAAAATAAACTCATTATACCTTGCCCCCTGCAAACCTTGATCTGATATCAAGACTTGAAGAATTTGTACCAGCAAAATTCATATTTGCTGATTGATTCATAACACTAATTACCCCGGGTTTTGCAAGGCCGGGCAAATTAACCATGGCTGTTAATAATGCTACCATTTGTTCTTGTAATGAAATTTCCTTTGTAGAATTAATAGCAGTTGTTTTAATTCCTTTTGCAACTTCTTCATCTTTAACTAAGGGTGGTTTCTCTTCTTCTTTGGGTGCTGATTTAGGAGCTGCGGTTTCCTGTGTTTTTAATCGATTGTATGGGCTAAATTTTTCATTTTCAGCGTCTTCAAGAGCATGTTGTCTCTTTTTTTTCATTCTATCATTTAATACATCCCGCTCTTTTTGTAATGCTTTAATCTGCTCATCTGTAGGCTGGGTTAATTTAGCAGCACCTGCCCCAATACCATACCCCGCACTGCCTCCTAATAGACCCCAGATAAAAGCTCTTTCATTTGCACCTGCTGTATTTCCTGTTATTCGTGAACCTGCGTAGGATGCACTTGCTGCAGCAGTACCACCAAGTACAGCTGTTGTTAATCCCATTTTCGCCTCTCTCCTTTTTGGATTTTTTACATCATCAAGACGACTTTGCATTTCTTGTAATTTTTTTTCGTCTTTTTCTCTCTCATCAACATTAAGATTTGGGAGACCTTTGGGATTCAAATTATAAACTCTTTCAGGGCTATATTGTTTACCTGAAAGATCCAGATTATTAAAAAATTTAAATTTTTCAAAAATATTGCCACCTTGAGGTGCATCTTTGAATTGATCTATAAGACTCCTAACCACTCTCAGTCCTTGTGCAAGGCCAGGTGCATATTTTTCTAAAACAGCAAGACCTTTAAATATTTTTGATTCATCATCGCTAAAAACATTCATAATAGCTTCAAAAATATTAAATACCGTTTTTAATGCAGCGTTTATTTTTTCGCTTATGGATTTTACAATTTCATTAAAAACATCTCCTATATTCATCTCAAGACCTGATTCAGGTACTCCGAAGCTTACATTTTTACCTGCCGCTTCCATTTTTATACCTGCAAATCCAAAAGCTCTGTCTGTAAACATTTTCATGAAATTAGTAACACCACGCACAGCAGGAAAATAGTTACCAATATTATCTAAAACTGAAATAATATCATTTTTATTTGCACCGCTGCCCTTGGTAACTAAGGAATATAAATCAACAAACGATTTAGATATGTTATTAAAAAAATCTCCTATTTGACTGAAGAAAGGTGCTGGGAATTCAGTAATTTTTTTAAAAATATCTTCAAAAGTAAATTGTTTTCCAAACATATTAAATTGCCTGCTCTTGTCACCGGTCAGATCGCCAGCTAATAATCTAGCTTTTGATGTACCAAAGAAGTCTGCAATAAATTCCGCTCCTGGAATAGCAAAAGCCAATTGCTTGATTCCTTTTGTAAAATCGCCTTGGAAGATACTAGTGAACCCTTCATAAGCATCTATGAGTCTGCCTACAAACGGTATGGATCGTATCATTTCTTTTAAGCTCTTGTCTTTACCTGCAAATTTCTGCAGTAAACTGGTTACACTGGATAGTATTTTGCCTTGTTTAAATTCTTCGAACATCTTTTTAAATGCAGGAAATTTGGTCAAACCAAAAGCTAATGTAGCTACACCACCTAACAGTAGGCCGATGGGACCCAGAATACTGGACATGAATCCCTTGTCTTTTTGACGCAATCCTCTGAACTCTTTTAAAATGGCTTCATTGGTTTTAGATTGATCTAATTTACCTATTAACTGTTTAGTATCTTTTGTGAATCTTACTTCTTTTGGCTCTTTGTCTCTTTTAGCTTTTTTTTGCTCTTCTGTTTGATATACAGTAAAGAACTCACCTATTTTATCAAATTTCTTACCTAACGTAATTTGTATTTTTTCTAATGTATCTGATACTCTCTTGTTACTTTGCTCTATAGAGGTAAAGCCAGATCCCATAATAGAGGACATCTGTTCAAAGGTAATACCATCCATACTAAATATTTATGAAAAAATACTTAGATAGTAAAGAACGCACCGTCAACTTCTATAGCAACATTATCTAGGAAAGCATAATATTTTTCTATATCTCTATAAGACTTAATATAATCTAAGATTTGGTTATTAATCTGTGAAGGCAGTTTTTCCACTATTTGAACAATATCATCAATTCTTTGGTTCTGTGTGCTGTACTCAAAGGTTTTATCTTCTTTAGTAATTTTAATGGTTTTAACAAATTTAATTAATTCGTAAACAAACAGCTCACCAATAACGCTTTTAAAGTCTTTATCTGCGGTAGTACGTAATTTATTAAGGCTAAATTGGCTCATTTCTTTTTCAAAACCTAATTTCGGAGCTTGAAGCGATACACAAAAATTATTGAAAATAATATCTTTTTCAAAAGCAAAATCATAATTGGCTTGTGGAAAGGTAGTAACAAGATCGTTCAAATTTAGGTCACGATCTTCAAATTTATATGTTGCATCTAAGCATTTAGCTCTCAATGCAATTGCTATGGCTTGCCTATCAAATGTATAGAAATCATTGATGTCAATGCTGTCAAGAACATTTTCACTCAATATGCCGTGAAAGTTTATAATAAAAGATAGTTTTGTGAGCGTTTCATCGATGGACGATTTTAAAAGATTTTTTTGTTGTTTTAAATTTAATGATTTGAAGCGTACTTCCTTCTTGAGAGACGGTACATAGATGGGTATAAAGTTGTCTCTGTTTAGAATATCCAGTTGTGATATGATTTCAGAGGTGTTACTCATTTATAATAATTAGTTTAAGGTTGAGGTATATCCACAGGAGATTTGGTCTGTTTATTTCTATCTTCTAAGTCTTTCTTAAACAAGTTTATATAAATATCGATTTCAGCTGGTGTTATTCTGTCTAAATCTTCTAACGACATGTTCATCTTTGTAAACAGGAAAAATTCTATTTCATAGAATGAGAGTAAATCTCTCTTAAAAATAAATTTAAGAAAGTCAAAAATACTCTGCACATTGGAAGAAAGAAAAATTTCAATATTTTCGGATAAATCAGCAGGGTTTTTAATCATAAACAAACAAACTTTAGAAAGTAGAATTTCCAGATCTCTTTTAAATTCATTTATTTCTTTAAAAATATTTGCTGGTAAATTGTTTAAAATTTCTTCTGTAACTGGATATTCACTGCCATTCAAAAACACAGTTTCTATAAAACTAATATATTCATCTTCATAGTAAAGTTGATTGGGTATTTTTAATGTGACATCTATATCATTATTTAAAGATATCTTTTTGTTGTAAAAATTATCTAAATTAATATCTTCAATCTTTTTAATAAAATCAATAATATTGATATCCTGTTTAAAGTTTTTACTGCCTAATGTGAGTTCCAGCTTATCGGACACACACACAGCTCTAATTGTGAGCAGAATTATAATTTTTTCTAAGAAATTGCATGGAGGCAAGTCAATTACATGTGTTTTTACAATGTCCTCTAATAATATATCAATTGATTTGTTGTTATTATTGGTAATATTTTTTACTAAATTTTTATATGAATTAAAAGAAAGCTCTTTTATTAAAGCATTTTTCTTTGCAAAAGGCAGATAGCAAGAATATAGAAAATTCACTAAATTATTTACAAGAACCCTAGAGGATTAATACTACCAATGCCATTTTGAAAGCTAGTAATTCTTGGAATTTCGCCATTAGAAATTCTGTTTACTATGTCAGCAATAGGTAGATATAGATTGTTTTCTACTGTATAATTTGAATATGTCCATCTGGTTGAATATGTTGTTAATTTATCATTTTCATAGTCTAAGTCTTGTTCAGATATTTGATATGGTACACAATTATAGAAGTGAAACACTTTTCTAGGTATCATGGAAATGCTATGATACGTTCGTGTATATTCAAGTAATGTCATGTTGACTTTCATGTTTCTAAGATCTTTTCTAACTCCTGTATCGCCTGGCCGTGCAGCTAATCCATAATGAGACGCGAGAATGACCCATGGTCTGATAACAAAATCTATGAATGAGGTGTTTGTATCTCTAAAATTAATAACTAAAGTTGGTGCTTCAGTGGATCTGCCACCGCCCAAGACACCGGGTAAAAAGCCTCTGTTGTTTTGTACAGAAGTAGTTAACACATCAAATTGCTCAGTAGGTATGGTTATGGCATGTGCAAATAAGCACCCAATTACTTTTTGCAGAGGATAGCTTGCAAGAATTGTTTTTGCGGTATCTATATCAAATCCTTTCTTGCTGCCATCTGTACGTTCCAAACCTTGTATTAAGTTGGTTCTTAGCCCTTGTGGGTAGTTATCAATTACCACACACCATTGAGAAGAATTTGGAATAGCGGTAAACCACGATTCCATTTGAAATAGGAAGTAATCTCTTACGCTAACAATGGGTACACCAGGTATATTGAATCCAAATAAATTGGTAATTTGTGGGGCAAAAAGAGGGTTTTGACCTGTCGCGAGGCCAGCAAAATTCTGACCAAGTCCGTTAAGAGCATCAGTGAATGGATTATTCACTTAAATATTTAAGAAAAAAATTAAAGTTAGCTGAGTTTTCTCCAGTAATGGTAAGAAACGGTTGCAGTGAATTCGATTGTTTCGCCAGTACCGGTAGCAATATTATATGTTAAGGGGCCAACACTTCTTACTGAAACACCAACCAATTGATATTGTGCCACTTTGTTCATTTGATTATCGAGCTGAAGTAAATCTATGATAGCTGTCTGCTTTGGTGCAAAATAATTGCCAGTGGAATTGCTATCATCAAAAATATCTGTTGACCATTGTTCGAATTTTTGTCTTATCTGCGATTTTGAATCCGCATAAAAAGTAAGACTGTATGCATTGGATTCAGGATATACAGCATTTCCTGGGATATTAAAATTTAATCCCATGTAGGGAATTGGGATGTTTGTTATCTCACGACCAGGTAATGATGCTGTCTTTACATACACTAAGTCACTGTCATCAAATGTTACTGTACTGGCACCGCCGGTGTTAATTGAGAGTACTCTGAAATTAAAATCACGTGCAAATTCACGCGACGTTGCTATTCTGTAGAAGTCAGTAATGAGTTGATTTACGTCTGCCATATAAAATATTTATTAGGAAACTATCTCTTGGAAGCTAGTTCCTGTTCTGGTTGCGTAAAAATTGCAAAGAATATACTCTGCACTTCGTACTGGTTTAATATAGATATCAATTACAATTGTGTTATCATCAATAACATTGGGTGTGTTGTTGCGTTCATCACAGATGATCAAATAGTCATAAACACCTTGTGTATTTTTTGCGTTATCAAAAATAGGTGAGATTGAATTCAATATTTGCGTCCTTGTGAAGAGAGTGTTGGGCTCAAATATAAAATATTTTACAGTATCACGTGTTGCAGTCTCCAGACTCAAGAACAACCTGCGCACATTAATTCTATCAAATGCACTGGGCAGTTTCTGGAGTGTCTTTTGACCAAATATAACGTATCCTTCTGCAGGGAAGAAGGTCACAGGGTTCAAGCTGATACGATACAGAAGATCGCGTTGCTTTTGCTTGGGATAAAGGGCAATATCAACAACACCTGTCAGAACACCGCGAGTAAATCCTGCTGGTGCAAACCATGGTTGGAAGTTGGAATCGGTATTTGCCATTGCAGCTGCAGCAAAGCCTGAGAAAGGAACCCACACATCTTGATTTGTTGTAACATCTGAAACACGTGCACAATTGGCGAATGTGCATGCATAACTTGTATTAATACCAGCAAATTGATTTTTTAATGGCCAGTAAATGTTGTTATTGAACGAATTTGTTGCAAGATCAAGGGTTCTGATGTTTGAACCTTGCACAAATATGTTTGTAATGGGGTCAGCAATGAACAGATGATCTTTACGTACGTTAGTAAAGTTTAAGAATGATGTTGCAACTTCCATGTATCTTGAAGCTGCAAAAGGTGTTGGTCCAGATTGTGCTGTTAGCGATTGCACAGCACTATCATATGGAACTGTATCATCAAAATAACCTGACGTTGCAAGATTGAAGGAGTTGAGATAAACTGTGCCTAAGCCAGCTTCTGTTGTGAGATTGATAGGATACAGATCCACATTATTAATTTTATCAAAAGCGTAATCGAGCTTGGTTGGTACATTGCCAATGATCTTTGTGGTTAAATCCTGGTTATCATAATCGCCAAGGGCAACTAGATTGTTGGTCTCACCTAATAAATTTAAAAATCCGCGTACTTGTGCAATTGGCGCGCCAATTCTGTTGATATAATCTTGTGATGATTCACCATCCAGGTATTCTGACATGCCTTGACTGAGAAAACGGACTTTCTTTGTTGGTAGACCGGTAGAATCAAGCCATGTGGGCTTATTTTTATTAGAAATAAAGGGGTTAACTATTGAGATGATGTTTGTAGAATTATTATCCACTTGCTCAATAAAGTTGCTTATTGCAGGTCCGCCATTTTGTGAAGCAATTTGACGGTTGTAATCAAAGGAAGCAGTGAAGCCGTCTTTGAGAATGTAGTCAAGAGCAATCACATCAGGTGAGCTGGATGATTGTACGAGCTTGAAGACACCCACAGAGACTGTATCATCAAATTTACTTGATGATATATCATATGATGGTATGTTCTCTAAGATTTCTGAAATTGTCAAGTTATTTCCACCACCCGTGCCTGCTGCAGCGCTCAAACCAAAGTTTAAACGAGTTGAAGGCACGTTCACATAATCACTACCGCCTATTGCTTGTGCCTCATTGTTGATGGATAAAACTGAATTTATGTCATTATAAGGTGTGGCAGGATTGAGGTTAGTATTATCAATAATACCAACATATGTTCCTTCATAACGCGTATTAATGGTAGTTTGTGCTTTATTGAGAAGCACAAGACCTGCATCTTTGAGAGATGCAACATTACTAAAAGTTGTTGTGCCGCTAGTATTATTTGACCAAGTAAATCCATCACCTCTCAGAATAGAAAGATATTCAGCTTGTGTAAGTTTAAGATGGGTAGGTTTGCCAAAGAAATATACTGAATCATCGCGATCAATTGCAGTTGAAGAAACCCCGTTGACATATGAGGCAACTGGGTAAACAAGAGCACTATATTCTGTACTCACATCAAAACCTGCACCATTGCCATATGGCAGTCTATAGACAATTACGCTTGCTGGTGACTGTAGTATAGCTTTTGTTGTGTGATAGAAATATCTCTCAGCAGCATTGCTGGGTTGACCATATATCTGCTCAAACTCAGAAACAGATGTTACACTGATGGGTTCTGAGGAAGGACCTTTGGCTGCAAACCCTGGAATAAATACCACAGTGGGTTGTGCTCCAACGTTTCTTAATGTAAAATCTTGTTCAGTTATCTGTACACCGGGACTTTGAATTGTGCGTGCCATATAAATTATTTATTGTTTTTTGGATAAAACTTTTTAGTTTTTTACAAACTATCTACACTCTCCACTAAAGAAGCATGAAATTGTGAATAATTAAATGTAGCTGATGTCTCTATTTCACCGGCATCTCTATTGTTATAATCAATACCCGCTAAACTGGTAGGAAACGCGTTTGTGTATACAAACTCAATGACTCTTTTATCATATTCATCCAAAGAGAAGATTGACAAGTTGGATGCATATTCAAGATTAATGGATTTATTATTGTTTGTCATGATATCACTGCCATCATATATGCCTGTCTTACTGTCATTTAAGATGTTTAACCACTTATAAATTACCCAATAATTGTTAAACCTGTTGTCGACAGTAAAATTAATAGTGAGAGGCGGATAGGCCGGCCTGGTGAGAGAGGATGTGAGCAAGGTTTGACCTGCATATTTTAAGGGTATTGCAGGTATTTCGATGTTAGGCACAATACTGCCATACACTGAGAATTGAAGAGAGTCTTCTTTGATTGTTGCTTCACTGCGATTAATTTTACGATCAATGCCTTTTAGTCCTTTGGGCAGGTTCAATATGAGCAAAAATTTATCTTTTCTGCTTTTATTAAAAATACTTTGCGAATATGGAACGAGGTTTGCCATATATTAACTTAATCTAGACCACCCCTGTGACTCCAATTCTTTTAAACCTTCAAGCTCTTCTTGATCTGCTTGTGAAAACACAATAGGCGATGTTGAGCCCATGGATGCATCCTTTTCATTACTATATATTGAAGTGGGATTAATAAAATATTTTATTCCGTAATCTAGCGATTTAATTGTTAATGGTTTTTTATTTGCATCAAATTCGCTGACATCAAAATATTTTTCAACTAAATCATTTTCTAAAATCATTAATGCCCATATCAAGCTCATTACCCGGTCATCCCAATTATCCATTCCAGGTTTAGCGCTCCACGTGCCATTAGGGTACCGAGTAAAAGCTTTTAATTCTTTTAGTGTTTTTACATCTTTAATTTTTACAGATTTTAATTCATTAATCCAGTACCTCATGTTCATTACACCTTTGTACTTTGAATTGGTATGAGCCAGTACACCTGGTTTGTTGTAACTGGTACCGCCAATTTTTGGACCATATGAAACAATATTCTCATACATGTGTGTATTTTTAAGTTGATCAACCACTTGTGCACCACAATTGTTTCTCTCAATCATAGCAAGCGGTGAGCCCCAATGTTGTAAAATTTCAAATAATTTTGTTGTAAAATTATAAGGACTTATGATTCGATTATGATACACAGCCACCTGTTCAATCTGTCTTAAGTTAGTAATGTCCAGAATTTGTATAACACTTGCAGCTTCACCCACCCCTTCACTAATGTCCACACCCACCACATAAATTTTTTCTTTATTTGGTTCATCCCATAATTGGTATTTTCCATCTTCAAAAACAAACTTTGGTTCAGTACATTCACTCTTCATTTCTTCAAAAAGTTTTTCATCCAAAGCACTTTCACCGGTTTGTAAGAAAACATTTCCAAACTCTTGATCAAACACATCTCTGCTGCCCAAGGTGCGTATTGTATTTTCTTTCCATGCTTCATCTCTTCCTGGAAATTCCCACCAATCAACCTTTTCTGCATGCCAGTCATTTTTACGTTCAATTGCTCCAGTGTATAATTCATGAAAGAGATTGCCTGTGCCATTTGGTGTTGAAGCAACAAATATTTTGGACTTTTTAGATGATGAGATAATTGGATAAACTGAACTCCAGAATTGCTCCACAAGATGGTTGTCAATAAACGCCAACTCGTCCAAAATAAGAACGTTGCAACTGTCACCTCTGCCTGCATCACTACTGGTTGTGGATATACCTATACTACTGCCATTGCCCAGTGACATGGATGTTTTACCATATTCTACAGTGCCTGGTTTGAGGTAATTAGGTAGTTTCTCATAAGCTAACCGTATCCTCTTAAAAATGTTAATTGCAGTTTGTTCTTTGTTGGCGACCACTAAAATGCGTTGGTCCTCAAAAAAGCATGCTATCCATAAAGCATATATGGTCATAAGAGTTGTTTTTCCTACTTGTCTTGATGCCAACAAGCAAACAAATCTGTTGTCTCTTAAACTTCTCAAAATTCGTCTTTGATAGCTGTGAAGCTTGATCTTCATCTTTCCTTCGTCCAGGTTGGTGATGAAGAAAAAGTTTTCTGCAAAAAAAAGTATGTTCTTTCTTGATTTGGCTATGTCTTCTACCCATTCAGGATGTGTTTCATAATCAAATACTGTTTCAGAGGTAGGTAGATTTTGATTACCTAAATAAAACTTGGAATCTGGTTTTTTTGGCATAGATACATTAAATACTTAATATGAACCAGACAAGAACACTAATAGAAATGGGTAACTTCTATGAAAATAACATTATAGAAGAAAAGAAGTCAATGTTTCCACCCAGGGGCACCTTCAAGAGTGTGAATAAAAAAGAGCCCACAGAGGCAGAAGCTGACAAGAATGCTTTTGTTAAGAACACTGGTCCAGAGAATGCTGACGGGTTTAGAGACAATTTAATTGATACAAAAGTGAAGAGTAAGAAAGAAAATCTCTATCAACCAGAAAAATTCTCACAAAATTATGAAAAAACAGAAGTTAAAACAATAAATAATTTTATGAGCAAATCTATTTTTGACAAATTGTATGAGGATGTAATGTCCGATCAGGCCAAAGACACTGAAGCAGTTGATGCTGCAGCTCTTGGCTTGCCTTCAGTTGATTCAGGTAATGATTCAGGTGAAGAAAGTGAAGTAAGTTTTACACTGCCCCGTGACATTGCACATAAATTGTGTGATGCATTAAAAGCTGTTCTCGATACAGAAGAGGAAGCTGGCGATGAAGAGGGCATGGGTGGTGAAGAGAATGGCGCTAGCGAAGATGGACAGTTTGCTCCTTCAGAAGATGCCGAAGCAAAGGCAAAGAAGAAGCATGAGCAAGAAGAAGATGAAGATAATGAAGGTGTTGCAAAGGAGGCTACTGAGCTCAAGGAACTTCCTGCTTCTGCTGGTCACGGACTACAGAAGAAAGACAACAAAGTCGGTGATGTTACAAAATCATTAACTTCCAGTGGTGCAGGTGATGCAAAAGTTACTGATAAAGTTGGCAATGATGGTGAAAAAGGCCATGCTTTAGTTGGTGGTGGAATCAAAGGTGCTAATGCTTACACAGGCAAGAGCAACAAAGTGGATTCAAAGACATCAAAAGTTGGATCATACCTTGCCGGTTTAAAATAACTAAAAATTCAAAAATAGTAAAAAAAGGGCTTAATGTAAATTAAGCCTTTTTTTTTGCTTAAATATCTACATGGCTGAGTCCTTTTTAAAATTTTTCGAAAAGTATGGAGTGGAGCATAGACACATGAAAGATGTCATACCTGATCCTATATCACATCCACAAACCCCAGGTAAAACAGTTCCAGATTACGTAAGAACTAAAGTTAAAAATCAAAAAGTACAAACATTGATGAACCAGGATAGTGGCAAACAAATTCTAAACATTCAGGATATTCAACAAATTCAAAAAGAGTATAACTTGGAATTTGATCCACAAAATCCAAAAAAGCTTGGTAATACAGGCATTGTCTTAAAGTTTGATCCAATTTTTAGGAAAGCTATAATAGAAAAATGAATACTAAAGACAAGTATACAGGTAGTACCACTATAAACATACAACCTTTTACCTTCAAAGATAACGATTGTTTCAGATATACTGATAAAGACAATAATTCAGCTGAACGAATGACTGTTTCCAATTATTGGAGAGAACAGATTAATCAGTTTGGTCAAAAAGTTCAGTATTTTACACATAACTACAATGTTTTATCAGCAGACAATTTATATGGTGAACATCCAATACAGCAATATTCAACGCCAAGATTGATTACTGTGGCAATAAACTTGCAAGAAAATGCATTGATGTTAAGCAAGTTCGGGTTAGTATCAGATGACGAACTCACAGCGTTCATTCACATAAGTGCTTTTTACACTGCGTTTGGTATTAACCAGGAGCCTAAGTCTGGTGATTTATTCAAGCTAGTGGAATATGGTAATGACAGACCAGGTGGCAGACAAGGCAACATATATGAAATTACACAGCGACTAGATCAAGATATTGCACAAATAAATCCTCTCATGGGACACTATGTATGGTTAGTGAAAGCCAAGAGATTTGAGTACTCTTTTGAACCTGGGCTCAGTGGCGGTGAAGCAGTGAATGAACAAGTTTTTGATGATACAAAGAGCCCATATGCATCAGGTGCAGTTAAACCTTACAACTACAGTGTCAATGAAGAGTCCAAAAGTATATTCGACTACAGTCAAACTAATTATTCAGATGTGTATGGTGGGTATGGTGGTTGAGGTTCTTCATAAGAATACACTGGGATTCTTTCTTTTCTACAATTTGAAATAAATTTTTCTGCGTCTTGTATGCTATTGAATTCAGCTGCTATTTTGCCATCAACACTTGCAAATGTATAGACAACTTTATTATCTGTCTTAGATATATTGGTCAATACATATTTTGTATTGTATTTGAACCTTTTATCTAGTAATTGATATGAGGGGTTGTGTATTATAGTGAAGCTGGTTCCAACGATGTAGTGCATGCTTTCTCCTTATTTAAACTTGGCGGCACAGTGTGCATTGTGTTGAATTCGTTTAATGAAATTTCGTCCAACATGGATTCATATCTCTCTGAGATATATTTTTGAAAAGCCAATGGCTTAATCCAATCATCATTTTCTTGCAAATTGTATTTAAAATTACCAGCTTTTTTTGATATATAATCCAAGGCTTCAACCAAACATATCCACCTGGTATATTCTTGAAGTTGAAGTTTATGAACTTTGTTTGAATTGGTCTTAACCGTTATGGAGTTTTTTGATGGTACTAATTGCATATCCAACAATAATATATGAAAGATCTTTTACGTCAAGAAGATTCTTATTCTTATTAAAAAACTTTATCACTTCAAGAAATGCATTTAAAGACGTGTTTTGTGCTTCAAAGAATGTACGGCAACATCTGGTAATTTGCTCTTTATTTTCTTCCAAAACATCACTATTCTTGATAGAGGCGCTCAACGCATCATAAAAGAGATTATTTAAACCTGAAAAGAAAACCCTTTCATCAGATACCTTTTTAAGAGATACAAAGCCATATTCAAATTTTTGGTAGTCAGCTATAGTCAGATACTTCTTAAAAAAAAGTATAATGTCATCCGGAAGCAAGCTTGCAGATTCAACTGCACGGTCAATGCTATTGGGCGGTATGCTGTTTGTCAATTTCTCAATGCTTTCAGGAATTTTCATCTGGAATCTTTAGGTTATTTAAAACAGCTGATGGGTTTTCAATGGCTTCTGTTGCAACAGCTGTTTCTGCACCAATTAATACACTTATTTTTTTGTTGCATTGAGCACATTTATAATAATTCTTTGCATTGAGTCTAATTGGAACAAACTCTACAACCTTCTTGAAACATGGACATTCCACTTCCAATCCTTGAAAAGACAGTTCCTTGAGCATTTCATTTTCAATTTTTTTAATCTGAAGACCAGTATAAATTCGTATAAAAGTTGAATATACGTAAAAACCAGTAAACTGAAACACAACACCTGTCAATATACCTGCAATGAAATTAAGCTTTACTAGGTAAAAGATAATGGCAAATAACAGAGATACAAGACACAATGTAAATAGCTGATTCAATAGCTTTTTGAGCATATATAGTATTATATATTATAATACGAACATCAGCAAGCTATTTGTTACCACTGATTAATGTTTTTATTATGTTTTGTATGACTGTGAGTTTTTTGATAGCGGAAATTATATAAGTCTTGGCATCATCATTAAATTTAATATTTGGATTGTTTAAAGCTTGCTTGAAGAGTTCCACTGAATTAGAAGAGTTTACATACAGATCACCAAGCTGGTTTATAACGTTTCTAAGAGGGTAAGGCAAATCATTACCTGCTTTGACAGCACCTGGTATTTGCGGGTTTTTATTGGTGTCAAAAATGTCATTCAGGGAAACGCGTTGAGTTGAGAGGTCTCTTGATGCTATACCGCTTACCCATTTGTTATATTGCATTACTTCATCAAACAAAAGAGTATGTTTCACATAATTATTTAATCTTTTTAGAATAAATAATGTTATGAGTCTTTTTAATAAAGTTTTTGATACAGTGCTTGAAGCCGGTGAAAATACAGATGACACTGCTGCAGCAGCAGTAGCAGCCCCACAAAATGATAGAGCTGCCATGGCGCAGACTTTAAAAAATTCTGCACCTGAAGACTATGATATCAAAGGCCGAGAGACGGTTGTTGATCAAAATAAGCAACATCAATTACAATCATTAAAAGGTTGGATTGAGCAAATAGACGTGTTTATTAAGTTTCTAAATGGCACAGATTCAGATTCTATTCAAGTGCAGCTGCATGCTGCTCCATGTGATTCAATATTTGAAGACATGGCCAGAAGTGAGAAAAAGAAGATTGCCAGATTAGCCGCAGAATTAAGTTCATTGAGCGAATCAATGAAGGGATACTTAATTTCTGCTAATGACAGATAATAATAATTTTGCTTTGATTCCGCTGTAGGAATTTTCAACAAAATAGCTTGGATCCACTGAATCTATTTTTTTATCTACTACCAGATCATTAATATCCTTATATTTTTTGCCGTCATTTTCAGGCCATATGAATACAGTTTCACCATTTTGTATGAGCTTCTCAGTTTTGTTTCTACTGGCACTATCTTTATATTGACTATCAAGAACCCAGATGCGCTTGTGGAATTTAAATGAATTCAGCTGACTCTCTTGTAATGCGGAAAACATTGTGTGGCTATTCTCCTGAATTCCTGAAATTGCAGTGCCATTGCGCACAAAAAATGCATCAATTGGGCCTTCAAAAATAAAGATATATTCTAAATCCGCATTTATGTTGTTAATGTTATACAGAGATTTTTCACCATTTATTTTGCTCAGATATTTGGGATACAACCTCAGATCTTTATCATAAATAATTCTTGATTGATAGAAAATGACTTCATTTTCCTCATTATAAAAAGGTATTATGATTCTGTTCTTATGAACTCTATCATTTAATGATAAAAACAAAGATTTAGGTCTATTGATAGCGGTAATCATTCTTCTCTTCTCTAACAAGTGCAGTGCATCATTAACTGTCTTATTGTTGTTATAGTAATTAATCTGCATTTTATCGAACAGATCAATTGATTCAAGTGGCAGTCTCTCCACTTTAATAGGTTTTTGAATATCGCTTCTCTTGTCGTCCGTTAACGCTTCAAGAGGCAGAATCTCATAATTTTTCGATTCATTAATTATTTCAACAAAAGTAAGTCCGGAGACCTCTTGCACCCACTTGACAGTATCACCATACCAACCGCAATTATGACAGCAAATCTTATTATCATCTACCAAATAAATGCATCTGCGTTTCTTGTTCCACGATTTTCCTTCTCTGCATATTGGACAACCTGCCATGTATGTGTTACTAAATTTTTTAAATTTAGGGTAGCCAGCATACTGATAGAATTTTTGGACAATATATTCTTGGGGTATAACCACAAAAATATTATAAGTTATTTCTTTGGAGATTCAATATCTTTTACTGATACTAGGCCTTTGCGTATGAAAGCACCACTTGCAGGGTCAATATAATGTGCCTCAACTATTTCCTTGTTACCGCGAATGAATGTTTTTAAGACAGGTCTGACAGGTTGTCCACTAATGGGTGAAGTAATAGGACGAGGGTCAATAAGATCCATATTAAACCTTTCTCAAGGCTGCGGAAAGCTTCTTTTTAAAATCCTCTGTAAACTTTGCAACATATGAATCAAGCGCAGTGTTTGCAGCCTCAACACCTTTGCTATTGATAATATTTTGAATAGCATTTACATCGCAAAAAACTGTAAATGATTCCACATCCTTGTTTTTATCTTTCTCAGACCTAAAAGTTGTTTCAATAATTAAATTCATAGAACTATTTATACCACCTTAATTATTTATCAATAGTCTTATTTGCTTTGTACTGTTTTTGACATATATTATAGATGTCTTTAGGTAGCTTATTGACGACATCCAGTATCTTTTCTTTTAATCCAGTATCAAATTTCTCAATAGGCACCTGTCTGATTTGCATGGCTGGTAGTGATAAAAAATAATACTCTGTATCTTGTTGTTCCATAAAAACAAACATTTCGCCCAAGTATTTACCTCCGCAAACAGCATATACATGACGCGCACGAGGATGTTTACCTAAAAAACTAAAAAGTTTTTTCATGGGAAAGTTTCTCAATACTAGATAGCAGTGTTTCATGCACCGGTGGCAAATCCAAATCGAGATCAGCTATTTTTTTGGTGGATAATACACAATTGGAACGATTTGCTTTTAGTTGTAAGTTTTCAATATCTACAAATTTCCAATTTTTATTGATAATGTTATTTTTTGAAAGTAACTGAACTATCTCCTTTGCATCAATTCCACCTGGGTTGACCACATTGTATATATCAGGGTTTGTCTTGTAAAATTCGTGAACTATGAATTTATTAATAAAGACTGACAAATCATCAAGAGATGTTAAGCTGTTTTTAAATGATATGAGATTATCATAGTTTATAATTTTATTAATGATATTGCGTTCAGAAGAATATGAGCAGAATGGCATACGTATTCTGAGGATTGACGAATTTGTCTTTGTATAAAGCATTTCAGCAAGATGTTTTGTTTTAGAATAAAAACTGCTAGCATTGGAATACATTCCAAAATTCGGAACGTCATCTTCTGTGTAGTCTTTCTCGTAACCACTGTAAATACACCCACTTGACACATTGATGAGATAGTGTTTATATTTTTGGCAGAAGTTGCTCAAAAAAATAGGTAATTTAGTATTGTATTCCACACAAATTTCTTTGTTTAACTCACATGCATCAACATTGGGTCTGCCTGTGTATCCAGAGCAATTAATAAACACAATGTCATTCTCTGGATAACAATGAAGCTCTCTTAGAAATTTTTTTAATGCAATTTCATTAAAATAGTCAACTTCTTTCCTATCAACTATGACTGTATGAAGATTGAACCATTTTTTAAAATGATTGAAAATATGGTTGCCGACAAAGCCTTTGCCAAGAATTATTATGTTTTTCACTAATATAGTTTATATTAGTTTTTATAAATCTCCACGATCATCATCTCTCTCGCGTGTGCTGTATATAAATTTGTTAATCAGTGTGCCAAGAGAATCAGCTTCTTGCTGATTATGAGCAAAAATAGTTTGCACAGGTTCGCCATCACAATTGTATCCCAGAAGAATAAAACTATTTAAATATTCCGATATTGTAGAATTTAGTGCATCTAAATCTTTTTTCAAAGCGGTTTTGTTAGTTATCTCTTCTTTTAAAAAGTTAATTAACGCTTTGTGAGTGAGCTCTTTAACCTCTTTGTTTTCATTTGGGTTGAAGTTGTTTAAATTGCTATCAGGAGGATTGCTTTTGCTCATCATATTTATTTATTCTCTGACGAAGATATCTGATGCGTCCTGGATAATCAACATTATTAGATACACCGCTTTTTAATAAAAAGTTAATGATTACTTCTATGCTATCAGTTGCTATGTAGAAATTCTTTTGAATGCGTCTACCTCCATCATTCATTTCAAATAAAACTTCATTTATATTGCTTTTATTGAAATAGCATGTTATGAAGACTGAAGCTTCAGTTGGATTAACTATAATAGTCCACTGACGTGGATCAGATTTAGCATACACATTAAAAACCTTCAAAACAACAAAACCATTGTCTTTAAGACGTTTTATGAAATAACTGGGTGTTCTTAATTTATTTTTACTCATTAGTTTGTTAAAGCAGATATAATAAACTTAAACGAAGTATTTTCTTGATTTAAATCCAGTACACCAACACCCATCTTTGTTATAAGGTTGAATTGTATGTCTTTGAACTTCATAGAAGAAATTATTCTAAATATCTCAAAATTCAACGGTATAGGGACTGCAAACTGTGTACCATCATAATTATTAGAAATCTCAATACCGTAAGAATCAATGTTGGGACGTGTTTTGTCTGTGAGTTCACCGAAAACAGATCCATTCTTAACACTTAAATATATCTTATTTGACTCAGTAGTGATCGTGCTACCCTTAATAAGGCTGAGAATTGTATTCTGTAATAGTGTGAATTTACCGTCAAACTCTAATGCATTAATTTTATCAATATTTACTTTTGGTGAAGAAATGATATTATCGTCATACAAGTGGTATTTGAATCTGATGGTATTAGATGTGTAGCCTATAAAATTAGATGAGACATCCAATTCGAACGCAGATGGCTCAATGCATGAGATGACACGGTTAAGTTTTTTTAGATCTGGTATGTTTAGTGTCTTTTTTATATCTATATTTGTGTCATTGAAGGTGCTGCTAACAATAATAGTATTATCACTAGTTGCAATGAGTGTTGAAATTTTTCCCTTGTCGATATTAATAACAGCGCTATCAACTACACGGCTAAGCGGTGATAAAAAGTTATTAACAAATTTATCTTTATCACTTATTAAAAGCTTCATAACATATTATAATGTAAACGAGTAGCTAAATCAATTATTTTTTAAGTTGCCCAACTAGCCGATCTAATTTAATCTCCAGAGAATCGAGTTTATCAAAAATTAGTTTTGCATAATTGCAGTTATTAAAGTCAAACTCAAGTTGATTTGGATCATTGAATGCATCAGTGCTCATCCCAGTATTACTCACGGACAATTGAATTTGTTGTGCAAGAGCTGGCTGAACGTTAATGCCCGGGTTAGCCGAATTAACAGGGGATGGAATTGGTGTCGATACACCAACGCTTTCTATGATCTGCTCTGGTCTTAATGTTAAGCCCTGAAGACTATTACTCTTTGAAATAATATTCCTATCCAACTCTTTCATTTCACCCATGAGATGCTGTCCCATGAACTGAATGGTTGTAAGTTTTATTTCTTCAGGTGTTAACTCTCTGAATGTATCCATTGATTATAGGTCTTTGAGCAACTCGTTAATTGAGTCATCTTCAGAAGACTTATTAGAAGAGATTTTCACACTCTTAGTTGGAGCAACACTTGGAACTGGAGCTGAAACTTTAACCTCAGTATGAACAACAGGCATGCTTATGCTCTCATCATCAGCATCCTTTGTTGCATAATAATGTGTATCCATGAGGCTCTTGAGCTCATCATAACTCTTTGCAGTTACATATGATTCCAGGTCAAAAGCACCCTTATAGACTTTATCATAGCTATCGTCGTCCAGCCCTTCAATCTCTTTGGGTGTTGTAAACTTTGATGAAACATAAGTAGGATAATCACCTTGCTTTTCCACTTTAATGCGCAGGTTGCATCCCTTTGGAGACAGATCAAAAATTCTCGGGCCAAGCTCTGAAGCTTCTTCGCCTTCAATGGCCTCCATGATTACTTTGTGCAGTTGACGACCAAAACGAAGAATTTTCACCTTGTTATTATTTTCAGCATTAACTGGATCGTTAACAACATAACAATTCACAAGCCAACGTTCTGTACGATTAATAGCTTTAGCTCTTTCTTTCTCTTTTTCAGTGCCTGTGCGAAGAACCTTATAACGTTCTTCAGCAATAGGGTCTCTTTGATTCCATGTGGATGGGCTTACTGCAGTGATGAGTTGACCGGTGGCAAAGCTATTCCAACCATAAGAATAATAGTGTAAAAACGTTTTAGTTGGGTCCTTTATATTGGGAAGCAATCTTACATTGTAGGTATTTCCTACTTCTGTGCGGATAAAATCCTTTGCACTGGATGACTTTTCGTTATTTTTGGAAAGAGCACCTTTGATGCTCTCAAACATGGATGTTGTAAATGTACTCATAAACTAATAATAACAGATATAATATATAAATCAACTCTTTTTCATAATTTTCTCTAAACCCATGGTAACAAGGTTTAGAGCTTTTTTTGAATTATATAGTTTGGTTCTAAAGAGAGAGACTTTATTGTAGAGATCCTCATTAATAGTAAATTTAACAATATCGGGACTAATACTCTTTAGAACAGTGTCAAAATTAGAAAAGCCAAATAAAGTATAGTAATTTATTTTATGGTCTCTTAAGTGAAGCAAAAATGAATGCTGATTGTTGGTTTTGTTGTTTATGTAGTTTTTTATGTCAATGTTGCTCTCGTTGCAGAAATTTTTAATAAAGATTAATGAATTTTTAATACTATTTAATTGTTCGTCAGAATCCGGATCCTGATTAATTTTATTTTTTTGAAAAAGAGTATAAGCTTTTGTAGCTTTGAGTGTGGTAAAGTATTCAATTGGAAAAAAATTTTCGTCTTTATACAATGTGTAGGGTGCACTGAAAAATTCATCCATTGAAATATTTGGAAACCTTTTAAAGAATGAGCTTAATTTTTTAAGAGATATAAATTTTACTTCGTCAAGCTTGTTGAAATCTTTTCTGTAGTTAAAGGGTAGATTTTTTGAAGCGCGGGAGGCTCTTAAAAATGAATTGTATATGTGTTTGTCAAAATTAGTAATCAAGTAAATCTTCTCTTATGGGCTAGCTGAACCTTTAGCTTTCTTCTTTGAGAAGGCGTTAAAAATCGTCTCCTCAACCTAAGGTCATCCAGGACGCCGCTTGTAATAACTTGCCTACTGAACTTGGTGTACATTCTATCAAAATACTGTTTGTCGGTACATTTCTTTGAATCTAAAGTAACTGCTGCATTTATATTTAGTTGTTTCATAATGGTAGATTATTTGTATGACTGTTTAGATACTTCATTATATACTTACTTTTATAGAGTCCAGGCTCAAATTGAAGAAAAAAAGTTACTGCAGAGAAATTATTTTGCAAGTCACAATATTTTTTAAATAGATCTCTTAAATCTTCACGTTGCAATAGCATAATAAAAACGTTAGCCATATTTAATTTCTTGGTATGTAACAGTGTAACGAAACTGCAGAAAGAAAGAAAAAGATGGGTGTACTCATAAGAGCTTAAATTTTCAGTAGGGTTAAATCCATTCACAGTTAAAGGTAATTATTGACTATTTAATGCAAATCAACGGTTTATAACGAAAGCTTGGAAAGTGTATAGATTGTGCTTGAACTGCCCTCGGTATCGTTTGCATGCTCATCTTCTGTAATTGTCAAGGTCGAGTAATCAATTCTCATTGAACAATGTCCAAAGTTTGGACCGAAACGATTTTTCATGAAGCCCATTTTTATAACGCCTAATTCTTTGTCTGTATCTTCCTGCCAAATACTTAAAATAACATCACCTGTCATAGCTAAGCCTATGCTTTCAGATATTGTCTTTAAACCGGGATCAGTAATTTCATATCCCTCTCTGTTAAGTTGCGTTGCAGAGATCACCGGGCAATTGAAATGATATGAAAGGGCGCGAAGATGTTCTGTACAGTTCTTAATACGTTCATAACTCGAGTCACCAAAAGAGGGTTTAAGGAGATTAACATAATCTAATACTATGGCATCAATGCTGATGCCTTTTTGAATTATTTTTTGAATAAAGGATTTAAGCTGATTTGCAGTTATAGTAGCAGGTGGAAACTCTTTGATAATAATTTTTGATTGCGGATTTTCAAGACAATATTCGCTAATTTGATTTTTAAGTGTTACACATTCAGTCTTTAGCTGGCCAAGTGGTATTTTCGAGACACTGCTACATAATCTTTTTGCATATATGAGTTCAGGCATTTCAAGAGATACTAGAAGAACTGTTTTGCCTTGTTGTGCAATATTAACAGCGACATTTCCAAGAAATATGGACTTACCAATATTTGTCTCACCAGCAAAAAGATAGAGCGACCTGCCGTTCTCCAAGAATCCACCACCAATCTTGTCATCAAGCCATTTCCATTTAGATGGAATATATTTTTCTGTAGAGTTGAGATCATCTATTACCATATCGATGTCAGTGAATAGATCCAAACCTATTTGAGTTGTTAGTGTAATATTGCAAGCTTTATCAAATTTTTCTAGTATCTTAGATGTGTCGACATCATTTTTAGATATGTCATCCACCACACTCATCATTGTATGGTATACAGCTTTTTCTTTTAAAAATTTCTCTGTATTTGTAATTAGCTCATCATTATTAAAATTCTTATCTATACCAGCAAATAAAGATACTACATTTTTTAAAGATGTCTTTAACTCATCAGTTGTTAAGTAGGCTTTTATTTCAGTTATAGTAGGGCAAGCGCTATTTTTAGTATAGAATCCTTTTATTAGCTCAAAAATAGCTTTAGTATCTTTGTTCTTAAAGAAGACAGGGTTCAAATGGTCAATAACAGAAGCCAAATATATTTCATCTGTAAGGCATTTGTATGCTATAATAGTCTCAAAAAAGTCTAAATCTAACTGAGCCATAACTGTATTATAATATCAATAAACGAATTTTCAATCAAGGTATTCTTGCAAAAATTTACGCTCACTATCCAAATAGAGTGCACTATTAGGGTCCAAAAGTCCTGGCGATTTGTGAATAACCCATATGGGATACACGCCTAATTTTAATTTCTTTTTATTGGCATCTATGCAACTGGAAATATCATAATGGTGAAAGGTGTAATTCTCGTTGAAAGCAAATTCTGCAGCGTTTATTGCTTTGCAATTTACACTTAAAAAGAGCCCGTCTAACACGGCAACTCTCGAAGGAGTTATGCCAAAGCTAGTCATATGAAACGCATTTTCGGAGGTAAAGTGAGCAACTGCACCTCGTAGGTTGTTACTTTGAAAGCCACCGCACATGAGATGCCATAATGCAGGGTTTTGTATTCTCATGTTTATTCCACCCGCTAGTCCAACAATATCAAAACTATCATGAGCCTTTTGCAGTTTTTCTATTATGTTAAAGTCATCAACATACACATCATCATGAATAAAAACAATATTATCATATTGCCCAGATTTTTCCCTAAGAAAAGAATTATAATTAACAGACAAGCCTTCCTTATTGTTGGATTTAAAAAAAATATCGAATCTTAATTTTTGATTTATTTGTAATAGCGATTTAAAGGCTAATGTTGATTTAGGGTATGTATTGCGTGTGCAGAAATAAAAAGCTGTTTTCATTTAGTAAAGAAAGGTGAGTTTGGAATAAATTTACCGACCGACGTTATACCTTCAGATGTTATGAGATAGATTAACCCTTCTTCCAGTTCGTGAAAATTCTCCTGCTTTACTGAAGAAAAGCTATTTGTAATAAAATCTGCGTACACGGTACTGCCGGATCGTGCTATGTAGATATTATGTGTTTTATGGTTATAAATCCATAACCCAAAAGTACCTTGAAGTGTGCTCAACACGTCGCGAATAGCCAAAATTTCATCTTTTGTTTGTTTATACGAAAGATCTAGTAAAGGTGGTATTACTGATGTGTCAACTGCATTATAGGACTTCTTAGGTAGTAGCTGACAGAGTTGCTTGTAGTTAGTAAGCACACCGTTGTGAGCTACATGCCAATCTTTAAATGAAAACGGGTGTGACGTCCTAGGTGTAAAGCTTCTCTCAGAAGATGTAGGTGCTTGTGTATGTCCGAGGTAAAATCGAAAACTGTCTATATTTTTTCTTGTTTTTTTATACTCAATAACAAGTTTCTTACTGAGCTGTACTTTACCTGCGCTTTTAATAATAGCATGAATTTTTTGATCAATCAAAAGCCCACCATAAGAAAAGTTACCTCTTTTCTTGTTTGAATTATAGAGTTTAACGTATTCTGTAAACTCTTTAGCTCCAAATATGCCACAAATATGTCTTATACCTCCTATTTATTATATGGATAAGAATAAATAATTCAAGATGAATAATGACTGCAGCCTTATATTTGAAGCATATTTAAAGAAAAAGAGAGTACTTTCAGAGGCACCTATTTACGGTATGGGAGATATGGGATATACCGGTGATATTGAAAAAACGCCAGGTGGTGGTTATGGTGTTGGCAAAGCTGCAGCTAGAGAAGGCAAAACAAAAACCGATATTGCTAATAGTCTGTTGACTGCTATTAAAACAAAGCTGTTCAAGCCTGGTTCGAACATTATTGATGGCAAGGAGTATCAACTTTTTTATCCTGGCAGCAAGATGAAGTTTCGTGCAGATTTGGAGAATTTAATTAAAACAGAGTTAAAATTGGGTGGCACAGATGCAAAATATACAGCACGGGTAATTGATAATCTGTTAAATGTTGTACGGGTTGATGTGGAGGGTGGCGTTAACACAACACAGGTAAAAGTCAAGCAAGCTGTTGATGCGGGAATGGCTAATAAAGCAATTACTGGTACTGAACATCCTGCAGGCTCACCTTTGGATGCAGCAACAACATCAAACACTTATGTTAAGAATATGGCAACAAAGTTTATTAGAGAATTTATGCCAATTTTTGTTGAACTGCCGGATGAGATTAAGATTGAAAAAGGAGATATTTATGAATCACCTGAACTTGAGAATGAAGTTATTGAAGCAACAACACGTGCTTATGATGTGACTAAGTCTAAAGATAAAGAATTTGTTAGAGATTTCATCGATTCATTGAAATATAAAAATAGTTATATGCCAGCAAGTGAAACCAAGCAAAGTGAAGGTGAAGGTACAGGAGAAGCACCTACAGTTGATGAAATTCCTGAAGATGATGATGTAACAGGTGAATTAAGAAATATGGGTGCTTTACCTAAAAGAGTTGGTCGCGACGCGGGTAGCTTTAGTTACGGTGATCAATAGACTTACAGTTATACTTCTTCCAGGGTATTGTAATTTTATATGAAATGGGGTCTATATACCCTGCATCCATGAAGCCTTTTATGCGCAAAGAGCATGCAGTACATTCACCGCAAGCTTGTTCTTCTCCCTCATAGCAGGTCCAAGTATTACTAAAATCTACACCAAGCTTAACACCGAGTTTTATTATTTCTTGCTTGGATTTGTCAATTAATGGTGCTGCAACTGTAATTTTATTTCTTCGATTCAAAGCTGAAACATTATTAATTTGTGTTAAAAATTCTTCACTCCCGTCCCAAAAACCTGCTACGCTATCGGCTTGTGCAGCTCCATGAAAAACAGCACTAGCACCATAGTTTTCCGCTATAGCCAGTGAAATACTTAGTAACATCAGATTTCGATATGGAACATAGTTTACTGTCTGTGGGTCACCCATTACATCCTTGGCTTTAGCCACTGCAATCTTCTTATTGAGAAGTGAAGAAACTTGACAAATATCCTTAAAAAAAGGTAATTTTATGTGTTGACTGTCAACAGGCATGTCAACTGATTCAACCTGGAATGAAGCACAGTTAAGCTCTTTATCACGGTGCTTCTGCCCATAATCATAGTTGACTGCAATTATCTTATCATAACGACTCGCAGCTAAATGCAATAGCACAGAGCTATCCATCCCACCACTAATCGGTACAACCGCTTTACTGGATGGGTTCTTCTGCTTGCGCTTCATTAGAGTTATATTGGTAATCTAATACAAGACGTTTGTCTAATTCAGGTATAATAAATTCCTCATAAAACAATGGATCTTTTGCAAAAGTCTTAGCATATCCCAGTTTGTCTCCCTTTTTGTATTTGCCACATGTAACACCCACTGAATATGTGGCACCTGCTTGCTCCACAATGCCACGTGCAGCTGCCATGGCAAGTAGACCACTGTATTTGTTTAATCCTGTCTTGAAAGAGAGGTACATTTCAGCTTCCAGGAATGGTGGAATGAACCGGTTCTTCACAGTTAGAGCTCGTAGAGTTGTTCCTGAGTATTTGTTAGCCTCAGCAATTTTCTTATCATCTGCATCCATGGAATCACCTTCACCTTCCTTCTCATTGCGCTTGGCCAATTGCACCAAAATGCTGGACATGTAGACTGGGCCTGAGCCGCCCGCCTGACTCTTGACCAGTGTTGGATACATGGAGCCTGGATCTTCATACGTATGGTTTGTAAAGAGGATTGTTACACCAGCTTTTGCAGCCTTAAATGTAAGAGTACGGAACAAACTCTTAAGGGATTTGGCACGAAGACCCATGTCTGTGGCTGATTTATCTTTAACAATATCGTCAAGCTCCTTTTGAGATGCCAGGTTACCCAAGCTATCAATGCTAATAATAAACTTACCTTTTGCATTGTTTTCAATGACACTATCCAAAAACGCAGAGATTTGATTTCTGCATTGATCAATAGTATCAACAGGAACATATTTTGTATTCTCAGCATCTAGTCCAACGCCTTTGGTACTATTTTCATCAATGGCGATTTCAGTATCAAAAATAACAGGGGTTAGTCCTCTTTTTTGTGCACTTGCAAGAATCTTGTTAACAATAAAAGTCTTGCCAGTCTGGCTTGGGCCTGAAAATCCTATGATTCTACCCTTTGGTACACCACCTGTGCGGCAGCTGCCACCTAGAATGGCATTAAGTGCATAACAACCAGTATCAAACCATTCATCAACTTTACTAAGCGCATTTTCATTCAACATGGAAGCTTCACCGTTGAGCTTATCTAACGTTGCAAATATTTGCTTAAGATCTTTATTCATAGATCTAGTATATATGAAATATTTTTAAGTACAAGTAAATATTACTCGTCAAACAACTTAATTACTTTTTCCTTTGGATCTCTGGGCTCAGGAATAGTAACACTCGGTGCAGCACTAAACAAGCGATGATACTGTTCAATCAATCTTGGGTCATTATCAATGTCAACACCTTGTACAACATTTGCTACATTAAACTTCCATGAAGTTCCTTCTTTCTGCGAATTTGGTCCAAGAAATTCGCGAAAATACAGGGGAATGGTCTGTACATTAAGCTGACCCTGTTGAGTAGGTTGCACGTGGATAATGGCGGGATTCTTAACTGTTAGATGGCTCTTATCAAGAGACACTTGCTCAGCTAAAATTGTTCTGCCAATGTGATCAATAAATGTAATTAAGTTTTTTGTTTCGCTCATATACTTATATTATATATAAGCGGAAAAAAATCCACTATATTTTTATTATATTTTCAAAAGATCAAATAAATCTGTTTGAACTTGTGTTCCAGGCGATTGTAGCTTCCAATTAACAGCTTCATAGAATCTCTCTATAACTGAAAAAATAATCTTTTCAAACATTAATTCATGGTCTATTTCGAATGAGTCAGAAAATTCCTTTGGATATGCATACTTGTATCCTGCAACAGAAATGCCAAATTTGTTTGGTTGGCATGTATAGAAGTATCTGACTTTGTCACCAGAAGAGATCTTTTCATATTTTTTACCTGTGCTGAATCTATCCAGTAATGTATTGTAATAATATGCAGCTTTGACGTGTATGGGCATGTGCTTTGCTGTCTTGAATCCTTCGCATTGTGCTGCATATTTTTCATATCCCTTGATGCCCATTACAAATGCAATATCCTCAATGGGGAGCTTTTTGAAGATATCATACGTTTCATTAAAGAGTTTGTTTGTCTGAGTGAGGTCGCGAGAAATGAGCATTGTCTCAATAATTTTCTTCACATAGGGCTTGATTGGGGCTGGCATTGTGGTCCGGACAACCTCAACACCAGTATATTTAAATTTATCACAAGGTATACCTTCCTCATCTAAAATGTGAATAACATATCGCTTTTTTTGTAGAAAAAGGCCGCTATCTGCTATAGCTTCTCTTTTGAAAACAAACCGGCAATCTTTAGATCCTAGAGCTTGCTTGCCCCAGTTTACAATGTTGACATTCAAATAATCTTCTATTTCTTGAACTTGTTGATAATATTCAGGTGTAATTTTACCGTTTTTATTTAGCATTTTGAGACCGGTCTTTTCTACAATATGCTTTATCGAAATATATGAGCTGTCTGTATCGTTGTATATGATGGGAGAGCTGGTAGTAATAGCCTCATCAGTAAGATTGGCTTTATTTTTTATATATTCTTCAAGTAGTCTGTTTGATTCCTTAATAACAGCTTGACCGGTCAAAGTAATCGATTCCGCAAGCTCATCATCACCTAGTGGACTATGTTTATTACCAAAGTATCCATAAATTGTGTTGATTAAGATTTTTATAGTATGCTGTGTGATGTTGAGATTGTCAATCTCGCGCTTTGCATCCTTGAATTCAATTGTGTTCTGTTCGATAAGGTGAATTTTCTTTTTAAGGGCGTTCAGCTTTCTCTTGATTTCAACACGTTTTTTATAGTAATGATCCACCGTAAGAGGTATGATACCTTTTTCCTTTTGTGTGAATAAAATTTTTGCTTTAGAAATAGCAATTTCTTCTTTTTTAACAAAGTCTACAAAATTACTGTGTGACAAGACAAACGTTTGACCATTAACATGTTTAATAGTTATTTCTTTGTCATTTTTATCAATTATTGAACCAATTTTTGTTTCAGGTGAAAGATTTAGTGTGATCATCACGTTTGGATATAGGCTGTTTGCATCAAATGAAACTATGTATTCTTGAAACCCTTTCTGCGGGTCACTGACATATGCTCCAGCATTCTGATCAGTGCTGGTATTGTTTTTATTGAAAGTGGGTATTCTTTGATTACGTGCACGTGCTTTAATAGCACATAACCCTGTAATGACTGAAAGTGAGCCTAATGCACCTTCAAATGTTGTTAAGCCTGCATAGGCAATCATTCTTAATAATTCTAGATATTGTAATTTATTCTCCAGACTAACAAGCAGATTGACGTCTTGGATGTTATAGTCAATGAATAGCTCCCAATTATCATCTGCAAGACTTGCAAGGTTTGTATCTCCATAATCAACCTTTTTCTCGTCCAGTTCAGTTTCAGTAATTGAATCAAGTTTGTATGATTCTCTCAATACAGGGCAAAAGCGTTTGTAAATGTCAAGATAATCAACACATGATATGCCTTCAATATGCCAGCGCACTTGCTCTCTGCCGAATTTACCAGTAAAGGTGATTGGTCTTATGTATCCAACTGGTGATAATTGTTTGGATTCATCTTCACCAAGTATTCTTGCGATTCTATTTATAATGTAAGGTATATCAAAAAACTCACTATTCCAGCCAGATAAAATATCAGGGTAATCGGATTTGAAGAAATTTAAAAAATATGTAAGCAGGTCTTTCTCGGTTTTACAATATATGTATGTTTGATTTTCGGCTTTCTTATTATACTGCTTGAGTCCCCATGTAACAAATTTCTTCTTAAGTGTATCATATATAGTTATAACATTGATGGGATGTTGAGGATCCTCAGGCTTCGGAAACACATCTGGACTGTATGTCTCAATGTCAATGAAATACACCTTAAGAGGATTTTTATTAAAATCAGCATGCTCATTTTTCTCGTGAAAGCTATCAATTAGGAATTGTTGCTGAATATTAAGATTTTCAAATACGCGTGTTATTTTGTTATCTCTTAAATACCGCGCGCGATCTGCTTGGTTTTTGAAGCGTTTCTTTTTAAGATTGGTATTGAAAATGCTTGTACAATCTGGGTGGTTATTAGTCTCAAGAAAAATGTATGGCTCAAAAGTGGTGTCAAGCGCTATTCTATTTCCGCTTTCATCCCATGTGTATAAGCGCATCAGCTGATCGCGCGGTAAATAGGCCACACCTCTGTACATACTATAAATTATACTTTAAAACTCAACAATTACAAGCCATTAATAGCGTTAATCAATTTTCGCTCTTTGGAACCATATGGATGTGTATAAAGCTCGACATATTTGTTAATATTGTCATCATTCTCCAGGAATCTCGATTCGGCAACTTTTCTATATTTTGCACATTGATTCATATATTTACCTTTTTTTGCCAATGTATCTTCAATGCAGTTGATCATCTCTTCCCCGGTCTTGAATTTGATCGGTGCATCTTGATATGTAATTAAATCTTGACAAGCCACTGGCAGGCCAAAACAACTTGCTTCAATATACTTCAAATCACTTTTTGCTTTGTTGAAGGTGTTGTCTTGCAGGGGAGCAACCATCATGTTGACTTTTAGGTTATGTATCTTTTCAGCATAATTATAAAGTTGGGCCCATGGATGATACTCCAAATCACCATTTGCAACAAATTGTTGTAAAGGTAGCGGGAATGCGCCCAGAAAGACCCATTGGTATTTGTGTCTTGTTTTAACGATCATTTCACATACATGATGAAAGTCATCATTTTGATTCACTCTATTTTCAACATCAAAATGAGCTCCAGACCCTGCATAAAGAATGCGCGGTCTTTTTTCATATGCATCAAAATTTTCAGAGATCCGCTTTTCATTATAAAAATTACCCATCCACCACTTAGGCGGATAGTTTGGTATCACAGTGATGTTCTGATTATTAAGTTTACTGCGATAATAATCTTTCATGAAATCACATGTTACTGTAATCTCATCACATGCTTCCATTATTTCTTGTGCACATTTACGTATACTCGGGTCAGTAAAAGCAGGTTTGAACTTATTATACTCAGGAATATCTTCACTGAAAACTAAATCATCGATTTCATAGATGATTCTGAATCCGAACTGCTTGCTCATGTCCTTGAGGAAGTGGATAAATTTTAACTGATGAGGTGTGGCTTGTCGTTGTATACGTACAGACTTTACACCTCTGAAGTAATTCTGATCAAACGACATCACAGTGCTGCCATGTATGCACATTTTTCCATGGGCGTTTAATAAATGCTCCGGCCATATCATGCGCCAAAACCCACAACCACTATAATCTGCATAATAATTCAATGCACGATTCAAGTCCAATTCAGGCGGCCTTGTGAGGATATCTTTTGATGGCTCTTGTTGGTTGGGAAAAGGAGAGCTAAACGGTTGAGGAAAAGGCGAAACAAAAGGAAGTGCACCAGGTGTGAACATTGTTAAGATTTATGACTTATACTCTTTGAAATCAACTCTACGTGTAATCCCGTTTGTCTTTTCTAAGAAAATAATATCACCTGTAGCTGCTTTAATGCTTTCTTTTCTATGACTGATTACCATAATACACTCTTTATATTTCTCCACACGCTCCTTGAGAATACCTATGACCAGCTCAACACCTCTCTCGTCCAAGCTTGAATCAAATAGCTCATCGTATATATTGAAATTGAAAGATACATCGCCTTGCAGCCTTCTGATATCAATGAAGGTAAATAAACATGCTAGGTCTATATTCTTACGCTCCGCGCCGCTGAAGTTAAAATAAGAGCAAGGCTTACCCTTGTTATCAAATATCTCTTCTTCAAAGTATTCATTAAACGTACATGTACAGTTAGCATCCATTTTCTTAAGATAATATGAGAGTTTGCTATTAAACAATTGCAGAATCTTCTTTACTATGTAGGACTTGACACCTTCTTCTGATACAACAAATTTAACAATGTCTAATGTATTGAGCTTATTTTTATAGTTTTCAATTTCAGCTTTAACATCTTCCAATCTCTTTGTTTGATCAGATATAAGTGTATCAAAAGCAACACCATCTTTCTCAAGATCTTTTAAATCTTGTTCCAATTCAATTTGCCATTTTTCCAATTGCTGGAATCTTTGTTCAAAATTTTCTTTTTCTTTTAGCTTATGTTTATGATTATTAATACTATCACGTATTTGTTGAATTTTATTTTTGAGTTTATCTTGTAGGGTCACAAGCTGAATATCGTCTTTAGTAATTTTCTCAATACTTGAGTCATACTGCTTTATTTCTTTTTCAATAAGCTTTATTTCATTCTTAATGTGATCTCTATCCACATCTTCAATATTCCGAAGACATGTGGGACAAATGCTTTTATCTGTGCCAATAGAGATAATTTTCTTGGAAGCTTGAGTGATCAATGTCTTTTTTTCTGATATAATATGACGTATATCTTGAATCTTATTATCTACTTTCTCAACATTTAACTCTTGCTCGTTCAACTCTTTTTTTAAGGATTCAACATCTGCAATTTCAAATACTTTTAATGATTTAGATATCTCCTTTATCTCTTTTGCATTATTTTCCTGACGGTTGAGGTATTTTTCTCTTTTTCTGGTTCTCTCTGAGGACGAGTCTTGTTTTTGTTTATTGAGAGAAAGAATAATCTTTTGTGATTCATCATGCTTTGTAACTTCAATATCATAAGCTTTCTTAATGTCGCTTACGTCGGTTTTAAGTATATTCAACATATCACCAAAAATACCCAGGTTGAAAATGTCTTCAATAAATTTTCTTTTCTCTTGCTTCTTTTTTGCCATGAAAGGTATTGTGTTATTGATGGTCATGATAACGCAATTCTGAAATACTTCTGGTGTGCAATTGAACTTGTTCATTATGTATTCATTTGTATTGGCTATGCTGTCGCGTGTCCTGTCTTCGCCGTTCACATATATAAAGCATTTTGAAGGCTCAAGAGTTCGAAATATTTGTATATCTTCCTTCTTATCAGCAACTGTTATTGATGCATCAAGGACGACTTCACATGTTTTCTTATTAACATTATTAATAATATTTTCTTTCTTAAGGTCACGAAGTGTTTCGCCAAAAACTGAAAAATAAACAGCATCTGCAATTGTTGATTTACCCACACCATTTCTTCTATCCTCTTTATCGCGGTTCACTCCTGTGATAATATGAAGGCCTCTTTTAAAATCTATGACAACAGGCTGTGTTCCAACAGATAAGAAATTTTTAATACTTATTTTATTGAATGTAATGGTTTTCATGTGCTTATGGCTTTCTTGTACAATTCTAAGCACTGCTGCGATACTTCTTTCTTTCTATCAATATCAAGAAGAGAAACAAATTCCTCAATAGCTTTGCCCATATCAACCCCTGACAAGTCATAGGCCTGATCTTCATTTACTGTGATGGAGTCATTGTAGAGTGTATAGTCAACAGAAAAGTTAAACGGTTTGAATGCTGACATCTTCTGTATTAGTATGTCAATACTATCACTTGATATTTTTTTATCTATGACAAGCTTAATGATGTTGTTATTGACAGCATCTTTTATTTCTGCAGCGCTGAGAGATTTATGGGCAGTTAAATCTGTAATAGATATTTTCTTATGCTTCGGTGAGAGCTTATTTTCAAAAAATTCATATTTACTGGTAGCAAGATCAAGTATGTAGTAACCTTTGGTTGAACCAGCATCACCAAAGTCCATTTCAAATGGATTGCCAACATACACAATTGTTTTATCTTTGTATGTTCTTTCGTCTCTTAAGTGAAAATGCCCTGTAAAGATAAGGTTCGTCTTGGAGAGTAGATCTGAAGACTTTACTCCATGATCACAGGCTTTATGATTATTCATTTTAAATGTTTCGATTTCAAAATGCCCAAACATAATATCACATGGCTCCATATCATTAACATCAGCACCCCACGGCACAAAGCAAATGTTCTTGCCATAGAGGGTATGAACAGCTGGCTGGCTGATGACATGAATATTCTTCCAACCATTCAGAATGGATAGGGAGTTTACATCAGACCTATCTTTATAATAAGCATCATGATTACCAACTAGAATAACAATGTTAAAATCTGCCCATAAAGTTAGTATCTGGTTAACAATATGAATAGTATTGACAGCAATTTCATCCCTGTAGTGATATAGATCGCCCAGAATAAAGATGTCTTTAATATTAGCTTTTTCAAGCTGGCTCTTTAGCCACTTGGCCCATGTTAACGCCGTTTCATGCCAAAAAATATTATTTTGATGAACGCCGATATGTAAATCTGCAATACAACATACTTTATTATTTGTAGTTTGTATATCCTGCTTTTTAATTGTCATGCTGGGTGTTATAATTATCGTCGTTATTTGATGGCTCGACATAAATGTGCGCGCCGCCTGTAATATCCGGGTTAATCATATGATCCATATAAACCTTTTCTTTGTATTCATTAATTACAGCGTGGTGTTTGTTCTCTTTTTTAATACGATTAATGAAAGCATGAAATGCAATAGTAGTAAAGTAGGAGAATGGACTAAAGCCGGTGTCAAGTCTAAACTTGTGATTCTTTAAAGCGGAGAACATTTTTACTATGGCATCCCCAATCATATCATCTTTATAGGAGTAGTTAATAAAGTTTGGAGCATACGACAGGCCATTGGCAATTTTGGTTAAACTTTCTCCGAGTTTCTGCGTCACAAAACCTCCTTTGTAATAAGCTCGTATTTCTTCTTCAAATTCTTTGCCATTCACATAGTGTACTTTATCTTTGGGTTTGATTTTAACTTTCTTTGTGACTGTAGACGTAACACTTGGAACGCCTGTTGCATTTTTTGCTAAAGCAGGATCCTGCTCTGAGCTCGATGGCTTAGATTTCATCAATTTGCTTGATGCTGTAATTAATTTTTTCTTTTTCATATAATTGTATTCGTTTTTGCATATGTGCTAAACTGTACTTTAGATCATCCGCAATGTCCATGATTATAAGCTTATCCTTATCCTTATGCAAGCGAAGACCTCTTCCAATGGATTGAACGACTTTTATCTTGGCTTTTCCACCACAAGCAAACAGTATGTAGTGAAGATTTTTAATATTGATACCAGTAGAAAATATTTTTGATATGGCAACCACTACAACATCCATATGTTCTTCCATTAATTTTCTTACATGTTCTCTCTGTTCAATCTCCACATCCCCACGAATAAAGTATATCTTTTTGTCAGGACACAGAATTTTTAGCTGATCGTGCAGTCGTTGGCCATGTTCAATAAGATCGACCAATATAAGCGCATTATTACTTAGCTTGCAACAAATTTTGCTCAGTAAATGGTTTCTAAATTCATTTCTTATTAAAAACTTCTGCTCTTCTCTATACCTGTTAACAGCTGAAATTACTAAATCTTTGAATGGGTCTTCTTTGTATTTGATTTTAAATATCTGTACACTTACCCCGCTGATAAACTTTTCTAATCTAAGCTCATAACTGTTTTTTTCATAAATTACTGGTCCAATTTTTCCAATAATGTTCCATTGGTCTAGTAAATTTTCAGGCATAGTTCCGGTGAATCCAAAGCGCACTGGTGTCTTTATATTTTTTATAACTTTATTAACTTCATTGCCTCTTCTAATTTTATGAACTTCGTCTACTATTAACACATCAATATCTTTAAGCCACGTGAGGTCAGTATTTTTACTTTGCAGAATGCCGAGATTGGCAATTATAACGTTAGAAATAACCATTTGTTTTTCATCTAGAGGGCATGAACCAGTCCATTTGGCAGTAAAAAATGGCACATTGTAATTCTTAAAATCTTCAGAAGTTTGTTCTGCCAGTCCTAAATCAGGTACAATATATAAGCATTTAAATGATGAGCCATATGTATAGAAAAGTTTAGTAAGAAGTGAGGCTGCTGTTAATGTCTTGCCACCAGCAGTTGCAAGAATTATTGTGCCTCTGCCAAAGGTTAAGGATTTTTTAACTATATCTTCTTGATAATCTCTTAGTGGTATGGAGAGGGGTATTAAGTTTAAGCTGAATCTTGGATCATTGTTCCATTTTTGTGAAGGTTTGATTATATCTAAGAGCAATTCATCAGTTACAACTTCACCTACATATTGTTTTTTAGTTAAAAATTTTCTTATTTCAAGATATAGCCCGGGATCAAATCTTCCAGTGGGAGTAATTGCATATGTTCTTTGAGGTAAAAATCTTCCATATTTTTTACGCATGAAAAAAGCAGCATCATTTTTTACAGAAAAGGCTTCTCTTATTTCATCCAAGAAGGGAGAAGTAATAATACCAACATCCTTTTTTTCATCAAACTGAAAATTAATCATGTAGTTTCAAGCTTTATAATGTCTATAATGTTCTTAATATCATATGAGGTTGAGCTTAATGTCTTTTCAGACCTCTCAAGCAATTCCACAACTAAGTCCAATTCTTTTATTTTGCAATCTATCTCCAGAATCTCGCTATGCTTCTCTACGGTTCTTTCTGCTACAGGTTGAGCCAATTTAACCGGGCTTGCTTGTTGAAGTTTATCCACCAGATTCTTTTTGATTGTTTCTCTGTCTTTTTTAATCTGAAACAGTTGTAGCTTATGTCGTATGCATCTTCCAGCCCACTTGTGCTTAATACCAGGTAATTTGAGCTGATAATCCTTGAGAATGAGTTCATCAATTTTTAAGTCGCTCTCTAATTCTTTAATATAGTCTTCAAGTAACATTTACATAAATAATAGTATACTATATTATGAAATCAATATTAAATTTCAAAGACGCGTTTGACAGATCGCTGCTGGAAGATATGAATGTCGCTGGAGGAGCTGATGGTGTATTTGGTGCAGGTGCTGGTGGTCCTGCCGGTAGTCATGGCAATCAATTCCCCTCACAAAACGATTTAGCATATGCACCTGGTGATTCAAGATGGCCGTTTGGCAGAAAAAAGAAGAAAACAAAATTAAAGATGCAAAGGAGATCCAAGATTGGTATTTAATATATATGAAATCTTTGGAGAGTTATTATGATGAAAAAATTAATGAAAAAAATGATATTTCTGAACATCTTCCTACTTTAAAGAAATACTCAGAAGAGTGTGACCATATTACAGAAATGGGAGTAAGAGACGTTGTCTCTACTTACGCGTTCATGATGGCAAGACCAAGGAAGCTTGTCAGCATTGATGTTATGCCTATTGATGAAAATGAGCTCATACGTTTAGGTAGAGAAAATAATATTGATTTTAAATTTATATTAGGTGATACTTTAAAATTACAAATTGAAGAAACAGATTTACTGTTCATCGATACAGAGCATAATTATTTGCAATTAAAAGAGGAACTTTTATTGCATGGCAAAAAAGCGGGTAAGTATATTATTTTTCACGATACGGTTACATTTGGACATAGGGATTCAAATCATTATGGTGGTAGATCAAGTACTGAGAAGACAGGGTTAATCCCTGCAATAAATGAATTTTTAGAAGCAAATACGGAATGGAGTATGCATGAACATTTTTTAAATAATAACGGATTAATGGTTATCAAGAAAAAATAAGGTAAATAATACCTATGGACACCGGCCATTGGATTTTAGGAGAGAATGTCATATTAAGTGATGAGACTTTTGGTTTTATATATGAGATAACAAACAATATTAATAACAAGAAGTATATTGGAAAGAAGCAATGCAAAACAAAATATAAAAGAAAGCCGCTCAAGGGTAAGAAAAATAAAAGAATAGAGATAAAGGAAACGGAATGGAAGACATATACTAGTAGTTCAGTTGAGTTGAATAATGACATTATGAAGTTTGGAAAAGAGAATTTTACTTTTGAAATAATTAGAATATGTGGATCCAAATGGGAGTTAGCATATTTTGAAATAAAGGAGCAAATAAACAAGGAAGTGTTATTGAGCGATGATTATTACAATGGTATTATAAATGTAAGAATAGGCCGGCCACCAAAAAGCTTGATACAAGAAGATAAACCATTATACTGAAAAAGTGCAAAAATTGCTAGAATTTAAGCCTTATAATTTTGTTGTTCTTAATTTAAATTTTCTTTTTAAAGACGTAATTGAGACAGGGTTAATTAATGATTTACATAAGTATAACTTGTTATCTGATCGACTGAATGCAACAGCGAGGAAGCTCTTCTTTCATCACATATTTCATGGTGTATGTGAGGTGCTCCTCAAAGAGAAATATAGTGAAAAAGTTGTATTGTTTTTCTCGTCATCACACATCCCTGATAGCTGTCAAATTTTAAAATATTACGATGAAGAAGCATTATTGCTTGTATTAAACGCAATAGTGTTGAAGATCAAGAAACTATTGCCCATCAGAGTGTTTATTGCCAGCTATAATATTGAATTTCTTGCTCATCTGTTAAAAACAAGAGATGGCCGTGGCATTGAGATAGTTAGCAACTTAAAAACATATGTTGATAGTATCACATTCGAGAAGTATACATTTAATAAAATAAAGAAATTTGCCAAGCAGAATGAATTGTTGTTCTTGAGTGAGAAATATTTTAATCAGCTCAAAACAAAGCAGCTTATGTTGGTTTAATATAAATAAACATATGAGTTTTAGTAAAAAAATTGAAGCATACATGTCAGTATTTGAAGCTGTTGGAGAACCTAACCCGCAGGATGCAACTACTCCTGCTCCAAACGAAGATCCAGCAGTTAGCCCACAAATGAAAACACAACCCCAGGCTCTGCCACCAGAGGGGTACGTAGATCTTGTTAGGCTTCTCGCAAAAGCCTTGATAATGAATATACCATCGGGTTCCATTGACACACTCTTTACAACCACCATTACACGTGAAAATGTTGAGAACATTAGAGAGGGGTTACAAGAGGCCATAAGTCAAAACTTAAACTATGAAGACAATCCAGAGAGACTGGACAATCCACATTTTAAGCAATTTGTTGATACAATTAACGAGAGTAATTTTATGGCAAAATACAAGCAAATTTTATCTGTGATGAAGCGTTACAGTAGCGATATAGCAGCTTAAAAAAATGAAAGGCAAGCCTTACAGGTCTCTTGATGAGATATATTTGAACGAATCATTTGCAAAACCTGTGCCTGCTCTCCCTAGACAAACAGTTTTAGGTGAAGCAGAAGCAGATGTTACTTCTGACCCTGCAATACCTACTGCGCAGACGACTCCATCTTCTGGTCTTGATAATATACAACCATCTTCAAATATAACTAATAAAGAACCTGTTAAAAAACAATTAAAAAAACGAGATCGTAAATCAAAAGAATCAATTGAATGTAGAGATAAACCAAATATAGAGATAAAAGATAGTGATGAGTTTA
>Ga0247839_1000785_pt1 | contig 55652 bp, 32 predicted proteins | sample LaCruzMarch2015__6_FD_192405 | JGI IMG/M metagenome (GOLD analysis project Ga0247839, IMG submission 192405) | Freshwater microbial communities from meromictic Lake La Cruz, Castile-La Mancha, Spain - LaCruzMarch2015_16m | ecosystem: Environmental > Aquatic > Freshwater > Lake | place: Spain...
TCGGGATGGCCAGGCGGCGCATACCGCAGCCGGACCCAGGCCACCGGGACGGCATAGGGCTGTGCCCAGCGGCTCAAGAGTCCACGCCCCTTCCGGTCGATAGTAATGGCCATCACCTGCGCCGGGACCGCGACGCGCGGCCCGTCGCTGCCGAACCGGGGCCGGGGCACCATCGGCAGCAGCGGCGCGTCGACCGGCCAGGTCCACTCCAGCCACCCGAACGGGCGCAGCCGCCGCAGCATGACCTCCTGGCCGGGCACCGCCGCATCGAACGCGGCCTCGTCGAGCCGCACCTGCGCCTGCCGCAGGATGCCGCTGCCGGGGGCCTGCCAACACCGCTGGTCGGCGGCCGACAGGGGCTCGCCGACCGCGGCCAGGATCGCCGGATCGATTGGCGTCGCCGCCCCCAACCCCGGCGCGTCCGGCGCGCGGTAGCAGACGATGGCCCCGAAGCGGTGGCGCACCACCTGATGACTGGTGCGCGCCCCGCCGGCGCGCGCGGTCTCGACCTGGACGGAGGCCTGGGTGGCTGCCACCACGCCCGGGAGGCGCTCGCCCCAGATCTCGGCAGCGGCGTGCGGCCCCTCGGCGACCATGGCCAAGAGGGCCAGGATCAGCGCGGGCAGCGCCAGCCACCACAGGAGGCGGGCGGCCAGCAGCACCAACGCCAGCACGGCGATGGCGGCGGCGGCGAACACGAGGAAGGTCGCGGTCATGGCAATCCTGTCGGCACGGTGGATGGGTGTCGTTGCATGCTGCCCGATCCTACGGGAATCCCGGCCGGTTTACTGGCCGTTGAGCGTCTCCCGGACCCGATCGAGGAACTCACGGCCTTGTTTCTTCATCGCGCGCTGCACCGCGCGGGCCAACTCAGGGCCTGTGAGGGTGCGGCCATTGATGGTCAGCTTCGCGGGGGAGGTGGAGTACGCCTCGATCGGATTGGCCAGTATCAACGCCGTATCATCGACGGCGTCGTACGCGTACTCACAGGCCGCCTGTTGGTTGCCGTCCGCCGTTGCAAAGCGCACCGTCACGGTCGCGCCCTGGTAGCCGCGAAGCTGCACCGCGCTCCCCTGCCAGGATGGAACCGCGCCGAGTTCGACCGCGACCATGTCCTTGCAGAGGGTCAAGCGCACATCCTCGCGTGGGTTGGCGCAACCAACGACAGCGGCGCCGATCAGGATCGCGCAAACCGAAAAGCGCCGAAGGGAGTCAGTCATGTGGATGGTATCTCCTGTGATTGCAGCGAGCATTCGATCTGTGGCGCCACCAAGGATAGGGTCAGCTCACGAAAGCGGAAAATAGCACGCTCAGCCACCGCCGCATGGCACGACACCGCCGCGGTATCGCGAATGCGCTGGTTTCGTGCCTCGGCCGTCGTGCGCATCACCGAAAAAGTCCGTCCAATCCATCGCCGCCCGTATCCGGCTGCCCCGCGGCAGGGTTGTCCGCAGGCCGCGGAGGTGCCGGGCCGACCGGCGGGACGTCCCGTGCGCCAGCCGCCGACTGATTGGGCACCGGCGTCGACTCGGAAACGAGATCCAATCGCCCCACCGGGATGAAGTCCCGATCCAGATCGTCGATGGCCAGATCGTCGATGGTCTGCGGGGCTGACGGTGCCGGCTTTGGCCGCGCCGGCGGCGCTGCCTCGGTCCGGGCCTCGCCCGTGAACGGATTCGGCGCCGCCGCCCTCGGCGTGGGCGTGGGCGGTAAGGCGAATGGTTCAGCCGCCTCGGCGAGCCAGGTACGCAACCGTTGCGCCGTTCCATACCGCAGCAGGAACTCTTTGTCCTGGTTGTCCTGTTGCGGGTCTTGGCGCGGGACCGGCTGCACCAGTCCCTTGGCAATGTTGCCCACCAGAAACTGGCGCGCCAGCTCACGGTCGCCGCCCTCCTCCGGGATGTCACTCAGGACCACGCGATGATCGAAGCGCGCACCATCGATCCGTTCGTTCACCGCATGGGTCGCCGCCAGCACCCGTTTGTACAATCGCACCTGGGGCGAATCCGTCGGCCGCACCGGGTCGACCGGGGGCTCGACGTCGGCCTCCACCGCACGCGCGCCGATCAGACCGACGAACAGCACCAACAGGTCGATGGCGAGCGCGATCAACAGGGCAAAGATCGCCAACTTCTCGCCCGCGAGGAGTGCGTTGGTGGTCTTGGTAAAGGGCGATGCCTGGGGACTTTCCTCACGCTTCAGGCGGTCGAGCTCCCGCCGCTCCCGGCGCGTGTCGGCGGCGGGCAGACTCGCCGCGTCCAGGCAGGAACGGCCATACGTCAGCGCGTCGTCGAAGGAAAGCTCATCCACGGTCTTGGCCGATTCGCCACCGGAGAGACAGTCGCGCTCCACCGCCGCGAGGGCCTCGGCGGCCTCATTAATGGGACTCAAAAGGGTCATCATGGATCCGCGGTCGCACGACAGGCCCTTGACCTTCTGCTCCAACAGGGGAATGGCGGCCATATCCGTAAACAGACGCTGGCACCAGGCCGCCGCTTCGTCAAAGGGCGCCAAATTCAAGGTGGTGGCAAACTTGACCAGGTTCGCACGCACGGTGTCCACACTCTGATCGAGTCCGGTCGGTGTCGCTCCGGCCACCGCGGCATCGCGGCGCGCTTCTTCAGCTGCCTTGGCGGCGCTACCAATGCGGGTCCCCAGCCCGAGTTGTTGCTCCCGAATCTGGTCGATGCGGGTCTGAACGGCCGACCGTTCGGTGTCCAGTTCCTTGCGCCGCCCCTCCTCCAAACCGATGCGGTTCTTGATGGCGTCCCGATTCGCAATGAGGCGTTGTTGTTCCTTGTTCAGCGCGGCCCAGACCGGGCCCCGCGTGGGCTTACCCGTGGTCCCGACCCCTCGCTCCTCCGCGTCCATCTCGTGTTGCTTGGCAATCACGGCATCCTCGGCCGCGGCCAACTGGGCGCGCAGTCCCGCCAAACCATCTTCCAGTGGGCCGCGGCGTGCGTCAACGCGTTCGAGGTCCGCCTCCGCGTCACGCAGGCCGCGGGCCAGGGTCTTGTCGCTCGCGGCCACGTCCTGTGCCTCACGGGCGAGCTGCTCGGCGCGCAGACGCCGACGTTCGTGTGATTCGGCGAAGACCTTGGCCAGGATTGCCTGGCTGTCCGCCGCCAGGTCTGCCACGGCCGTCACGTTGTCGGTCCACGCGGCGTACTCCGGTGACTTGATCAGGTCCTGCACCAGTTCGCGGCGACGCTCCCGCGCCTTCTCGCCGATGTCCGTGATCGCCTCGGTCACGCCGTTGTGGACGCGGGTGATGCGCGCCAACTCTTGCTGCTCCTTGGAGAAGACGACGTTGAACAGGCTGGCGAACGAGAAAAAGACCGAGAGTAGAAAGCAGACCGTGAAGACACTGATGTCGACCCAGGCCAGCGGCTCCTTGTCGGCGAACATGAACCCCAGCCGCCACGAGGTCACGAACAGCAGCGACTGAATCGCCATGGTGATGAAGGCGGCGAGCACGACATTGGGAGTAAAGTCCGAGAGGCCGATCAGGGTCGTATAGAAGGAAGCAATCGTGAGCAAGACGCTCATGACCATGAGCAAGGCGAGATACGGCGTCGTCAGCGCCTGCGCGACGAGCTTGGCCCAGAAACCTTTGGGGAACATCGAATGATCTCTCCGTTGCGACTCGACCCGCTGCCCAGGTAGCGTACCGCCCGGGTGACGGAGTCTGTTCAGGTGCGTCTCATGGTGTCGGCAATGGCGGCCGCGACGGCCTCCCACTCGGACGGGAGCTTGTTGGCGGCCCCGACCTGCTCGTCCCAGCCGGACAGGGTACCGTCCAGCGCCGGGTGCACCGCCTCCATCCAAATACGATAGGCGATCAGCCACGGGGCCAGCCGCCCAATGCGCGCGACGATCGCGACGTGGCGCGCGCACTCCTGCGGTTCGGCATGCCCCGGCGCCTGGAGCCAGCGGCGTGCCGCATCGGCCGCGGCCGACACCTCGTCCTCCTTGGCCCGCTGGCGTACCAGGCGCTCGCCGGTCCAGCCGGGGAGCGGCGAACGCGGCTGACCGTCCTCCCGCAGCCACTTGCGCTCCTGCGCCTGCAACAGCGCCAGGACGGAAGCGTGCGCATCGGCGGGAAGCGGGTCCTGCGCACTCCAGGCGGCATCATTCCCTTCAATGGCGCGGCGACACCAGGCCAGGACCAGGCCCATACCATCGGGCCTGGTGGCGGGCGGCGGTGCCCGACCTTCCAGGGCCTCGATCATCGCCAGCAGGGCCGCACGGGTGCGGATCTCGCCGGCAAGCGGCGCCGCGGCCCCGGATCCTGCGTCGGTCCAGGCCCGCGCGGTGCGCCGCAGCAAGGCCTCGCGAGGTACCAGGGTCCCCTGGGCCAGGGCCTGGGCGAGGGCCGCCTTGACCACCATGACCCCCGCCGGGGCGGGCAACCCGGCGGCGGTCAGCACAGCGGCCGCGCGTTCCAGGTCGTCGACGAGCCCCACCTCGGCCCGGCCCATGAGCCGGCACAGCGGCTCCACGTCGCCCAACCGGCGCGGGGCTTGCGCCAGCGGGGCCGCGGCCAGGCCCAAGTCATCCAACAGGGCCGCGGCCAGTTCGCGCGCGGCTGGATCCAGGCACAGGTCAAGGTTGGCGGCCAGCCGCTCCGGTTCGGCGACCGGCCCGTCCGGCTCCAGGCCGGCCGCCCGCAGGCGCGACAACGGCATCCCGGAGAGCAGCAGGCGCCACAGGAGCGGCTGCGCCTCGGGGCGGGCATCCACCCAAGCGGCCAGGTCCGCGTCCCCGCCCTCCAGGGCCGCGGCGAGGAAGGCGACCAGGGACATCCCGGCCGCCTGGGCCGGAAGACGCAACCCACGCCCGGCCGCCGCGAGGCGCGCGCGTAACTGCGGCAGGGCAACGGCGGCGAATACCAGGTCGGGGCGTCGGATGAACTCGCCGAAACTGCGCAGCCCCAGGCCCAGCGGCCGCAGCAGAGCGGCGAGCGGGTCACGGCCGTCGGCCGCTTGCATCACCCGTTCGAGTTCTCCGAGCAGTTCCACAAAGGCGAACAGCGTGCAGGCCTCCGCGCGCTGGGCGCCGCTCAGGGTGGCCCCCGAGTGCAGGCGCTCATCGGCCGCGACCCAGGAGGCAAACCGGGCGATCTCCACCGCGACCAGATCGGGGCTGACCTCCTGGTCCGCGGCGACGATCTCGGCGAGGGACGGGTGGGGGATGCAACGGTCACCAAGGTACAGGACGGTAATGCAAGCGCCGAACGCCACCGGCTCGCGCAGCAGGCAATTGGGGTCCTGCGCGGCGGTCAGTGCCGTCAAGGCATGGCCGCCGGCCAAGTGGACCCCCAATAGATCGCGGTGGCAACCCTCGCGGCAGGCCCAACGCACGAAACGCCGCCCACCTTGTTCACGCAACGGCAGAGATCTGCCGTGCACATGGCGCACCACTCCGCCTTGGGTGCCGCCCAGGAAGGGCCGATGGAAGAAGGTCAATGACAGGCGTACTTGATCGGCGGCCATACCGAAGGCCGTCAGGTCAACCTCACAGACGGGGAAGGTGAGTCCGTCGAAGGCCGCGGGGTCGTCCCCCCGACCAAACACCGCGAACCCCCGCAGGTGCACCGCCCCCGCCGGCAAAGGCTCCAGGTCGGGGAGCCGCGCGATGCGAACCGGGACCGCGGTTTCATGGTCACGGAAGGGGTGGCGGTCGGGACCCTGGGCGCCGTCCTCACAAGCGGCGATGCTGATGCCGAAGCGCAACGGGGGCCGCAGATTTTTCTCATCGAGCCAGTCCTCCAGACAACGCCCTGGACCCAGCACCACCGGCCCCGACCTGGCAACGCGACGCAGTCCCTCCCGTGGGCCGTAGATCCGTCCGCACAGTTTGTGCCCGTGGGGCACCTGCTGTCGCGGGGAGAGGGTCAGTTCGCGTGCGAAGCGGACCTCCTGGACGGGCGCGGCGCGGGTGTCGGTGGAGCCCGCGCCGCTGTCGACCGGATAGAAGGCGAGGCGGAAGTCGCCCCCCGCGGGGGCCTGGACCGCCCACAACCGCCAGTCGGCCGGGAAGACCCCGGCAAAGTAATAGTCGGCACCCCCGGCGAAGGCGATGGCAACGCGCAGGTCGCCCGTCTCCCCGTCCGCTGTCGGCGGCCGATGCAATAACACGACATCGTGGGTCGCGTCCCAGGCGCACTCGATCACGAACTCCTCCTCCGCTCCGCGTTTGGTGCTTGCAAATCCCTTGGGTCCGTTCACCTGTGGACCCCGAAGGGCATAGAATAACCTGCAAGTTACACCGACAAAAGGATTCATCCCATGGGCACGCCGCATGACCAAGGGGCCGCGACCGGCCCCGACACGGGGCTATGGCAGGGGCTGCGGGGCCGGATCAATCGGGGCCGACCGCCGGCCGCTAATCCTTTCGACCGCGGTGCACCGGGGGCCATGGCACACACCGCCAGTTGCCTCATCCTGGGCCCGGTCAGTTCCGGCAAGACTGCCCTGCTCCACTCCCTGGCGCGCTGCGCCGAGGTCAACAGCCATTCGTACCAGGGCCGCTACGACGTCGACATCACCGGCGGCAATGCGGCCTTCGACGAGTACCGCGGCAAAAGGCTGGAGACCGTCTTCGGCAACGGCCTGGTGGTCGCGGCCACCACGCGCGGCCGCTTCTTAGCCCCCGAATTCCGTTTCGAGGTCCATCCGAGCGGCGGCGCCCCCGAACCCGGCCGGGTGACGACCTTCTCGAGCTTCGACGCCAGCGGCGGTCTTCTGGAATTCCGCACGGATCAGCCGGAGGCGCCGGCCACGGACATGGCCGATCCGGAGTCGGCTATGAGCGACAGGGGCAAGGAAGACGATGAGCAAGAGCAAGAGCGGCTGGGCATCAAGGCCCACAAGGTACTCCTGGCCCAGCTTGCCCAGGCCGAGAGCGTCGTCTTCTGCATCCCTCTCGGTCGGTTGCTGAAGCATTCCGAGCGTAATTCCCTGGCCGATCGCATCTTTGAACTGCGGGAGCGCCCCGGTCTGCGCCGGCTGGTCGTCTGCTTCACCATGTACGAGAAACTGGGCCAGGGTCAGGGCCGCAACGCCTATCGCCACCTGGCCCACCGGGGCGTCGCCCGTGACCTGATGGCCGCCGCCCTGGGCGGACGCGACCACGGCATCGCCAAGGCCCTGCGGTCGTTCCAGCGCACCGGCCGGGGGGTGTGGTGCGTGCCGGTGTCGACCTACGGCTTCATCCCGGGCAACGGCGGCATCAACTTCGACCCGCACAATGACTCGCTCCTGGTGCGCCCGCCGCCCCCCAAGTCCAGCGGCATCACCCCCGAGACCCCTTACAGCGCGGAAGACGCCTGGTATCTCTGGCGCCCCTTCTGCACCCTGGACCCCTTCGTCTTCATCGCCACCGGCGACCAGGCGGGGACACTGATCCACCGCCTCGATGAGTTGGAGTCCTGAACGCGGTGAGCGCGATTCAGGCGCGGCGCTACATCTACGGCAAGGCGGTGCAGGAACCGGGCGGCGCCGTCAACGCCGGCTTCGAGCACCAGGTCACGCGCCAAGGCCGGGGCTTGAGCCCGCGCCTGCTGGAGTATTGTCATCCCCTGGCCCTGATCGAGCGTACCTCGACCCTCGATCTGGTCCACGTCGATGCCCACGCACGCGGGGCCTTGTTCCTCTGGCCGGTGCGCTGCGACGACCGTGATTACATGATCCTCGGCCGGGTCCGGCCGCGCCCCGAGGCCGGAGAGGGGCGGCCCGGGCGGACCTATACCCAGTTGAACACGGCCATCATCGCCGGGGCCGACTGGTGCGCCCAGGCACCGGAGATCCTGGCCGCGGTCCCGGACTGGCTGCGGGCCGATCCGGACCTGGAGTCCGAACTCGACCCCAAGGACGCCCCGCCCCTAGACCTGCCTGTTCCGGACGACCCCTTGTACCCCGACAGCGACCCGCTGCCCGGGCTGGACAACTGGCCCTGGGCCCTGCTGCGCGGCCTGGAAGACCGGTCCCGTCCGACCCTGGCGGGCAGTGACGCCGGCCTCCCCGACGAGCGCGCCTTCTGCCGGGCCCTGGGCCAGGCGCTCGCCTTGCTTCCGCCGCCCCTGCGCATCCTAGTCACCGCCTGCGCCGGCTTCGCCGCGCCCCGCCCCGAGTTCGCCATCCAGTTCATCCCCGAGGCCCGGCCGGAGACCCCGGACCGGACGCTGGGCTACTTCGGCCAATTGGCGGAGGGGCATCACTGCCTGAGCTTTGCCGACTGGCGCGGTCTAGCCGACGAGAAGTTCGCGGACCTGGATCAGGCCATCCTGGCAGCGGATTGGCACAATCCTGGGGCGGCCAGGGGCCACGCCGCAAGGCTGATCGGAAAACTCGCCCGCGGCCTGGTCGTCGATTATCTGCAGCGGTTCCTGGACGGCGAACTCCCCCGCTGTCCCGCCCTACCTGCCGGTCCGGACGCCGCTGACCTGCAGCCGCTGATAGTCATCATGATCACAGATTGTCTGCGCCAACGCCTTCAGGCCGGGCGTCCCAGCCAAGCCGTAGCCCGTGCGGCCGAGGTCGCCGCGGCCGAGCTCAATGGGCCCGAGTGGACCCGTGCCTGGACTGCGGCAACCCGTAAAGCGGACCAAGCCGTCCGTACCGACATCCTTCTCTGGTCCGCCCTGCGTTCGGACGACAGGCATGATGACCCCGAGCGATGGATAGGTGTCATCTGGAGTTTCACCGCCCTGGCCCACATCCGTCGCCTCACGTCTTTGATTGGTGACTACCACCGTGACGCCGGCCTGACCGATTCCCGGGTCCTGCGTCACGCCGGACTCGCCGCCCGGGTCGAGCGATTGCTCGCCCGGGCCCCGAACCTACTCAGGGACCATCCCGCCGAGATCGTCCCACTGGCCGAGACCCTGCCGGACGCCTTCGCCAAACACCCGGCACGCGAGGCGGTCCTGGCGCGGCTCAAGGAATTGATCCCGGTCCTGGGCCTGCTCGCCTTGGCACCCGGCGCCAAGGTAAGAGATCTCCGCGCACTCTATGCGGCGGCTGGGGGCATCCTCTCCGCATCCTACGGGATCGCGCTGCCGCCCCCGGAGGAGACCCAGGACCGCTGGTGCCGACAGGCCCCGTGCCTGCGCCCCGTGTGCTTCGACTACTGCCTTCAGACTGCCATCGCCGGGAACACGGAGGGGGCCTCCTTCTGGGGCCAGGCATTGGCCTGTACTTTGCTTGCGGGGTCGGATGTCAAGAATGCCGCCGTGGGCCTGCTGGGGCTGGTGAAAGTTCACCCGGCCGTCTCTGTCCAAGAGGTCGCCGAACGACTCGATAAGCCATTCGCCGCAATCTTCAAGAGTTTCGCTGCTAGTACCAAAGACCCCGGCACGCTGGCCGACGCGATCCTCGCAGCCCTGGCGGAGCAAGGGCCGTACCTCGCGTCCGAGCCAGGGAATAACCGGCTCCGGCTGGCCCTGGCGCGCAGCTTACAAGAAACGCTGTCCAAGGCCATAGCGGAATGCAGACATACTGGCCTGGCACAGATCGCTCCCACTGCGGCACGGCTGCTCTCGGATACAGCGAAAGCGTCTCCGGGGAATACTCAGTTAAATGAGTTTTATTGCGAGCTTGGGCGGCAAGTCTTGGACCGTATGGTCCGGACCGGTCATCAGGACCGCAATGCCGCTATCGATCTAATGATACCTTTGGAAACGCTGGTTCACCGGTCGCCTCGGGCGGTGTGGAACAGTAATCCCGCGACAATGAATCCGAAAAGGCGAAACGATCGAGAGATCGCGGCACAATCACAGCGAGTTGACACCTCGGCTCCGAACGTCTTGCATACCGATGAAGCGACAGCACGTCGAAACACGAAAAGAGAAGGCGAACTCGCCGAGATCCTGAAGGCCCTGATTGTGTCTTGGATCCAAACCGATCCCCCAAAACCGTGGTTTGTAAAACCAAAGGGGACGGACTTGGCTAGTTCACCCGTCCGGCTACGACTCGCCCGAAGCCTGGGCTTCCCCCGCTGCGTCTATATGGGCTGGCTCACCGACTCGGCAATGGGCAGCGGAGACGAAACGTTGGTTAGCGATAGAAGCACAAAGACGACGAGCCGTTCGCGACAGCCGGTGACGATTCCCGCGATATCGGCCGCCGAGCGACAAGTGATGGCTCTATGCGCGACGGTTCTATGGCGAAAACTCTATGCTACCCCAGGTTTCGCGAACCGCAGCCAAATTGTGCCGTTGCTGAAGTCCGACGGGGCGGACGAGGCCCTGATTGGAGTGGCGGATTTAGCCGCTGAGGGGGAGCCCCGAATGCTCCGTGCGCTGGGAGATGACATCGTCTTTCTGGCGGACTTCTTCCGGCTCGTTGGCCCACAGCCTCGGACCGACACGACCCCGGCTGCCGTCCGAAAGGTCCTATTAGGAGTCGCGATTGAGGAAGATGTGCGATCAACCTGTTTTCCTCTTTTCTTGGGTCGCAGCATCCTCACAGCGAGCGTCGTCGATCTTGCGATTGGCGACGAGTTCCGAAAGGCATTACGCAAGGATAAGGGCGTCACTGCCGAGATCCTAGGTTCCACCACGGATTTCGCCAATTTGAGCGACGCGGCGGTTGCCGCGCGGATAGACCGCGTCCTGTTCGGTTTGGGCCTAGTCTATGTCCAACCATTACATGGCAATGCGTTGTACGGTCGCGCCCCGATACCGAACGAGCAGTTCAGCGCCTTCGCGCTGACCCTTGGTCAAAAGCAACGCATCGCGGAGTTCTTCTCGGTAATGCCCGACTACAGCCACGCCTTCGAGCGAGCGGTGAAGTTCGCCGGCAATCCATGCCTCGACAGTTGGCCATGGCAATGAACGGCTTTGACGATTTCGCTTTATTGGGATCATGATCGGCGCAACGCCGCGCATCACTTGCTGCTCAGTGTTCATGGCCCTGAAGCTGGATGGGAGATCGCAATCCTACACCAGTGATGGCCATTCGGTTCGGCTTCGCTAAAATTCGACGCCAGAATGCCCATCACCGCCGCGCGCTACACCCACGGATTGATCTGCCGGACGCCCGGCGGAGCGGTGCTGTCAGGCATGGCGGACCAACCGAACCGGGTCGGCGCCGGACTCTTGGATGCTTCGCCTCGGCGGGCACCAGCCCAGGGCGGACAGCACGTCGCCGGAGATCCGCCGGCTCCTCCTGGAGCCTGCCATTGAGGAAGGTGCGCTCTTCAAGACCCGGCCCGAATACCACCATGCCTTCGAGCGCGCCATCGTACTGGCTGGACATCCGCCGTTGCCCGGATGGCCGAGACTCTGAAGCCATTTCCCGCCCCGCCCCCGCTCAGGTTATCCTGTGTCCGCCACCGGCTCCTGCCGGGCGCAATGGAGTCGCCGCATGAAGTCACTGATCCCCTTGTTCATCTGCCTCCTGGCCTGGGTCGGGGGTGATCCCGTACGCGCCGCGGTGCCGGTGGCGGAGGCGGCACCGGACCTGGTGGTCATCGTCGATACCTCGAAAAGCATGAGCCAGCCGGGGATGGACCGGGAGCGCTCCTCGCTCCTGGTGGCCAAGTTGCTCTCCGACATCGTCCCCGGCGATCTGGCGGTGGTGCGGGTGCTGGACCTGACGCGGGATGCGGCACTCCTGCCCCGGCGCGAGACCAGCGTCGAGAACGCGTGCAGCGAGGACCCCAACGACCGCTGCGACCTGGTGGAGCCTACGACCAACTGGGCCGAGGACGCCCGCCGCGGGCGCTACGGACTGGAGGCGCGCCCGGAGCGCGCTGATCCGGCCTATAAGCAGCGGCTCGACGCCCACCTCGCCCAGACCTCGAACAACAGTCTCTTCTTCCTCTCCTTCCGCGCCGCCCAGGGGCTCTTCGACCAGCACGATGCCGCGGGCCAGCCGGGTACGAACCGGACCGTGGTCTGGCTCTCCGACGGCAAGGACGAACAGGTCGAGGCCTTGACCCCCGCGGTGAATGCGCTGCGCCAGGCCGGGGTGGACATCCGCGCCATGGTCTTCGGGCGCGGTGATCCCGCCATCCCGCGGCGCCTCAATCTGCCGGTGGACCGGGTGAACAGTCCGGCCGAGCTGATGCGCAGCTTCGCCCAGGTCTTCCGTCGGCTGGTGCACGCGCCCTATCGGGTGGACAACCTGGTGGCCAAGGCCCCGGACCTGGACGTGCGGCCCAATGTCGAGGAGTTGTGGGCGGTGGTCTACGGCGACGACACCTTGGGCGAGGTGAGCCTGATGGGTCCCGGCGGCGAGGTCCGCGCGGACTATGCCGCCGACCGCCTGCCCGGGGCCGGGGCCTACCGCGTCGCCCATATGACCAACCCGACCGCCGGGGTCTGGCGGATCCATGCCAAGGGCGGCGGCGCCGGGCTTGCCTATGCGCTGGTCCAGCGCTCGTCCCTGATCCCGGCCCTGCTGGAACCCCGGTCGGCCCGGGCGCAGGAGCGGGTGCGGCTGGTTGCGGCGATCCGTGCCGGAGGCGCGCTCCAACCGGTCGCGGACGCCCAGGCCCTGGAGGGAGCGCGCATCGTTGCCACCCTCGAGGGCCAGGAGGTCGCTCTGCACGACGACGGTCAGGACGGGGACGAACACGCCGGGGACGGGCTCTTCTCGGCCTGGTACCGTTTCAACCGCACGGGTGCGGTTCCGGTTGGGCTGCACCTGACGAGCCCGGTGGCCGACCGCCGGGCCACCGCGGCGGTGTCAGTCGCCGGGGTCTTCCGCTACACCGGACCGCCGCTCACGCTGGACCTGGGCCGGATCGCGGCCCCCGGGCGGGCCTGCCGCGCTCTGAGCCCGGCGGTCGAGCACCAGGGCGAGATGCCCTTCGTGCTCGAGGCCCTGCGCCCGGTGCCGGCGGGCCACACGCTGTTGCTGCATGCCGGACCCACCCTGCTGACCCCGGGCGGCGGGGTCCGCCCCTGGAAGGCGGGCGATCCGCTGGAATTGTGCCTGGAGGTCACCGCGGCGGCGTCCAGTACCAACGCCCTGGGCGAACCCTGGTTGCGCCTCGCGGTAGACGCCGGCGACCGGCCGGACCAGCGCCTCGAGATCGCCCTGCGCTGGGAGGTGGTGGGCTTGACCTTCCAGCAGCGTTGGGGCTGGCTGATCCTGTCCCTGCTGGCCCTGGCCGTCGCCGTCGTCATCGCCCTGGGCTACATCCTGCCCTATCGTTTCCCGCGCGCGCTGGCGATCAGCTTCGCCCCCGAGCGCGACGAACTGGACACCTACCCGCCGCAGACCCTGCGGGCCTGGCGCGGTCTCGGGGTCCGCTTTTACCGCAGTGCACGCGCCTATCTGCACCCTAACTTCCGCCTCACCCGACGGGCTGCCGGGGCCCTGGCCGTGCTCGCGGCCGAGCGGCTCTTTGCCCGGATCAGCCCCCAGCCGGGGCTCAAGCTCAGTCGGGAGGACTACGACGGGTCCTACGCCCCGGTGCCGGACGAGGGCGAACCGGTGCGGCCGGGGGAGGTCTACCGCATCGGTGACTCGGGCCCCTTCTTTCGCCTCGCGGTGCGGCGGTAATGACCACGATCCGCCGATCGTCCCGACCGGCCCCGACCCTGCTGCCGGCCCTCGCCCTGCGCCTCACCATCGGGGCACTGCTGGCCGGGGCCGGGACCCCGGCCTGGGCGGAGGGCAACCATGTGCGCGTGGTCCTGGACACCTCGCTGTCCATGCTCAAAGGGATCAAGGGGGCCCCCGCCAACGACCCCGGGCGCCTGGCGGTGCTGGCCACGAACCTGCTCTATGACCTGGTGGACCCCAACCCCGCCTTCCCCAGACGCCCGGACAGCTTTGCGGTCTATCCCTTCGATCATTGGCAGGAGTGGACCGACACCGCCGCACCGCCCCCGGTCAGTACCGCGCCGGCCATCGTCGCCGCGACGCAGAACGCGGCGGGCCGCGTCGCCTTCACGGACGCGCTCAAGCAGGTCCCCTACGATGGGCCCTGGACCTACTACTACCCCGGGCTGCGCCGTGCGCTCGACTCACTCAAGGACCCGCGAATCCCGCCGGAAGACACTCGGGTCATGGTCCTGATCACCGACGGGGTCCCGGAGGACCGGACCCGCGACGCCGAACGCAGCCTGTTGCGGGGACTGCGCGACGAGGCCGCCGCCGCCGGGGTACGCCTGTATATCCTGGGCTTCGGCCCGGCGGCGATGGCCAATCGCGGGCTGCTCGATGACCTGGTCCACGACGCCTCCGGCCGGCCCCTGGGCCGCGTTTTCGTCGACCCCGACGGCCGCCGGCTCACGACCACCATGCTCGACATCTTCTCCTTGAGTTTCGGTTATGCGGTGGACCCGCCGGTCAAGGTGGCCGATCTGCCGCCCCAGGGGATCGACCTGGAGGCCGGGACCACCCCGACCAAGGTCGCCCTGGTCACCCTGGCGGCGGGACCCAAGCCCCCGACCCAGGCCCTGACCCCCGGTCCCAACGCCCCCGGCGGGGTGGTGACGGCCAGCCAACCCGGGGCCAGCTACGCCCTGCAATGGGTGCTGGGCCCGGCGCCGGGGTCCTACGCCTTCAAGGGCAGCGACCCGGCGGCGACCCTGGCCATCCTGCGCCCGGTGGCGCCCCTGCTGCAAGTGCGCCCCGGACGGGTGCCGCCGGCGGACGGGGTCGGCCAGGCCAAGGAGATGCGTCAAGCCGGCCAAGTCATGGCCGGGGTGCGCTTTGCCTTGCGCGTGCTGGTCAGCTCCGCCGCCGGGACGGCCGGCAACCAGCCCGACGTGAACCTGGCCTTTCGCATTCAAGGCCCGCGCACCGGCCCCTGCGGCTATGCCTGGAGCGGCGACAAGACACCGCCGGCCGGCGGTTCGGCCCGGCTGACGCCGGAGGGGGTGAGCCACGAGATCTGGATGAGCTTTCCGGAGAACGCGCAGGACCGGGATCAGCCCTACCAGGGGTTCGTCGAGGTCGAGGCCAAGAGCGGGGACAAGACCGTGGCGACGCTCGCCTGCGACACGGCCCACGCGATCATGGTCTTCCCCCGGCTGGCACTGACCCCGCAACCCGCCGAGGCCCCCATCGGCCCCGCACCCTTGGCCCCGCGCGAGCTCAACCGGTGCGTCGACTTCACCATCGCGACCGATCACCCGGAGCGACTCGCGATCCTCGGCCCCCCACCGTACGGTATCAAGGCGACATTGAGTACGCACGGCGCCCCGGGCCTGCTCGATGCCGAGCTGGCCGGGGCGCGCTGGCGCCTGGACGGCCGACCGATCGAATTCCAGGAGCGCGCCGGGGTCCCCGCCGGCGGCCCGGCCGGCACTCCCTGGGGCCAGGGACAGGCGTTGTCGCCCGCGCGGTTGCTCGGCCCCCATCAACTTTGCCTGGACCTGGGGCGCCCGCGGATCGCGGCCAACGCCGAGGGCCTGGCGGTTGGACTCGAACTGCGGCTGATGCATCCGGCCTACGAGGACTTCGACGTGGTCGGCCCCTTTACCGCCCGCCTGTCGGTCCTGGCCCCCGGCCTCATCCCCATCGACTGGCAGGCCCTGGCCCCGCCGACCGCCACCGCCCTGGCCCTGACGCTGGGCCTGTGGCTGTGGCAGGGGCGGCGCGCACTGCCGCCGGACCTGCGCTATGCCCTGTGGCACGGGGAGGGACCACCCGCGGCGACTAGCCCGCTGCCCATGGGCAATCCCTTGGTCAGGTTCATCGGCGACGCCCCGCGGCGCCCCATACTCGATCCCGTGTCCCATCAGGAGCCACTGGCCTGGGTGGTGCCGCACGACCCCGGGCTCTTTGGACTGGCCTTGGCGCCCGGGGTCGGCCTGGTCGCCGCGGACGGTGGCGACCTGCCGCTGGCGGGGCCAGGGCTCTACCGAGTCCAGGCGCGACGACAGTATTGCCTGAGCCGCGGGGGCGACGCGTGGCGGTTGCGGTTCGATTACGACCAGCCGGTCTGAAACAGTCGTGACACGCCTGCTTGATGACCCCGTTTCCGAATCCGGGCAAGTCCCGCCGTCCGGCTTTCGTCACAAGCCCGCCCACCGCTACTAAACTTCCCGAGCCGTCGGTACTGTAATGACATATACTTACGCGCCCTCTTACCACTTTCTCGCATGGTTTTGCGGATTTGCGATCCTGCCCAGCCGACCAGACTTGTCCGTGGAAAGAGTGCAACCGGTCCGTCAGGGCGCGCTTGTCTGCCGGATGCCCGCGTCGTACGCTGATCACTTGGCCCACGAGCGCTACGGGTAGATCGGCGGCACTTTCTCCGGGTTCCAGCAAAGAACAGCATTGAGAAGTCTGATTCAGATGGCGGCACAGCTGACCCGGCAATCCCGGCAAGTCTTTCTGGAATAGCTGTTCGCGGTTGAATCTCCTCTCCGTCACGCGGAGCATCCGAAGGCTGAAATTCGGTGGCCCTCATTTGAATAAGCAAGTGGTAATGCGGCAAGTGACTAAAGCTGTCAGTAATTGTTGTCACGCCGTCGGCGTGCTGATTGATATAGCCCGATAATGAGTACCCGTCTGCCCCAACCGATCGGGCGTCAGAAGGAGGTTCTGTGCCTGCCCGCGCAAGGGCATTTGGTCGTCCTTGGCACGGCCGGAAGCGGAAAGACCACCCTTGCGGTCCATCGCTCCCTATACCTTGCGCATCCGGGCACGGACCACTATGGGCGCACCTTGCTCGTCACGTTTAACCGCTGTCTCGTTGCATACCTCCGGAGTCTCGCGGGCACTATTCCGCGCGACGTGGATGTACGGAACTACCACAAATTTGCCCGCGGCTATCTCAACAACCGGGGACGCATGAGATGGAACTGCATTTCCAGTCCGGAAGAACAAAGGGTGTTCTGTCGGAAAGCGCTCGTTGAGGCGCTCGCCGCAGGCGCGACGAGCACCGTGCTTCAGCGACCGGTCGAGTTCCTTGTCGAAGAGCTGCGCTGGCTGGCTCAGCATGGCATCTTGTCCGCAGCCGAATACGTAGCCGCTGATCGCGTCAATCGTGCTGGAACGAGAGTGGCTCGCGCTGACCGGCCTGCCGTGTTCGATCTCTATGAACGTTACAAAGCATTCCGAGCGGCAAGCGGCAAGGAATACGATTGGGACGACCTGTCCGGTGCGGTGGTCGAGGAACTCAGCCTGGATGCCGTAGGTCGGCACTATCGGCACGTAGTGATCGACGAAGGCCAGGACTTTTCGCCCATGATGCTGCGCTCCCTTGCGGCTGCTGTACCGGCAAACGGGAGCCTGACATTCTTCGGCGACATGGCGCAGCAGATCTATGGCAACAAGATGTCGTGGCGTACTGCGGGACTCAATGTCCAGAACGTCTGGCGTTTCGAGCAAAACTACCGAAATTCGAAGCAGATTGCGCAGCTCGCACTCGCCATCGCGGCGATGCCGCCGTTCTCGACCGATCCCGACCTCGTTGCCCCGAAGTCGCCAACCGCAGATGGCCCCCTTCCCGCGCTTGTCTCGTTCGGTTCGGAAGACTCCGAGATGCAGTTTGTAGCAAGCCTTGCGCGTCGTTTCGGCCAAACCCAGAGTGTGGCGGTTCTGTTCAGAGACCGGGAAGCCGAAGACCGTTTGGAGCGCCTTATACCTGACGGGATGACGCGCCTGCACGGCGACTTGGACCGCTGGCCTGATGGTCCGGGGATCTTCTACGGGACCTACCATGCGGCAAAGGGCCTCGAGTTCGATGTAGTTGTGCTTCCCTTTATGTCCTCCGGTCGCCTGCCGCACCCGCCGGACGTCGCTACGTTCGGCCAGACGGACGCCGCGTCGCGAGACATTAGCCTAGTTTATGTCGCCGTCACGCGAGCGAGAGCCAACCTCATAGTCACCTACACTGGCGCGCAGACCGCGCTGCTGCCCGTCGACGCCGGCCTTTACCAAAGGATCAGCCGATGATCGGGGCGATACATGACAGTGCGCTGCGGCGCGGCATTACGCGACTATGCCACTTTACACCATCGCGTAACCTCGTTCACATTGCCACTGACCCTCGAGGTTTGCTGGCGACGCACAAGCTCACCGTGGACGAGCGCGCTGTGTTTAACCCAACCGACCTCGAGCGGTTCGACGGTTATCGCAACCATGTATGTTGCTCCATCCAGTATCCTAATGCCTGGTATTTCCGAAAGGCCCGAGTGAAGGATGCGATCTTCCGTGACTGGGTTGTCCTCCTTCTTCGTCCGCACTACCTGTGGACCTATGGCACGAAGTTCTGTCCGAGAAACGCAGCGGCTGGCGGCGGACGTTTCATAGAAGAGGGTGCCGATGCGTTCGAGGCAATGTATGCGCCCAGCGTCATCGGCGCCTACGACAAGACTTACACGCGCGGGCCATCTCGTTCGCCAAGCGTACCCACCGACGAACAGGCGGAAATTCTGATTCCAGACCACGTTGATAGAGAGGATCTGCTTGGCATCGTCGTCATCGACGTAGCACAAGCGAGACGGGAAATTGCGCGCCTGCAGACCCTTGGCGAGCAGGTGCCATGTGTCTTGATTGCCCCTGACTTCTTCGACGCCAATGGGCTGAGCGCTATGCTCCGAGTCGGGCGCTCGCCAGTGGAGGACCAGTTCTACGCGGGAGATAGTGATGGTTGATCTCACGAACCACGAATTGCCCCCAGCAGCGGGTTGCCGGCGCGCCAAGGCTGAGGGTGCATTCATTGCGCTGGCGGCCGGCGACGCGCTCGGCTGGCCGCAGGAGTTCCCGAGCAAGCTGATTGCCGGAAAGTCTTCCGCCGGCACGCCGACGGTTGAATTCCGCGAATGGGTGCGACGCGGCGGCGGGCGCTTTTTTCCATACGAGGAGATTATCCGCCGCGGAGAGTATAGCGACGACACGCAGCTCGCCCTCGCCGTTGCGCGCTCGCGCCTCTACCCCGGGACCGGCTGGTGGACGGCGTTCACCCGCACGGAGCTTCCTCTATGGACGCTATACGAGCGCGGAGGTGGAGGTGCCACTAAGCGAGCGGCTGAACTTTGGGTCAAGGGTACAGCGCCATGGAAGAGCCCAGACCCGGAACAGGTCGGACGCTATTTTGATGCCGGGGGAAACGGCGTCGCGATGCGAGTACTACCTCACGCACTCTTTCACGCCGGAGCGCTGGATCCCTCAATCCTTATGCGGGACGTGATCAACGACGCCGTTGCTACACACGGGCACCCGCGCGCAATCATCGGGGCGACCGCTTATGCGTATGCCGCATGGTGGCTATTGCGCGCGGAGCACACAATCGGGTTCGGAGAACTTGTCGAGCAGATCAACGATAACATTGCGGTATGGGGCGAACTTCCGGCATCGGGGCATGCGAAGAATGGATGGCTGGATGCAGCAAACCAGCAATCGCAGGGACGTTATGAGGGGATTTGGCGCGACGTTGTGAGCGAAATGCGTGAGCTGGTCAGTCAGGTGCGCGCGGGAATCGATGCCGGCGCCATCGGCGACGATCACGAGGTTCTACGGCGATTAGGCTGCTTCGGAAAGGCAAAGGGTTCCGGCACGATCAGCACGGCGGCTGCGGTTTACCTCATCGCGCGCTACGCCGCCCAACCAGCGCAGGCCGTGGTCAGCGCTGCGTTCGCCAGGGGGGCCGATACGGACACCATGGCGGCTATGACGGGCGGCCTTGCGGGGTGCCTCGCGGGTTACGATTGGCTCCCGCGCGACTGGCTCTCCGTTCAAGACAGCGACTATGTTCGGCGGCTGGCAAACACCGTGGCGCAGGAATCGTTGCGCGCCAGCGAGGCAGCACCCGTCTCACGGACAATCAGCCAGAAGGAGTTAGACGCTCTCCGCGCGGCCTTGGCGCGGCGCGGCGAGGACAGTGTCGATCTAGATGGCTCTCGGCGGGTTCGGGTTATGGCGATGGTTGCTCTCAAGTCACTGTCCAGCGACACTATCGCCCAAGCGTGGCAGCTTGAGACGTCCGATGGCCAGACGCTCTACATCAACAAGCTCGGGCGAAAATCGAAAGAGAAGCCTCAACGCCAGGATACCGATCGCCACAACGATGTCGGGCAACCGATGACGGCTGCTGCGCCTGAGACACAGGCCATGAGCATTAGGCTCTCTGTCGCTGACGTGTCGGCATCGGCGTCATTCTATGAACGGGCAATTGGTCTAGTACCGACTCGAAAGACTCAGAAGCTCGTGTCCTACGGGCCACTCTCCCTCGTCGAAGGACGCCACGCTGTCGATCTGTCGGGAGGCACGATCAAGCTGGATCAGCCAAACGGACGCAACCTGATCGAGATTCCGGTGCATGACCTCGAAGCGGCCCAAAGGCGCCTATCGGAATATCAAGTGCATCCGGCCAGGCCCGTTGCAGCAGGGCGTCGGGGAGACCGGACTCTGCACGTCATAGACCCCGACGGCAACGTCGTCGAACTGATCGAGAGGCGCGACCGATGATGAGCCTCTATCGGCCTATCGCGCAGATCGTTGCGTTCTGCATCAATGCATCACCGCTGTTTCTTGAGCCGGAGTTTGTCCAAAGCTGCCTCTGGATGACAGGGAGCGGTACAACCACCCCCGCCTGATGCCGGCGTCGGCCCCCACCGCCCCCAACCCGCCGTGGGTTTCGGCCGCGATGCGCCAGGAGACCAGCGGCTAGCTGGTCGCGATCATCGCGCGATTCCATCGCCGCTTTGCGGTACACGGCCGTCAGTTTCCGGTTGGCGCGCAGTTCGGCGATCTCGCGCTCGTGATGCGAGACCATACCTCTCAATTGACTCATGTTGGTATCCGCTCCCATTCCGACCACAGCGCCTAGGCCCGCTCGATGTCCACCGACCAGGACGGATAGACCGATGACCGCAAGCCACCCAGCCCCGACCACCCGCGCCCGCATCCTTCGGGTCCTGGCCCTGGTCATGGTCCTGATCCTCCCCGCGGCCTGGGCGCAGGAGCCGGGCGGCCGTCACATCGGACTGGTGCTGGACACCTCATCATCCATGGACGGCGCCGACACCGACGCCCCCCGCTACACAGTGCAGATTGCCAAGATCCTGACCGACTTGCTGGGTCCCCAGGACGCACTCACCGTCGCCTGGATCCCCCCGGGCACCGGCTGCGACGACGGTCCGCGCCCTGACGCCGCGCTGGCGCTCGGCGCCGGTCAGGCCGGCCAAGGCGCCGCCTTCAAGGGTCGGCTCGACGCGGCGATCCACTATGGGGGCGGGACGCTGTTCACCGCGCCGCTGCGCACCCTGGCCGCGGGCTTTGCCGCCACGCCCGCGATGCAGCGCCTGATGATCCTGATCACCGATGCCACCGACTTCTCCTGCGGACCCGAGACCGCCGCGGAACTCAAGCGGCTGCGCGACGACGGGGCGACCCTGGCCGTGGTCAACCTCGGCAGCCACGGCGGCGGCTTCTCCGGGCACCCGGACCTTGACCTGACCCGCAATGCCGCCCGCGCGGCGGGCCTGGTCTCCGCCGTCGGCGAGATCTACCAGCGCTTTCTGGGTGCGCGCCAACCCGCCGGCGGGGTCCTCTCCGGACCGGAGATCCGGGTCGCCGTTGCCCCCTTCGTGCGCACCGCCTATCTGTTGGTCGCGGCGGACGGTTCCATGGCGCCGCTCGTCTCCCTCCCCGGCAACCCCGCTGCCGCCGCCCTGGATCTCGACTACCGCAGCGGCGGCACCACGACGGGGACCGACCGACGCACCCGCGCCTATCGCATCGTCCGGCTCGACCGGCCCCGGCCGGGCACCTGGCGGTTTCGGGCGCCCGACCTGCCCGCCGGCGCCGGCTGGCTGCTGCTGCAGGACTTCTCGCTGGGGCTGCGCTTCACCCCGCCGGCCACCGTCGCGGCCGGGGCCGAGACCCGCTTAGCGGTCGAACTGGTGGATACCGCCGACGGCGACCGGGTGGTGGATCCACGCCAGGTCCCCGGGCTCGCCGTGACCCTGGAGGCCGACGGCCGCCGCCTGCACCTGCGCGACGACGGCCAGGACGGGGATATCGCGGGCGACGGGGTCTTGAGTGCCGGTCTGACCTTTGCGACCGCCGGCCGGATGAACCTGCGGCTGCACCTGACCACCGACCACCTGGAGCGCACGCGGGCCTTCAACCTGGAGGTCGCCCCGGCGCGCTGGGTCCTGCACGCCCAGGTAGCCGACCGGGCCACGGTGGGCGTCCCGCTGCCGGTCGCGGTCGAACTGGAACCGGTGGGTGAGGCCCGGCTGCTCGCCGAGCCCGACGCGGTGCGGGTCACCGACAACGACGGGCAGACCCTGACCCTGCGGGCCGTGCCGCCCGTGCCCGCGCGCGGCCAGCCCCGGCACTATTCCGGCACCTGGCGGCCGCGGACCCTGGGCGAGGCAACGCTGCGCTTCACCGCCCCGGGGTCGAGCCCGACGGCGCCGGTCGAGGCGAAGGTGCGGGTCTTAGGCGAAATCGCCCTGGGCGACCCTATCCCCCTCGACCTCGGGGAAGGATCCAGCGGGGTCCGCCTCGAGGGGACGCTCGATCTGTCCTTCGTTCGTATCGCCGGTGAATACGCGATCGCGGTCTCCGCCGATTACGACGGCCCCGGTACCGCCCTGGAACTGGACCTCGGCCAAGGGTGGCAGCCCCTGGGCGCGCGGCCCCAGACACTGACCCTGCGCCAGGACGAGGCCCGCGCCTTGCCCCTGCGCCTGCGCATCGGACGCTGTCCGGCCGCCGTCGCGCCGGGCACCGGGTTTGATATCCGCGTCACCGCGGTACGCCCGGACGGACAGGCCATCGCCGCGGCCGTCCCGCTGACGCTGGGGGTGACCGCGGCCCCTTGGCTCGTCTGTTGGTGGCCGGTCCTGGCCGGGGTCGCGGGGCTCGCGGTGCTGGGTGTCATCATCCACGGGTACGTTTCCCCTTTCCGCTTCCCACGCAACCTAAGTGTCCAGATCTCGCCGGAGGCCGACCTGGAGGAAGGCTTCCCCTACCTGATCCGCGCCCAGCGGGGGGCCGGAAGCGGCTTCTACCGTGATGCCCGCCTCTACGTCCGGGCCGACTACCGCCTCGGCGCCCGCCCCGGCCACGCCGTGGCCAGTCTACGCGCCGGCCGCGCCGGGGTGCACCTGACGGCCATGGGTGGCGCCCTGCTGCAGGTCCGCGGCGACGACGGGCGCTGGGTCGCGCTGAGCCCGCACGGGTGCCAAGCCCAGCTCGGCATCACCTACCGCACGGACGCCGGGACCCTGTTCTTCGAGCTGCGGACCGGTTAGTCAGGGTGTAGGATTGGACCATCGACGACCAGGACGGGGAGTCATCGACCATGGAGCGCATCGTTAACCTGCACATCGAGCGCCTGCCCCAGGGGCTGTACCTGGCCACCTCGGATGCTATCCCCGGATTGGTCGCGCACACCCTTGCCGAGACCCTGGAGATCGCCCGCGACGTTTCCCGCCGGCTCATGGAGGCCCAGGCTGCGCGCGACGGCTCTGTCCAACTTGAGGCGCCGCGCGACGCCTTCGATTATCCACTGGTGGTGGGCGCCTGAATGGGGCGCCTCGCCGACTTCGGCTACCGCAAAATTGTTGGAGTGAGGAACGCACCGCAACGCCCCGCCGAGGCTACACTAAGCGGCCTTGCCGAGCCGCACTGGCCCCACAGCCGCAGACCTAAGCGATGAGTGATCGAGAAACACAGATGGAGATCTGGTTATGACGTTCAAAGCCGCCTCGGAATTGTTTACCGAGGCCAACATCTTCGTCATCCCAACCTTCCAGCGCCCCTATGCCTGGGAGCAATCACACCGGGAGGATATGATTCGGGATATACAGGTTGCCACCGCCCGGCAGCGTCATAACCCAAATACGATCCATTATTTTGGGGCGATTCATACAATCGAAGTACAACCCGACAGTGCACTGCTGACTAACTACAGCGATCCAGCCAACGAAGACATCAACACTCTTTCTAACAATGGCTTTCAGGCGACTGACTCAATCTTTCGCGTCCATCTCGTCGTAGACGGCCAACAGCGTCTCGTGACCCTCTTTGGGCTGCTCGAGCGCTGCGCTGGGAGCAAGATGCGATACGTCACGATGCCAAATGAACGGACGATTCCCAAAGTCATACTCAGTCCTGCGACAGATCACGAACTCTGGCGCTCGCTACTCGGCATGGGCAATCCCGTGCCCCCGATGAACACGCGCAGTCAACGGCGACTTCAAGAGCTGTTCGCTATGCCGCCCCAACCGCCATTTATAGCAGGCAGCCCTGAACACAGATTTCTAATCGGTGCGCACACCGAGCTGGTGTGGGTGCAGCTTCCTCGCGGTGCAACATTGGGTCCGTTTTTGACCCTGAATGATCGTGGAAAAGACCTGACAAAACTGGAGAAGATCAAAAGCCTGGCGATGGAAGCCGACGAAAACGGAGGCTTCAATCAGGCACAACCATTGAATACAAGTTTCGGTCGTGTCTACCTCTCAATCGATCTGGATGCAAGCCTCCTTAACGAAGATGACTTTCTGCGACAACTGGCGATTTGCCTGTGGGAGCCAATCGCCGGACAGAATTACGGAGCCGCACCAGATCAACTCTATCCGCGGGCACACGACGGCAGTCTGGAAAGCATTTACCAAAGTTTCCGCGCTCTTCTTTCAGGTCAGGGTAACAACCCGGCGGGGCTTGTTGGCGATGTGGTTGCAAAGAGCAGCAGCCTGGCAACACGGCACAGTGCGCTGGCAAATCGTTTGACACTGGCTCGTGCAGGCAACCTGCTTGGCGTGCCGAGCTTCGTCAATGGCATTATCCCGGCTTCACCGCAGCGTGACGCGCTTGACGACTATGTGATGGTCCTGGATTCCTTGGGTTTGCAGGCCAAACAGCTCGCAATACTGCTCGCCGTGCCTGATCTGTGCGGCACTGACTGGCATGCGGTTCTCGGCCAGATCCGTCTTTCCAATCAAGCGATAAAGCAGGACCTCATCGCCCTGTACAACGAGGCGTCGGCGAATGTTCCCAGTGACATGCCGTGGAAGCAGGTCATTCGAGATGAAATCGAGACCATTCCCGATCAGAGTGTTCGGGATGTCACTCCGCTCTATGTCGCCGAGTTGCTCCGCCTGATCGTCGGCGGCTCGAAGCCGGGCGGCTTTACCGCGGCATGGCAACAGGTCTGCGTCACCCCACCGATTGCCGGGCAGAGCTTCCTTGATGCATGGCGGGACTACCTCTCGACTTATGATAGCCGCGACAAGTTTGTCGGGTCGATTGCACGTTCGCAGTATTGGGACAACCAGTCTGCATCACTGCGATACCTGCTACGCGAATACGAATGCTGTTTACCCCAAGGATTGCCTGCGCATCGACTGCCCGAGATGGAGATCGAACATTTTTTTGGGCAGGAATTCCGGGCGATTCGCGCATTGGCAATACCCGGTCGCGTGTTCGTGAGTAAGGCAGATTATATAAGCGGTTTCGTTGATCGGCCGGGCAACAAACTGCTCATCCCCGCGGCCTTGAATCGAGCGTTGCGCGTTACGCCGGTCTTGGCCAAGCCGCACGCGTACGGCGCTCATCTAAATACCACAGCAGCGGCGCGACAGGTGTCCAACGACCTCAACGGCGTAACGCAGCTGGCCTTGATGCGCGACTATGTGCTGCTTCGGCAAGTGCGACTTGCAGCCTTCGCGGCCAAGCGTTTTTGATTGGGGGGACATCTCGGCTGATGTGTGCCGAGCGTGCGATCCGCAACCGAAGAGGCTCGATTGGCTTTGACCAGCGTCCGCCTGCCTTGCGCCTGGCCTGGACTTGCCCCCGTGTCGACCAGGCACCCCCGCGGGCGCACGCGCCCGGCAAAGAAGCCCGGACCCCGTGGGGCCGGGGAAGGTCGGCCGTGGACACGCAGTGCAAGACCGGCTGCGGCGGGTCACATCGGACCACGCCACTTATCAATCGCAATGAAGGAGGACCTATGCCGCACCCCTACCGCACCGACCAGGGCACCGTAATCCCCAGCCTGTTCGTCGGGCTGGGGGGGGTCGGGTCGCAGATCGTCGATCGCATCGCCGCCCGTGCCGCGGGCTTGCCCAATTGGGAGACCCAGCTCAAGCCGCTGACCACCTTCGTCTGCATCGATACCAACGAGCACGACCAGCACAGCCTGAAGCTGATCCCCCAGGCCAATCGTCTGAACATCGCCGCCTTCGACAAGGCCAAGGTCGTGGAGAACCTGCGCCGCTCGCGCGATGCGCAGACCGAGGTCTGGCTCGACCGGGGCTACCAGCCCCGCGCGGGTTTCAATCCGGGGGCCGGGCAGATCCGCCTGGAATCGCGTCTGGGATTCTTCTATCACTCACCGACCATCAAGCAACGCTTCGTTGATCTGGTCACCGACCTGTTGCGGCCGGGGGTGACCTGGCGCCAGAAGGAACCGCCGAAGCTCAACGTCTACCTGTACTGTACGCTGGCCGGGGGTACCGGCTCCGGTTCCTTCCTGTCCGCCGCCTATCTCATTGACGAGGTCATCCGCGCCCAGCAATGGCAGCCGCGGCTCATCGCCAACCTGCTGCTGTCCACCCTGCTGACGGACGACGTCGGGCCCGAGCTGCACCCCGATATCCATGCCAACACCTATGCGGCGCTGAAGGAGTTGGAGCACCTCACCAAGCTCGACTACGACCAGGTCAAACAAGCGGGCCGGACCAGTGAGCCCTTCGTCTACCTGCGCAACGAGACCGGCCGGGAACCCACCCGGGTCGACCACCGCCCGTTCTTTCTGACCTTCATCCTCGATCGCGCCCCCCATCTGGGGCTGCGCCACCCGTGGGAGGCGATCGCGGACGCCGCCTTTCTGCAGGTGTTCACCCCCATCATCGATAAGTTGGCGGGAGAACTCGATAACTATGAGAAGAACCTCGAGGGTCTGACGCGCTTCCCCGGCGCTCTGCGCGACTTGGGCGAGGGTTACACGAAGAACTTCGGGGCCTACGGGGCCGCCGCGCTGGTCCTGCCCGGAGAGGACCTCACCGACTATTGTGCCCTGCGCTTCGCCGCCCAGGCGGTACGGTCCCAGATCACCTTCGGATTGGACCAGTCAGGGGCGACCGACGACCGTGCCCGGGCACTCGCCAAACTCGCCGTGGACTATACCGACGCCAAGTTCCAGCGCATGTCCGACGCCGGACGTGAGCAGGTGATCAACGCCGCCTTCGTCGCCTCGGTGCAGGAACTGGCCCGCCAGGACGCCAACGAGGAATTGCGCGACGGCTACTGGTATCAACTCGTGGAGTCGGTGGACCGTGGGCCCGCCGTGGCGGGTCCCGCGGCGGGCGGCGAGGAGACCCGCGGCGAGACGCTCATGGCGCGGGTCGAGCGGCGCCTGGCCGAGGCCCGCCGCGGTCTCATCAACCAGATCGCCATCAAGGACCGCTCGATGTTCTTCCCGCGGGAAAGCGTCAATGCCTACATCGACTACATCGCCAAACTGGAGGAGGAGGTCCGCGGCGGCAACCGTTTGGTCGACCTGGGCCTGCCGGCCCTGGTACGCGCGGCCGAGGAGGGCGAGGCGATCGCCGCCCTGGCGCTCGACCCCATCGCCGAGCGCTATCTGGTGGTGCGCCTGCTCGAGGTCTGCGGCGGCGCCTGGATCCCGGAAGCCGAGAGCCAGGTGGAGGCGACCGGCCGCGGCGATCTGCTGACCAACCCGGCGGTGCGCAAGCGCCTGCGCGAGGACATCTACGGCTCGCTGCAGCGGGCCGCCGGGGCCCCCAATCTCTTTGGCCGCGGCGAGCGGGAATTCGAGCAGGTCAAGCAGGAGGCCCAGGCCGAGTACACCAAAACGCGCGGGGCCGCGGTCAATCTACTCGACGCCAAGGTCCGCCTGGCCCAATTTCGCGCCCTGCTCGACTATCTGGCGCGGCGCTCGCGCCAGTACGTGCGCCTGGCCACGCGGATGGATGGTCTGGTCAGGGAACTGGAGGCCCAAGCAGAGCAGTTGCGCCGCGGTGATGCGTCGCGGGTGCCGCCGTTCGCATTGCGCGTGGAGGTCTTCGAGACCCTGGAGGAACCCCGCACGCGGCTGTGGCGGGAGGTCTACGACACCCTGTTCATCGCCGCGGGCCGCTATCTCGGGACCTTCGACCGCCAACTGCTCGCCCGTACGGTCGCCCAGCAGTTGAAGCCGGTGGTCCAGGGCGACGGGCGCGTCGTCGAGAAGGGCGTCGACCAGACAGTAACGGATCTGCGCGAGGCCCTGGTCCGGTTGGGTCGCGAGCGGCTGGGACTGCGCATCCTCGGCGGCACGGAGGAAGCGGGGCTGGATATTGCCGCGGGCCTGGCCCTGGAGTCCGCCCTGGTGCTGGGCGCCGGAGCGGACGCGGCGGCCGGCGCCGCTTATCGCACCCGCAAGCTGCGCGCCCTGGACCAGATCGCCGGCCTGCTCGGACGGGTCGACTCGGCGGAGTCCCGCGCCTTGGACGACGGGGTCATCGTCAACCGCACCCGCCTCGCCGTCCTCGGCGGATCCGCCGCGGACGGGCGCGGCACCCAAGGTCTGCGCGCGGCGCTCGAGGACGTCCTGTCCAGCGGCGGACGCCAGGTCAAGGTCATCCCCGGGCACGACCCACGCCTGGTCATTGTCCACGATGTGGAGTTGCCCATCCCGCTCTATTACTTTTCACCCGTCACTCACGAGATCGAGGACGCCTACCTCAAGGTCGCCGCCAACGAACGCCGCGGCTACAAACTACACACCGACTTCCACTGGGAGGAATCGCTTCCCAATCTCAATCCGCGGCGTGCCGAGTTGGCCGTGGGCTGGGCGCTGACGACCTTCGCCCGCGGTTTGACCGCGGGTGTGTTCTCCTTCGAGACCGGCGGCTGGACTTGGCACCGCGACGGCACCACCCGCGCCGTACCCCTGCACCCGAGCCTTGCCGGGGCACTCTATCGCCTGGGCGAGATCCACGCCGGCGACGAGCTGCGCAAGGACCTGGACGATCAGCTCGAGGCGGCGCTGGACGACCTGGGACCGGCGGGCGTGGCGCAGGAGGCAGCAGCGGCCGCGCGGTCCCTGCGGGGGGTCTTGGGCGAACTCAACCTCAAACGTCTTGACGGCGCCTTCACCCGGGAGGATGCCCTTGACCAACCCATCCTGCGCGCCCTGCTCCCGGTCTTGGAGGCGTTGACCGGTGACCGGGGCCCGGCGGCGGCGTCGGCCGATAGCCCGTACCGCGGCTTCGGGCGCCGCGGGACCTGACCGGCATGTCCAGGGCGACGATCCTGGTGGGGCACAGCGACTTCGGGCGCGACGTCCTGCAACGCCTGCTCACGAGCGCCGCCCCGCGCGGCGTGCTGTCCTGGACGCGCCGCCCCCAGGGTGGTCCCGGGGCCGGTGAACGCCAGTTGCGCGACCTCGCCCTGCTGTGGCTACCGGATCGCCCAGGGTTGGCGGGCGTCCCCGATCAGCACCTCCCCGACCCGGCCGCCGTCGGCACCGACACGGAGTTTTTCCGCGACCTTTATCGGCAGATCCTCAAGGTCGCTCCCGAAGGCGAGTCGGCCACCCCAGAGCAGGCCCTCGGGGCGGCCGTGGACGAAGCCAAGCGGGCGCTGCTCTCACCCCAGGCGCGCCGGGAACGGCCCGGTCAGGAGGGTGCCGTGCACGGACTCGATCTCATCGTGCTGGCGCGCCCGGGGACCGCGGCGGCCCTGGGGCAGATCGATAACCTGTTGCGCGCCGCATTGCGTCCACTCTGGGATGACCCGACCCTGCGCCGGGTCGGCAGCGAGGCACAGGTCGTCAACTGTATCGCGGTACTCGACTTCGACGACTTCTGGGCCAGGAACGAGGACGCCCGACGCCTACGCCGCGCGCTGATCAACTCGGCGCGGACCTGGGAGAGCGCTGGCCGCGACCGGCCGGGACCGGGGCGCATTTATCTCATGGACAGCAAGACCGCGGGCGCGCAGCGCGACCGCGACGCCCGCCTGGACGAGGCGACGCTGTTTCTGGAGTTCCTGCTCTTCGAAGGGAAGCGGGCGGACTTCGATTGGCTCTACCGCCAGCCGAGCCACGGCCAACCGCCCCTCGCTGCCTTTGGCATCCGCCTCTTGGAGCGCAGCCCGGCACTCCTCGGGCAGATCGCCGCCGCCCGCTTCGGTCAGGAGTGGCTGCCCTATCTCGCCGGGGACAAGTCCCCCCGGCCGCGGGCGACGCGCGTGCGCGCGGCACTGGCCCCGTTGCGTCAGGTCAGCACCCCAACCCCCGGGGTCGAAGACCCCTTGGTCAAGTGCTGGCGGATCGGCGTCGACCGTCTGGTGAACGCGATCCTGACGCTGTCCAACCAGGAGACCCCGGACTGGGCCGAGCGCGCCGGCCTGCGTTTCCGGCAGGGGTGTCGGGAGTTGGAATTGGACCTGGCCCGGACCATTGATCAGGTGGTCCTCGACCTGCGCAAGCGCCACCTCCAGCAAGGGGACAAGGTGCGCCAGGCGATCATCGATGACTTGCATGACGAGCGCGAGCCGGTCCCGCTGGCCAGCGTCCAGGAGGAGATTAAGGCCGCCGTCACGGATTTGATAAAGGCCCAAGTCGCGGCCCATCGTCCCCGCGGCAGCGACGGTCCCGTTGGGCTTGACGACCTGCACCGGCGTTTTCTCAGCCAATCGCGGGAATGGATCGGTCGCCAGGGCCGCGCCCTGACGCCCTTCTGGCTGCTGTTCGGCGCGCTTCTGGGCCTGGGTCTCGCGCCCTTTGCCCAGGCCTTCCTGCTGAGCCTGCCGGAACCCGACCCCTTGGCCCAAACACGCCATTGGCTTCATCAAGCCTCCCAATGGCTCGCCGAGCCGGCCCCCTTGGCGCTGGTCTTAGGCGCACTCGCGGCGACGCTTCTGAACTTGCTGCTCGGTCGCGGCGTACACCGGCGCATCGCCCGTGCCCGTGACCTCTATCTGGACCCCGCGGCTGGGCGCTTCGCCGCCGTGATCCGCGCCCAGGACGATCCCCTGACCATCTACCTGGAGCAGGCCCGCGCCGACCTCACCGCCACCCTGGCGGGCGAGGCACTCCAGTTCCTCGGTCAACTTGGCGAGCGCCTGGCGCAACGGCGTCGAGAACTGGGTTGGCTGCGCGAGCAGCTCGGCGGGTTCCTGCGCCTGCACGGGCAACACCCGGACCCCCTGGGTGTCCAAGGCAAACCGCGTCGACCGCAACTCAGCGTCCGCCAGTGGGTCGAGGCACCGGGTGACCTCGAGCGGATGTTGCAGACGAATCCACTGACCGAGGAGCGCTGGCGCGCCTACCAGGCGGATCTCCCGGAGCCCTTTCAAGGATGGGACGAACGTGCCGCCCGCGACGCGGCCAAGGAGTTGCATCAAGACCCTGGGCCCTGTCGCGGTTGGGCGGGGCATTATTGCGACGCCTTCCTGGACCCGTTGAAGTTCGTTGCGCTGCTCAGCCAAGGCTATGTCCGCCCCTTCAAGGCCGCCCTTGCAGCGTCCGACAGCACCGAACAGCAACTGCGGCAGACGGCCATCACGGACCTGCTCAAGCGTCCCGATTTTTCGTTGGCATTCGCCTTCGCCCCCGCCGCGGATACCCCGGTGAGCCGCCGTTGCTGCGTCATGCCGTCGTCCTGGAAACAGGGTACCAAGGTCGACGGGGTGAGTAACATCTATGAAGGCAAGGACGATACCCGAGTCTATCTCTTCGAGGTCGTCACCGGGGTCCCGACGACCGGCCTGGGCGATTGACCATGTCCGGCTTCACGCTGCCCACCTGGCTCCCGGCGCTGCTGCTGCTTGCCGCCGCGGCCACCATCGCCGTCATCGCCGACCGCCTGGCCGCCCTGGCGCGACTCGATCGCGGGCTGTACTGGACCCGGGTCACCGCCTGGACGATCCCGCTTTTCACCTTGGGGCTGCTCCATGCCTGGTGGCTCAAGTGGCTCCGCGATGACCTGTGGCGCACGGGTCGGCACGCCATGCCCGACGCCTCCGGAGGACTGGCTTTCGGACCGGAAGGGGCCTACTGGATAGCGCTGTGCCTGCCGCTGGTACCCTGGCTCCTGGCGCTCACCGTCGCACACTTCCCCCGTGGCACCGAGCCCCAGCACGCGCGCTGGTTGGCCGGGGCCATCGGCCGACGCGACACCCGGACCTGGGTCCTGGTCATCCCGGTCCTCGCCCTGCTGGTGCCCCTGTTGGCGGGGGCCGCATCCTTGGGACCCGCATCCGCCCCTTACCCGGCGGCACTGTGGTCGGCACTGGCCCTGACCTTGGCGACCCTGGTCGGGGTCGCGCTCAGCAAGGACCCGCCCGCCCGGGTGCGCACTCCCAAGCCCCAACCCGCCCCGCCGCCGCCACTGCCCGACTGGCCGGACGCGATGCGCCGGCAAGGTTTCACGGTCACGACCCTGGCGTCCTACCCGGCGACCGCGCAGATCCAGACCGCCCCGCCGCCGGGCGGGCTCGCCGGGCACTGGCCGGAACTGTCCCGCCACCAGCCGACCCCGGAACTGTTTGCGGCCATCGAGGAGTTCCTGAATACAGCCGACGGCACCGCGGGGGCCTGCAACCGGCTCATCCTGGCCCCTGAGGATTGCGGACAGATCGAATCCTTGGCCCTGGCGGCACAGATCGTGCGCCGCCGCGCTCAGGCCACCACCCTGGTCTTGGTCCCCGCGGCGGCGACCGCCTTTGCGACTACCCTCACCGGCTGGCTGGCCGACGCCGCCGCGGTGGACGCACCCTGCCCGGGCGCGGCCCCGCATCCACGCGCCTTCGTCTGGGTGACGGATGCCGAGGCTCTGTCGAGCCGACTTATCCCGAAGCTGGAGCAGGACCGCGCCCTGCTCCACCGGGTGGGCCTGATCGTCTTCTGGGACCTGCACAGCTATTCGGGGGTGCCGGCGGCCAACTTCTGGGCGATCTCGCAGCGCCTGCATCGGCTTACCTCGCGCCACGGGCGCCGCGACCTGCGTCACCTGGCATTCGTACGTGCGGCCCACACGCCCGACGCCCGGTTCATCCCGTTCTTAGGCGAATCCCTCCCGCAGCGTTTCCCGCCCGAGACCCAGGTCGTGATCCCACCGCGCCTCGCCCTACCGCTGTCGCTGCACCTGCTCGAGCCGACCACCGCCGCCTCGGCCGGGGCCGAAACCCGGCCCCCCGTGACCGAGGCCGTGTTAGGGGCCGCGCGCGCCTCGGTGACCGCCGGTTGGCCGACCTACGCCGTGATCCCTGAGCATCTGGACCATGATGAGGCCGGGGCCTTCCTCCAACAGACCGTGGCCGGACGCCCCCTGCGGGCGTGCCTGGAGGCGGACAATGCCACGGCCGGGGCCGAAATCCGCGAAGTCGGGGCGGCGGAGGTCCTGTCACTGGCCCTGATCCTGGCCGCCGGGGGGCGCGCCGTCCCCGGACTGCGGTCGCGCCACGCCGGCCTCTGTCTCGCCTTCGGCAACCCTTATGTGGGCTACGCCCTGCGGCGTCTGATGGAAGACCCCGCCGCGCTGTTCCGGCGCAGCCGGACCCTGGTGGCCACCGGCCCCCAGCCGGGCGTCGTTCAACGCCATCTGCTCCTGGCTCTGAACGAGCTGCCTGAGGTCACCAGCGGTCTCATGGCCAGCTTCCATCACGAGGGTTCGGAGATCCAGCGCGTATTGCGCCAACTCGCCTCCAAGGGCCTGATCGACCGCCGCGATGTGCGCCACCTCAAGGACGGCCGCCTGGTGGCGGAGCTCGAGTTCAGCGGCCGCATCACGCGCGACTTCCCCCGTCCCCTGGATACCGTGGGGACAGACCTGGTCGCGGTCATCGATCCCGCGGCCGGGGAGGGCGAGCCCCGACTCCTGAGCCTGGACCCGGAGCGCATCACCATTCGCGCCTATCCGCAGCGGGTCTTCGTCCACGCCGGCCGGCGCTACCGCGTCCAGCCCTGGGGCTCGGTCGCCGCCGTACTCGACGCCCAAGGCGGCGACGGGGCAGGCCTGGGTACGGGCATCCTGTGCCGGCGGGAACAGGCCGCCGTGTCGACTTGGCGGGTTTTCGCCCCGCGCCTCGGCCGAATTGCTGCCGTCCCGGGCCGCCAGCGCATCGCCTTCGGCCACCTGCCCCTGGCACGCTCGCTGGTCACACTGGACTATCAGGAGGACATCTCCGGTTATCTCGAGTACGCCCGCGACCCCGTGAGCGGTACCTGGACCGCGGGTCAAGGTGGGACCTATAACCCCATTTCCAGCCTGTCCATGCACACCCAGGGTCTTTTCCTGGAAATCGAGGCGGAACGCCTGCGCGACTTCCCGAGCGGACTCAACTCACTGGCTCAAGCCCTGCGCCACAGTCTTCCCGTGCATGTGGGCATCGCCGAGGACGATATCGCCATCGTCGCCTGCGAGGGACGACTGTTGGCCGGCCGGCCGGCCTGGGGGTTGCTCTTCGTCGACCTCTACCCCGGGGGCATCGGACTCGCGCAGGCCATCGAGGCGGACCAGGGGCTCGTGGAACAACTGCTCGCGGACACGCGCGCCTGGCTCAGCGCGTGCCCCTGCGCCAGCGCCGAAGGCTGCCCCGCCTGCCTGCGCTCCCCGCTGGGGCGCGCCCATGGCGGGCTGTCCGCCCAGCCGCCCTATCGCGGCGAGGCCCTCGGGATACTCGCCGCCATTCTGGATTGAGCCGCATGGGGATACCCTGGGAGGAATCATGAGCACGACTGAACGCCTGCGCGGGCTGCAACAACGCCTGCAAGACCTCGGCGCGCTGCCGCCGCGCCTGCGCGGCTTCCATGACCGTCGTCTCGGCCTGCTGCACGAGGTCGAGGCGCAGGCGCAGCGTCTGGCCTGGATGATCCGGGGCCGGGACCTGCAAGCCCTGGAGACTCGCGCGGCGGCACTCGCGCGCCTGGCCAGCGAACTGAGCGTACTGACCGACGAAGCCGAGTCCCTGTCCATCCGCCTGAGGGGCCTGCGCGACACCGCGGGCCAGGTGCGCGATAGCCGCCTTGGCGCCTGGTTCCTCGAACGGGCCCAGGCACTTGCCGATGAGCTCGCCGGGACCGGGGAAGCGACGGTCGCGGCCGAGGCGCTGCCCGCGGAGCGCCGCCGCCTCAAAACGGTCCTGGACGCCCTGCCCGACCTGGAGCGGGCTTTGGATCTCTATCGTGAAGCCGAGGACTGGCTCCAGCGGCTGCAGGCCGAGACCCGTCGGGCCGCACTGAGTGCGGACCTGCCGGTGCTCAGTCAGCGCCTGCTTACCGAGGGAGTCGGCGCGGACTGGATCGCCGCACTCCAATCTCTGCTCGAACCGGTGAAAGACTTCGCCAATCGCCCGCAACCGCCCGGGCTCCAGGAACTGGGGGGGCGTATCCAGGGGCTGTTGCAGTGGCGCGCGGCGCTCGGCGAGCCCTGCCCGGAGTGCGACGGGCTGGCGCAAGAGTTCACCCGCAAGCGACAAGATTGGACCAACCAGGACGAGGATACCTTCGAGGTCCTGCGCGTCCGCACCGCGGTTCTGGAAGGCCGGCTCCAGCAACTCGCCGCCGAGCGGCAACACCTCGCGCTGGCCGAGATCGATGCCCAGCGGTCGCTGTTGCGGGATGTCGGGGTACAGGATGCACCGCTCGAGCAACGCTGGACTGAACTGCGACAGACCACTCCTGCGGATGCTGAAGGCTTTGCCGCCTGGCGCGACAACTGCACCCAGGCGCAAGAGGATTTCCGGTCCGTGGTCAGCAACAACAGCCAAGTGCTTGTCACGAGCTATGCGGACATGGCGAAGACCTGCCGCGAGCGTGCGGCGCGGTTGGCGGAGCGGCCGCGTCTCGACGCCGCCGACCGCCGACTGCGCGACCTCGCGCTGGAACTGAAGCAGATGGAGGCCATCCCCGATGGCGCGGAGCTACTGAACGGCATCGGCACCCTGCGCGAGCTGGGCGCGCGCCTCGACACCCTGGAGCAGGACATCAACCAGGATTGGACAGTACTGGAGGCCCGCCGCACCGCCGTCGCGGCCCGCTGTGCCGATCTGACGAAATTGGCGCAACGCGTTGGACAGCCGCCCCCGGGCTTGACCGAGCTCGCAGCCACGGGGTCGGTCCGCCTTGAACAGATGCTGGCGCAGGCCGACGTCCAGGACCAGGGCCTGGACACGCTGGAGGCGGACTTGCTGGCGACCGGTGTCGCCAGGCTGGCCGCCCGGCACGGACGGGCTGCCGAGATCCAGCGCTTGCTCGGGGCCATTCCCATCCTGGGACTCGGCGACCTGAGCGAGATCGCCCCACCCCAATTGCGATCAGCCACCGGTCTCAGCCTGGCCCTCGACCGCGCTCAGGCTTCCCTGGAAACCGCCGAGACCGGGCTCGAGCAGGCGCTGATCCATCTGCAGCAACAGCGTGAGGATCTGCTGCAGCGCGCCGCCGCGATCGACGCCGACCGCCTGGGTCCGCTGCAGGCACGGCAGATCAGCGAGCAACGCCACCTCCTGGCGCAGTGGCAACTGTCGGCGGACATCGACCCGCTGGACCAGGCCCGTCGGCTCCATGGGCTCGGGTTGGCCATGCGCCAGGTGCTGCAACCGGTCGAACTGACCCAGAGCCGGGTCAGGTCCCTGCGCAAGACACTGGGTGAGCGCCTGCGACGGCTCAATCTCTGTACGCCAGTGCCCGAATTCCCGGAAGCCTGCACGGAGTGGGCCCAACGCATCGAGGCGCTGATTGCCCCAACCGACCAGGTCGTGCGCCCGATTCGGGCCGAGTCGGCTCAACTGGACGAGGCGGCGCGTCTGCTCGGTGCCTTGGAGGATCACTGCCGCCGTCTGGCGGCGGTGCAGGATGCCGCCGACATCACCCAACTGCGGGGCCTGCGGCGCCGGCCCACGGACCCTCAGGCCGAGGCGCTGTTGCAACGCCTCGCCGCCCTGCCCCGTCACGAGCCACCGCCGGACGCGCTGCGCCTGGACCTGCACGACCTCATCGCCGCCCGGATGGAGACCCAAGCGCATGACCTCTAGAACCAACCCCTGGCAGGACTGGCCGGCACTGGCCGGGTGGGTCGGACATCCCTTGCCCCCCCTGCGCTGCGAGCGCGCGGTCTGGGGCAGGGAACCAGGCGCCGGCGCCGGGCCGCACTGGCTCGCGACCAGCGCCGGGTTTGGGGGTAGTGCGGAGGGCATCGAGCGCAGCCTGGCGTTCGGCGACGAGGACGTTCCGTGGGTGACGCTCGCGTGGCGCAGTTCGGGCAGCCTCCACTACGCCGTCCGCTGTTACCCCAGCCGCGCCCCGGCAGGCGGCCGCCCGGGACTGGAGAAACAGCTGATCGAGTGGCGCCGCCCCCAAGACCTGCCGGCGGCCCTCGGGGCATTGGTGTTGCTCCCGCAAGCCGAACGCCTCGACGACACGATCTGGTGGGGCAAGTCCGGGGACGACGGGGACTTTGCGGACGGCTTCCATCTTGCGCTGGCACCCGACGAGACCACTGAGATCCCCTTCGACGAGATCGACCTGCAGACGACCATTCTGGCCGGTTGTCGGGAGCTTGCCGAGGCGACGGACCCGCCCGCCCTGGCGGCGCTCTATACCCGGCTGCTGGCCGGCGCCAAGGGCATCGCCCTGCCGGGACTCACCGGCCCCTTGTCCGGCGCTGCCCTCGCCGCGTTGCTGCTGCCACTGGCGCGGGAGCGGGCGGACCGCCTGGGCTTGGTCGCCTGGCTGCCGTCGCGCCGGCTTCGTCCGGGCCAGACCGTGCACCCCTGGGACCTGATCCTGGGCGGCGCACCGACCGACACCGCGTCCGTCCGGGCGGCCGCGGCGGACGAGACCCAGGTCTCGGCGGCCGAACGCATGGCGGCGGCCGTCCTTGCCGGCGACCCCCGGCGCCTGCAGACCCGACCGACCACGCGGCCGTCCCCCGCCACGCCCAAAGCGCCCCCCACGACCACACCGGAAACCCGCCGCCTGGTCCTCTGGGGCCTCGCCGCGGCCGGCAAGACCGCTTACCTGGCCCAACTCTACCTGCAGTTGGAACATGCCACCGACAGTGAATGGCGGGTCTATCCCGGACCCGATAGTCTGGGCTTCTTCCGTGCCCTGCGCGCTCGATTGCAGACGCAGAACCGCTTTCCGGCGCCGACCCCGGTGGATAAGGCAAGCCCCGTTCGGTGCCGACTGGTCCACGGCGGCACCGGCGCCGAGGCAATGATCGAGGTCGAGGACCGTGCGGGGGAGGACTTCCGGTTGCAGACCGACGCGGTTTACCAACAGCTTGCCACGGCCGACGGGCTGATCCTGCTCTTCGATCCCTTGCTCGAGGTCGCACTCCAACGCGAAGCGTTCAAGGACGCACTCGACCGTATGTCGGTGGCTGAAACGCGCGAGGGGGGGCGCGACACCCGCCCCGTCGCCTTCTGTCTCGCGAAGGCCGACGCCTTTATCACGACCGCCGCGCACTACCGCAGTGCCCTGGAAGACCCTGACGCCTTTGTGCGGGCGCGCGTCGAACACGACATTTTGCAGAGCCTGGAACACCATTTCGCGACCTACCGGCTGTTTCCGGTTTCCGCCGCCGGAGTCTGGGTGGAGCACGGTGCCGTCACCCCGGCAGTGTTCTTCGACGAGGATCTGAATCCCCGCCTGAGCAGTCAGTCGCATCCACTCCATCTCCTCGACCCCTTGACCTGGGTACTCAAACGGCTGGAAGCGGCGACGCCTGGTGCCGAGACCTCATGACCCTCCCCGCTTGGCCCGCGCTGCAGGGTGCCGCCCCACCGCCCTGGAACCTGACCTGCGAGCGCGGGATCTGGGGCAAGATCCAGAGCGGTCCGCCCGAGTTCCGTTGGCTGGCGCGCAGCCCAGGCGTTGCAGCGGGGGCCTGGGATCCCGCGCGGGCACTGCGTCTGGGGGCCGAGGACCGGCCAGCCCGGACACCCGGATGGCGAGCGCTCGGTCCGGGCTACCTGGCCGCCGCCTATTATCCGAGTCGTGCCCAGGATGCCGCCGGGCGCGGCGGGTTTCTCGAGCGCCAGGTCCTCGCCTGGCGAGCGTTCCCCGGGGTGCCGCCGCCACTAGCGGCGTTGGCCCTGTTGCCCGCCGCGACCGGACTGGAGCATTGGGTCTGGCGGGACCGCCAACATCTTGGACGCTGGGGCGACCCGGACTATGCCCTCCCCCTGGATCCGCTGGAACTGACTGGTCTGGGTCCTGACTGGCTGGCCCGGACGATCGGCGAGGGGCTCGATGAACTGGGCAAGCGAGTCACCCAGGAGTGCCTGCGCAACCTCTATGCTCAGATCCTGTCCGGGGTGCGGCCGGCATGCCTGGCATTACCCGACGGTCCCTTGGGACCGCAGGCACTGGCGGCCCTGTTGCTGCCGCTCCCGCCGCAGGCCGCGTCCGCTCTCTCCCTGGCCGGATGGGTGCCCGCCGAGGCCCTGGACCCCGAGGATCTGGCAGGCAACTGGGACTTCGTAGTCATCGCAACGGGGCATGGCTGGCCTCCGGCCACGGTGGCATCGGAGCACCTGGAACTGGCCGAACATTTGGTCACTGCCCTGCTCGCCCAGGACCCCGCGCTCCTGGCGGAGCGACGGCCAGGCACGGGTACGAACCTCAAGGCGCAGCGTTGTCAAGTCAGCCCCCTATTGACGACCCTCGCCCAATTTACGGCTGACCCACACCGCCGTCTGCTCGATATGGCGGAGTTGCGCAGGATCCTGCGTCAGGTGACCGGCCCCCTGGCGATGCCCGGCGGCCCCGGCCAACATCCTCTATGCCGCTGGGTTGCGCAAGTCGCCGGGGATCGCCCACACTGGGCCGATGAACGCGGTTGGGGACTCAAGGTCGATCAACTGCGCGCCGCGGCCCTGTGTTTCCTCCCCCACCCCGAGACCCTGAGTCTCGTCGGACTGCCGCAGAGTCCTTGGGTCCCAGCGCTGCTCCCGGCACTCGCCAGCCACCCGAAACGGATCGGGGCCAGTCTCGGCAAGCACGGCGAGGACGGTTTACGCCGCATCCTGCACCAGAGCCTCGGCTGTCCAAGGGCGGTCGTCCGGATGCGAATCAGGGCCTGGCTCGCACGGTGGCGCGACCTCGACGAGACCGCCCCGGCGTTGCGTGCCATGATCGAAGATTGCCTGGCAGCGTCTGCAATAGTGCCGGACAGCGATAGCCTTGGTACCTGATATCCAGACAGACCCTGGTGTAGGGGCGGGTTTGAAACCCGCCCCTTGTCCGGTTATCACGTCCGAATGCTATCACTGAGACGCTGCTGGGCGCAGGGTAATCCCGGCCAGTCGCGACCCCCGGCACAACCGCCGAGCGGTCACCGCGGTCCAGCCCAGCCGACGGAGGGTCCGCGGGCCAAGGGATAATCGCGCTCGAGCAGGGTCGCGGCGACGGCCTCCACATCGAAGGTTTCCGCCATTGCCGCCAAACGCGCCTCGGAGGCCAGGCGGAGATACTGGTCGACGACATGGCGGACCAGCTCGCGCCGCTGCGCCGTCAAGGGATCACCGACACCCCCGGTGGGCCAGGGCTGCGCTTGGTAGAGTGTCAGTATCTCCACCCCCGCCCGGTGCAAGCGTCTAGCCTCCATGTCGACATCGTGGCGGCGGGCCCTGGCATTGCCGCCCCGCGGGACCGGTGCGGCGAGGGCATAGCCCGGCGAATCGCCGAACAGAACCACCAGCCGCCGGGCCTGGGTGCGCCAATGCAGTTGGCTGCACGCGTAGAGTGCGTCCCCTAAGGCATCCGTAAAATCGCCACCCGGGCTGTCCGGCAGATCGGTCAAGACTCGGGTCAGATCGACCCGCCCGACCGGGGTGAATCCATGTCCATCGCCGGCGAGGCCCCACCGCAACACATAAGCGCCCCGGTGTAGCCCCGGGTCCGAGACCCCGGGGAGCGGCGCGTCGCCGAAGGCCAGCACCGTCACCCGACTCGACCCGCCCGAGCCCTGGGCCAACCGCTCCACCAAGTCGGCGATGCGCCCCGCCATGGCGGGCCAGAGGTCGGGGTCGGCGAGCAACGGGCGCCGCTGCCCATCCCGGGACGACGGATCCGGAATGCGGGTGGTACCGTCGATGACCAGCGCGATATCCCAGGGTTGCCCCGCCACCGGCGCGGGGATCGGGTCGAGGGGGGCATAGCGGGCCTCAGCGGGCAGTACCACCGCGAGCCGAGGCCCGGTATCCAATGCGAAACGCGGCCCCGGCAGAGCACCCAGGCGAATCTCCACCGTTTCCTCGTCCGCCGCGGGGATCTCGCAGCGCAGACACACCGCGCCGCCGTCCAGGACCGCCAGGTGCAGCCCCCCGGATCCCGGCAGGGCGGTCAGGGTCAGCCGCGCCTCGGCACCTGCCGTCGGGGTCAGCGGCAGGGCGGTCACCGCCCCCTTGGCATTGAGGGCAAGGTACGTCAGATCGGTCATAGCCACGCTCGTTGTTTCGCTCCGGCCGGGTCATGCGACGCCGGTAGACATCATTCCATCACGACCCGCGCATGACTACCAGGCACATCGCCGTCACTTCACGGTTGGCCGGTACCATCCGCATACGCGCCGAACACCCGCAACCGCGCCCAGAGCATTGCGCTCATCAGCGAGGAATTGCGTCCCCGGCGCGGTGGCTTCAGGTGTCCCTGGCGGCAGCCTGCCGCAGCCAGTCCCGGCCTTCCGTGTCGAGACATCGCGCCTCCAGGTCAGCGACCTGTTCCTGCTCCCTTGAGTAAATCCAAGGCCAATGGGTCGGCGGTGCCGTGATCGATCGGACGTGTACCGCGGCGAGACCGGTATCCAGGTCAATCATGACCTGGCGCCAAGCTTCCCAGTTGCACTCGGGGGGTCGGCGGTCTGGAGCGCGTCCATGACCGCGGTGCCAGTGGGGCGGTAAACCCTCGGGGCCGGCCGCACGGTGATGGACCCATGCGGGGGCGACGAGCCACGACATGGCGGACTGATGACCCTCCCCCGGGTCGAGGACAGCGTGCCGTCGCCAGTCGTACCAGGCGTCGGCGGCGATTAGCGCATCGGTGACGGTGGGTGGGTCGCCCCTCCAGCGCTTGGTCACGGCCGCTGCCCAGGGCGCGGGGTCACCCCTCCGGCCGGGCCGCATCCGGATCAACTCCTTCAAGGTCATAGTGACCATCAGTTCCGGGCTGGCCAGAAGTAGGTCGGGTAGGGTGTGAAGCCAGGCCGGCCGCAGAGTGCCGCTGGTGTCGATCAGTAAACCGGGGCCGGGGCAGGTCCAGTGCCCCCCGAGCAGTTCCGCCGCGACCCGGCGCCTGGCCACGGGATCACCAATCACATCCAGGAGCGGCCACAGTCGCTCCAGGAGTGGGCTGGACAGGGCGCCCGGCGCGGGCTCGGCCGCGCAGACCAGGTCCAACAGGCCAAAATAGACCCCGGGGTGTACCGCCGGGTCGATTCCTTCAGCGATGCGGGCCAGGGTCAGCACTGTGGCCCCATCCACCTGCGGTAAGCCCCGCACCGCGGCGATCAATCGCTCCGTGGTTTCACCCCATGAAGCAGATTCTTCCGGGTAAGAAGCCAGGCCCAGGAGCACCTGGCTCATGGTCGCCGGTTCCCCGTGCTCGATGACGCGGGCAATCCAGGAGAGATCGAGGAGCCCGCGACGTGCGGCCCGACACAGGATCCCGGTCACTGCGGCATCCGCGGCTAAGAAGGTCAAGGTCGCCGCCTCTGTCGCGCGGCGCCCCAGGGTACCGGCGTCGAGCTCCGCCGCGAGGAGCCCCGAGACGGGGCCGTCGCCAAGCAAGGTGGCCAAGCTCAGGCCGCCGAACAGGCTGGCCATGAGGGTGGGTGAAATCAGGGTCGGTGTACTTCTTGCCAACGTCAAAAGACGAGAGCGTTTAGCCGCGTCCTCGCGGTCCCACCAGGAGTGGACACCTGAATCGATGCGAACCCCACCGACGCCGAAGGTCCCTTCGATCGCGCGTTGCAGCGCCAACTCGCCAGCGGTCAGCCCGCCGGGCTCGCGCAGGAGATAGGCCGTCAAACGGTCCTCCGGGAAAGTCCGCCACTCGTCGTCCGAGATCAGCAGCCGCCAGGGCAGTTCGGCGTTCTTGGCTCTCTCGATTAGGTGGTTGGCAAAGAGATTGGCGCGCTGCTGAGGGCTCCCGTGCAGTGCTACACCGAGCTTGAAGACGGTCGGGATCAGGTCGACCAGTGACTGGGGCAGCGGCCAGGCGCCGTCCCATAGCCGGTCGAAGCGCGCGCCGAAGGCGGTTAAGCCTTGGGGAAAACGGGTCGCTGCCTCCCACACCGCGAGGGCATAGGCCCGCGCCGTCGGGGCAGGTTCGCTCCCCACCTGGCGAACCCCGCGACGATCCAGGATCGTCGCGTCCCGACAAGCGATCAGGGCTGGCTCGGTCTGATCGGTTGGGATCACCAGAAGGTCGGCCCCTTCCGCACCGAGAAACCGTCCGGGATTTTGACTCGGGATGCGCACCCGGCAACGCTGCCGCAACCGGGTCGGAAGCCCCGCCCTGGCAAAGGCGGCTGCGGTCACCAAGAAATCGAGGCTGGGGCCCAGGCAGAGCAACTCCTTTGTCGTGGCCACCAATACGGGGCAACCCCGGACCATGCCATCGACAAGATGCGTGAGCAACTCCACCGCCAGGTTACGCAAAGGTTCGTCCGAGGCGACCGGCGGCCTTTCACAGTCGACCCTCGCGGGTGAACCGGAAGTAACGGCGACTCGATTGCCCAAGCAGGCACCAGGATCGAAGGTCTCATCGCAGCCGTCGAGGGGCCAACCCGCAACGTTCACGGTTACACCCTTCTCCAGTGATCCACCAGCGCCTTGGCAACACCCCACCCAGTAATAGTCCCCAGCGGGGAGACATGCCCAGCCCAGGTACTCGGTACTATCCTGCTGATTGGGGTCCGGCTGGAGCCAGCGCGTCAACACGGTTGCAACTTCCGGCGGTACCGTGCCGACCACCGGATCACCATCAAGTCCGCCCTGCCCCGGAACCAAGGCCCAAGTAAGCATCAGTGGAGTGTGAACAAGGGGCATGGGGTGAGACAAGACCAACTACCGAGAACCGCGCCAATGTGGACCGGGAATCGCTGTCGCCAGGAAACGGGATCCAGGTTCTGATGTCATGTCTAGACGCCTGTATCGAGTGCCGGCAGTCACCTGCGCCACCTATTCTAGGACAAAATCCTTAGCGTAAGCCGCACTTGCCGGGCAGCTTTGCGGCTGCAACCTGATGACTGGTGCGCACGCCGCTCGCGCCCACTGTAACCGATCCTCCACCGCCCCGCTTTTGTCGCAGACACGACAGACCCCATCGCGCAGATGCCTTATAGAAGACAATCATTTAGATATTGGCACAAGGTCTGCATGAGCTATCGCAAACTTAAGACACCCCACACCGGAGACACCGGCAGTGTCCATGAATCGCAAAGACATCGCCGCCCTGCTCGACGAGCCGGCCTGCGCGCACAATCAGAAAGCCAAGGCCGGCTGCTCGAAGCCCAAGCCGGGGGCCACCGCGGGCGGTTGCGCCTTCGACGGCGCCCAGATCGCCCTGTTGCCGATCGCCGACGTGGCGCATATCGTGCACGGCTCCATCGCCTGTGCCGGGAGTTCCTGGGACAGCCGCGGCACCCGCTCGTCCGGCCCGACGTTGTTCAAGATCGGCATGACCACGGATCTGACTGAGCAGGACGTGATCATGGGCCGGGGCGAAAAGCGCCTGTTCCATGCCATCAAACAAGCCATCGACTCCTATCGGCCGGCGGCGGTCTTCGTCTACAACACCTGCATTCCGGCCATGATCGGCGACGATATCGAAGCGGTGTGCAAGCAGGCCCAGGCCCGCTGGGGGACGCCGGTGGTGCCGGTGGACGCGGCCGGTTTCTATGGGACCAAGAACCTGGGTAACCGCATCGCCGGCGAGGCGATGGTCAAGTATGTCTGCGGAACCCGGGAGCCCGATCCGGTGCCCGCGGGGATCGAGCGTCCGGACTTCAAGGTGCACGACATCGCCCTGGTCGGTGAATACAACATCGCGGGCGAGCAATGGCATGTGCTGCCGCTCTTCGATGAGTTGGGTCTGCGCGTGCTCTGCACCCTGTCGGGAGATGCCCGCTTTCGGGACGTGCAGACCATGCACCGCTCGCAGGTCAATATGATGGTCTGCTCCAAGGCGATGATCAACGTCGCCCGCAAGCTCGAAGCGACTTACGGGACGCCCTGGTTCGAAGGCAGTTTCTACGGCGTCGCGGACGTGTCCCAGGCCTTGCGCGACTTTGCACGCATCATCGCGGACCCCGACCTGACCGCACGAACCGAGGCGGTGATCGCCCGCGAGGAAGCGGCCATCAACGCGCGGCTCGAACCCTGGCGCGCCCGGCTCAAGGGCAAGCGGGTGCTGCTCTATACCGGCGGGGTCAAGTCCTGGTCCATCGTCTCCGCCTTGCAGGATTTGGGCATGAGCGTGGTCGCGACCGGCACCAAGAAGTCCACGGAGGAGGACAAGGCGCGCATCCGCGCCCTGATGGGCGAGGATGCGGTGATGATCGACGATGGTAACCCGCGTGCCCTGATCAAGATCGTGCACGAACAGCGGGTCGACTGTCTCATCGCCGGCGGGCGCAATCTTTACACGGCGCTCAAGGCGCGTATTCCCTTCCTCGATATCAATCAGGAGCGTGAATTCGGCTACGAGGGCTATGTCGGCATGCTGGAACTGGCGAAGCAGCTCTGCCTGACGATCGAGAGCCCGATCTGGGACGCGGTACGCCGACCGGCGCCCTGGGCCATCGGCGGGTCCGCTGTCCACGCCGCGGCCGACACCGCTGCCGAATCCATCATCGCGGATGCGGACGACGCATCCGCCGCGGAGGTGGCCCGTGCCTGACGTCATGAAACCAGAAATCCTCAAGCGCACCAAAGCACTCTCGGTCAACCCGCTGAAGACCAGCGCGACCCTGGGCGCCGCCCTCGCCTTTCTGGGGTTCCGTCGGGCGATTCCGATGCTGCACGGCTCACAGGGCTGCACGGCGTTCGGCAAGGTGTTCTTCGTGCGTCACTTCCGTGAGCCGATTCCGATCCAGTCCACCGCCATGGAGCAGGTGAGCGCCATCATGGGCGCCAACGAGAACGTGGTGGAGGGATTGCGGGTCCTGTGCGAAAAGAGCCAGCCGGACCTGATCGGGGTGCCGACCACCGGATTGGCGGAGACTCAGGGAACGGACATCCACATGGCCGTGCGCGAGTTTCGCGCCAAGTACCCGCAGTACGATGCGATTCCGATCGTGGCGGTCTCCACGCCGGACTTCACCGGCTGTATGGAATCCGGATTCGCACTGGCCGTGCGCGCCATCATCGACGACCTGGTCCCGGACGCCGCGACCGCCGGCACCAAGCCCGGCCGGCGGCGCCGCCAGGTCAATGTGCTGGCCGGCTCCGCCCTGACACCAGGCGATCTGGAACATCTGAAAGAGCTGATCGAATCCTTCGGGTTGCGTCCGGTCGTCCTGCCGGACCTCTCCGATTCGCTCGACGGGCACCTGCCGGAAGAGGAGTTCAATCCGCTCACCATCGGCGGCGCACTGGTGAACGAGCTGGCGACCCTGGGCGACGCGGCGGCGACGCTGGTGATCGGCGCCTCGATGGACGCGGCGGCGGACCTGCTTCGGGACCGCACCGGGGTCCCCGAGCATCGCTTCCAGCACCTGATGGGTCTGACTGCCGTCGATGCGCTGGTGCAGACCCTGATCGCGATTTCAGGCAATCCGGTACCGGAGCGTGTCGAGCGGCAGCGTGCGCAACTCCAGGACGCCATGCTCGACTGTCATTTCATGCTCGGGCTGACCCGTGTCGCCATCGCCGCGGACGCGGATCTGCTGATCGGGTTCAGCCAATTCCTTGCGGGCGTCGGGGCCGAGACCGTTGCGGTGGTGGCCCCGGCCACGGCTCCGGCATTGGAACACGTGTGCTGCGACCGGGTGGCCATCGGCGATCTGGAAGATTTGGAGTCGATGGCCCGCGAACGCGAAGCTGAAATCCTGATCGGCAGTTCCCATGCGGTGCACACGGCGCAGCGCCTGGATATCCCGCTCCTGCGTGCCGGCTTTCCCCAATACGACCGGGTCGGCGGCTATCAGCGGACCTGGATCGGCTATCAGGGTGCGCGTACCGCATTGTTCGACCTGGCCAACCTGCTGTTGACGTTGGAGCGCGGTGAGATCCATCCCTATTACTCCCGCCTGTCGCCACGGCCGGACGAGCCGCGGCAACACACGCATTAGTCAGACGCAGCCGGGGTGGACGGCGCTGTCGCTTGTCCACCCGAGGGCCGGAACGATGATCAAGGTCCAGGTGGGATCACAGCAGCCAGGGCGAATGCAATGACAGTGGAACGACGTCTCAAGATCGTGACTAACGGGGCCAATACGATGGATGACAAGACAACAGTCCAGGTTGCCTTTGCCACCGGCGATATGCGTCATGTCGATCAACACTTCGGTGCGGCCGTGTCCTTTGCGGTCTATGCCATTGACCCCGACAGCTCTCACTTGGTGGAAGTCACTCAATTCGATCGGATGGTCATGGACGGCAACGAGGACAAGCTGGCCGCGAAGTTCGCCGCATTGGATGGCTGCATCGCCATCTACTGTCAGGCAGTCGGGTCGTCGGCGGTGAATCAGTTAAGGGCCAGAGGGATACAGCCGATCAAGGTCACCCCCGACGCCAGGGTGAGCGACCTGATCGAGACCCTCCAGGAAGAACTGCGTGCCGGACCTTCGTCCTGGTTGGCGCGGGCGCTCGAGGCACGGCAGCGGCCGCGCGATGAGCAGCGCTTCGATGCGATGGAGTCGGAGGGCTGGAGCGAGTAAGTCATGGGTCGGGCCGCTGGCCTTGATCGTAATCCCGGCCAGCGGCGTGCGTAGTCAGGGCTTCCAGCCCTGACGGTGTCAGGCCAGGATGGCCTGACTACGCACCCGGCGAGCCCAAGTGGCCGGAATCTTGATCGAGGCCCGTCCGCTGCCCGGACATCACGCATTCGTTTTCAACAGATTTCAAACTCAACAAAAGACGCGAGGCCAACCAATGAGCGTGGCAGTTGCCGCAGTGACGGAGAACGACCCGGTCCTGAAGACGGACTTTGCCGTGGAGATGGTGCGCCAGATGCGGGCCATCGACAGCTATGGCACCTTCGACAGTTGGCCGGTGGAGCGTATTCTTGAGCCCTTCGTCCTCACCAAAGAAAAGAAGCGCGAGATCCCCATCATCGGCGACCCGGACGAAATCGTGCTGGCGCGGGTCAAGGCGTTCTACAACGCGATCTCCGCGATGATCGAGAAGGAATGCGGACTCATGGCCGTGCCCATGCTGAACCTCACCCATGAGGGGTTCGGCCGGGCACTGATCACCGTCGGCCGGCTGGTCGTCATGGATCGGACCTTGCGCGATGTGCACCGTTTCGGTTTCCCATCGCTCTCCAAGATGAAGGATGAGGCCGACAAGATCCTGTCCGTGGCCCTGAACATGATCGGCGAATACCCGAAGGTCGCCGGGCTTTAGGCGGCGGCTCGGGATGGGAGACACTGCATGACTGAAGCAACCATCGGCGAACTGGAGAAAGCCGTCAAGAAGGCGAAGCGGATTGCCAGCGAACGGGCCGGCGAACTGCACGATCTGGTGGAGGAACGCCTGCCGGCCGCCTATGACGAGATCCCCGGCATCGCCCAAGCCACCTATGACGCGTGTCGCGCCTGGGCCGATGCCGAAGCGCGCTTGAAAGCCGCCACGACGGCCGACGCATGAATTAGACGTATCAAGAGTTTACCAGTATGAGCACCATTACCGGAATCACCCGCGGCGGCATCGCCTGGACCCCCGCCTTCGTCACCAACATCAACCAAACCCGCTGCATCGGCTGCGGCCGCTGTTACAAAGTCTGCCCGCGCGACGTCTTCGAACTGGTCGATCGGGACGACTTGGATCTTGAAGAGATGGAGGCGGATGACGGCGATGATGACGAATTCGACGAAGTGCCGGGCATGGTCATGAACCTCAAGGACCTGCTGGACTGTATCGGCTGTGAGGCCTGCGCGCGGGTCTGTCCCAAGAAGTGCCTCACCCACGAGCCCGCGTCAATCGCGGCCTAAGCGATACCACGAGAATTGTCCACGATGACCCAGGCCCAAGCACGCTACGATCAAATCGATCCACTGGCTCAAGCGATCCATGCGGCCCTGCTGGCTGAATTGGACAAACTCGGCTTCATCCCCGGCACGATCACCATCGCCGACCCGGCGAAGGTCGGCTACCGACTGGAGCGGGACCCCGCCTCGGGAGAGCACAGCCTGGTCGGCGAATGGCGGGACCCCCGGGGTCAGAAGCTCGGCGGGCTGGTGTTTCATGAGGACGGCAGCTTCTTCGTCGAACACGATGTGATTCGATCCCATCCACGGGATGACCGTTGGTTCGTCGAGGCGGTGAACGCCTGGGGCCGGGACTTCGACATCCGTGCCGAGCCGCGGCTGCTGCCGCTTCCGAAGTAAGCCTGCTCCCCGGAGCACTCAATCATTGGTCCTGCCACTTCTGCATCACCGCGCGGGCCTGCGGCAATAGCTCGAGTAATACAGCAATCAGCGTGGGGTCAAAATGCTTGCCGGCTTGATCCTTCAGATAATCGACCGTTTGCTCCACCGGCCAGGACGCCTTGTAGGGACGCCGGGAGGTCAATGCGTCGAAGACGTCGGCCACGGCGACGATCCGTCCTGCGATGGGAATGTCCTCACCGCACAAACCCGCCGGATAGCCTGAACCATCCCACTTCTCATGGTGGGTCAAGGCGATGATTCTTGCCATTTCGAACAGCTTCGACTCCCCCTCGCACTCTCCGATGATCTTGGCGCCTGAGGCACAGTGCTGCCTCATGATCAACATCTCTTCAGCGGTGAGCTGACCCGGCTTGCGCAGGATGTGATCCGGCGTGCCAATCTTGCCGATGTCATGCATGGGCGCCGCATTGAGCAGGATATCGCATTCTTCTTCTTGCCAACCGCTGGCGCGCGCCAACAGTTGCGCGTAATGAGACATCCGAATCACGTGCCGGCCGGTCTCGTTGTCCTTGAATTCGGCCGCGCGCCCAAGCATCTGCAGCGCCGTGAGCCGCGACGCCAGCAGATCCGCATGGATCACATTGATTCTATTCTGGAAGGCATGATTCTGATCGCTCAAGGCGAGTTGAGTCTTGACGCGGGCCAGGACCACCGCCGGACGCACGGGCTTGGTGATGTAGTCCGCGGCCCCCAAACTGAACCCCTTGACCTCGTCGACTTCGTCGCTCATCGCTGTGCAAAAGATGACCGGAAGGTCGCTGGAACGAGGGTCCTCCTTGATGCGCTCGCACACGGCGTAACCGTCCATGCCCGGCATCATCACGTCCAGCAGCACCAGATCGGGCTTTTGCTTGAAGACGTTGTCCAACGCGTCCGCCCCGGACTTGGCAAACGTCAGGTCATACTCGTGCTTGAGAATTTGCCTGAGCAAACTCAGGTTCCCCGGCTCATCATCCACGACCAGTATCTTTTGCTTACTCATCGCTTGCACTGCACTCCAGAATGCTTGACTTCAGTTGCATGGCGCAGTCGCCGGCTTGCGCAAACTCGAAGCGATCCAACAACTCCTCCAACGGCTCGAAGATCTCCGGGTCAAGGGCTTCGCGTAGCCCATTGACGGCATCATCATCGAATTCGGCTTTTTCGAGCGCCAGGATCAAGGCATCGAGCAGCGCGATGACGCGCGCGGCATTCATGGGCTTGACACCCGCGGGATGGTTGTCCGCCGCGGCCTCCGCCTCTGCGAGGACTCGCAAATCCGCCTGCAACCGGTCCATGGTCGAGCGCAATTGCTCCAGTAACGCGGAAAACGCGTAATTCCCCGCTTTGATTCTTACCTCGATGTCATTGCTGATGACGGGCACTTCGCGCACACCGAGATTCGCCGTGACCCCTTTGAGCGTATGCAGGAGGTGTTTCGCATCCTCGTATTGCTCAGCCGCCACCAGCTTGACCAGCCGCGCATGGGCATCGGCGAAGTCGGTACCCAACTTCATGAGCGACTTGCGGTAAACGGTCGGGTCTTTCCACAACTCCAATCCGGCACGCACATCGATCATTCGCAGACCCAAACCTTCAAGGCGCTCGCTATACGTGTCCGTGATGCTCGGCACCTGTGAGAACGAAGGGAAATGCCGGGCGATTTTCTGATATAGGTGGTCAAAGTTGATCGGTTTAGGAACAAAGTCATCAGCGCCCGCGTCAAAACAGAGCTGTTGATCGCTTTCCAGAACACTGGCGGTGAGCATGATGATGGGGATATGTCCCTCAGTCCCGCGTTCGCGTGCACGGATGGCGCGAATCGCATCGAAGCCGTTCATCACCGGCATGTGAGCGTCCATCAACACGAGATCGAACGGCTCCTGGTCAAACTTGTCGACCGCCTCGCGGCCATTTTCGGCAATGGTGATCAGATGATGACGCTGAGTCATGCGCATCACCACCAGTTCCTGATTGAGCTGGATGTCTTCGACGAGCAGAATCTTGAGCGGACGCGTCCAGCGATCGGTCTTCAGCCGCCGGTCGTCCTGACTGCTGCAGTCGGTGACTCCCGGGGCCGGGGGTAATGCGACGACGAACTGAAAGGTGCTGCCGATGCCCTCCGCGCTTTCCGCCCAGATGCGCCCCCCCATTTCCTCGACGATCCCGTAACAAATGGTGGTCCCCAGGCCGGTACCGCCGAATATGCGGGTTGTCGATTGATCCGCTTGGGAAAAGCGCTCGAAGACCCGGGCCAGGTTGGACGGCGCGATGCCGATACCAGTGTCGATCACGCAGAAATGAACGTCGTCATTGTTCGGGCCGGGCTTGATGTCGAGTGTGACACTGCCGACGGGGGTGAATTTGACCGCGTTACCCATCAGATTGATGAGCACCTGCCGCAGCTTGGTCGGATCCCCCAGGCTACACGGCGGGAGTCGGTCGTCCACGCGCACAAAGACCTCCAGTCCCTTGCGTGTCGCGTTGATTTCAACCAATTCCGCAACGCTGGTCGCCAGCGCCAGGATGCTGAAGGGGATGACCTCGAGTTCCATCCTGCCGGATTCGAGCTTGGATACGTCGAGAATATCATTGAGAATCGTCATCAGCGACTTCGCCGCCGTTGACACCGAGCGCAGCAGCTTATACTGCTGATCGTCGAGTTGCGTCTCCATGACCAGCTCGGTCATCCCCATGATCGCGTTCATCGGGGTCCGGATCTCGTGGCTCATGTTGGCCAGAAACACCGATTTCGCCTGACTGGCCTGCTCCGCCGCCTCCTTGGCCCGCACCAGTTCAGCCATCAGCCGGACCCGATCGGTAATGTCCTGGATGGTCCCCACCAGCCGTGCCGGCCGGCCGTCCTCGTCGTGGAACATCTGGCCCAGCGCCATCAGGACCCGCTCCTCGTGCTCGAAGCGAATGATCCGATATTGAATCTCGTAAAGCTTGTCGGGGTGTGCCGCCAGGTCTTGAATCACCGCCTGCAGCGCCGCGCGGTCGTCAGGATGGGCGAGCGCAATGATCGTGTCCTTGGTCGGGACGAAGGTCTCCGGCCGGAGGCCGAAAATGCTGAACATCTGCGGCGACCAGCTCACCGCATCGGTCATCAAATCCCAGTCCCAACTGCCGACGGAAGCGATACGTTGCGCACTTTCCAGGCTCACCCGGCTGTATTCGAGGTCGCGGGTCCGGTGGCGGACGCGTTCCTCCAGTTCCTCGTTGAGCCGCTGCATGCGCAGCGCATAGGCCCGCTGCTCGGTAATATCTCGCGTCAGCACAACGCTACCCAACCAGTCGCCGTTGGGTGCACACACCGGCGTGATCCGGATCTCGAAGACCTGGTCCGGCAGCCCCTTGAACGCGGTCGCCTCGAAGACGTATTCCCGGCCGTCATGGACAGCCTGCAGGCCCTGACGAAGGTGCTCGGGGTCCAGACCCAAGGCCTCCCGCAGCACCTCCAGCGGCCGACCGATGGCCTCCTGTTTGCCCAGGCCGAAGATAGACTCTGCCGCGGGGTTGAAAAAAGCGATGCGATGCTCGCCGTCGATGGCGAAGATACCGAGATGGCGCGAGGAGTCGAGGATGCTGTTGAGGAAGGTGCGCTGCTCCAGGAGCGCCAGCTCGGCCCGCTTGAGCGCGGTGACGTTCTGGCGGACGATCAGCGCCCCCTGGAAATCCCCTTGCAGGCGGGTCGCGACCAGATGGAACCAGTGCGTGTCCCACGCCAGCTCGGCAGCGACCTCGATCTGGAACTGGCTGCGCTCGCCCGCCAAGACCTCACGCACCCCCGCCGAAAAGGCGCTGCCACCCAGGGCGGTATCCTGGTCCGCGGCGACGATGCCGTGAAAAATGAGGCCTTGCCAGGCCGCCGGGGTGGTCCTGGCGTGGCCGCGAGCCAACTCATAATCGAGCCAGGCGTTGTTGACCATCAGGATCTGCGCGTCGCCATCGAGCACTAGGACATGGGACTCCATGGCCTCGGTGATGGAGTGCAGGAGGCCGCGGCTGCTGTCCACTTCCTGCTGCAACTTGGCCAGGCGCTGGTTGGTCCGGCGTTGCTCCGTGATATCGGCGATCAACCCCTCGCGGGCGACAGACAGGCCCCCTTCACGCAACACCCGCCCGGCATCCCGCACCCAGACCTCGGCACCGTCGGGCCGCAACAGACGGTACGCAACGGTGTAACCGTCACCGCGGTGGATCTGATGGTCGCGTTCGCGCTTGATCCGCAGCCGGTCCGCGGGCAACACCAAGTCATCAAGGCTGAGCGCTTGCTCACCCGTGAAGGCATCAAGGGCATGCCCCAGCAGACCTTGCGTATCACCACAGACCCGCTGCTCCGGGCAACCCTCAATGGTCGACACCCGATAGCAAATGACGCTGCCAAGATGAGGCGCCAGCAATTCCAGGGACGGGTTGACCCAGTCGGCGGTTGGCAAGGGGGGTGCTCCTTGACGAGTTGTGAACGGTTCCTTAAATCGAATGGCTGAATGGCGACGGCGACGTGCTGTTCCGACAATCGCCTAAAGCCAGGTCAGGAGCTGTTCGCGCAATTGCGTGGCCGCAAACAGACTCTCCTCATCCCAAGCCCTGGAATAGCCGTGGCGCACCTGCACCCATTTCTCGAATGAATGGCGCGGAGACAGGCGTTGCCCGTCGGGTGTCAACTCCAGGGGCTTTTCGGGATTGCCGGCCCAGGCGATTTCTCCGGCCTCCTCGGGGCGCAGCAGGTAGATGTTGACCGGCACATTGCCGAGGCGCTTGGCCCGCAGACTGACGGACAAGACCCCATGCACCTGGTCGCCGCCGGGCTGAAGCGCCGGGACCAGGGCCTCGGGCAAGTGATCCAGTGCGAAGACGGCCTCGCCCTGATTGCGCAGGCACCACTGGTGCAGGGCCTGCACTGTCCCAGGATCTTGCGGCTCGCCGAACAGGGAGGGCGCGTTGTCGATAAAGAGGGCGCCGCTGGGCGCGCCGAACACTTGGGCGAGCGTGGGGAATTCGCGTGCGATGGCCTCCGGCAGCGCCATTCCCAGGGCTACATTGGCCTTGATCGGTGCCAGACAGGCGGTCAGCGCTTCATAGATCGCCCGCCGGGCCGTCTTGCGGACGGTCTGCAGCGACTCGACGAATTCCGCGGCGAGTTCTTTGCAGCGCTGGCGGCGCTGCAGCGAAATGCGTTTCGGCTCAGGATGATGGCAGGCAATCAGCCCCCACAGCTTGCCGTCCACACTGATGGACACGGAGAATGACGAGCGCACATTCATATTGTGGAGATACTGCGCGTGTACCGCCGAGACCGAACGCAGGTCCGACCAGGTCTGTTCGAGCGCGGTCGCGTCGCCGTTGCGGCTCACCAGGGCGATCGGGGCCGCCGCCGCGTCCGGAATGTGTCGATAGGGTGTCTGGGCATAGAGCCCACGGGCGATGGCGGGGATGTCCGACGCGGGGAAGCGCAGTCCCAGATAGGTGCCCGTGGACAGCCGCACTGTTTCGGCGAGCACCTCACCCGACCAATCGGGATGAAACTGGTAGAGCATCACCCGGTCGTAACCCGTCACCGCACTCACCACCTCCACCAGACTTTGCTGCAGTTGCCGGAGTTTTTCGGTATCGATCGGCGGTCGGAGCGCTGAGAGCCGGTGCGCGCTGGGGTCGCTCTCATCCGGAATCGTGGGTTCGAACTCCAGGTGCCAGCCGGCGCGGGTCGGGGAGATCAGCACATCGAGTTCGCCGTGGCCCAGGTCCAGTGCCCCGATTAGGTGGATACGCTTGCCCGCGCTGGTCGGCAAGTCCACCAGCTCCGGCAGATAGCGATCCAACCAATCCCTGCCATCCTGACCCAGCAGGGTCTGCGGGTCTTCACCGAGCAGTGATGCGGCGTTGGCGCTGACATAGCGGAACACACCGGACTGCTTGTCCATGAACAGCAGCACACCGTAAGATTGGATGAGCCCCGAGTTGGCCAACCGCTCCCGTTCGCATTCGAGCACCTGAGATGGATCGACATCGGTCATGATCTAAGTCTCCGCAGGCCGTTAACATAAGACGCTATCAAGAATCAAGCTCCGTAGGAGCCCGCTTGCGGGCGACGTGACCTGCCGGAATCGCGTCATTGTGCCCCACCCGTCGCCCGCAAGCGGGCTCCTACGGGTTGGATTTTTCGCGG
>Ga0247839_1000787_pt1:0-10000 | contig 55629 bp, 63 predicted proteins | sample LaCruzMarch2015__6_FD_192405 | JGI IMG/M metagenome (GOLD analysis project Ga0247839, IMG submission 192405) | Freshwater microbial communities from meromictic Lake La Cruz, Castile-La Mancha, Spain - LaCruzMarch2015_16m | ecosystem: Environmental > Aquatic > Freshwater > Lake | place...
TAAGATTAAAATAAGTTTTTATGCCCCCATCGTCTAGAGGCCTAGGACAGCTCCCTTTCACGGAGCAGACAGGGATTCGAATTCCCTTGGGGGTACTATGTAGTTAGAATTTAATTTTTTTTATCTCGGTTTGTGAATATAGTTTGAGTAATTATTGTTAAGTTTCAATGTTTTGGGTACAATTAGTAAAAAGGTTTGTACAAATTTATGTTAAAAATAGTTTGGATAATATTAAGTATAAGCTTGATTGGTCTTATTTTTTTACGGACACCACAAAATCAAGGGTTAGCAAGCTTTTCAACAAAAAGTAATTTATTAGGATCTCCAAGTTCAGCAGAACAATTTTTAAATACTCTTACAATTATTTTGATGATAGGTTATTTTTCATTTGCTATTTTTCTGAACTTTTTAAATTAGATTTTTCTTAATATCAAATAAAAGTCAATATTAGAAAAAATTTTTACACTTTAATTTTTCTCATTATTGGCTCTTTTCTATTTAAATAGAATAGTGTATTATAATGTTGACGCTTATCGCGGAGTAGAGCAGTCTGGTAGCTCGTTGGGCTCATAACCCGAAGGTCAATGGTTCAAATCCATTCTCCGCTAGAAAATTTAATTAATAAATTAACGTAAAAAAAAAAATTTTCTATTAAAATATAAATAGAACATTAAATATTTAATAAGGTTTTACGTATGACATTAAATTTAAAAACACCATTTCCTACTTTCGGTGGAAGTACTGGTGGCTGGTTACGTGCAGCTGAAGTTGAAGAGAAATATGCGATTACTTGGACAAGTCTTAAGGAACAAATCTTTGAAATGCCAACAGGTGGATCAGCGATAATGCGTAATGGTGAAAATTTATTATACTTAGCTCGTAAAGAGCAGTGTCTAGCACTTAGTACGCAACTTAGAACTTTCAAGATAAATGATTATAAAATCTATAGAATTTTTCCAAGTGGTGAAGTACAGTATTTACATCCAAAAGATGGTGTCGTACCTGAAAAGGTAAACCCAGGTAGAACATCAGTAAATAGTCGCGGCTTTTCTATTGGAAAAAATCCAAATCCTGCTTCAATTAAGTTTAGTGGAATTACAACTTATGAAAGTTAATTTATATTAAGATTAGTATTGTTACTAATCTTTTGGCGAGATGGCAGAGTTGGTCGATTGCGTCTGATTTGAAATCAGATGAATCTTTGCGGATTCCGTGGGTTCGAATCCCACTCTCGCCTTTATTATCTAAAATGATTAAACCGAAACGTGATAGTTTTTATATGTGCTTAACTGTGTCAAAATCTTTTATGACTATTTCTTATGAGTAAAGTATATGATTGGTTTGAAGAACGATTAGAAGTTCAAGCGATTGCGGATGATATTTCAAGTAAATATGTACCACCACACGTAAATATTTTTTATTGTTTTGGTGGTATCGTTTTTACATGTTTCTTAGTTCAAGTTGCTACCGGCTTTGCTATGACATTCTATTATCGACCTAGCGTAGTAGACGCGTTTGCGTCAGTTGAATATATTATGACAAGTGTGAACTTTGGCTGGTTAATCCGTTCAATACATCGTTGGTCAGCAAGTATGATGGTTATGATGTTAGTTCTACATGTGTTCCGTGTATATTTAACAGGTGGGTTTAAAAAGCCCCGAGAATTAACATGGGTAACAGGAGTAATTTTATCTGTCGTGACCGTTTCTTTTGGTGTAACAGGTTATTCTTTACCGTGGGATCAAGTAGGATTTTGGGCATGTAAAATTGTAACTGGTGTTCCTGCGGCTGTTCCAATTGTTGGGCCACCATTAGTTTTAATTTTACGTGGTGGTGAAAGTGTTGGACAAAGTACTCTTACTCGATTCTATAGTGCCCATACTTTTGTATTACCATTAGCCGCTGCAGTTTTAATGTTAACACATTTTTTAATGATTAGAAAGCAAGGTATTTCAGGGCCTCTTTAATCTATGTCATGTAATTTAAATTTAATTTTTTTGATAAGGAAGTATTATGTCAGTAATTAAGAAACCAGATTTAACAGATCCAAAATTAAGAGCAAAACTTGCTAAAGGAATGGGCCACAATTATTATGGTGAGCCAGCTTGGCCAAATGATTTATTATATCTTTTCCCAGTTTGTATCTTAGGAACATTTGCTTGTTGTATTGGACTAGCAGTAATGGCTCCTACCCAAATGGGTGAACCTGCTGATCCGTTTAACACGCCATTAGAGATTTTACCTGAGTGGTATTTCTTCCCAACTTTTAATTTATTACGTGTATTACCAAATAAATTACTAGGAGTTTTAGCAATGGCTGCTGTCCCTGCGGGATTAATTACAGTACCGTTTATTGAAAATGTAAATAAATTCCAAAACCCATTCCGTCGTCCAATTGCAAGTTTAGTCTTTATTTTTGGCTTTATGTTTGCGGTTTGGTTTGGTATTGGAGCATGTTTACCTATTGATAAAGCTGTTTCATTAGGCTATTGGTAAAACAATTATCTGTATCAGAACTTTTTTTGGTAGAAATTTTTTTCTACCAATATATATTTTTGTATTTTAAATTTTTTCAAAAAGGTCTTGACATCCTTATCAATGATTTTATAAGATTATTTTTGCATCATATGATGTAATATTAGAAACTTAAAATTAATATTAAAGCATTAATTTTACTAATATAATATTTTATAATGGTAAAATATGTTCATAAACAGTTTGCAATTTTGGTTAAATAGTGTTTTATTTTTATTAATTAACATTGATCAAGAGACAATACTTGATTTTTTAAATATTGATGGTCCTTTTAATAATGAAGAGTATTCGTATTTAGCTGGAGCTTCTACAATTACGACACCAGTTTCCCTTGAGACTCTTAAATTAATAATACAATCTATTTGGGAACACTATCAACACGGTCTAGGTTTTGTTGATATCGAAAATATCGCACTTTTTATTTTAGTTATAAGATTTATTTTCCTTTCCAAAAAATATAATATCAAAACTGGGTTTTTTATCACTTGTATTGGTCTAGGTGCCGGTTATTTATGGTATATGCATTTAAGAGATTTAGCCTATTTTTATATGCGCACTTTGTGGATGTGTCCTTTAACTCATAATCTTGCATACGATTTTGGTGAAATTTATTATCAACAAATGAGTGAATTTTCAAAAGCTGGTACACGTTTTGATAGTAAAACATTTTATGGTCCTGCAATTCGAGCTTTTACAAACATAACAAGCAACGATAATTACCGTTATGATCCACTATCAATGATTTGGGCTCATCTACCAACTGATATTAAGTTTTTAAGCGACAAAATATATTATTTTATAACCTTAAAAGCTATTCCCCAAACTTATCGATTTATAGATACGCAAATAACTAATTTATCAGGTATGTTATGGTATACGTTTATAGTTCGAATAAATAAACGTTATTGCCCCTATTTGTTAAGATGGCATTGGACTTTTTTATTAGGTTTAGATTTTGTTGAAAGACCATTTATTTATGTCCAATACCGTTTGATATATTACTTAAACGAAATATTGATTCCTAATAGTTATTTTCGTGAAGCTGAACTAGTAACAAATCTTTTAATTACGTTGGTAGCTGCCCAATATATATTTATTACTCTAGGTATGTTGCACGCTTTATGTGGTCAATACTTCTATTTTCCGTTTCTTACCGAAAATACAGAATTACATATTGGTTTAAGACCGAAAGAAAGTATCTATAGTGGTGGTCATACAATTTGGCAAAATAAAAGAGCTTATATGATTAGTAGACAAGCTTCTTCCAAGTTAAAGAAATATCGTTTTGGGACTATTCGATCCGCTTATAGCAGATTACCTCGGTTTTGGTACGGTTGGTTAGGTCGTGGTACTTTAGATGATTTTACAAATCAAGAATATGAACAATATTTAAAAAATAAAGATAATAAAGATTCTATTCAAAAAGCAAAACGCCGAAATTCGAAAATTCTATGGGAATATCGACAAGAGCGATTAAAAAAACGCGTAATTCAACTATTAGCAAAATTTGGCGTTAAAATTACTCATGCTAATAGAGATGATAAAGGTGATGACCTTTATGAGGAGTTTAAAAAGTTTTCAAAAAAATAGTTCATCTTGTCTTAATATATAAAGTAAATAAAGAAATTTATTTACTTTATATAAGTTTTTTTTATTTACAAATAATTTATTATAATGATGAGCCTAAACCTGAATAAGCTCCGTAAAAAAATAAAGAAACAACTGTGATTGCTGCGAAACCACCTACTAAACCTATAAGCCATAAAGGAACTCGACCAGTATTTGCCATATAAAAAACTCCTATTTGGAAAAATTAATTGAAGAAATAACTTGAAAACAATACCGCTAAAACAAAAATTAATAAAAGTCCCCAATAAAGAGAAGTTCTATTTAATTCTACGGCCTGCTTGTTTGGATTTGGACCTGTCATAAAATTTACCTTATATATATTATGTAATTGTTAATTTATCGTTGAATAAATTGCATAGCTGTAATACCACCTAAAAAGAACACGGTTGGTATTGCTAATCCGTGAACTGCTAACCAACGAAAAGTAAAAATTGGATATGCTACAGGCTGATTAATATTGTTTGACATTTTTTTTTACCTCTTATAAACCTTTAGTTAAATCTCTAATTCTTGTTTTGCACTGAAACGGTCATTCACTAATGGCACCTGTTGACGATCTTGCGTAAAATATTCATTAGGGCGTGGTGTTCCAAATACATCGTATGCTAGTCCAGTACTAATAAATAACCATCCGGATACAAAAAGAGAAGGAATTGTAATAGTATGAATAATCCAGTAACGTACACTTGTAATAATATCTGAAAACGGACGTTCTCCTGTAGATCCACCAGACATAATCTATATTCTCCTATAAAAAATGATTGTTGCTCATTCAAAAACTTAACCTAAAGCGGGCAGGGGGAATCGAACCCCCATCATTAGCTTGGAAGGCTAAGGTTTTACCACTAAACTATGCCCGCGTATTCCAATTATAGAATTATGCGAGTATAAAAAGCAATAAAAAGGATTATAAATTTTCTAACTTTAAATCTAAGAATTTGGCTAAATTTGCTGCTTGATCCTCTAAGTTGGAAATTGAATCTGGTTGTTGAACAGGTGTTAATGGAATTTTTCGTTCATCCTTAAGGCATAAATAAATACTTCTCTGAGGGTTTAAGCCTTCAGAAATTTTTATCCCAATTGATCGAATACTATTTAATGGATATGTTAAAAGAATTTCTCTATTTTTTCCCGGAAATCCTTTCCTCACTACTTTTACAAGGTTTTCAATTTTATTGTATTCATTATAACCACTTCCTATATCCCAAAATAAAGTTGCAATTAGGTAGATGCTTAAACCAAAACTCAAAGTTCCGTAAAACATCATTACAATGCCTTGGGGTATAAACACTAATTCTGTGGTATTTGTAAAAGGTAGTAAATTTATTTTTAAATAGCTTGAAATACCTGCCAATAAGAACATTAGCCCACCAATTAATAATAAGGATGCCCAAAAATAATTACTAAAACGTCTTGACCCAATAATTCTCTCTTGACGAATTTGTTCTGCCATTTGAGAATTTTAAATTAATTTAATTGATTTTAATCCTAAAAATAATCCTGATGCAAGTGCAAAGCAAAATCCAACTAGTAAAAAATAATTAATAAGAATTGACATAGAATTTTTTAATTATATAAAAATGAAGTTTATAAAATTTTTTCTGTATATTAGTATATATTATATAGTAATCTATATAAAAATTTTGGTTGGTAAAAATTTTCATTAATTTTTTAAATACCTTAGATTAATTAAAACCCTTACTATTAATTTCATTAAATTTTAAATTAAATTTATGGCTAATTTTATTAAACCGTACAATGATGATCCATTTGTTGGGCATTTAGCAACACCGATTACTTCTTCATCATTGACTCGAGCTCTTTTAAAAAATTTACCGGCGTATCGATTTGGTTTAACACCATTATTACGTGGTTTAGAAATTGGTTTAGCGCATGGATATTTTTTAATTGGTCCATTCGCTAAATTAGGTCCTTTACGTAATTCAGATATTGGATTATTAGCAGGCTTTTTATCAACTGTTGGATTAATTCTTATTTTAACTTTAGGGTTAACCATTTATGGAGCGGCTTCTTTTGGCCAAGATAAGAACAGTGGTAAAGGGTTACAAACTAAAAAGTCATGGGATCAGTTCAAAGGCGGATTCTTTGTAGGTGCTTGTGGAAGCGCGGGGTTTGCTTTTATCTGTTTATCAAGTATTCCAACTTTTACATTGAATTAAATTTTTCATGAGAATAAATTAGTTAATTTTAATCAATTTATTCTCCATTTTATTTCATTTAAATTATTTAATAATCATTATGAATTCAATTAATTTGCAAGAAGAGTATGCTAAAACAGAGATAGCAAAACTCTTAAATTTATTAGATGAAGAACTGGTGGGTCTAGCACCTGTAAAGGCTCGTATCCGTGAAATCGCAGCACTATTATTAATCGATAAATTAAGAAAGAATTTAGGAATTACAGCAAACAGTCCAGGGTTACATATGTCTTTTACCGGAAGCCCTGGTACTGGTAAAACAACTGTAGGATTGAAAATGGCTGATATATTATTCCAATTAGGCTATATAAAAAAAGGTCATTTACTAACAGTTACACGCGATGATTTAGTTGGTCAATATATTGGTCATACTGCTCCTAAAACAAAAGAAGTTCTTAAAAAAGCTATGGGCGGTGTGTTATTTATCGATGAGGCGTATTATCTATATAAGCCAGATAATGAAAGGGATTATGGTTCTGAAGCTATTGAAATTTTATTACAGGTAATGGAAAATCAGCGTGATGATCTAGTCGTTATATTAGCTGGATATAAAGAACCGATGGATAAATTCTATGAATCAAACCCAGGCTTATCGTCACGAATTGCGAACCATATCGACTTTCCCGATTATTCAGTTGAAGAATTATTAACGATTGCGAAAATGATGTTAGAAGAACAACAGTACCAACTAACACCTCAAGCTGAGGTTGCATTGACTGATTACATTGCTAGAAGAAAGCAAAAACCTTTATTTGCTAATGCTCGTAGTATTAAAAATGCATTAGATAGAGCCCGCATGCGTCAAGCAAACCGTATTTTTGATAGCCGAGGTCAAGTATTAACTAAAAAAGAGTTAGTTAATATTGAAGCTGATGATATACTACAAAGTACAGTATTCAATTAAAAACTATAAAATTTTTAATCTATTAATATGAGTTTATTAATTGTTGGAGGGACGGGCACTTTAGGACGTCAAATTGTATTACAGGCTTTAACTAAAGGTTACCCCGTCAGATGTTTAGTTCGCAATTTTCGTAAAGCCAATTTCTTAAAAGAATGGGGCGCAGAATTAATTTATGGTGATTTAAGTATACCTGAAACTATCCCTCCGTGTTTTCAAGGTATTACTGCTCTTATTGATGCTTCAACAAGTCGTCCTTCTGATTTAGATATAGTAAAAACTGTGGATTGGGATGGTAAATTAGCATTAATTGAAGCGGCTAAAGCGGCTAAAATTAAACGCTTTATATTTTGTTCTACGCAAAACCTAGATCAGTTTTCAAATATTCCTTTAATGAAAATGAAACAAGGAATCGAAATTAAACTAAAAGAGGCACAAGTTCCCTATACTATATTCCGTTTAACAGGTTTTTACCAAGGGTTAATTGAGCAATATGCTATTCCAATTTTAGAAAATTTACCTATTTGGGTAACAAATGAAAATACTTGCGTATCTTATATGGATACACAAGATATTGCAAAATTTTGTTTAAAAGCCTTGCAACTTCCTAAGACTGAAAATCGAACTTTCTTTTTAGGGGGTCCAAAGGGATGGGTTTCTTCAGAAATTATAAATTTATGTGAACAACTTGCTGGTCAATCAGCGAAAGTTAATCAAATTCCACTTTTCATTTTAAAAGTAATTACTAAATTTTTAGGTTTCTTTGAATGGGGTCAAAACATTAGCGATCGTTTAGCTTTTGTAGAAATTTTAAACGTTGAAAATGATTTTTCGAAATCGTCATTTGATTTATATCAAACTTTTAAAGTTAAACCAAACGAAATTAATCAATTGGATGATTATTTCCTAGAATATTTCATTCGTCTATTGAAACGATTAAGAGACATTAATTTTGAAGATATTCAAAAGCAAAAAAATCTAATAATTTAAAATTCATATGTTGTATGAATTATGCCATTTTTACTGTAAAGGTTATCAAAAATTCAGGACAAAGTTTTTTTTCAGATGGAACATCTCTTACTGAATTAACAGTTCAATTACCTCAAGTTCGAAAAAATAATAGTAAAGCAATACTTCAAGTTGCAATTTGGGGTAAGCTTAGTTATGATGTTGCAAAATATTATCAACCTGATGATTATATCATAATTGAAGGTTACATATCAATTAGAAATGTAGATACAAATAGTGTTGTTAATTTGTTAAATAAACAAGTTGAAATTTCTGTTTTTAAACTTTATCCTTTATTCTTAAAATCATAACAGGTTCTTTAGAAATTAATAATTAAGATTTTTTATTCAATTAAATAAGTCATAATTATTATATTTTAGTATAATGAATATTATTAAAAACAGTTTTTAGGAAAAATTAAATGTTAACTTTAAAAATTTTAGTTTACACAACAGTTATCTTTTTTGTTTCTTTATTTATTTTTGGCTTCCTTTCAAGTGATCCTTCACGAAACCCTAATCGTCGTGACCTTGAGTAATTAATCTAAACTAGAGCGTAAGTTTTTATAGTAATCTTTTACGCTCTAGTTTACACTATATATATATATATATATGTCTTCTCAAACTTGATATCCTTAAGCGGGTGTTGGTTTTTTCTTTTTAACAATTAATGTTAATTATTTAAATAAAAATCGTTTTTTCTTTAAAACTAAATTACAATACATATTAGTAACTTTAATTTTTCTGAAATTTTTTACTAAATTATATATTTTTAATTCCTTTTATCTTTAATGAAACGTGTCAATTTATTAACTTTATTGTTCGCTGTTTTAATCACTTTAACTCCAACTCATGCATTAGCTGATATTGGTGGTTTAACAAAATGTAGCGAATCTCCTGCTTTTACAAAACGATTAAATGCGAGTGTAAAAAAATTAGAACAACGGGCGGGTCAGTATGAAGTGGATTCTCCTCCCGCTTTAGCCTTAAAACAACAAATTGAGCGTACACAAGCTCGATTCGACAAGTATTCTCGGTCGGAATTATTATGTGGCACGGATGGATTACCTCATTTAATCGCAGACGGACGATGGAGTCATGCAGCAGAATTCATATTACCTGGATTTGGGTTTATATATATTTCAGGTTGGATTGGGTGGGTTGGTCGTAAATACTTACGTGCAGTAAGTACAAGTGCTAATCCTAGTGAAAGTGAAATAATTATTAATGTTCCTTTAGCACTAAAAATAATGACAACAGGTTATATTTGGCCAGTTTTAGCATGGCAAGAATTAATCAGTAACGAGTTAGTAGCAGTTAGTGAAGAAATAACTGTATCACCACGTTAAATTTATTAATTATTTAAACTAATATTGATTTTATTGATATGAAAGATTTTCAAAAATATCTATCAACAGCTCCTGTTCTTTTAACATTATGGATGACATTTACTGCAGGATTTATTATTGAAATAAATCGGTTTTTCCCTGATATGTTAGGGCTATATTTTTAAATTGATTCAAAATTTAAAAATTAATTGTTCGATTATTAAATTTATGAATAATCGAACAAATTTTTGTATATTAGTTACAATAAGGTTTTATGAAAATCAAAGTAGGTTTAATTCTGAATCTCCTTTAGTTTTTGAATCGGGATAGTAGGATTTGAACCTACGGCACCCTGCTCCCAAAGCAGGTACTCTACCAAAC
>Ga0247839_1000787_pt1:15000-22500 | contig 55629 bp, 63 predicted proteins | sample LaCruzMarch2015__6_FD_192405 | JGI IMG/M metagenome (GOLD analysis project Ga0247839, IMG submission 192405) | Freshwater microbial communities from meromictic Lake La Cruz, Castile-La Mancha, Spain - LaCruzMarch2015_16m | ecosystem: Environmental > Aquatic > Freshwater > Lake...
CGAAGTATTAGCGTAAGCGGATATGGACGAAGCAGAAGTGAGAATGTCGGCTTGAGTAACGAAAATATAGGTGAGAATCCTATACCCCGAAAACCCAAGGTTTCCTCCGGAAGGCTCGTCCGCGGAGGGTAAGTCAGGACCTAAGGCGAGGCTGAAAAGCGTAGTCGATGGACAACGGGTTAATATTCCCGTACCGTTTTTTATTGATATCGAGGGACGGAGAAGGCTAAGCTAGCCGGATATTGGTTTTACCGGTTTAAACGTTCGAGATGTTGAGAAGCGGAGAAAACGCTTTGAGTTGAGACGTGAGTACGAGACGCTAAGGCGTCGAAGTAGCGTATGTCATACTTCCAAGAAAAGCTTGCACTGTCATAAATAAAAAATGCCTGTACCATAACCGACACAGGTGGGTAAGTAGAGTATACTAAGGGGCGCGAGATAACTCTCTCTAAGGAACTCGGCAAAATAACTCCGTAACTTCGGGAGAAGGAGTGCCTTATTCTTAAGGTTGCAATAACAAGATCCAAGCAACTGTTTATCAAAAACACAGGTCTCCGCTAAGTCGTAAGACGATGTATGGGGGCTGACGCCTGCCCAGTGCCAGAAGGTTAAAGAAGTCGGTTAGCAATTGCGAAGCTGGTAACTGAAGCCCTGGTGAACGGCGGCCGTAACTATAACGGTCCTAAGGTAGCGAAATTCCTTGTCGGGTAAGTTCCGACCCGCACGAAAGGCGTAATGATTTGGATGCTGTCTCGGAGAGGGGCTCGGTGAAATAGACTTGTCTGTGAAGATGCGGACTACCTGCACCAGGACAGAAAGACCCTATGAAGCTTTACTGTAACTTGAAATTGAAATTGGACTTTATTCGCGCAGTATAGGTGGGAGGCGTTGATTATAATCTTGTGGGATTATTGGAGCCATCAGTGAGATACCACTCTTGTAATGTTAGATTTCTAACTTTGAATCATTATCTGGTCAAAGGACAGTTTCAGGCGGGCAGTTTGACTGGGGCGGTCGCCTCCTAAACGGTAACGGAGGCGTACAAAGGTTTCCTCTGAACGGTTAGAAATCGTATCTAGAGTGTAAAGGCATAAGGAAGCTTGACTGTGAGACCTACAAGTCGAGCAGGGACGAAAGTCGGTCTTAGTGATCTGACGGTACTGAGTGGAAAGGCCGTCACTCAACGGATAAAAGTTACTCTAGGGATAACAGGCTGATCTCCCCCAAGAGTTCACATCGACGGGGAGGTTTGGCACCTCGATGTCGGCTCATCGCATCCTGGGGCGGTAGTACGTCCCAAGGGTTGGGCTGTTCGCCCATGAAAGCGGTACGCGAGCTGGGTTCAGAACGTCGTGAGACAGTTCGGTCCATATCCGGTGTAGGCGCTAGAATATTGAGAGGAGCCTTCTTTAGTACGAGAGGACCGAGAAGGACATACCTCTGGTGTACCAGTTATCGTGCCAACGGTAAACGCTGGGTAGCTATGTATGGAGTGGATAACCGCTGAAAGCATCTAAGTGGGAAGCCCACCTCAAGATAAGTATTCTCATCACGTAAGTGAGTAAGGTCACGGTAAGACTAACCGTTTGATAGGCATTAAGTGTAAGTACAGTAATGTATGTGCTGAGATGTCCTAATAGACCGAGGACTTGAATTTTTAAAATCTTTAAGGTACAAAAAATATCTTAAAGATTTTTTTGCTTTGGTGTTTTTAGTGTACTGAGCGGAACCACACTGATCCATCTCGAACTCAGTTGTGAAACGTTATAAATCGACGACAATACTTGGGGGGGGACCTCCTGGGAAGATAGTTCAATGCCAAAGTTTTAAAAAATACAAGGATAGTAAGACAATTGTATGAGTGATAATTCAGATAATTCTATTGGATGTAAAAAAATTATTCTTAAAAAATATTTTAAGTTTTATATATAATACTAGTTATAATACTAGTCATTAATATTATTTTCTGTATTTAATTTTTTAACATTTCTAGAGGATTATCAGTTATGGATACTCGTTTACTAGTAATTGCTGCTCCTGTTTTAGTAGCAGCATCATGGGCTTTATTTAATATTGGTCGTTTAGCAATCCAACAAATTCAACGTTTGTCACGTTAAAAAATAATTACAAGGCTAGAAAAACTAAAGATAGTCTTGTAATTATTTTTTAATAATATTTATAAATTTTTTTAATCTAATTAATTATAACCAGTTTTGGAACCGTTTTAATTATATTGAATTTTTAATAGATTTGTTCATGGGACATTTAACAAATCTAGACAAATTAAATTCTATTTTGTACAATAAACTTAAATTAAAAAACTATCTTAAATAAGAGATAAAAAAAGTCATGGCTGTACCCAAAAAACGGACATCAAAAGCAAAAAAGAATAGTCGTAAGGCTAATTGGAAAAAAAAAGCAGCGAAATCTGCGCAAAAATCTTTATCATTAGCTAAGTCAATATTGCGAGGTAAAACTACAAGTTTTGTATATCGTCTTTACGTTGATGAATAAATTTATAATTTTCTTAGTATAAACTTAAATATATATATTAAGAAAATTCCAAATTTATTTAAAGTTAACGATAAATAAATTTCAATTTCGGGCTCTCTCAGTTTAAACTTAATTTGTCATTTAAAATGTATCTATATAAATATTAATCCAGTAAGATTAGCGGATGTGGCGAAATTGGTAGACGCGCTAGATTTAGGTCCTAGTAACTTTTGTTTTGAGAGTTCGAGTCTCTCCATCCGCATTTTAAAACTTCTTTAATTAACTTCTTAAATATTTATTTTATGGTTCTTCCGTTCACTCTACAACAATTACGTATTTTTAAAGCTATTGCTTCTGAAAAAAGTTTTACTCAAGCTGCTGAAATTTTATTTGTTTCTCAACCCTCCTTAAGTAAACAAATTAAAACTTTAGAGAATAGCTTAGGAATTTTACTGTTAAATCGGACTGGTAATAAAATATCTTTAACCGAAGCAGGTAATGTTTTTCTTCAATATTCGGAACGGATACTTGCTTTATGTGAAGAAAGTTGTCGTGCTTTAAACGATTTAAAAAATGGTGAACGGGGAAATTTAAAAGTTGGTGCAAGTCAAACTATTGGAGCATACCTAATGCCTCGTGTTTTAACTTTGTTTGCTCAAAGCTACCCACAAATTAGTTTAAACATTGATATTGATTCAACTAGAATCATTGCAAAAAAAGTTGCTGATAGAATTATTGATATTGCTATTGTGGGAGGTGATATTCCTACGGGTTTAAGAAAAAATTTAGAAATTGAAGATTTTGTTGAGGATGAACTAATTTTAATAATTCCTAAGTCACACCCGTTTGCAAGAAAGAAAAAGAAGAAAATTAGTCGAGAAGATCTTTATCATCTAAATTTTATAACGTTAAATTCAAATTCTACAATTCATAAATTTATTGATAATATTTTGATCCAAAATAATATTCAAACGAAACAATTTAATGTAATTATGGAATTAAATTCTATTGAAGCAATAAAAACTGCTGTTAGTCTTGGTCTAGGGGCCGCTTTTGTATCGTCCTCAGCGATAGAAAAGGAAATTGAATTAAAGACAGTTGAAATTATAACAATTGAAAACATTAAAATAACTCGAACATTATCAATTATTACAAATACAGATTCTCATAGATCTAAAGCTTTTGACTTTTTTTATAACGAATTATGGTTGCTAAAAAATTTATAAATTTATCTAGTTCTAATTTAAGTTGACTAAAGTAAAATTTATTTTGTAATATTATTTTATAAAAAGAGAAAATCTTCTAAATTATGAAATACGCAATTGTAGAAATTAGTGGAAGACAATTTTGGATTGAAACAGGAAAATATTACGATCTAAACCGTATTCCGACAGAACTTGGAAAAGAGATTACATTAAATAGGGTTTTACTGGTTAATAATGATGGAGAACTTTTAATTGGAAAACCTTATTTAGAAAGTGTAAGAGTTAAAGGAAAGATTTTAGAACATTTACGTAGCCGTAAAACTATCGTATATAAAATGCGTCCTAAGAAAAAAACCCGTAAAAAACAAGGTCATAGACAAGATTTAACTCGAGTTCTTATTGAAGAAATAAATATTAATTAATAACTAAGGAATAGATAGAGATATGGCACATAAAAAAGGTGCGGGTAGTACCAAAAATGGTCGCGATTCGAATGCAAAACGTTTAGGTGTTAAAAGATTTGGTGGTGAAACAGTAAAAGCTGGGAGTATTTTAATTCGTCAAAGAGGGATGAAATTTAAACCTGGTTCGAACGTTGGGTATGGCAAAGATTTTACTTTATTCGCATTGGTTGATGGTACTGTAAAATTCGATTATAAAGATGCTCAACATAAACGAGTAAATATTGTTACTTAGTAGAACTTTATAAATTCTTCAAAATGCTAAAAAATCCATTTATTAAAGATTCAGTCACAAATCAATATCAACCATTAATTAATCAAATTAATGCGCTAGAAAATAGCTTAAAGACATTAACTGATACAGAACTAAGAAATAAAACATTCCAGTTAAAAAAACAATATCAACAAGAGCAAGATCTAGACGCATTAATTGCCCAATCTTTTGCAATTGCACGAGAAGCAAGTTTACGAACTTTAGGTCTTCGTCACTTTGATGTTCAATTACTTGGAGGTTTAGTTTTAAATAGTGGAAAAATTAGTGAAATGAGAACTGGTGAAGGAAAAACATTAGTTGCGACTTTACCTGCTTATTTAAATGCTCTAACAGATAAAGGTGTTCATATTGTTACAGTAAATGATTATTTAGCGAGTCGTGACCAAGTATCGATGGGACAAATCTATCGATTTTTGGGATTAGACACTGGTTTAATTCAAGAAGATATGGCCTTTTTAGAACGCCAACAAAATTATAAAGCTGACATTACCTATGTAACAAATAATGAATTGGCTTTTGATTATCTGCGTGATAATATGGCATCAAATTTGAGCCAAGTTGTTCTACCACCTTTTAATTATTGTATAGTAGATGAAGTTGATTCTATCTTTATTGATGAAGCACAAGTTCCATTAATTATTTCGCAAGCGGTAGAAACTTGTATTGATAAATACATTGTTGCAGCCGAAGTTGCTGAATATTTAGAGGTTAATGTTCATTTTAAAGTAGATGAAAAAAACAGAAATACTATTTTAACTGAACAAGGAACAGCTCAAATTGAAAAGATATTACAAGTCGAAGATTTATATAACCCTAATGATCCTTGGATTCCTTACATTTTAAGTGCTATTAAAGCAACTGCTTTATTCTTCCGAAATGTTCATTATATTGTTCAAAACAATCAGATTATTATTGTTGATGAATTTACGGGTCGAATTATGCCGGATAGAAGATGGAATGAAGGTCTACATCAAGCGGTTGAGGCAAAAGAAGGCGTTCCAATTAGACAAAATACCGAAACAGCTGCATCTATCACTTATCAAAATTTTTTCTTATTGTATCCTAAATTGTCAGGGATGACTGGAACCGCTAAAACATCCGAAGTAGAATTCGAGAAGATTTATAACCTACCAGTAGAAGAAATACCGACTGCCCGCCCGAACCTTCGTAAAGACTTACCTGACTTTGTTTATAAAGATAGTTTAGCAAAATGGACTGCTATTGCACGAGAATGTGAATCGATTGCAAAAACAAAACAGCCAATTTTAATTGGTACAACAACAGTTGAAAATTCGGAAATGTTGGCAGATTTATTAAAAGAATATCAATTATCATATAGATTGTTAAATGCAAAACCAGAAAATGTAAAACGAGAGTCAGAGATTGTCGCACAAGCTGGCGAGATTGGAAGTATTACAATCGCTACAAATATGGCAGGCCGAGGAACAGATATTATTTTAGGCGGGAATATTACATTTAAAGTTCGGAAACAACTTTATAATATTCTAGTTTTTTATAAAACTCAGAGTAGCTCAAAAAAATTAAATAATATTTTTCCTTTAGCGAAGGGTATTCCTTTTACTTCACAAAAATTTTTAAGTGTTTTAAATACATTACTTAATGACTCTAAGTTTTTAAGTTTATCACCAACTGGAATTTTAAAATTCCTAAATGAAATTGATCAGATTCGAATTCCTAAAATCCCTTATCAGTGTTCAATTAAATTTTTATTAAACGAACTAATAAAGTTTGAGAAAAAAAATCAGAATATTAACAATAAAATTGTCAAAAACTTAGGCGGTCTTTACATTGTTGGAACCGAACGAAATAATTCTCGTCGAATAGATAATCAATTGCGTGGCAGATGTGGACGCCAAGGCGATCCAGGAACTTCTAGATTTTTTTTAAGTTTAGAGGATTCTTTATTCCGAAATTTTGGAAGTTCAAAACTTCAAAATTTCATGCAGAATCAACTTTTAGATGATTTACCGCTAGAGTCCAATTTATTAACTAAGAGTTTAGATGCTGCTCAAAAGCGAGTAGAAGAAAGAGATTATGATGGAAGAAAGTATTTATTTGATTATGATGATATATTAAATAAACAACGAAACATCGTTTATTATGAACGAAGAAAACTTTTGCAAAGCCAATCTCTTCGAGAAACAGTTTTAGCTTATGGTGAGCAAGTTATTAAAGATATTATAAATTTATTGAAAGATCCTAAGTTTACAAAAAAGAGTTCTCGAATTGAAGAACTTTTTAAAACAAGATTAGTAAGTTTGAACGAGGATTTAAATAACATAGATCCATTCGAATTAAAAACTTACTTATTTCAAGAATTTTGGTTATCTTATGAATCTAAAGTTCTAGAATTCGAAATATGTCAAATTGGTTTAATCCGATCATTTGAACGGACAATTATTCTTTATTATACAGATATTGCTTGGAAAGAACATTTACAAAAAATTGCATTATTACGTGATGCGGTAGGATGGAGAAGTTATGGCCAACGTAATCCATTATTTGAATTTAAAGAAGAAGCCTATAATTTATTCCAAAATCGAAATATAACAATAAGACATTTATTAATTCGCGATTTTTTACATTCTTTTATATTATAAAAGATTAAATTCGTCTTTTACTGAAAAAAAAATATATATTTATTTATGACAAAACGTACTCTATCAAATAAAACCCGCTCATCTATTTTAAAAGTATCAGGCTTTCGTGCGCGTATGGCAACAGCTCAAGGCAGAAAAATAATCCGAAATCGAAGACAAAAAGGTCGAAAGAAATTAGCAATTCCGCGTTAATCAAATAAATTATTAGAGTGAATCAGTTTCGTTTCCTCTAATAATAAACAATTTTTTTATGTAAAATTAATATAATAGTACTTTATTAAATAGAATTTTGATAGAACGATTTTATGAAATTTACTGATGAATTAACACTTTTATTAAAAGCTAGGTATCCTATAATTTACATCAATACGATTGAAGAAGACCGAGTAGAGTATATTATCCGGAAATATATTAAAACCAGTTTAAATAGAAGTATTTATAGTTGG
>Ga0247839_1000787_pt1:27500-55629 | contig 55629 bp, 63 predicted proteins | sample LaCruzMarch2015__6_FD_192405 | JGI IMG/M metagenome (GOLD analysis project Ga0247839, IMG submission 192405) | Freshwater microbial communities from meromictic Lake La Cruz, Castile-La Mancha, Spain - LaCruzMarch2015_16m | ecosystem: Environmental > Aquatic > Freshwater > Lake...
CCAGGTTTCCTTCGGATCCCAGCTCCAATAAGAGCCCCAAGCTTCATTAGCCCAAACTCCTCCCGCAATAATTCCGATAGTTAAAAAAGGAAATCCTAAGCCAATAATTCTATAGCTCCAATTATCTAAACTCTTCAGCAGTTTTAAAAAGGCAATTTCTTGAATATCGTCTTCAAAAGGTAAGATTTTTGGTTCAGATGACTCGTTTTCTTCTAAAAAAACTTTAGCTTCATAATAATCAAAAATATTATTATAAAAAACTAAAGAGGTCGATTCATCTACTAGTTGTAAATCAATGTCTTGTAGTTTTGAAATAACAAGAAATAGAATACATAATAAAGAACCAATTATCAATGTCGCATAACTTAACATCATCATACTTACGTGCATCATTAACCAATTTGATTGTAAAGCAGGAACTAGCGGACTTGATTTTTGCATATCAGCAGACAAAGTTAAATTAGCGAATCCATTAATTAATAATGCAATAGGTAACAAAACAGCGCCTAACAATTTACTTTTTGTTTTAAATTCTAGATATAGATATATTGTCAGCAATGTCCAAGTTAAAAATAATAATGATTCATAAAGATTACTTAATGGAAAATAACCAGCAACAATCCACCTTGAACAAAGAATAAAAAATAACAAAATATTTGCTAGAATTGCAGAGAATTTTCCAAGTTGCATTAGACCTTTTGTCTCTCTAAAGAGAGATAAGCTAATCCAATATATAATCATAGCAAATAGTAAAATGCCAAAAACAATATTCGATGAAAAATTTTGAGTAATATTCCAATCCATTCAATTTCTCCAATAAAAATTATTTCTATCATTAGTGTTATAATCTACTATTTTACTTAAAAATCTGGTATTTAAGTATCTTTCTTTTTAGGAATTGATAGTGTTAAAGAGGGAATTGATTTGTACAATTATGCTAAAAGAAAATATAAAAAATAACTAACTCTTATCTTACGTTTATGATTAATAACAAAATTATTTTTAGTTATCAATCATAACCAACGTTGATTCAACGTTCAACAAAATTTGACATTACGCTTTAATTTAAAGTATTATATTTTTAATTTCATACTAACACCTTTTATGTCAAAAACGATAAAATACGAAATGATGATTCTTTTAACAGAAGAATTTAATGATAATGAATTAAAAACCTGGGCTTTTAATTACGCTAAGACTTTGAGAAAATTAAATGCATCTGAAATTTCAGTTATTTCAAGAGGTAAACGAGATTTATCATATGAAATTGGGAATCAGAAACGTGGAAATTTTATTCAAATTAATTTTTCAAGTATTCCAAAACGTATAGAGAATTTTTCAAGCAGTTTAAAATTTGATTCAAACGTTTTAAGATTTTTAGTTTTAAACAAAACAAATAACGTAAAAAAATTTTAAATTTTTTTTTACGTTATTAACTTGAATTAGAGATAAACATATGATAAGATCCAATTAATAGATATTTCCTCAGTAGCTCAGTGGTAGAGCAATCGGCTGTTAACCGATTGGTCGTAGGTTCAAGTCCTACCTGGGGAGTTTAAAATAAACTAAGGTTATAAAAATTATTAAAAATATGTTTCATCAATTAAAGATTGGGGATAAGTTATTTTCTTCACGTTTAATGTTAGGAACTGGTAAATATAGGACTAGTCAAGATGCTGTGAAAAGCATTGAAACAAGTGGATGTGAAATTGTTACAGTTGCCATTAGAAGGTTACCTACAAATATAAATCAAGATAATATTAGTTTTCTTAAGTTTTTAAATTGGGAAAAACTTTGGTTATTACCAAATACAGCTGGTTCGCAAACAGCGGAAGATGCTATTAGAATGGCATTTTTAGGACACGAACTAGCCTGTCGATTGGGTCAAGAAGATAATTTTTTTGTTAAATTAGAAGTTATTTCAGACCCAAAATACTTATTACCAGATCCGATCGGAACCTTAAAAGCAGCAGAATTTTTAGTAAAAAAGGGGTTTACTGTTTTACCTTATATTAATGCTGATCCTATGTTGGCCTTACATCTTGAAGATTTAGGATGTGCTACGGTTATGCCGCTTGGCTCACCCATTGGTTCAGGCCAAGGATTAAATAATTTATCTAATCTCCAAATTATTATTGAAAATGCAAATATTCCAGTTATCTTAGATGCCGGAATTGGAGCTCCAAGTGAAGCTACAATGGCAATGGAATTAGGGGCTGATGGCATTTTACTAAATACGGCAATAGCCCAAGCTAAAAATCCCGAACAAATGGCTTTAGCAATGAAATTGGGGGTTCAATCAGGACGACTGGGTTATTTAGCTGGCCGAATGGAAAAAAAATATTACGCAACTCCTAGTTCTCCAATAAGTGAAATTAGTCAGATATACTAAAGTCTAAAACTGTTTAATTCGTTAAATATTATTCTATATCTCCATCTTCTTGAATAATAGTTAGTCTTAAGATTAAATAAGGAAATTTTTTATTTAATCTTAATATTTTTTATGTTGAATTATAAATTTTCCATAATTTTACTATGGGTTTTTAGTATTTTTAGTTTCTTCTTTTTCAATTGTGCTGTCTTGTTTTTCATTTTTTTGAATTTTACTAAAATCTACGTTACTATAATCAAAGTCAACTGAAATGTCTGATGTATAGATATCCTCAAATATCGGCGAGTAGATTGGCCTATTACCGTAAATATTGGGTTTTATTTTTTGTGTGACGTTTATCTCTGTACCTTGATGTATAATGTTACTCAAGCAAGCTTCAGCCAACTTGTCTTCCAAGAATTTCGTAATTGATCGACGTAACGGTCGAGCTCCATAAATTGGATCATATCCTTCTTCTGTAAGGAAAAATCGTACAGCGTTATCAATATTTAATATTGCACCCTGTTCTTTTAGTCTTTTACTTAGTTGATTTAACATCAAGCCACAGATTTCCCAAATGTCATGTTTTGATAAATGGTTAAAAACAATAATATCATCGATTCTATTTAAAAACTCTGGACGGAAGAATTTTTTTAATTCTTCTTGAACTAAACCAGTTATTTTAACAAATTTTTCTTCATCTTCTGGCGTTATTTCTTTTTTTATAGGTGGCTTTAATGAAAAAGTTCCATCTGGGTTAACTAATAAGTCAATCTTTTTGTTTTCTCTTTCTAAACCTGTATCAAATCTTCGACCAAATCCAATCTTTTCCTTCGAAAGAACCGGCGATTCTTTTTCAATAACTCGAGAACCTAAGTTAGTTGTCATTACAATAATACAGTTTTTAAAACTCACATGTTTACCACTTGAGTCTGTTAAATGACCATCATCTAATATTTGTAAGAATAAATTAAAAACATCTGGATGTGCCTTCTCAACTTCATCAAACAAAACAATAGAATATGGTTTTTGTCTTACTGCTTCTGTTAATTGCCCACCATCTTGGAAACCCACATAACCTGGAGGTGAACCGATTAATTTGGCAACTGTATGTCTTTCCATAAATTCAGACATATCGAACCGAATAAGATTTTTTTCATCATCAAACATATATTCGGCTAGAGCTTTTGTTAATTCAGTTTTACCAACACCTGTTGGACCGGCGAAAATAAAACTTGCAATGGGACGTTTTGGATCCTGAATCCCAACTCTTGCTCTACGCACTGCTTTCGAAACGGCAGTAATGGCATGATGTTGACCAATAAGTCGTTCATGAAGAATATTCTCCATTAATTTTAAACGTTCATTTTCTGATTGATTAATCTTTGTTACAGGAATACCTGTCCATGCAGAAATAACTTTACAAATATCTGATTCAGTAACTTGATCAAAACGCGGACCATCTGGATCTGCGTATTTTGCATATCTTTCTTTACTTGTCAACGCAAATCGCATTATTCGTAGATGAGTACGAACTTCTACTTCATGTTCAACTAACAATTTTGCAGTCGCAAAATCATTCTGATAAACCGCATCATTTTTCTCTTGGATAGTTTCATGTAATTCTACAAGCAACTTTTGTAAACCGCTAGGTAATGAGTTATTTCTTAATCGAACACGTGAACCTGCTTCATCAATAACGTCAATAGCTTTATCAGGTAAATTACGGTCTGCAATAAATCTACTTGAAAGTTTTGCTGCTTCTACAAGGGCTTCATCTTTATAAGTTAGAGCATGATGACGTTGAAATTCAGGTTTTAAACCTTTTAAAATGTCAATTGTTGTTTCTACGGATGGCTCTTCTACAAGGATGGAATGAAATCTTCTTTCTAAGGCTGGATCTTTCTCAATGTATCGGCGATATTCATCCAAGGTAGTAGCACCAATAACGCGTAGACTTCCACGAGCTAGAGAAGGTTTTAAAAGATTTGCAGCGTCAACAGCACCTTCAGCTGCGCCTGCTCCTACTAACGTGTGAATTTCGTCAATTACTAAAATTGTTTTTCCGTGTTGATTCACTTCATCAATAATATGTTTCATCCGTTCTTCAAATTCACCTCGGTATTTCGTTCCAGCTAAAACTGAACCAAGATCAAGCGCTCGTACAACATGATCATATAAAAACTCTGGGCAATCCATACCTTGCATTAATATTGCAAGCCCTTCAGCACAAGCAGTCTTACCAACCCCTGCTTCTCCAACTAAAACCGGATTATTTTTTCTGCGACGGCCTAAAACTTTAACCAAAGAATTTATCTCTTCATCTCGTCCAATAACAGGATCTATACGCTGATCTTTAACCTCTTGTGTAATATTTTCGGTATATTGATCTAAAGTTGGAGTCTTTAATCCAGATTTCTCACGAGCAATTGCCCATTTTTCCTGATCAGTTAATGGAGGTTTTAAAATATCTTCTTGTTGTTCTTCAATATAAGTTAAGATTAAATGTCTTAATTTAGGTATATTTACTCTTAATTTATCCAAAGTCCGCATCGCAATTCCATCTGCTTCGTTGATCAAAGATAATAAAACGTGCTCTGTTCCCACATAATTTACGCCAAGATCTTGACCTTCATGAATTGACATTTCTAACACACGTTTTGCACGGGGGGTAAATGGTATCTCTGAAGCAACAAATCCAGTTCCACGTCCTATATACTTTTCAATTTCTTTTCGAGTTTTTTTTAATGTTATGTTTAATTGTGCTAATGCACGCCCACCTATCCCATGTCGTTGTCCAATTACCCCTAATAATAATTGTTCCGTTCCTACAAAATTATGCCCCATGCGTCGAGCTTCTTCCTGCGCTAGCATAATACTTTAATAGCACCTTCGGTAAACTTTTCAAACATTTTGTATCTCCTTGCTCATTTTTATTTAATAAAAATGATATTTTATATAACTATTAATTTCTATTCACAATAAAATTTAGAGTAACTCTGTATAAAAAATTATAACTTATTTAACGTATTTTTCTACAGTTGCATAATAAGTTATTTTTAATTATAATCATTAATATAGAAAAAGCCAATTATATTTTTGGCGGTATGGCCAAGTGGTAAGGCAGTGGATTGCAAATCCTCGATCCCCAGTTCGAATCTGGGTGCCGCCTTAAAATATAATTCACAAACATTGCTATTTTATAACTACATAAAATATAATACAATTACATGTCAATTAGGGGACGTGGTGGAATTGGTAGACACGACGGACTTAAAATCCGTTGCCTAGTGATAGTGCGTGCGGGTTCAAGTCCCGCCGTCCCCATTCAGAGATTTAGATATCTTAATTAAAAAAATTTATTAGGCGGGGTATCGTAGTATATAATTATTTAAATAAATGCAATTAATTGCATTTATTTAAATAATTATATACTACGATAAACAAATTCTATATAACACGCCAGGTGGTAAATCAGATTTGATTAATAAATCAAAAATATTCACTGATGTATCATAATAGATTTCTAATATTCGTTTATGAATTCGAATTTCAAAATGTTCTCGTGAATCTTTATTAACATGAGGAGAACGTAATACACAATAAATTCGTTTATCGGTAGGTAATGAAATTACTCCAACGTTATCTACATTATTATTCTGGGTAATCTCCATTATCTTCTGGCACGATGTGTTTAAAAGTTCATGATTAAATGACTCTAATCGTACGCGAATTCTTTCATTAGGTTTTATTTCCATAATTTTTTCTAATTATTTGATAATTTTAGAAACAACACCAGCTCCAATTGTTCGTCCGCCTTCACGAATCGCGAAACGCATACCTTCTTCAATTGCAACTGGGTAAATTAATTCAGCTGTCATTTTAATACGATCGCCTGGCATTACCATTTCTACAACTGAACCATCATCTGCAGTGAATTGTTCAATTGAACCTGTTACATCCGTCGTTCTTACATAAAATTGTGGACGGTAACCTGTGAAGAATGGTGTATGACGTCCACCTTCGTCTTTAGTTAATACATATACTTCAGATTCAAAGTTAGTGTGTGGTTTAACTGTACCCGGTTTTGCTAATACCATACCACGTTCAATATTTTCTCTTGTAACACCACGTAATAAAATACCAACATTATCACCCGCAAATCCTTGCTCTAATGTTTTTTGGAACATTTCGATACCAGTAATAGTCGTTGTTTGAGTTGCACCAACACCAACAATCTCAACGTTATCGCCCACTTTAACAATCCCTCTATCAATCCTTCCCGTTGCTACGGTACCCCGGCCAGTAATTGAGAATACATCTTCAATTGCCATTAAGAAAGTTTTTTCAACATCACGTACTGGTGTTGGGATATATGAATCAACAGCATCCATCAAAGCATAAATCTTATCAACCCATGGATTATCGCCACGTCGAAGAGCGGGATTAGAAGAGATTGCTTCAATTGCCTGTAAAGCTGAACCAGGGCAAATTGGAATATCGTCTCCTGGGAAGTCATAAGTAGATAATAATTCTCTTATTTCTAAATCAACTAATTCTAAGAATTCAGCACCGTCAGCCTCATCTAATTGATCTTGCTTATTTAAAAACACAACAATATGTGGAACCCCAACTTGCTTTGCTAATAAAATGTGTTCTCTAGTTTGAGGCATTGGACCATCTGCAGCAGATACAACTAATATAGCTCCATCCATTTGTGCTGCTCCAGTAATCATATTTTTTACATAATCCGCATGACCTGGACAGTCTACGTGAGCATAATGTCGATCTTTAGTTTCATACTCAACGTGTGATGTATTAATTGTAATACCACGAGCGCGTTCTTCAGGTGCACTATCAATATCAGCAAAAGCTTTTACTACTCCACCGCTTTCTAAAGCTAATGTTGCAGTAATTGCTGCTGTTAAAGTTGTTTTACCATGATCAACATGACCAATAGTACCAATATTAACATGTGGTTTTAAGCGTTCAAATTTTTCACGTGCCATTCCAAAAAATTCCTTTGAAGTTTAATGTTTATAATAAAAATCTTTTTGCTTTTAGCGAAATTAAGTACAATCGTTATTTGTTAATTATTAATAACGGAAATGCGCAAATGCTTTATTAGCATCGGCCATTTTATGAGTTTCTTCTTTTTTCTTTATAGTATTACCTATATCGTTTGCGGTGTCAATAATTTCACTTGCTAGTTTAATTGACATTGTTCTTCCAACACGTTTTCTTGAGTATTGAATAATCCAGCGTAAAGCTAAGTTAGTTGCACGGAAGCTACTCACTTCAATTGGAACTTGATATGTTGAACCTCCAATTCGTCTAGCTTTTACTTCTACTACCGGACTAGCGTTTCTGATAGCTTTTTCGAAAATTACTAATGGATCTTCATTTGTTTTTGATTTTATTATGTCAAAGGCCCCATTTACAATATTTTGGGCCAAATTTTTCTTACCTGCCTTTAAAATTCTTGTTACTAATAAACTAACTAAGTAACTATTATATGTAGGATCTGCTTTGGGAAATCGTTTTTTTGAGATATTTCGACGTGACATACTAATAATTATTTTTTAATAAATAGGTTTTAGTAAATATTAATTTTAAATTTTTAAATTAATATTTAACTTTTTGGTTTTTTAACTCCGTATTTTGATCGTCTTTGTGTTCGATTTTTGACACCTCCACTATCTAAAGCACCTCTAACAATATGGTATCGAACACCAGGTAAATCTTTTACTCGACCACCTCTGATTAAAACTACCGAATGTTCTTGTAAATTATGACCCTCGCCTGGAATATATGCGGTTACTTCAAATCCAGATGTTAATCGAACACGAGCAACTTTACGGATTGCTGAATTTGGTTTTTTGGGTGTTGTTGTATATACACGAGTACACACCCCACGTCGTTGTGGGCAATTTACTAAAGCAGGTGATTTTGTTTTCTTGTTAATCTGTATCCGTTTTAAACGAACTAATTGCTGAATAGTTGGCATTTATTTTAAAAAGTAATTAAGTAAATTTAAATTATTTTAATGCAATTAATTTAATTGTCTTTTGTTTGCAATCCATATTTTTTCATAAATCTTTCTACACGTCCTTCACTATCTACAAGTGTTTGAGAATTAGTATAAAAAGGGTGATTCCCTAGCCAAACATCAAGTTGTAATTGGGGTTTGGTTGAACCAATAGAACAAAGAGTTTTTCCCTCGCAAAGAACCGGAGCATTGGGGAACCAAGTTGGATGAATTTCAGATTTTGGCATATTTTTAAATTTTTTAACGTTTTGAGTATTGTGATGCTTTTCTTGCTTTTCTTAAACCATATTTTTTACGTTCTTTAATACGAGCATCACGACTTAAGAAACCAAATGGCTTTAATATTAGACGATTTTCATTTTCCATTTTACAGATCAAACGTGCCACACCTAATTTAATAGCATCAGTTTGACCAGTTAAACCACCACCTTTTACAAGGGCTATAATATCAAATTGGTTTTTTAAATTTAACTTTTCTAACGGTGACCAAACAGCATTTAAATAGTTTGTATTATATTGCAAATATTTTTCACCAGAAACTTTATTAATAGTCACTTTTCCATCTCCTGGAACAACAAAAACTCTGGCAACAGCACGCTTTCTTTTCCCAAGTCCAATTTTATCTTTTTGAAAAACTGTATTCATAAATTTTTTTAGTCTGTTAATTAAAGTATTAAAGTACTGTTAATGGTTTTGGATCTTGTGCTGCATGTGGATGTTGATCGCCTTGATAAACTTTTAACCGTTTTACTAAATGTTTTTTAGGGAATCCATTTGGTAACATATTAAACACACAGTTTTCAATAATCCGTTTTGGTATTATGTTCACTAATCGTTTTAACGATGAACCAGGACGTCCTGGTTGATAAACATGAAACCGTTCTACTTCTCTATCAAGTTTCAAATGTTCACTATTGATTAATATTACATAATCACCAACATCAACTGATGGGTGATAAATAGACTTAGATTTACCCGTTAATAAGGGTATAATCGTTGATGATAATCGTCCTAATTGTTTATCTTTACAATCAATAAGATACCATTTTCTTTTATTGTAATTTGTCGCTGGAATAAACGTTTTATTCATAAAATTAAAATTAAACTAAATAATTATTTTAAAACTATTCCTAATTTATTTTTAAGAGTAGCAAAAACTTCGTCGGCAGATTTTCGACCGAAGTTTTTTAATTCTAAAAGCTTTTCTGGAGAATATTCTAATAAGTCTCCAATCGTATTAATTTGAGCTCTTTTTAGACAATTATAAGGGCGTACAGATAATTGTAATTCTTCAATAGCGATATGGGTATAAGGATCTATTGGTTTTACCTGCTTTTTTTCTTTTATCGTTTCTTTTTCTTTTTTAATTTTATCCTCCCCAATAGACTTAAATAAGTCTACAATTAAATTAGAGCCAGAAAAAATCGCCTGCTCAGGTGAAATACTTCCATTTGTCCAAACATCAATGAATAAACGTTCCTTGATATTATTTGAATTGTCATAAACATTTTCGATCTTAAAATCTACTTTTTGCACAGGCATAAAAATCGCATCTGTTTCTATAAAATCTTCAAATTTATCGGAAAAAAGTTCATTAGCTAATCTATATTTTGTTCCAGATTCAATTTTGAATTCTATTTCTAATATATGTGAACTGGAAATTGTTGCAATATAATGATTAGGGTTGATAATTTCAATTTCTGAAGGTAATTGAATCGAGCTGGCTGTAATAACTGCGGGTCCATGCAATCTTAAACGTCCAAATTGTCTAGCAAACGTATCTGACTTTAAAATAACTCCCTTTAAATTTAATAAAATCTCAAGAATGTCCTCACGAACACCTGGAATTAATGAAAACTCATCTTTTATACCAGCAATTCGCACGCCTGTAATAGCAGTTCCTTGCAAATCTCCTAATAAAACTCGTCTTAATAAATTCCCAATTGTTATTCCTTGACCAGAATTAAGTGAATCAATTAAAAATTGACCATACATTGGCCCGGATTCAATTTTTTCTGATTTTAAACATTCCATTAATAAATTAGAACTATTTATAAAATTTTTTGTGGAATTCATAGTTTATTTATTTTATAAGTAAATAGACTTATTTATACACGTCGACGTTTTCTTGGTCGGCATCCATTATGTGGTACTGGGGTTATATCTTGTATTGAAAGAATTTCTAAGCCTGCACCTTCAATTGAACGTATAGCTGTTTCACGTCCTGAACCTTGACCTTTTACTAAAATTTCAACAGTTTTTATCCCTGTACTTAACGCCTCTAAAGCAGCTTTTTCTGCTGCTGTTTGGGCAGCAAAAGGAGTCCCTTTACGAGCACCTTTAAACCCAGAACTACCAGAAGACGCCCAAGAAATTGTATCGCCTGCTATATTTGTTATTGTTACAATCGTATTATTAAAAGTTGATTGGATATGAACAACACCTGTTCCGATATTACTTCTATTTTTTTTTACTGCCGGTTTTCGAGTTTTTTGTGCCATATTAAATTAATGTTTTTAATTAGTGTAACTGCCAACAAAAAAATATTATTTTTTTCTACCAGTAACAGTTTTTTTCGCTCCTCGACGTGAACGAGCATTTGTTCGTGTTCTTTGTCCTCGAACGGGTAAACTATTTCTATGTCGTTTTCCTCGATGACAATTTATTTCGTTTAATCGTTTTATGTTTAATCCATTAAAACGGCGTAAATCTCCCTCAAGCGCTAATTCAAAATTTTCTAAAATATTACGTAATACTACGGATTGTTCTGTAGTAATAGCGTCAGTTCTAGTTTCTGGATTAATTTCTGCTAATTGGACAATTTTTTTTGCCGATGTAAGACCAATTCCATGAATATACGTAAGTGCATACTCGATTCGTTTATTTTTTGGCAAATCTATACCTAATAATCTTACCACTTACTTAACTCCTTTTAAATATTAACCTTGTCTCTGTTTATGTTTTGGATTTTGACAAATCACCATAATTTTCCCATGTCTTTTAATTACTCGACATTTATCACACATTTTTTTAACTGAAGGACGAACTTTCATTATAACTTTGTAAATATTAAATTAATAAATAAATTTTTACTTGACTTAATCGAATCTCTCATTATAAATATTAGAAAGAATGATACTTTTCATTTCACGTGAAATATCGAGAACAACCCCTACTAAAATTAATAATGACGTAGTCCCTAAGCCATTGAAACTAGAAATATTTAAAATTCCTTCAACAATATTTGGAAGGGTTGCTAATACTGCTAAGATTATGGCTCCAAAAAAGGTTACCCGTTTCATAACTTGTTTTAAATAAAATGTTGTTGCTAAACCAGGTCTTATACCCGGTATACTAACAGCCATTTTTTGCAATTCTTGAGAAATATCTTTAGGGTTTAAAACAATAGTTGAATAAAATGAACTAAAGATTAAAATTAGTACAAAGTAACTAACCCAATAGATAATTTTTGATGATTTTAAAAAAATAGGAATCGTTAATAACGGAAATACTCCTAAGTTAGTAATGTAATTTGGTAATACTAAAATAGCAGTTGTTAATATTATAGGCATCACCCCTGCTTGATTAAATCGTAAAGGAATATAATTATTTGATTTAGTTTTAGAAACTAAAGACTGAGTTTGACCAAGTTGTTTTGAGGAAATTAAGGGAACAATTCGAGCACTTTCTTGCAATGTAATAATACCAGATATTGCAATAAAGAATAAGAGTGTTATTCCAAGCCCAGATACAAGGTTCAAATTTCCAGTATTTTCAGTCATTAATTTTTTACCTAAATTTGGTAAACTTGAAATTATATTTGTATAGATTAATAACGAAGCTCCATTTCCTAATCCATATTCTGTAATTAATTCACTTAACCATAAAACTATCATGGCGCCTGTAGCTAGCCAAAGAATTATTTCAAAAGCTAGTAATGGAGTCCAATCAAATAAAGCACGTTTTAAATAAAAAGCAATACTTGAACTTTGAATTAAAGCCCATCCAAATGTAATTAAACGGGTTAGTCTTGTAATTGCTCGTCGACCTTCACCTCCCCCTTCTTTTTGTAGTTTGGAAATACTGGGTATTAAGCCGGTTATTAACTGGACCATAATAGAAGCATTTATATAAGGAAATATATTCAAAGTAAATAACCCAATTACAAATGTATCATTTCCCGAAAAAGTACTTACTAAATTTTTTGTAATTGGGTGTTGTTGAATATAAAAGGCTAAGTGTCCATGATTAATACCAGGAATTGGAAGAAATGTTCCCATTCTAATAAATAGAAGTATTCCGACACTTAATAAAAGACGTTTTAACAAAATATCATCTGTCTTTTTCATGTTCATTTTTAATAGTTTAAAATTAAAGTCCTTTTACTTACATGACTTGTTAAATACTAATTTAAGTCACGTTTTTCTAAAACTTGCGATTTAGTAGTTAAACTTTGTAACGCTACAATTGCCGTTCGTGCATTATTTAATAAATTATCCGAACCTAGTTGTTTTGCGATTACATTTTTAACTCCTGCAACTTCTAGAACCGTTCTAACCGCACCACCAGCAATAACTCCTGAACCTTCTATTGAAGGTCGCATAATAATTTTACAAGCTCCCTTATCACCAATTACACCATGTGGAATACTTAACGACTTTGTAATCGGAATTTTTATTAAATTTTTTCTTCCATCTGTTTTTGCTTTTTTAAAAGCATTAACGACATCCTCAGCCTTTCCAACTCCTACACCAACTTGTCCATTTTCATCACCTATAACAACAACGGCACGAAAACTCATTTTTTTACCACCTTTTGTTACTTTTGTTACTCGACTAATTTTAATTAATCGTTCAACAAATTTATTGTCGTTTCCATTGTCATTACGACGTGATGTTTTTTTTAATTTATTAACTTGTTTTAACTCGGTACTCATAAAATTTATTATTTTTTAATTATTAGTTAAAATTGTAGGCCACCTGCTCTAGCACCGTCTGCTAGAGCTTTTATTCGACCATGATATAAGTATGGACCTCGGTCAAAGACAATTTTTGTTATATTTTTTTTTCTACTTAACTCTGCTAATTTTTCTCCCATAAGCCTTGAAGCATTACATGTCCGACCGTTTTCACTATTAAGTTTAATATCCCTATCTAAAGTTGAACAAGAGACAAGTGTCTTAGACGTTGTGTCATCGATTATTTGTGCGTAAATATTCTCATTAGAACGAAAAACAGACAAACGTGGTCTTTCTACAGTTCCTTTGATTAATCCTCTTACACTTTCGCGTTTTAACTTTTTATATTTATCCGGCTTTAACTTCTTATTTTTATTTTTAAGTCTTAATAAAACTCTTTTTGAAAATTTCATAATATACTTTTTTTAGAACTTAGTAATTTTTATTTTTTACCAGATTTTCCAGCTTTACGTAAGACTTTTTCACCTTTGTAAAGTATTCCTTTTCCTTTATATGGTTCAGGTGGACGCCACGCTCTTACTTTAGCTGCGAATAAACCTAATTGTTCTTTATCACAAGCTTTTATATTAATAGTTGTATTTGCAACAACTTCAACACTTATACCATCTGGTATGTCTATGTTAACAGGATGACTAAAACCTAAAGCTAACACAAGCACTTTTCCTTGAACACTAGCCCTGTATCCTACACCTTGTAATGTAAGAGTTATAAGAAATTGTTCCGAAACACCTATAAGCATATTATTTATTAATGTTCTATATAAGCCATGTAAAGCTTTATTAGCTCGTGTTTCATTTTTTAAATTTATAATTAAATTACCATCTGTTTGTTCAACTCCAATAATTTCTGGAATTGCTCGTTCTAATGTTCCAAATGTTCCTTTTACTTTTAAAATTGAATTATCATTTGTAACATTTACAGCTGTTGGTACTTTAATTGGTAATTTTCCGATTCGTGACATACTATATATTTACTCCAATTACCAAATATAACATAAAACTTCACCACCAATTCCAAACTCTTTTGCTTTACTATTAGTCATTACTCCTTTCGAAGTTGAAAGAATAGCAACCCCTAAACCATCTAAGACACGAGGTAAAGTTTTTGAATCGGCGTAAACTCGTAAACCAGGCTTACTAATTCTTTTAATCTTATTAATAACTCTTTCTCTAGATTGACCCTTGTACTTCAACGATAGAAGTAAATATTGATAAAGATTTTCACTGTAGATTTCAAAATTTTCAATAAATCCTTCTTCTTTAAGAATTGCAGCTATCGCTTTTGACATTTTTGTTGCTGGTATTTCAACAATTTGATGTTTCACCATATTTGCATTTCGTATTCTAGTTAACATATCTGCAATATTATCTGTGACCACTAGTAACTCCTTAATCTTGTTTTATTTATTCTTGTGACCAACGTTTACGACGTAAGGTTTTTTTCTTATCCCATACTTGATTAATCTCTCCGAAAGAAGAATATTTATCGTAATATCCACAATCATTTAATGGGAATCGTAAAAATTTTAATAAAATCATACCATTTAAAACTCGATCAACTGTCTTAGAGCGGGATTTTGGTGTAGATGAATCTAAAACAAGTGTTATGCTTAAACCTTGGATTTGGTCTACATCATCATATTCAATTTCTGGAAAAATTAATTGTTCTTTTAACGAAAAGGTATAATTACCAGCTTTATCAAAACTTCTAACTGATAGTCCTCGAAAATCACGGATTTGTGCAAAAGTGAAAAAGATTAATTTAGTAAGAAAATTATACATTTTCTCACCCCGTAATGTACTTGATAAGCCTAATTCCATATCCTCTCGAATTTTAAATCCGGCTACAGCTTTCTTTGCTCTTGTAATTAATGGCTTTTGACCTGTTATTCGCGTAAATTCAATAATACTTTTTTTTAAAATGTTAGTATTTTGGGCCGCTAAACCTAATCCTCTGTTAATGCTAATTTTTTTAAGTTTCGGAATAGTGTGGGGATTCGAAAATAATTCTGGATTACTTTTTCTTAATACAGAATGAATACCATCTTCATATTCTTTTTTTATATTTTCTAATAGACCATATAATTCTGCAGTTTCTTCTAAGGAATGTTGACTACGCATATTCTTTATTTAAAATAATTTAAATTAATTTAACATTGGAATGATGTATTGGAGCTTCAAATTGTTTTATTTCTCCAACATCACTTTCAGTGTTTGGTTTAATATGTTTGAATTTCAGATTAATACCTTTCACTAAAATTTTCCCAGTATTACGATAAATTTTAGTAACTTCACCGACTTTGTTTTTATCAAAACCAGAAATAATCTTTACATTATCTCCAATTTTAACATGTAGTTTTTTATCGTTTGACATCTATAAAACCTCCGGAGCTAAGGAAACAATTTTAGAATAATTTTTATCTCGAATTTCACGAGCAACAGGACCAAAAACACGCGTACCACGTGGGTTATTTTCCATATTTACAATTACAGCTGCATTATCATCAAATCGAATATACATTCCATCGGCCCGGCGAATAGTTTTAGATGTTCGCACTATTATTGCTCGAACAACATCTGATTTTTTAATCGGCATATTTGGAATCGCTTCTTTAACAACACCAATAATTGTATCGCCAATCTTTCCATACTTTCGGTTTCCACCTAATAGGCGAATACACATAATTTTTTTTGCACCTGTATTATCAGCTACGGTTAACATTGTTTGTGGATAAATCATAAAAAGATAATCTTAAGTAATTAACGATGATTTTGAAATAATTTTGGCTACTGACCAACGTTTTTTTTTACTAAGTGGTCGACATTCTCTAACTAAAACTTGATCACCAATATTACACTCACTCATTTCATCATGAGCTAGATATTTACGCGTTTTGATCATTGTCTTTGAATAAATAGGATGTGGATAGCGACTTTCGACTTTTACAACCACAGTTTTTTGCATTTTATTACTGACAACAATACCAATTTTTTCTTTTACAGGCACTTTAAACTCCTTAAAATTTCTATTTAATTTTTTTTACAAGACTATTGAACACTATACTATTTTTTAAAAATTGAATTTTCTTCCATATTTTTCGTTCAACTTATATAACAGTTAGTAAGAATCTATTTGAGAATAAATAAATATAAGAATTTTTAGATGTGTATAATTCAAGACATAAATTTATAAAAGCCCAAATTAGATTTTTATTTTGCGAATTAATCTAGAAATTTACTTCTTAAAATAGTTTTTAGTATCGCTACCTTTTTTTTTGTAGCTTTAATTTCATGAGGTTTAAATGGTTGTCGGGTAGCTTTTTTAAACCGCAAATCAAATAATACCTTTTCCGTCTCTTTCAGCTCTTTAATCAATTCTTGAGTTGACATTGACATATTATCCTTACTGTTAGAGTTAGATATTTTCATATGTTCTTAATTATCGTTTCTAATAATAAATTTCGTTTTGATCGGTAACTTATATGCAGCTAAATTAAAAGCAGCACGTGCAACTTCTTCTGGAACAGAACTAATTTCAAATAAAATTGTTCCAGGTTTTACTGTGGCAACCCAATAATCAACTGCACCTTTACCTGATCCCATACGTGATTCTGCAGCACGTGCTGTTACAGTTTTATCCGGGAATATACGAATCCATAAAGATGCACCACGCTTAGTATAACGACTAATTGTTCGTCGTGTTGCTTCAATTTGACGTGAGGTAATCCATGACGGTTCTAAAGCTTGTAAGCCGTATTTACCAAATGAGATTTCATTTCCTCGAGTTGCCTTACCCCGCATTCTTCCACGATGATATTTTCTATATTTTGTTCTTTTTGGACTTAACATAATGAAATTAGATTAATTAATTAATTTATCTTTTCGGCTACTCTTTTGTTTTTATTATTTTTTTAATATTTCATTTTTAAATAACCAGACTTTTACACCTAAAATCCCGTAAATCGTATTCGCTTCTTTTGTAGCATAATCGATATCAGCCCTTAAAGTTTGGAGTGGGACGCGGCCTTCTCGAATCCATTCAGTTCTAGCCATTTCTGCACCATTTAATCTTCCAGATATCTGAACTTTAATACCATTTACTTCGTTATCTTGAGCACATTTTAAGGCTTCACGGATTGCACGACGAAATGCAACACGATCTTCGAGTTGTTGAACTACCAGATCTGCTATAAGAGAAGCATTTGAATTAACATTTTCAACTTCTATTACATTAATAGTAATTTGGCGATTATTAGGTATAAACTTTTTAATATTACAAGCTAAATTTTTAATCTCAGAACCATTATCTCCAACTAATACACCTGGTCTACCTGTTTCAATATTTAACTCAATTCGGTCGCCTAATCCATTTCTATTGATATAAATATTTGAGATACTTGCGAACTTTGCTAATTTATTAAGATATGTTCGAATTTTATCGTCTTCTTCTAATAAATTTGAATAATGTTTAAAATCCGCATACCAAGCTGATCGATGTTCTTGTGTAATACCTAAACGAAACCCCAAAGGATGTGTTTTTTGTCCCATAGAAAAATCCTTAATTCTTATTTTCTTAAGTAATTGATTTTACAACAACTGTAATATGACAAGTTGGTTTTAAAATTTTGTAAGCTCGACCTTGGGCACGCGGTCGAATACGTTTTAGTTTTGGTCCTTCATCTGCAAAGATTTCTGAAATTACCAATTTTTTTTTATCTAGATTATAATTATTTTTTGCATTTGCAGCTACAGAATGTACTACTTGCCAAATAGGTGAACCAGCATCATATGGTAAAAATTCTAATATCATCAATGCTTCTTGATACGAGCGACCACGAATTTGATCCAAAACTTGTCTTACTTTATGTGGGGATATCCGCACATACTTTGCTACTGCTCTTACTGATTGATCATTCGACATAATAAAGTTTCCTTAATAGTTTTTACATATGTTTTAGGTTTCTAAAGAGTCTTTTTTAATGTTTAAATGTTATTTTTTCTCTTGAGAAACACTACTCCCATAAGCTAATTTAATTGTTATATATTCACCTGGTTCTAGATTTTGGAATTTTTGACTCATAAATTTGTTATGAGTTGAAACTTTATTTATATAAATTTCATAAATCCACATATCAAAAAAATTTATTGATAAATTATTTTGTAAAGAAATTACAATTGAATATAAAGCTTGTAAAAGAAAATCTCGTTCACTCGGATTGGATTTTAAGAGATAAGATATATCGTCACGCACGTAATAGAAATGTTTAAATTGAACATTTTGCAAAATTAATTTTGCAAGTGGAGATAACTTTTTTTCAGATTTCACATTAAAAGTCTTAATGTGAAAACTTTTTGGAAAATTTAATGTTAACTCTAATCTTGCCATGATTAATTTTTCCTTAACGTTTTGTTTTTTTATCGGCTTTAATATGTGATTTAAACGTTCGCGTAGAAACAAATTCACCTAATTTATGACCAACTAATTGATCAGATATAAAAATGGGAACATGTTGTTTTCCATTATAGACTGCTATTGTAAAGCCAACCATATTAGGTAGAATAGTCGAGCTACGTGACCAGGTTGTAATGATATCTTTTTTCCCTTCTGCGCTCATTTTATTAATTTTTTTCAATAAATGGTAAGCAACAAAAGGTCCTTTTTTTAATGATCTTGACATTTTTAAGAATCGTATTAATAAATTTTTTTTATAAATTGATTATGAACGTCGACGAAGGATGTAAGCATTACTCAACTTTTTTGTTTTTCGTGTTTTTTTACCTAAAGCCGGTTTTCCCCATGGTGTCAAAGGTCTTGTACGACCAATTGGAGTTCGACCTTCTCCACCTCCATGCGGGTGATCACAAGCATTCATTACTGAACCTCGAACAGTCGGACGTTTTCCTAACCAACGTGTTCGACCAGCTTTACCACTTTGAACTAAAAAAGCATCATCATTACTTACCTCACCAATTGTCCCAAAACATTCTTTACGAATCAATCTAATTTCTTTAGATGGTAAACGCAAAGTTACATAATCTCCTTCTTTGGCTAGAATTTTCGCCGATGTTCCCGCAGAACGAACGATTTGTCCTCCCCGATTTGGAATTAATTCGATATTATGAACAGATGTTCCTAACGGAATTTCTGCTAAGGGTAAGGTATTTCCAATATCTAATGAAATTCCTTTTCCAGATAAAATTGTGTCACCAACATTTAAGTTGTTTGGGTGCAGAATATAACGTTTTTCACCATCTTTAAAGTGTACCAGTGCTATCCGTGCATTTCTATTTGGGTCATATTCAATTGAATTAACAATGGCAGGTACATTATGTTTATTACGTTTAAAATCAATTATTCGATATTGTTTTTTATGACCCCCACCTCTGTGTCGTATAGTTATAACTCCCCTATTATTTCGGCCTTTGTTTCGGTGATTTTTTTTAACTAAACCTTTTTCTGGTTTATCTGTTGTTATTTCTGAAAAAGATGAAAGGGCTCTATTGCGTGTCCCTGGTGTGTATGATTTATAAAGACGAATACTCATAAACTTGATTAATTTATATAATTGTTAATTTTCTTCTGCAAATAAGTTTATTGTGTCGCCTTCTGACAACGTTACGATTGCTTTTTTATAATGCGGTTGCCAACCTAAGTTTTGCCCAATTCGTTTTTTCTTTTTTGGTAAATGAGCTGTATTAATTTTTATGACTTTGACATTGAATAAATATTCAATCGCAGCCTTAATTGCTGGTTTATCAGATTTGGGATTTACAACAAAACTATATTGATTGTTAGCCAACAATCTCGTGGCTTTATCAGTAATAATTGGGTATTTTATAATACTAATATTGGTATCATTAAGAAATGATGAATTAATCACAATAAATCTCCTTTATATCATTGACTGCTAATGGTGTTAATAAAATTTGTTTTGCCCTTAATAAACTTAAACTGTTTAAATTTGATGCAGAAATTAATTCAACAGTTTTTAAATTTTGAGTAGATAATTTTAAAGAAGGTGTTTTCTTAGAAACAACTAATAAAATTTTCTGATCTAAATTTAGATTATAAATTTTACAAAGGTCACAAAAAACCTTTGTCTTAGGCTCATTAATTAATGATTCTAATTCACCAACTACTGAGATATTATTTCGTTTATTATATAATAAAGTCTGTAATGCTAAATTACGTTCTTTTTTATTTAATTTTAAACTAGTTGTTTTTGGTTTTGGTCCAAAGGTAACACCTCCACCCCTCCATAACGGAGAACGGCTTGATCCTGCTCGGGCTCTACCTGTTCCTTTTTGTTGCCAAGGTTTTTTACCCCCACCACGAACCTCACTTCTAGTTTTTGTTGATACAGTTCCTTGCCTTTGAGAAAGTTGATGTCTTAAAATATCTCGATGAATTAAATAATTTCCTGAGTCTTCTAATATATTAAGTTTGAAATTATATTTGTTAGATGAGATTTGCCCATTTGAATCTAACGAATTATATTCTATAATTTTTTGAACGGTCATATAGTATTTTTCCTAATGTTCATTTATTTAATAATATTTTTTATGCATTATTTTGAGGGAACAATACTAAGTAAGTTTCCTGGTTTCCCAGGAACAGCTCCTTTAACAACTAAAATATTTTCATCGTTATTTACTTGAACGATTTTTAATTTTTTAACGTTTGTCATTTTATTACCAAGTTGACCGGCCATTTTTTTACCTGGTAAAACACGCCCCGGTGATGTCCCCATACCAATTGATCCCGGAGCTCTATGATTCTTAGATCCATGAGTCATAGGACCTCTTGCAAAATTATGACGCTTTTGAAGACCGGAAAACCCTTTCCCGATACTTTTTCCTGTAATATTTATTAATTGTCCTGGAGCAAATGACTCGACATTTAAAACTTGTCCAACATTGAAATCGGCAGGATCATTCACACGAAATTCTTTTAAATATTTTAAAGGTTGAATATTTGATTTTTGTAAATGACCTAATTGAGGTTGTGTTAACGACTTGGTCGCTACGTTTCCATAACCGACCTGAATTGCATTATACCCGTCATTTAACGTAGTTTTAACTTGTGTAATTATACAGGGACCAACTTTCAAAATGGTAACTGGAATAATGTTCCCTGATTCATCAAATATTTGGGTCATTCCAATTTTGTTTCCTAATAAGCCTAAAGACACAATATTTTTCTCCAAAAAATACTTATATATATATTAATAGTGATAAAACTTAATTATATTGAATTTATAAATAACCAGTTTGATAATTATAACTAGCAAACTATTTTATAACTTTAAAAAAATCAAAAGATTTTGTCTATATAGGTAAATTATACAATATTATAATTAATTAGTAAATATTAATAAAAAATGAGGATTACTTCAAGTATAGTTTTTTAGTTTTTGGATAAATATCAATGCACTTACTTATTTATATCTATGGTGTATAATATATAATATTAAACATAAATTTACAGAAAAGTTATATAGTTATATGAATAAAGTAGTAGGAATTGACTTAGGAACAACAAATTCTGTAGTTGCTGCTATTGAGGGTGGACAACCTACTGTAATTACAAATGCTGAAGGTTTTCGAACAACACCATCAATTGTAGCTTATACAAAGAAAGAAGAATTATTAGTTGGCCAACTTGCTAAACGACAATCGGTGGTTAATGCAGAAAATACATTTTTCTCGGTTAAACGATTTATAGGTTGTAAAGCAGATGAAGTTTCTGAAGAATCTAAAGAATTACCTTATAAAGTAATTAAAGATAACAATGGAAATATTAAAATCAAATGTTCTTCTTTAAATAAAGATTTTAGTCCGGAAGAAATTTCAGCACAAGTTATACGAAAATTAATTGCTGATGCAAAAGAATATTTAGGACAAGATGTCACAAAAGCTGTTATTACCGTACCTGCTTATTTTAACGATTCCCAACGCCAAGCAACAGTTGACGCCGGTAAAATTGCTGGTATTGAAGTGTTAAGAATTATTAACGAACCGACAGCCGCTTCTTTAGCTTATGGTTTAGATAAAAAACAAAATGAAACCATTTTAGTTTTTGATTTAGGTGGTGGTACATTTGATGTTTCAGTTTTAGAAGTAGGTGATGGGATCTTTGAAGTATTATCAACAGCTGGTGATACAAACCTGGGTGGTGATGATTTCGATAAAGCTTTAGTTCGTTGGTTAGTGGAAGATTTTCAAGCAAAACATGGAACTAATTTAACTAAGGATATTCAAGCTTTACAACGTTTAACTGAAGCTGCTGAAAAAGCAAAAATGGAATTATCAAATATCGATAAAACAACAATCAATTTACCATTTATTACAGCTGATAAAACTGGTCCTAAGCATATTCAACAAGATTTAACGCGTGAGAAGTTTGAGGCTTTATGCAAGAGTCTAATTGATCGTTGTCGTATTCCGGTTGAAAAAGCGTTAAAAGATGCAAAGTTGGATAAATCAGGAATTAATGAAGTTGTATTGGTAGGTGGTTCAACTCGAATTCCAGCAATTCAACAATTAGTTGAGTCACTAACGGGTAAAAAACCAAATAAGTCAGTAAATCCGGATGAAGTCGTTGCTATTGGAGCAGCAATTCAAGCTGGTATTTTAGCAGGTGAAATTACAGATATTTTATTATTAGATGTTACACCATTATCTCTTGGTGTGGAAACTGTCGGGGGTATTATGACAAAACTTATTTCACGAAATACAACAATTCCGGTTAAAAAATCCGAATTATTTTCAACTGCAGCAGACAATCAAACAAATGTAGAAATTCATGTTTTACAAGGAGAAAGAGAAGTTGTTAGTGGGAATAAAAGTTTAGGGAACTTTAAGTTAGAAGGAATTCCAGAAGCTCCAAAAGGGCGGCCGCAAATTGAAGTAACATTTGATATTAATGTGGATGGATTATTATCGGTAACGGCTAAAGAAAATGAGTCAGGAAAAGAGCAGACTGTCACAATTCAAGGTAGTTCTAACCTATCAGAAAATGATATTGAGACTATGTTAGAAGAAGCAGAAAAATATGCGTCAATTGATAAAGAACAGAAAGAAAAAACTGAACTAATATTAACAGCCACAAATTACTGTCAAACAGTAGATGACAAAATTAATAATGATGAATTAATTAACTGCAGCGAAGATGAGAAGAAAGAAATACAATCAAAAATAACTAATCTTCGAGAAGTGTTATCAAATACTACCGAATCGTCTGAATCAATCAAAAAATACTTTGAAGAGTTGCAAAAATTATTAGAAGGAAAATTAAATTAATTGGAAAAATGTAAAGAAATATATTTCTTTACATTTTTCCAATTAATTCCTATTAAAATTCATTATTTAGATTTTTTTTTAACTGTTTCTATGTCATCAACAATAATACATTCTGTTGTTAAAATCATACTAGCTATTGATGTCGCATTTTGCAATGCTGAGCGAGTTACTTTTGCGGGGTCAACAATACCCTCCTCATACATATTTCCGAATATATTTTTGGCAGCATTATATCCTATTTCAAATTCTTGTTCTTGAACTTTCCCAACAATAACAGGACCATTAATACCTGCGTTTTCGGCAATTCGTTTTAATGGGGCAACAATTGCACGTGAAATAATAAGAGCACCAATTAATTCGTCTTCCTTTAGATTATTTTTTGCCCATGTTATTAAGTTTTCTGATAGGTGAGTTAATGTTGCTCCACCCCCAGGTACAATTCCCTCTTCAACTGCTGCCCGTGTTGCATTTATAGCATCTTCTAAACGTAATTTTTTATCTTTCATCTCAGTTTCTGTTACGGCTCCCACACGAATAACAGCAATTCCACCTGAAAGTTTAGCAATACGATCTTGCAATTTTTCTTTTTCGTAACCAGTTTCGGCAGTATTAACTTGCTTACGTAACTGCTCACAACGGGCTTTAATATTTTCAATCTCTAACCCATCACCAACAATGGTTGTTGTATCTTTAGTGATTATAATTCGTCTTGCTTGACCTAATAAATTTAATTGAATATTATCTAAACTTAATCCTGCATCTTGAGTAATAACAGTACCACCAGTTAAAACGGCAATATCTTGTAACATTAACTTTCTTAACTCCCCAAATCCTGGGGCACGAACTGCCACAACATTTACAATACCTCGTAATTTGTTCAAAATTAAAGTTGCTAATGCCTCCTTTTCAACATCTTCCGCAATGATTAATAAAGGACGTTTTGTTTTAGTAATTTGTTCTAAAATTGGTAACAGATCTTGTTGAACTAGTGTGATTCTCTTATCAGTTAATAAAATATAAGGATTATCATAAGATACTTCCATCTTATCTGTATCCGTTATAAAATAGGGCGATATAAATCCTTTTTCTAATTTCATACCTTCTGTAATTTCTAGCTCAGTAACAATGCCTTTTCCTTCCTCTAATGAAATTACTCCTTCTTTACCAACTTTTCCTAATGCATCAGCTATTAAAGCTCCAATAACGTCATCATTACCTGCTGAAATCGATGCTACTTGTTTAATTGATTGAAGATCTTCAACAGATTGTGCGAATTCATTTATTTGCATAACTAAATATTGAGTAGCTTTTTCCATCCCTAATTTTATAGAAATTGGATTTGCTCCAGCTGCCACATTTTTTAATCCTTCTTTAACCATAGCGTAAGCAAGAACTGTGGCAGTGGTAGTACCATCCCCTGCGACATCATTTGTCTTTGCAGCTGCTTGGCGTATTAATGAAACACCTGTATTTTCAATATGATCTTCTAATTTAATTTCTTTTGCAATCGTTACACCGTCATTAACAATTTGTGGTGAGCCATATGTTTTTTCCAAAACAACATTACGTCCTTTTGGGCCTAAAGTTATAGAAACAGCCTCTACCATTATTTCCATTCCACGTTCTAAAGCGCGGCGTGCATTATCTTGATATAATATTTTTTTTGCCATGAAATCCAATTTCAATAAATTTACAATATTAAGTATTCTTAACTTTAAAATAAAATCTAACAATTCGGCAAGCTAAATTTTTAATTTTCTTAAAATTTTTTTGCATAAAAGCTTTACTAAAAAGAATACTAACTAGTATGATTGAAGAGTAATATAGTTTGGGCTTGTAGCTCAGTGGACTAGAGCACGTGGCTACGAACTACGGTGTCAGGGGTTCGAATCCCTTCTTGCTCAATATATAAAGGTTTATTTAAACTATTTAAATAAATATGGATTAATTGAATTACTATATTACTTCATTGGGGTGTCGCCAAGTGGTAAGGCTGTGGACTTTGACTCCGCCATTCGTAGGTTCGAATCCTGCCACCCCAGTTTTTATAATTATTTTTTCTTAATTTTTCAATCAACTAAATGTATAATGTAAACGATAAAACAAGAATATATTAAATATAAAACTATGACAGCCTATATTCAATTTATAAAGGGTATAAACGAGAAAATTTTACCTGATATAAGGTTAACTCGCTCAAGGGATGGTAGTACTGGGACAGCAACATTTCGTTTTAAAAATTCAAATATTTTAGATAAGAGTTTAGCATTAAATGGTGAAATAACTGGTATGTATATGATTGATAACGAAGGGGTTCTAGAAACGCGTGATATAAATATTAATTTTGTTAATGGAAAACCACAAGCTGTTGAATCCATTTATATTATGAAAAGTTCTCAAGATTGGGATAGATTTATGAGGTTTATGGAACGTTACGGAGAAAGTAATGATCTAGTCTTTACGAAAGCTTAAAGTCTCGAGCAGTTTATTAGTGATAATTTATGTCTATGCACTTATTAATTTGCTATTATTATATCTACACATCTAAATATAAAAAATGTGATTCAAGTTTAGTCATTTATTTTAATCAAAAAATAATTTAACAATGTCACCTCTTGGTTCTTTGGTCTTTTTAAGAATTTATTTTTAAATACGAGTTTAAAAGTGTTACTATTAACCCTTTTATATAATAATTTAACTAAATATTCTCTCATTTGTTCTTGTTATTTTTTTCAAAGTAGATTTCAAGCGGTAGATTTATGTTATTATAATTTCCAAATGTTTAACATTTAATAGAGTTATCTATTAACTCTTTATTTATTGCTTATAATTATAGTTTTAAAGATTATAAAGAATCTAATTTATTTGCACTGATTTTTTTAACCTTGATGACTTTTTTCGTACAATGACTTTAGAACCTTTAAAGCAGAAGTTTTATTAAATTGAATAACGTACTTTTTAACCTCCTCCAACAATTGTAACTATTTCAATTTTATCTTTATCCTGGATAAAAATTGTTTTCCAGCTCTCTTTTGGACAAATAAAATGATTATATTCTAAAACTAAAAGAGATGAATTATAATTAAAATATTCGATTATGTTTGATAAAGTGATAACTTTATCACTAAAAAACTCTTCACCGTTTAAAAAAAAAATTTTTGTTTTTTTCATATTGAAAATTTAAAAATGAATTATTTTGTTAATAACCTAGACGTTGGTTAATATAACTTGGTATAGTGTCATTGGTAAATAGTTTGGCGGGTGTAGCCAAGTGGTTAAGGCAGTGGGTTGTGATTCCATCATTCGCCGGTTCAAGTCCGGTCACTCGCCCTACTCCAAACATTTGAAAATGAAAAATAAGAAAAATCAAATATATAAAATATAGAGATACTATTTTATGTCACGTTACAGAGGACCAAAATTACGAATTACAAGAAGATTAGGCAAATTACCAGGATTAACTCAAAAAATATCGAAAAAAACTGCTAAGCCTGGCCAACATGGAAAAGCTTTGGGTGATGGGAAAAAGAAGACAACGGAATATGGTATACGATTAGAAGAAAAACAAAAATTAAAATTTAATTATGGAATAAGCGAAAGTCAATTATATCATTACATTAAAGAGGCACGTCGCCGAAACGGAGTGACTGGTTTAATTTTATTACAATTATTAGAAATGAGGTTGGATACGATATGTTTTTCTTTAGGTTTTGCTCCGACAATTGCTGCTGCTCGTCAGCTAGTTAATCATGGGCATATTACTGTAAACAATAAGGTTGTGGATATCCCAAGCTTCCAATGTCAAATTAATGATATTATAGGCGTGAAAACAAAATCAACATCGAAAAACGTAATTGAAACTAATTTAAAAACAATAAACTTTGTTGATCCTCCTACTCATCTAACGTTTGATAAATCAAAATTAGAAGGAACAGTCAAAAATTATTGTGATCGAGGTGAACTTTTATTAGACTTGAATGAATTACTAGTAATTGAGTATTACTCAAGACGTTAATTTTAAAGACTTACTAAGAAAACCTTATCCTTGCATTTCAATTTCTTTAAAAATTATAGTTTATAAATTACCTTATGTTAAAATTAAGATTGAAACGAAACGGAAGAAAAAGACAACCTTCATATAGGTTAGTTATTATGGAAAGTAGTATTAGAAGAGATGGTAGACCAGTTGATGAAGTTGGCTATTACAATCCAATTACCAAAAAATCATACTTTAATGAAGAAAAAATTGTGAAATGGTTAATCTGTGGTGTTCAACCCACAGAAACTGTTTTACAATTGTTGAAAAAAAGCAACTTGATTAAAGCGTAATGTCAAATTTTGTTGAACGTTGAATCAACGTTGGTTATGATTGATAACTAAAAATAATTTTGTTATTAATCATAAACGTAAGATAAGAGTTAGTTATTTTT
>Ga0247839_1000790_pt1 | contig 55514 bp, 60 predicted proteins | sample LaCruzMarch2015__6_FD_192405 | JGI IMG/M metagenome (GOLD analysis project Ga0247839, IMG submission 192405) | Freshwater microbial communities from meromictic Lake La Cruz, Castile-La Mancha, Spain - LaCruzMarch2015_16m | ecosystem: Environmental > Aquatic > Freshwater > Lake | place: Spain...
TTAGTAATTTCTGTATCTTTGACTAAGTGATGCATCACAGCTTCCTTTTTAAACCTTTAGTCTGGTTTTTTTAAAGGAAGCTTATCTTTTTTTAATGCTTTTTTAAATTTGGTTCACAGAACCTAGCATGCAAGATTTAACGGGTACCATAACTGAAATAACAGAAGTTACCTCCCCAAGTACGGGATATGTCAATCTAGACGGTGTAGATTGGGCAATCAAAGTACAAAACGATGCCGCAATATCTGTTGGCATGAAAGTAAAAGTAACAGGCGTTAAAGGCTGTCACTTACAAGTCACACCTATCAACAAAAACTAACAAAGAAAGGAACTACTATGGTTTTCTTTGAAATCGGAATCTTTTTTATTCTTCCACTTATTGCAGTCATGCTCCTTATCACCATGAGCACGGTTTTGGTACAACAAGCAGAAGTTATCATCATTGAACGCCTGGGTAAATTCGATCGAATTTTAGAACCAGGACTTCATTTGATCGTTCCGTTTGTCGACCAACGACGCAAAGTACTGTGGACATTTACACAATACAATAGCTTGCAATCAAACTACGTAACCTACATGAAAGCTTTTTCTCGAATTGATTTGCGTGAATCAGTGTACGAATTCCCTAAACAAAACGTAATCACCAAAGATAACGTTATGATGGAAATCAACGCTCTTTTATACTATCAAATCACTGATGTTAAAGCTGCTGTTTACGAAGTTAACAACTTGCCAGAAGCAATTGAAAAAATCACACAAACAACCCTGCGCAACGTGATTGGTTCACTTGATTTAGATGAAACTTTAATTTCACGTGATCAAATCAACCAGAAACTACGTATCATCCTGGATGAAGCAACGGACAAATGGGGCGTGAAGATCAATCGTGTTGAGCTGCAAGAAGTAAATCCGCCACGCGATATTCGTATCGCTATGGAAAAACAGATGCGTGCAGAACGTGATCGTCGCGCTATCATTCTAGAAGCTGAAGGTGCTAAACGCTCCGCAATTCTTCAAGCAGAAGGTGTGAAAGAATCGGAAGTGCTACGAGCAGAAGGACAAGCACAAGCTCGCATCATCGAAGCTGAAGCAGAAGCACAATCACGACTCAAAATGGCACAAGCTGAAGCACAAACTATCGACATGATCAAGTCAGCACTGCCAGCACATGCAGATCCGACAACATATCTGACAGCTTTAAAATACGTGCAAGCGTTGCCGGAGATGACCAAAGGACATAACAATAAACTGATTATTATTCCTTACGAAGCATCGTCACTTGCAAGTGCGGTAGCATCGATTAAAAACATATTTGAAGAACAAAAATAACAAATATTTAATTTTGATTATTTAACAAAAGAAACCAACGCTCAAGCAATAGAAAATAGCAATTTTAATAGCGACAGCGTATTAGAATAATTAAAATACTAACAACATGCATGTTACATAGGGTGGCTATCTCAACGGATAACCACCCTATTTCTCTATCAAGATACTGAGGTCAATTTAATTTATTCTTGAATAAGATCGAAAAAATCAGTAAATTAAATACTATCATCATTGATTTCCACTTTGACTTTTTTCTATGTCGGGGCGTGGCGCAATTGGTAGCGCACTCGCTTTGGGAGCGAGGGGTTGTGAGTTCGAGTCTCGCCGCCCCGACCATTAAAAATGATACATTTTTAATGGTCGAAAAGCCGACCTCTCATAAAGCATTTCTTTTATTTAGTGCCTTTGGCACATAACTTTTATAAATCTATGTTTTACGTTTATATTTTGCAGTCTATCAATCAACCTCACCAAACATATGTTGGTTACACCAAAAACCTCAGTCAGCGATTAGCACGACACAACACTGGAAACGTCACGTACACAGCGTCTTTCACGCCTTGGAAAATCATTACTTATACTGCTTTTGACAACATGCAAACCGCCATCAATTTCGAAAAATATCTCAAAACTAGCGCAGGCCGTTTATTTATGAACCAACGGTTCTTATCTACAAACAATCCTTAAAAAAAGTTCGACCTGTTGTGCGGAGCGTAGCGAGAACAAGTCTCGCCGCCCCGACCATTAAAAATGTATCATTTTTAATGGTCGACAAGCCGACCTCTCATAAAGCATTTCTTTTATTTAGTGCCTTTGGCACATAACTTTTATAAATCTATGTTTTACGTTTATATTTTGCAGTCTATCAATCAACCTCACCAAACATATGTTGGTTACACCAAAAACCTCAGTCAGCGATTAGCACGACACAACGCTGGACACGTCACGTACACAGCGTCTTTCACGCCTTGGAAAATCAAGGTACTGAGAATAAATAATATGTATAACTACTGAAAATAAAAAAGACTCCTGTAAAAAGGAGTCTTTTTTTATTACTTTTTAAGTACAGGTTTTTTCTTCTCTAATTTTTTTGGTTTTTCTGATGCTTGATCATCACCATAATAATTATATGCCACATATGCAATGGCTACCGCTGCCATAGCACAACCAGCAGCGCTCATTATTACTAGAGGATCTGTACGATGATTATGGGTAATTTCAAAATTATTCAGCAAATACTTATCCAACCACCAACCAATTACCGCATCCATTGCGACCGCACCAGTAACAATAACAATAATTGGCAATCCTGGTTTCAACATTTTTACAATCTTGTTGTTAAAAACAGGGTTATTTGTAAATCCTTTGTTGAAAGTATTTGATAAACTATCTGTAATTCTTAGATAGCCCTTCGGTTTCTGACGAGATATATCAGATCCAAAGGATCCCGATATCTCAGCAGAACCGTCAGATTTAGCCTTTTGAAATGGCCATGAAACCGACTGAACTCCACTCGAAAGAGAGCAAAGCACAATTATCATAACTTTGAATATATTTTTTTTAAACACGCAAAACCCCTTATGAGATACTATTTTATACTCATAATATACCATAAAAAGGCCGCAAATAAAATAGGCATACCAACCAGACGCCCATGCTCCAAAAGCATATAGTTGATATACCCATTTAAAAAATCAAAGACCTAGAATAAAGAACTAACTCCCCTTATTCCATCGAGTCACGGTACGCATACCAAAGCACTAAGAGTAAACAAACAAATACGGCTATCATTTGCCATATCACAATTGATACTCCACCAACCATAATATCTCGAATTGCGCCAAATTCTCGATTGGTATTATAGTTATTAAAACCAACATGGAATTGATAAATAATAACTGATGCAGCAATAAATGATCCTGAAATGATGGCTGCTTGAAGCATGCCACCAATGATGAGTAGAATCAACATCATCAAACAGCCCACTAAAATTTCTGTTTTTAAATGGCTGTTTGATTGCGCTTTGTATACTTGCCACTCAGCAGATTCTTTCCACAACGCTTCTTGCTGCTCATACTGTTTCTGTTTTTCTTCTGGTTCATCACTACTTACATAGCCCTTAACATAAACATTTCTATCTTTTTGATAATTCCTCCAATTAACATCAGGAACTACAAGGTTAATTCCCAGGGAAACGAGCACAGGAATTACCACCAAAAAACCAAGTGCGATTAACCATGTCATCCATCCAGCATTTATAGCTTTCATAATTATTTACCTTCTGGTTGGCGTGAAATTCGATACCACGCATACAACAATATCAACAGTACACAAAACGCTGCCAAGAATCTGAAATTGTCACCAATCTTATACCAATAAGGCCAACTACCAAGCGCAGTACAACGAAGTCCTGCAATCATAAGGCCAACACCCAGTCCATGAGAGAATTTAAACATCCCCAAACAAATACAAGTAAGACCACATAACACCAGTATTAAAAAACCAATCGGATTGGGTACTTGCAAGAAATAACATAACTGTTGCATGGTAAATGGCAGATACAAAGCAATGGACAACACATATGTCCCTTGCAAAAACTTAGAAGATAACTGCATACAAACTCCTCACAAAAATATGAATATTACTGCCAAAATAACATATGATTTTTATAAAAAAACAGCATTTTATTTTTTTACAAAAAAACACTTTTCACAAACATCTAAAGGTGATACCATACTCTACATGCCATACACCTTATAGATTAAAAAACATGAACAACACCAACACTCAATTTCAACTCATCACTGCTGCGCGCAACATGCAAAAACAAGCTCTTTGTACCTATTCAAATTTTGCTGTAGGTGCCGCATTAATCAGCTCTGATAACATTATTGTTGGTGGATTTAACATAGAATCAGCATCATATGGACTCACGATGTGCGCAGAGCGCGTAGCACTCTACAGTGCACTTACTCATGGACATCGTCACTTTACTCATATAGCTCTTGTCACTAACACTGCATCTTTTCCTTGCGGAGCGTGCCGACAAATGTTATATGAATTTTGTTCTGATGCACAACTGATTATTGCAACACCAACCGAGATTGTTACCTCTTGCTCTCTGCAAAGTTTACTGCCTCATGCATTTGCCCAAAATGATCTTGATATCACAAAAAAAGGATAGAGATTTATGAACTATACATTCATCATACTTTTTGCCTTACTTTTCAACTCTTTTTCTTATGGGCATCAAGATTATCAGCAAAGCATTCATAATCATGCACAGCAATGGAAACAAACAAATATACAACTGCTGAGCAACCCAGCTCATGTTCAAACTTTAATTGATATTATTCTGCTCAGCTATCAAGTCGCCCAAGAATCTTGCCAGATGATTATTGCAAAATTAATTATTCAAGAAGAACTACTCAAGATTTACACACCGTCACTCATCGATTCATGGCAAACAAATCTGCAAGTAATACACAATGACACATCAAAAATAGAACAATCACTGGGCGTCATTAAACAGTCACAAAACAATCTTGCAATCTTGTTTGATAAATTAAAATCAGTTGGACCAAATTTGCTGCAAATAAATCCACAACCAACTCAAACCATGATTGCAAATCTCAAACAAGGACTTCTCACTTGGACCATGCAACAAGATGACATCGCGGACAACATTGATAAAATACAATCAGAATTTACCACAGCTATTGCCAACATTGCAGACGTTAAAACATTATTTTCTATCACACTGCAAAGCCCTGAGCTGAAAAAAACACAACTCAAAGAAGCTGCTGGTTGCGTTTCTAAAACATACAAAGATATTGAAATAGTATTAGATCATTTCACAAAAATTAGAAAAACAAGCATGTATCGCATCAAAAGATTCTTTACCTGTTTCTTTCGAGATTATTATACCTTGCTGTATGACATACTCACACCAACTCAGCACCTACAAATGAAAACAATCGCGACTCAATCGGAAAAATTACCCCTACCAAATGAGTTTTTTTCTGATTCTGTTATACTATAAGAAAATCTGTAGACCTCGAATTAAAGGGTTAATCCATGCATTATAAATATCGTTTATTCTCACTTCTTACACTCACCCTTTTATCATGCCAACTATTAATTTCTCGAGATTTTCCATCGGCACAGCAAACCTATCAAAAATTAAACCAAACAGGTGATTTTGCATTTAGTTGTGGTACATCTATGTCACAAACCAATCCTGCTTCAAAAAACACTATGCACCCATCATTTATCCTTACACAAATGCAAAAGTTAGCTTTTCAACAATCAAATCCTCGTGCATGGCTCGCCAGCCCTGAACGAATTTGGTACCTGTTAAATGCTCTACCAGATATTACTTGTCAAAAATGTAATGTTACCCTGCGCTCCAATACATTTGACCTGACAACCGATCAAAAAATTATTTCTGCTATCCTTGATGATCTAGCAAAACACCCTCTTGCATCAACACTCAAAATTTCTAAATGCCCTCTCTGTAGTGGAGCTGTTACATTAACGCCAAAAGATGTTCCTGCGTTTACGGATACTCAAAAAAATCAAATGGTTCAACTCGTCGATACACTTGGTGTTAAAAATCAAATTGGATGTCGTAGTGGAACATTACCAACCTATCGATTATCAGTTGAGATGAGTGATGTGCTCCAAGATAATGGATCTGGAGAACTCGATACTGCAAAATTGCAACAAGAAGCATTGTGGTTACAACAGTTTGGTAACGTACTTGCATTTTTATCGCACTACACATTACCACTTGATATCTTAGATCTTTTCGAAACTGAAAAAGGAATCGAATCATTTGCTCGTTATGCTCAGGAGTTCACTAAAGCGAATCCAAACATCACCTATATTTGCCCGATTAGCCAACCGATCGCATTCAGTTTCCGTATGGCACGTCAACAAAATTTACCACCATTTACGAGTAATGTAACTCAGATAAAACTATTTCAAAATTTAATCAAAGCACATGTTGCATCGCACGCAAAAATTAAAGCTATCAATCCGAATGTAAAAGTTCTGGTATGTCATCAATGGAAACCAATGTTGCCATATCACAATGCAACAGATCCACGTTACTATTTAGAAAAATTAGTATGTACAATTGCAAATAGAATGTATAACAAATCATTTGTCGACGAACTCAAAAAACATACCAACTCATTTGATGGAATCGCTCTCAGCGTATACCCACCAATCTATTTTAATATGTGGGTACCATGTGGCAATAACTGTAATGGCGCAATTGATGCTGCTAGTTCGCTGGATAGCATTATGCAAATGCACAAAGCTTTTCCTGATAAAGAAATTATTGTTGCTGAAACAGGATGTAACAGTGCAGATCCAGATACTCAGCGTAAATATATGGATATGATTCTGTATGTGTGCGATCAAGCTCGCGAGCAAGGTGCACCGGTGAATGGTTGCTTTATGTGGACCACTACTAACGATGATAAATATTATCGCGAATGGAACACTAAACAAGGATCATCAAACTTTGGTATGTTTGACACTATGGACGCCGCATCAATAAATGCAGCTGGTGCGTATTTAAAAGATGCCATTAGCGCGCAACAATAATTGATTTACCCTACAGATAAAAGCTATACAAAAAGAATACATTTCGTATACTTGATCTGATTTTAAATCAAAACCCTCATTACTCCGTATACATTATGTTATTCACGAATAGACGATATTTATGTTACTTTGACTGGATTAGCCTATCGATCGTCATCATATTATCTCTTATTAGCTTATGTTTTATTTTTAGCACAACCTGCAAAGGCGATGTTGTTTCTTTGTTTTTAAAGAAACAATGTTTTGGTATTGTGACCGGACTTGGTATCTATTTTCTGTGCAGCTTTATTGATTATCGCACGATTTGCAGAACCGGATATTGGCTCTATTGGTGCACCATCGCACTGCTGATCTTTACACTGTTTAAAGGATCTGTTGGTATGGGTGCACAACGCTGGGTTAATCTTGGTTTTGTAAAGTTTCAATCTTCAGATTTAGCAAAACTTTTTTTTCCCATGTTTATCACCTATTATTTTTTACATGACACTGACCAAGCAGAACCCAAACCGATTACGTATGGTTTACCACTTGCAATTACCATACTAAGTTTCTTACTGATTTTAAAACAACCAGATCTGGGAACCGCACTAATTTTGCTGGGATCAGGATCGGTCATGCTCTGGATTATGGGCCTTCCTGCACGATTTTTTATGCTTGCAGGGCTATTTGTACTTGTCACTGCGCCGATATCATGGCACATTTTAAAACCGTATCAAAAAAAACGTATTTTAGTTTTTATGGGACAAGGTGATCGCAACAAAGAACGTTATCAAATCGAACAATCGAAAATTGCTGTCGGCTCTGGAGGACTCTGGGGTAAAGGAATCGGACAAGGAACTCAAAATAAATTATCGTTCTTACCAGAAAGTCGTACCGATTTTATTTTTTCAGTCATCTGTGAAGAGTCAGGATTTTTTGGTGCACTCTTTGTCATTATTTTATACATCATACTGTTTTTGCAAATATTTAGGCTTATCATGACCATATCTTCTATTTTTCCACAGCTGATGTGCTTAGGTCTTTTGATGCCGATACTGCTTTCAGCAATTATCAATATTGGTATGGTGTTAGATTTACTTCCTGTCGTCGGAATACCTCTTCCATTTATGAGTTATGGTATCACCCATATTTGGACCAGCTTTGCAAGCCTTGGTTGCATCAACAGTGTTACTTGTCAGCGCTACGCACAAGATCTTGCATCGTAAAGTTTATTTCAAATATTGCTCAAGCCACACAAATGATTGCTCAACAATATCTGGTCGTCTTCGAATATAATGGTCCATATCTTCAACGCGAAAATAAATGATATTGACCCCAGCGGCTTGTGCTTTCATCGCAAATGCATCAGCAGAATCAATAATCATATCCAACGCCCCAGCAACAACTAACAAAGGAGTTTTAATTTGCTCATAGTTGACCGTGGGATAACGTAGTGCATCAGCATGATACATCAACGACATCCCCATAAAATCCTGCTGACTTGTTGGATTTTTCAATGCACGATCCATACACACATCGTAGTCAGATCTGCTTTTAGGAATATACGGCACACATGATACCCATGATGGAACATAAGCTAAACAACTGAGCCACCACGGACCTTGCTTTTTAATACCCTCAATAAAAACCCATAGTTCATCACGCCATGACCAATCACCAAAACCACTCCAATTAATAGTTGCTATCACCATATCAGCGTATTTTTCAGTAAGAGATAATACTATAGGGCCCCCTTCAGAAACACCGAGCAATATAACTTTACCATTCCATCCAACAGGAGGATTTTGCTGCAAATAATCAATCCATTGCTCATGATCAGATAAGCGAGCAGATCTCGTATAGTGATCCCAAAACTCTTTCATATCAACGTTGTTTCCATCAACACCCTGCTGTTCAAGGGTAACAACCGCAACTCCTAAATCCAAGAACTCTTGTAAAAAATATCTATGAAAATGAATAACGCTATAAACAGAATCACGCGACGAAGAACCTGTGCAGCAAATTGCTATGGGATAATTTTGTTTCTGTGGCTTACTCAAATAATAAACAATATCAGAATTATATTCACCGAAACGGTTTATGGTAAATCTTGCAGACGCAGGAAATTGATAATCCAATTTGTTCGCGTTGATTTCTTGGTCAGTAAATTTATAAGGGACAATATCTTCTAAGCAGTACAATGATATTACATAACCCATACACAGAATATATTTCCAAACAACGTTCATCTAAATGTCCTAAATCAAAGATGACTTACAAGCCATCGCTTATAAATATTTTTCTAAGAATTTTTCGATTGCTGCAAAACAGATCAATCTGTTGTGCGCTTTTACAAAGCTGTGTCCTTCATCAGGAAACGCTAAATATTCATGGGGCACATTATTTTTTTTCAAAATCTCGACTATTTTTTCAGACTCTTCTGGGTTGATACGAGCGTCATTGGTTCCATGTGCCATAAATAATGGAATTTTAATTTGATCCGCATAAAAAAGTGGTGATGCTTCTTTGATAAGATCTGCCTCAGTGTCAGGATCACCAATTCTATGTTTTTGTGTTGCAATATATGCTTTCCAATATTCAGGAATTGCAGTAAATCTACTAAAGACATTACTACGTCCACAAATATCAACTGCACATTTAAACACCCCTTGGGTAAACGTTGCACCACAAAGTGCTGCATATCCTCCGTATGAACCACCATAGATTGCTATGCGACTTGCATCAACGTGTCGATCTTTTTGTGCCCAGATTGCGCCATCTACTAAATCATCGAGCATTTTTTTGCCCCATTGTTTATTACCAGCATTGAAAAATGCTTTGCCATAACCAGTGGATCCTCTGAAATTAATCTGAACTACTGCGTAACCTCTATTTGCAAACCACTGCGTCACCGGATCATAACCCCAACTATCGCGCAACCATGGTCCACCATGCACATAGACAATGAGTGGTACTTTGCCATTACTATAATTTTTAGGATAGGTCATATAACCATGAATAGTCAGTCCATCGCGCGATTGAAATTTAATAGGATGCATTGGTTGCAAACTATACTTTAGAAGTTCTGAACTATGATAAAACAAAAATATCGCTTTTTTTACACTGCGATCGTACAAAAAATAACCAACAGGACCAACATCTTGATTAAATGCGACAATCCACAAATTATCATCATTAGTTCTACTCACGACATTGAAATCACCATGATGCAACTGTTTTAAATAATCAAAGTCAGCTTTGATAGTATCATCAATAATCAACCACTGCTGACGCTCTTTATTAAATCGCACAGCTTGTAAAACGTACGTATTGCTATCATACATAACACTCGTTGCATCATAAATTAGATCACACGCAATCAACTCTATTTGATCTGGATGATGTAAATCAACCTTAACCACACACTCACTATTGCTATTTGCAGAATCTAAAACATATAAATAGCGGTTATCTTTACTCAAAAATAACGGTTCAAAATTATCTTCATGTCCACGAACAATAATCGGCTTCCACTCATTATGATCTTTGATTACAAACTGATGCGATCCATCATCGGTAGAAACTAATGCACCAATAAACTTGAGATCATTATCAATGAGCAGATCAAGTGCATTGTGCGGACTTGCCCCAAGCAATGTCAACTCACCTGTTTTTAAATTCAATAAATATGGATCATGTCGCTGCTTCGATTCATGATTGATACCAAGCACCATATAATCAGGCAGCTGTTTTCTATACCTCAAAATACGTACCTGTACATTGTCGAAATTCGTTAAGCTTTTGGTCTCACCAGAGTCAATGTTGGTTTGGTACAAACTCCAATTTTCATTACCATTCCTGTCTTGCAGATAAAAAACATGCTCATTATCATATGACCACATAAACTGAGTAATGCTGCGATGCGTATTGTTCGTTATTTTTCGTTCATTTTGACCCGTAATATCAGTAACCCATACTTGCAATCGATCGTGCGCGTCTGGTTTTAAATATGCAATTTTTGACCCACCAGGAGCAAGCCGCACACACATTTTCTGCGGATTACCAAACAATACCTCTAAAGGGATTTTTACATGATCAGCGGTCATTTTAAAGTAGACCAGAAAGCTGACCATGAGAATTGTTGCTAAGCCTACGACAAGTAGTTTTATGTAATTCATTAAAAACCTTTATACATTGATCAGTTCGATAGATACGAGACTCGCGTTTTATCAACGCCTACCATAAGGATATATAACTCTAAAACAATCTCAACATTCAACTATGCCACTTTAAGCAAAAAGCTGATCTAGAAGCAAAAACAAGACAAACGACGCCTAAGGGCAACTTGCTATTCTTAGAGCATTTGATATCATTTTAATAGGTCTTATTTATTGCGATAAGGATATCTTATGTTTCGTAAAAAACTCTCTCTAGCTCTTATTACTCTTATGTCGTTATCTTCAGATCAGTACATGCATGCAGACGAGTATGACGTCAAAGATTATGTAGAAATTTTTGCTCTTGGAGCAGAAGGTGTTAAAAACATTGCACTCACAGTTCGTCTACTTAAAGATATGACAACCAACGATTTAGACCGCGTGTTACACAATATGAACAATATCACATGGGATTTGGTTATTCCGGTCATCGTGGGAGCATATGCAGCTAAAAATTACCACACAGGAAGCAGCACACCTGTCAAATTTGCAACAGGAACAGGAGCGGCAGTCGGAGCTGGTCTTGCAGCATACATGATTGGATCAGTACCTAAAGAAATTATTAACAAACTGATTTCTAAAGCAACGGGTATAAAATATGTTATTGAAGAATCAATAGCTTAAATACAGAATTATACTACTCCAAGGGTAGGGCCAACAGGCTCTACCCTTTTCTTTTGCTTTTTTCATAAAAAGAGCTATCTTACCATAACGATAGCCAGATCAGCATTTTTACCCATCAATATAATTTGTATGAACATCTCAAACGATCAAAATCCCGTAGAACTGATATCCCAAACTCCAGATCAGGAACAGCAATACGATTTTGCACCACAAACGTTTGATGATTATATTGGCCAACTTGCACTCAAAGAAAAACTAAACATCTACGTTCAAGCCTGTAAATCTCGATCAGAAGCACTTGATCACATGCTGCTGTTTGGTCCACCAGGACTGGGGAAAACGACGTTATGCCAAATCATGGCAAATATCATGAACGTATCGATTAAAATATGCAGTGGCCCCATGCTTGAGCGAACGGGCGACCTGGTAGCCATTTTATCAGGACTGGATAAGCATGATATTTTATTTATTGATGAAATTCACAGAACTCCCAGCCATGTTGAAGAAGTGCTCTACTCAGCCATGGAACAGTTCAAGGTTGATGTCATCATTGGCCAAGGCCCAGGGGCGCGCACTGTGAGTTTACCACTCCAGCCATTTACACTCATTGGGGCAACCACACAAAGTGGTGCCATCTCAGCGCCGCTGCGCAGCCGCTTTGGCATCATTGAAGCTCTGGATTTTTATAGTACCCAAGAACTAGGTTTAGTTATCTTACAAAATGCTCGGCATCTCAATTTGGAAATGTGCCCGCAAGCCGCAGAACTGATCGCGATACGTGCACGTGGCACACCTCGAATTGCCAAGAAACTACTGCGTAGAATCCGCGACTTTGCCCAAGTTAAAAATAACAATGTCGCAACCCCTCAGCTGATCAACGAAACTATGATCACACTGGGAATCGACGAACATGGCTTAACATCAATCGATCATCTAATTCTAAAGAAAATAGTCATTGATTATCATGGTGGCCCTATCGGTTTAGATACGCTTGCCTCCATCACGGGGCAGGATAAAGAAACCATAGAAAGCGTCTACGAACCTTATCTTCTCAAAGAAGGATTTCTAGAAAAAACCTCTAAAGGTCGCCAAATCCCTCATGGCAAACTAATCCATTTACAAAAGAAATTCCTAGGCCAGAAAACTTTTCTATAACTATTGCCTTCATATTCCCTCAAGCAATATACTACCAACAATAGTACATAAGGGGGATTTATAATAAAAAGCTATATTATCAGCGCAGCTATGCTCACTGGATTTTGTGCAAGCCAGCATCTTTCAACCATGAATATATCTCGACGAGTTGCACAACCAGTTACAACGCGAACACTGCAACCCATCGCCACCAAAACTTCACCTAAAACATTTACCGTGCCCTATAATTATGGCAAACAATATCTGAGTCAAGGTGTACAGATGACCAAAAAGGGTATACACAAAATATTCGAAACATGGGAGCATCCATTGTATAAAGATTTCATCGACCCAATGTATGGTGCCATAGAAATCCAACATGGTTGGTTAAAACATAAACATGAACAACTCATGCACCTAAAAGATTGGTTAACTTCCCATCGCCACGAACATGACGCTGAGCATGCAGCAACATCACAAGATGCTGAAATGGAGGCGATGTTTCCTGTCAAAGTACCTCAAAAAACCATGCAACGCTATCAATTTGCGATGAAACGATACGAACATGCATATCAACGTTTTATGAACCATAAAGATAACGCTGATGATATTTTTGATTATCAAGAGTTACAGAATGCGAGCAATAATTTATACCTCATCATGGATGAAATTCAAAGTATCATAGCAGAAGAACCAGTAAGTGAACCGATCATGCGTACACCAACAAACAATGACACTGATGTATCAGATTTATATACATCAAAAAATTTTGATCTAAAGGGATTAATTCCTAAGCATTTAAAAGCTAAACAATTAATACCAGATAAAAAACCACTGCTACCGACCACAAAACTAACCCAACAAGGACCGTCTATTTTAGCACCGGACTAAAGTTTTAAAATCGACCTCACAAAGGAGTACGAGATAATGAAAAAATATATCATCTGCGGATTGTTAATAAGCGCACTGGGCACCTCTCATCTCAGCTGGACTATGATACGCGTATCACCAAGATTACAACAATCTTTTACTCACCAAGCAGGTCAGACCGTTACGACTTCTGCATACAAAAAATTTATGCCTACAATTATTCCAACAGCCTATAATTATGGCAAACAAAAAATGACAACTGTCGCAAAACAGTTTGTAAAAGCATGGAATCACCCTTTCTACAAAGAACTGGTTGAACCAATTTATGTAGGGATAGAATTACAACACGGCTGGGCAGAAAAAAAATATAAACAGTTCATGTGGCTTAAAAAACAGTTCCAATCAAATGATCAAGATCTATCACCTTCAACTGATGATACCTCAGATTACCCGAAACCACATAGAAAACGATACGCAAAAAAACCACTACAACACATACCTCCTCATACCCTCGATTTATACACTAAAGCCATGAAGCGATACGAGCATGCATATCAACGCTTTATGGACCATAAAGATAATCCTGATGATTTCTTCGATTATCAGGAACTACAAAATGCAACTAACGATTTATATCTCATCATGAATCAAATCCAAGAAATTTTGCAGGCCGCAGAAGAAGAAGAGCAGGATATATCAGAGTTACGACCCGATCAACCACCTTTAATAGCAAAACTCTATCACCCATATTCGCAAATAAAACCTTTACAAGATCCGACGATCTTACCACCAGACTAAAATAGGCACTGCCCGTTAGTAATGATCGACAAAAAAATCAAACCACGGTACACTTTACTTCTATAGTCATATGCCAAATGTTGATTTTCAGTCATACTAAGGAGTCATGAGCCATGGCAGGTCATTCCAAATGGGCCAATATCAAACACAAAAAAGCTAAAGAAGACGCAAAACGCGGTAAAGAATTTACGAAACTCGTTCGTGAAATCACCATTGCTGCCAAATCTGGTGGCGACCCTGCTGGGAATCCAAGACTCCGTCATTTAGTCGATACGGCAAAAGATATTAACATGCCTCAGGAGAACATTCAGCGCGCTATCAAAAAAGGCACTGGCGAGCTTCCTGGTGTCATGTACGAGGCAATTACCTATGAGGGACATGGTCCTAACGGTACAGCTATCATGATCGAAACACTTACCGACAATAAAAATAGAGCTGTTGCAGAACTGCGAGCATTGTTTACACGTAACGGTGGACATTTAGCTGAAACAGGATCGATTAACTGGATGTTTGAAAAACTCGGCATCGTTCGTGCTCATGCACCTGCAGGTATCACCGAAGATAAACTTTTTGAAGATTTACTCGATTTTGATATCAAAGATATTTCAGTAACCGATGGAATCATTACCGTCAGTATGCCGGTCATAAGCCTGCATGAAGTCACCGAAAAATTTAAAGCTATGGGCATCAAGGTGGATGAATCACAAATCGAGTGGGTTGCAAAAACACTTATTACCCTCGATGCAGAGGCTGAAGAGAAAGCATTTAACTTACTTGAAAAAATCGAAGAATACGACGACGTTCAAAACGTCTATACCAATATTGGATAGGTACACTATGACACAAAGCATGACCGGATTTGCCTCTTCAATCATTGATATTCCGATATCAAAAAAAGAAAAACTTTCATTGTCGCTGCACCTGAAAAGCTTAAACTCACGTTATTTTGAGATGACCTGCAAATTACCTTATTTGCTCACCAATCTTGAAGTAGCAATTCACCGAGCTTTAAAAAAGAAATTAGAGCGTGGACACGTCTATTTAACGATTAAAATACAACACGACGCAACACAGTCAGCGGTAGTTGTTCCGGCGCTCAACACGATTAAAGAATATTTAAAAGCAATTAAAGAGATCCAATCTTCATGCAAAATTAAAGAAGAAGTAAGCTTATCAACTCTGCTGCAACTTCCCAACATTTTACAAGTTGAAGAAATGATGCTTAACAGCACTACAGAAGACAATGTCTTACAAGCTGTTCTTACCATTGCTGATCAATTGATTCTGACGCGTCAAAGCGAAGGTGCGGTACTTGCAAAAGACATTGAAAAAAACATCAAAGATGTACTTAAAAACTTAGTGGTTATCAAAAAAGCATCACAAAAAGTACTAGCTGATAAGAAAAAAGAAGTTGATAAAGTCCTCAAGCAACTCGGCGATTTCCCAGCTCTTGATAGTTCAGTTGAAAAGGCGATACTTGAACAAAACAAATCAACACTGCTTGCTGAACTTGAAAAAATGGATATTAACGAAGAAGTAGTACGCGCAACATCACATATCAACAATATCCAAGATCTAATCAAAGATAAAAAAGTGATTGCGCAAGGCAAAAAATTAGATTTCACACTCCAAGAACTAAACCGTGAAATTAATACTATTGCATCAAAATGCTCAAATAGCGGTATCAGCTCACTGACAATCGACATTAAAACTGATATTGAAAAAGCTCGCGAACAAGCACAAAATATTTTATAATTTTGAACTCAAACTGTTTTTCTCGATTTTATGGTTGTATCAAAAAAGAAGGAACCTGTTATAACAGGTTCCTTCTTTTAAAAATCAAAGACAATTATTTTTTAAATATATTGTCAAAATCATTTTCAATAGCTAATTTAGCTCTAGCCCAATCAGATTTGTATTTTTTTGCTGCATTCTCTCGAGCAATTCTTTCTTGCATCATTTTTTCTTCTTGCTCTTTTAAAACAGCGGCTTCTTTTGCTTCTTTGACTTTTTGTTCCTCTAATACACGCTTACGCGCTGCTTCTTCACGGTCATGTACCATTTTGTAATGCTTCGCTCTAAAATCATGCAATGTAGTTAATTTTGAAGAATCTATAACTGTCTCTCCCTCAAAAACTTTAGAAGCAACAAGTGGATTATCCGGTTTTTTTAGCACTTTGTCGACAGCCCTTACATTTTCATCATAAAAATCACTGTTGTGGCCAACATTAAATGAAAATGGAGTACGATCTGGAAAATCATCATAACCAGAAGAACCATGCTCTGGCGCTGCAGATACTAACGGTACCATTTCACTTCTAGGCTTCATATCTAATACACGTACAGGCTCTACTGGCTTAACCACTAACTTAGCCGTTACAGGGTCTAATGAAATTTCAGAAACTGGTGCATAAAAACCACTATCTGGTTTTTTGTTAGTCATATATCCTCGAGAATCAGATGACCCTGTATATCCTCTTGTTGGCTTTATATAATAATCTTGTGGATTATCACTGACCACTCTCACCTTTGCATGAGGATCATCTGCAAATATTTTTGCCAACTCTTGTTTTTCATTGGGAGCTATATACGTTTTACCATAACGTGTAAATAACGACCTAGAGCCTGTAGCAGCCGCTTGTGCACCCGCACTAGTTGCTGCTCGTCGCATTCCCGATGATGCATGAACTAGTTCAACCGCAGTCAATAACACCATGCTAAGCAGTGCTAAATTTAATTTTTTGATCTGTTTCACGATAGAAACCTCCATTTTAATTGAGAAAAATTATATACCTATCATTAATATACAAAAAAAGGGGGGTGGGTAGCGCAAGGGTTTTGTTGTTTAAAACAAAACGTTTCTTGCGAAAAGTTAAAGTTGAAGATTAGACATTCGGCTTTAAAAGCAGAAAGCTTCGATTGATAGCCTTCAACAATGAGGCAATATGGTACAATTAGTCATCAAAATAGGGATGCCACATACATCAACATCCCTACTCTTAAAGTCTGCTTTTTTATTTACCAGTGAGCGAACGAAGCATCCAAGCAGTTTTTTCATGCTGCTCTATTAAATCTTCCAACATTTTTTTCGTGCCAAAATCTTTTGTTTTTGCTTCAAGAAGTTCGATCATATCTCGAATCTGAGCAATTAATTTCTCATACTGATCCAAAAGCCTTACGATCATCTGTTTTGGTTCAATAATGTCTCCAGTATCTTCTTTGAGGGTCGCCGCATTTAGCATCTGTTGCATAGAACCAAGAGCCATACCACCTACCGCTCGCACTCTTTCAGCAATTAAATCCATATCTGCAAACAGCTGGTTATATTGCTTATCAAACAACAAATGATAATCATGAAATTCTCTTCCAACGATATCCCAATGATATTTTAATGTTTGAATCAACAACACTGCGTGGTTTGCAAGTAAGACATTGAGTCTTTCCTGGCTCATCTGAAAATCAACTTTTGAAACCGACTTCCCTTTTGCTGCGCGTTGACTGCGAGCCGCATAGATGTCACCACCCAAAGCAACGCACAGTACAAAACCCAGCAACAGTAGTCCTATTTTCTTGATCTGTTTCATTCCAAAACTCCTCTTTGATAAAAAAGTATATAAATTATTATAGGTTTGCAGAAAAAAAACTGGTTAATCAAGTGATATTAAATTAACAAAAAGAATTAATCACCAAACATACACAGATGCCAAAAAATCCAGTACACTGTTAAAGTGTCGTTTTTAGATATTCTAAAAGCGACTTTTATATTAATTCATATTATTAAAAAAGTTTATTATGTCCCAGCATTTTACACATCTTCACGTACATACCGAATATTCATTACTCGATGGAGCTATCACTCTACCGAAATTGATTGATCACGCAAAAAAGCAAGGTGCTAAAGCCCTTGCCATCACAGATCACGGTAATGTTTTTGGTGCTGTAAAATTCTTCCAACTATGCAAAAAAGCAGGAATCAAGCCAATTCTTGGTATGGAAGCGTACATGGCAGAAAATGTGCATGAACGCGTGGTCGATAAGAAATATTATCACTTAATACTTCTGGTACAAAATGAAACTGGCTATAAAAATTTATGTAAATTAATCGCCTATTCCTACAAAGAAGGTTTTTATTTCAAACCTCGTATCGATTACAACATCTTGGAAAAATACAGTGAAGGCCTGATCGTCACATCTGCATGCCTGGGTGGACATATTGCACAACTGCTTAAAAACGACCAAGAAGCACAAGCCCGCAAACAGATTCAATGGTTTTTAGATCGTTTTGGTCCAGATCGCTTCTACTTTGAAGTACAACCAGAAGACCAAGAAGAGCAGATTGTTCTCAATAAAAAACTGTTTGCACTCAGCAAAGAAATGGGTGTTTCGTGCGTTGCAACCACCGATTGTCACTATCTTAATTTAAACGATCATGAATCTCATGAAATCATGCTTGCAATTGGTACCGGCAAACGGTTCGATGATCCAACACGATTTAGTTTCAAAGAGTGTCGTGCTTACATGCGCTCACCTGAAGAAATGCTAGAAATATTTAAAGATCATCCGGAAGCTGTGTACAACACCGGCAAAATAGCCGATATGTGTAACTTCGAATTTGAAACAAAAAAACTGTTCTTCCCCAAGTTTCAAACACCAGAAGGTAAAACACCTGAACAACATTTCCAAGATTTATGCCGAGCAGGACTGCAAACCCTTGCTAACAACAAACGATTTCCTGTTGAAGAAATGACGAGGTATCAAGATCGATTAGAACTTGAAATGGACCTCATCATCAAGATGGGATTTGTCGGGTATTTTTTAATTGTGAGTGAATTTATCATGTGGTCGCGCCGTAACGACATACCTGTGGGTCCTGGTCGTGGATCTGCAGCCGGAGCGCTCGTTGCATGGTGCCTTGAGATCACTAACATCGATCCACTCAAATACAATTTACTTTTCGAACGATTTTTAAATCCAGAGCGTGTCTCGATGCCTGATATCGATATCGACTTTTGTATCGAAGGTCGAGAACAAGTGATCAACTACATTAAAGACACTTATGGTCACGATAAAGTATGCCAAATTATTACCTTTGGAACGATGCTTACCAAAGCGGTTATCAAAGACGTTGCGCGAGCTTTAGGCCTGCCGTTTGAAGAATCAAACATGATCACCAGCCTTGTACCTGATCAACTCAAAATTACGCTCAAAGAAGCGCTTGAACAAGAACCAAAACTGCAAGATATGATCAACAATAATCCAACGATCAAAAAAATATTTGATGTTGCATTCCGACTTGAAGGTGTTACTCGACATGCATCAAAACATGCTGCTGGTATCGTAATCACTCCTGAACCAACACATGAGATGTTGCCAATTTTCATTCCACCCAAAGATGATGCTATTGTTGCACAATACGCTATGACTGAGCTGGAAAGTATTGGGTTTTTAAAAATCGATTTACTCGGACTCAAGAACTTAACACTCATTAAAAATGCTCTAGCGCTCATCAAAAAAAATCTTGGTATTACCATCGACATTGACCATATTCCGCTCGATGATTTAAAAACATTCCAACTGATTCAAGATGGTAAAACATCTGGAGTGTTCCAGCTCGAGTCTGACGGACTAAAAGATGTACTACGCAAACTCAAGCCAGATAAGTTCGAAGATATTATTGCGGTTAACGCTTTATATCGACCGGGACCGCTGGGATCAGGAATGGTCGACGACTATATTCTGCGACGTCATGGAAAGCAAGAAATCAACTATTTCTTCGAAATTTTAAAAGATATTTTGCAGGAAACATACGGAGTTATTGTCTACCAAGAGCAGGTTATGAAAATCGCATCGGTCATTGGTGGATACTCACTGGGTGAATCTGATATTTTACGTCGTGCGATGGGTAAGAAAAAAGCAGACGTCATGGCTGAGCAGAAAAAACTGTTTGTTGAGCGCGCAATTAGTCGCAACTATGATCAAAAGAAAGCAGATGACCTGTTCGAGCTAATGGCCTACTTTGCTGGATACGGATTTAACAAATCACACTCTGCAGCGTATGCCCTAATTGCCTATCAAACCGCATACCTGAAAGCTAATTACCCAGCAGAATTTACAGCATGCCTCATTTCACTTGAAGCGGGCAATGCTGAAAACATGGTGTTTTACATCAAAGAAGCAAAAGATATGGGGATTGAAATATTACCACCCGACATTAATCAATCTGAAGTAGAGTTCAGCATTGTTGATGGTAAAATTTTGTTCGGTCTACAGGGAATTAAAAACATTGGACTTGCATCACTGACCAATATTATTGCACAACGTAAAAAAGATGGGCCATTTACCGATATTCTCAACTTATGTGAACGAATCGATCTACGATCATCAAACAAACGAGTACTGGAAAATTTAATTTGCGCAGGAGCTCTCGATAAATTACCGGGCAACCGAGCTCAAAAATATAACGAACTCGCAACTATTATTGAGCTTGCTCTGCAAAATAAAGAACACAAAGCAACGGGGCAAATGCAACTTTTCAACATGGCCTCATCGCATACGAATAACGAAACCAATGCCTACAGCTTTAGCAACATACCTGACTGGAACAACAAAGAAAAACTGGAACATGAAAAAGATGTCATTGGGTTTTATATCAGCGCACACCCGCTGCAATCGTATGATAAACAACTTGACTGGATTGAAACCAATACCATTTACGACATCATACAAATGTTACAGCTCCCACAAAAAACCACTCAAGAACCTTTTGTAACAACAGTTGGACTTTTAATTGAGAAAAAGATTATTTCCACCAAAAAAGGTGACAAGATGGCCTTTGCTCAATTGGAAGATTTACAAAATCATGCAGAGATCATTATCTTTCCGAAATTATTCAAACAGATTGAACCATGGCTGCATGATTATTCAATATTTGTAGTCAAAGGAAACCTGGATATCACTGCTACTGCAGTATGTAAGATCAAAGCCCTGCAAATGGTACCACTTGAACTGTTGTTTCACTCGTGGGATCGTATGCACAACATTACATTGCAGCTGCCAAGCAATATTACACCAGAGCACATTGCTAAACTTAAAGAGTTACCAACTGGCCAAGTTCCTATGCATATTGTGTACCAAGAAGCAGATAAAACCATTAAATTAATCTCTAAAAAACAGATTTTAGTGCAACAAGAAACACTCAATCAACTCAGCGAACTCAATATTCAAGGTAAAATTACTTTGTAAAAAAATAGACCTTACGCAACAAAGGCAAAGTCTATTTTTTTATTTCTATTTTCCAGAGAGTGAACGAAGCATCCACGCTGTTTTTTCATGCTGCTCAATTAAATCTTCTAGCATTTTTTTTGTACCAAAATCTTTTGTTTTTGCTTCAAGTAGTTCAATTAAATCCCTGATCTGTGCAATGAGTAGTTCATACTGCTTGAGCAAGACAACAACCATCTGTTTTGGTTCAGGAGTTGCTCCGCTATCTTCTTTCAACGTTGCTGTTTTGATCATATCTTTCATAGAACCAAGCGCGACACCGCCGACAGCACGAACACGCTCAGCAACTAAATCCATATTTGCAAAAAGTTGGTTATATTGCTTATCAAACAATAAATGGTAATCATGAAACTCTTTACCAACGATATTCCAATGATAATTTAATGTTTGAACCAGCAATACGCTATGATTTGCCAGAAGAACATTCAGCTCTTTTTGGCTTATTTTAAAATCTACTTTTGACATATTGGTTCCTTTTTAAAGAGTCAGGCTAATATATTTTTTAGCTTGTTCATATTCATAATCATGCAAAGATTTTAAATCTGACAGAAATTTCTGCAGATCTTTTTCATGATGCTTATCAGTATGCAGTACATTTAAAAAGAGATCTAATGTATGTTGAATATGCATTGAAATCTCAACAGCTGATTCATCATACAGTAAAAGTGATCGCACAAATCGTGCATGCAATAATGCTTGCGTCGCATCATCAATAAGCACACTGGAACGATGTAACAGTTGAATTAAAAACTCTTTTTTCTTTTGTTGCAAACAGATTTTGGATAATCGAGAAAACGATTCTAATATTCCTATCCGATTTTTAACACTCAAATACATATCAAAAAGCGCTTCAAGTATTTTTTCATCTTCTTTAAACAGTCCTGCATGTTCGTAAACACTAATCGCCTGCTGCCATTTACCCGCCTTTTTATACAAATTAGCAGCGACATGATATCGATCCAAGGCTGCATCATCATCAAAAGCAAGTAAGATGTCCCCTTCTAACTGATATGAGATAGCAGGCTCTGATACAGAATGCATCAATAAACGATACACATGCAGCGCACGTTCTTTTTCACCACGAGCAACAAAATCAGCTATTTTAAACCATGCAATAGTATATGATTCCGAGGCAAAAGTCCTCATCGCTACTATCCTTCTACTTTTTTATTTTCTACCCTATATTTTTTGTTGTACCGATCTATCTTAAGCTTTTTTTGAAAAAATCAACAGAAAAAAAACAGGGAATCAAATTCCCTGTTTCAAACAGATATCTATTTTTACTGCTACGTATTTTTTTATATATCTTTTCTGAGATTAAATAAGTAAACAACGCCACAAATAGCAAGCACCGGAACGGCATAATCCAAATATCGTGTTAAAATAAAATAAACGCCAATCAGACCGACCACGTGATACATTAAATTACCAAGCGCTCGATTATCAAAAGAACATTTCGACATTTTATTGATCCTTGTTTTAAATACACAATTCTTTGATTTTAACACTATTTTCTCAAATTCGCTAAATAACCAACACCACCCAAAGCGACAATAGGTATTGCAAAGTGTAAATATCTGCTCACAATCAGGTATATTCCAGCTAGACCTAAGCCATGATACGTTACATTACTCACAATTTTATCTAATTGATAATTCGACATCTCTGCACAAACATATGTTTCTATGTATCCTTCCATTAAACCATCGCCAACTTCTAATTTGATCAGATAATTCAAAGGTACACACAGAATTTTTCCATGATGTTTTAACGTTTGATTTTCAAAGCTGTTTTGTACGCACAAAACATATTCTACTCTATTAAAATGTTTTTCAATTAATTGTTTAAAAAAGCGATACGCTTTAGGATAACTGGTTGCATCAACAGATACGAAACGAGTTTCTAATTTATCAGATCGAATTGATAATGAATGCATGCATAAAATAGTGATCATAAATCCAAATAACCAAGAGCTATTTTTCATTAACACCTAACTACCCCTGCGGCGATACCGATTTTAATAATTTATTAGGAAGAGTGCATATCCAGAACAGTGTGTTCGATTTTATTTGACTATCGATGCGATGCATCGTTTTTTCTATTTTGTATAAATGCACAGAGATAACAACTAAACAACTCAGCAATACTCCCATACATACGCGATCCCAATCAATTCGCTGAAGCAGCGACGTCGAAGATACCATATGGTTTTTAATGTGATTTTGTATAAGTTGATCAATTACTTTGTCTTCAATCTCAATAGCATCAATCCATGAGAATGGTATTAACAACATTGTCTCATGTGATTGTACGGTAACATTTGAACCTACAATAAAAACAATATTTCGGACTTTATCACGATGTTCATGCAAAATATTGCGGATATAACGACAAGTATTAGGATGAGTTTCCTCACTAACCGTACTCACCGTATTTTCAACAGATGCTGATTCTGATGCAAAGACCCATGGTGCCATAGTACATAAAAATGTGACCAATAAAATTTTGTGCATTGTACGCAACATAATATTACCCATATTTTCTCTATCTCTTTATTTTTTTGCATTCTGATTTGCAGACCATGAACTATACGTATGTGCAGTTAAACCATGATACACAATTCCAGTCGCATGTGCAGCAATCATAGGTCCTATTAAAGGAATCATCATATGCTTGGTACCTTTCATCGACTGAATTGGATGCCATTTGTTAAATGTTTTAAAATCTAACGCCTTAATTCTGTGCCAAGCACGTGGATATTGCACAATATCTTGATTTGCAAAATTACGTACTCGTTGATAGTAACCATGCATACCGTGTAAATACCATGGTACAGTTGCACATGTCGCAACCGTTACTGCATCAGGAGTCTTTTCAGACACATAGCCAGTAATACCAGCAGCTGCAGCTCCAAGAACTGTTGCAACTTTAACAGGAATTAATAACCCTGCGCAAACTATTTGTTGTACCCCTGATATAGGCTTACCTACAGCAACTTCAACTTTTTTATTTTCAGGCTTTGGTTTATCTTTACCTGCATGCAGACCAAAACAACTCAAAAAACCGGTCATTAATAAAACTCTTTTATATATCATAAAACCCCCACTTAAAGGCATGTTTCGTACCTTTTTGGTACATTTATGCTCTCTACAAGGGTACCCAAAATAACTCCAAAGCTCAAACGGTTACCATGGTTTTCCCTGCTCAATCGCTCTACTGCAGCTTAAATAGATCACAAAACCAAGAATAATACCTACTAACCGTACGAATTGGTCACAAAATCCACGCATAGATCCGTGAAAGTTTCTTGACAAACAACAGACGACCAAGTATCCTAAAAAGCGTGTTGATCAAATAATTCTTCTCTTTTTTCAACAATTTTTGAATTCTAAAAATGCCCAGGTAGCTCAGTGGTAGAGCATGCGCCTGAAGAGCGCAGTGTCGATGGTTCGATTCCGTCTCTGGGCACCAATTTCTTTTATAATTTTTCTTTTTTGTCTCAAAAAAACAATCCACCTGTTTATTTTTACTATAATATGCTCTTTTTTACAGAATCAGTTTGTAAATAGTAATAACCTTTGATACCCTATTTTTTAAGATTTTGTGATCAAAATAATACATTCAGGCATTGATTTATAAAACAATCAAGACAATGCTGAAAATGATGAGAGGACCATCGTGAATCTAAAAAATACGAACGCTATTAAAGCTGATCTGTTAGAAAAAATACAAACGATCACAACGGAGGCTGAGTTAGAAACATTTCGCTTAGAGTATTTATCACGACAAGGTTTTATTGCTCAATTATTTGAACAACTTAAAACAGCTGATACTGAGACAAAACGACAAGTCGGCCCCAACCTGAATGCGCTCAAGCAAGAAACACAAGCCGCATTTGATAGTCGCAAACAACAGTTATTTCAAGAGACCATAAACGCTGCGCAAGCAAAACAACAAAATTTTGACGCTACGCTCTCAAAACCAGTGCGTCATGGCAGCTTACACCCCTACACACATTTAACCGAGCAAATTGAAGATATTTTCATCTCTATGGGCTATCAAATAGCAGATGGACCAGAGCTTGAAACAGAATTTTTTAATTTTACCGGTTTAAATATCCCTCACAATCATCCTGCACGTGAAGATTCTGATACTTTTTGGGTCGATGATCAACATCTGATCAGAACACAAACTTCAACCGTGCAGATTCATATGATGCAAAACCAAAAGCCTCCGATCGCTATTTTAATTCCTGGCCGCGTCATGCGTAACGAAGCAACCGATGCTTCTCATGATTTTATGTTTATGCAACTTGAAGGAATGTTTATCGACAAAAACGTATCAGTGGCAAATTTACTAGCAACACTCCAAACATTTTTAGAAAAACTATTTGAAAAAGAAACCAAGCTACGTGTTCGACCTGGATATTTCCCATTTGTAGAACCAGGGCTTGAAATCGATGCTTCATGTCCATTTTGCAGCAACGGATGCTCAACATGCAAAAAAACAGGCTGGATAGAACTACTGGGCGCTGGCATCATCCATCCAGAAGTACTCAAGCATGGTGGCATTGATCCTAATGTCTATTCTGGTTTTGCATTCGGATGTGGGCTTACACGTATTGCAATGCTGAAATATGGTATTCCTGATATCAGACTTCTACACAACAGTAATTTAAAATTCCTCGAGCAATTTTCATGATCCCTAAAATTAACAAACTGATTATTCCCGCAGCAGGTATTGGTAGCAGATTTCTGCCCATTACCAAATCGATACCCAAGGAAATGCTGCCACTCTCAAACAAACCATGCATTGAATACATCGTGCAAGAAGGTGTGGATTCAGGGCTCAACAACATGCTTATCATCTTGTCGCCCGACAAAAGCATCATCATCGACTATTTTTCCTACAACCACCATCTCCAGCAAGTGCTTCAAGAACAAAATAAAAGTTCATACCTCGATGAATTTAACAAACTCATGAGCCAGGCAACATTTCAATATTTCATCCAAAATAAACCGCAAGGTGTTGCTAATGCACTTCTGCATGCACAGCCTGCTTTTCAAAAAAATGAATTTTTTGCAATGTCCTATCCTGATGATATTATCTTTGGTGACAGTCCTGAAATTGGCAATCTCATCAAAATTGCACAGGAGCATAATGCTATGGTCATTGGAGTCATGGAAGTGCCACTCGAAAAAATCTCCGCCTACGGAGTTATTGCACCAAAACAGCAGATCGCTGATGATTTATTTGAAATTGAAAGCTTAGTAGAAAAACCAACCGCGCAAGATGCGCCATCCAACTTAGCCATCGTTGGTCGATTTGTCTTGCATAGTGACCTATTTACCTATATTCCACAAACGACGCCCAACGCTCAAGGGGAAATTTTACTACCAGATACCATCAAACTCATGATTCAAAAAGGATTTAAAGTTTTAGCGTATAAAATAAAAGGTAAGCGTTTCGATACCGGAACACCCAAAGGGTGGTTAGATTTTATCGTGCAACATCATGAATCAATATCTGCATAACCCATGCAATAATATAAGTATTTAATATCATGTGGATACTCATCAGCTTTCTTACTCTCTGTGTTCATACTATATCCATCTGTCCTCCTCCATCAACGCCACCAGAAAAGTGCACCATAATAACAAAGTTAAGTTTAACAAATCTCAAACAAGATCCTGATGACAATGATCGGGTAGAATTAACCTCTCCTCGAGCACACAGCACTGCCCCTCATCAAACAATTGCAACAACACCAAGCACAAGACCAACAAACACAAATCCTATGGAGGAAGCAGCTAAAATAAAATGTCTTTATTCATGTAGTTCTACCGACTCTTCAGATGATGAAAAAGAACTACCTTTCATACCTGCCCAGGAACAACCAGTCTCTCCTCGATTAACAAACCTCGATCACACTCCACCAACTCGTAGATCAGATATACCTCGACCTTCACGAAATATCACTCCTCCTCCAACATCAACACAAGCACTAATTCCAACAACACTACCCCTTGATGATTTTACGCCAGCTCAACAGTCTGATATTCCACAACGAGTAAACGTACGTCGTCCGACCCCTCCTTTGCCAAGACAATCAGCCGATAAAGCTATAAACACACTTACTCTTCCTCCCTCAAAAGTATCTCTTGCTGAGCTCATGTTGGAACAACCAACAGCGCTACAACGAATAGACATACGTCGCCCGAGCAAGCAACCTGATACAAAAGCCATCATGCAATCTGCATTTGCATGGGTTCTACAACAATTAAAACAACAACCATCAACAAAATTTATTCCTTGCCCAGACGCGCCAACACTATCATACAAGCTGACAGAAACCCCTATCATCAAATCAGCAATACTACAACGCATACTGAGCATAAAGCCACAACCTACTTCTACACCCAACAAAGAAGTTAGAGTCCAAGAACTATGGTCCAGCGACACTGTCAATAGCATATCTGTTTGCATGTCATTTATTGATCCCATGGCGCCTGAAGATCTCCAAGGAACTCCGCTTGCTCAATTGCTCGCATATTTACAACAACATCTATCATCAAATCAGCGACTGAAAATACCCGCAGACACTCCTAGAGTGTTTGATTGCTGCCGTGAAGATTCTGCAATTCATTGCGTCATGAAATACCTAACGCCAAAACAATAAAAAATCATAACATTGCTTTTGCAGTAACTGTTTTGTTATCTTACCCTCAAGTTCATGTTTTATCATAGGGGGAAAGATATGAAAAAAATAATAATATCGATTTTAATTTTATTAAGCTTTATAGACCTGCGCAGCGATAATCTTTGTTGGGATTATGCACCAGATAGACGCTTACGCCAAACACCCATTCAGCAATCAAAGTATTGCAAATGCGATTGTTCGAAATATCCTGCAAAAAATCCTCTCACATGTATCAAATGCGGTCATCGTAGAACTCATGAGCAAATACCAACCAACCCTGCCGACAAAAAATATCCAAGCCATAGACCAAAACGTTGGGAAGAAAAATATACCGTTACAGAGCAAGAGCAATAGCGTTTTCAACCAATCCAAAAATGCCACTTGGTAGAATGTTTGAAAAAAATCATAAATACCGTATTCTGAAAGTTATAACTTTTATAAAGGGTTTTTATGAAACAAAAGTCATCAGTATCTATAACAACTATAGGTCTTGCAATATTTACCATGCTATTTGGCGCTGGAAATATCATTTATCCAATCAAAGCTGGAGTACTTGCGGGTAGCAAAAATTACATCGGTATTTTAGGGTTCTTACTTACCGGTGTCCTTCTACCAATTATAGGCCTAATTGCCATGATTCTGTTTGACGGTGATTATAAAGCCTTTTTTGCACGTATCGGAAGAGTTCCAGGATACCTTGCAATTCTATTTTGTATGTTTATTATCGGGCCAATGCTGGTTATGCCTCGTTGCATTACCGTACCGTACGATATGCTCAGTCCTTTCTTACCCTCTGTGAGCTTGAATGTCTTCACCGTGTTATTCACGGCAGTTACTTTTATATTAACCTACAAAGAATCAAACTTACTCGACATTTTGGGTAAATATATGAGCTGGCTCCTGATTGGATCACTCGGTTTAATTATCGTAGTTGGAGTTTTTAACGGACAAACTATGATCGAGCAACCATTGCCAGCATCAACCGTTTTCTTCCAACAAATTCTCCATGGTTTTCAAACTCTTGATTTAATTGGTGCTCTATTTTTTGCATTTATTATTGTTCGCCTCATCAAGCTCAATACTCAAGGTGATATTTCACCGCATAAGCTAGCGCTTATGGGACTCAAGGGTGGAACAATTACAGCTACGCTTATGACGGCCTTTTATGTAGGATTTAGCTATCTTGGTGCATATTATGCATATTTAGTAAGCCCTGATATGAATGGTGCTGAGATTTTTAGAACGATTACCATACATGTCATCGGCCAATATGGCGTTTTTGTTTTAATCTTTGCCGTATTTATGGCTTGTATCTCAACGCTTGCAGCACTTGCTGCAGTCTTTGCTGATTATATGCGCAGAGAAATTTTTAATAATAAAATTAGTTATGTTCAAAGTCTGATACTCGGTCTTATCATGACCATTACTGTTTCAAACTTTGGGTTAAGCAATATTTTAAAGTATGGATTCCCTGTTATTAGTTTTGGCTATCCAATTATTGTTTCAATCACACTGTGCAATATGGCTTATAAACTATTTGATATGCCGTATATCAAAGGGCCTGTGCTTGCAACAACACTCGCAATGATCGCTATTTATGTTTATCCACATCTAATGTAAACTCCGTTAATCTATATACCTCAGCATGTTTAATATATGCTGAGGTATATTTTTACACAAAACGAATCAAAACTATTTTTTAGATCGAGCATCTGTATGTTAAATGAACTATTTTTTATAGCACAAATTATTCTCATCAGCGCAACAACAATTGCACTCGCACGCATGGGTAAAGAAGCACTTGTTGCATATGTTGGACTACTGTTTACGATGGCAAACATATTTGTGATCAAACAAATTACACTGTTTGGTTGGACCGTTACCAGCTCTGACGCATTTATTATCGGTATCAGCTTTAGTATTAATTTGCTTCAAGAATTTTGGGGCAAAATATGGGCCCGTCAAACTATATGGATCAGCTTTGCTCTGTCCTTATTTTACCTAGTGATTGCACGATGCATTATTAGTTATGAACCCGCAACTATCGATGATGCACATCCGCATTTACAGTTCATCATGGCAAACACCACGCGCATCATCATTGCGTCGTTTACAACTTATTTAATCACCCAGTTTGCCGATATTTATATCTACGGATACCTCAAAAAAATCACTACTGGTAAATATTTTGTTCTACGAAATTATTTTTCACTAGCCATATCACAGCTTCTTGACACCATACTCTTTAGTTTTTTAGGATTATACGGTATAGTAGCAAACATTACCGATGTTATTATAGTGAGCTACTCTATTAAAATTCTTGCTATTATCCTGATGACTCCATTTTTAATGGTCACAAAAAGCATTTTAAGTACTAATCAAAAAGGAATGTAATGACAATAATGATGATTATCACCAATACCCCTGTGTATGTTTGGGCTATATTTATCTATCTGATGACCATGGGATGTATCGCAACTAAAACGCGCACCATTTGGGTTCCCAAATTATTTATCATTCCAGTTGTTCTAACTATTCTGAAATGGCACAAATTACTCAGCGTAAGTATACTTTGGACGGTTGCTCCATGGATTTTAGGTCTTAACTTAGGAATCACCAAAGCTCTGCTCAATAAAAAAATGGAATGTCTTACGGCAAAAAATTCTATACAACTTCCAGGAAGTTATACCACACTCTTTATGTTTCTTATTTTGTTTATTGCTAAATATAGTTTAGGATTTTTACAAAGTATCAATCCTGCCATGTCTACAACATATGCAAATATGGATACTTTCATCACATTTTTATTTGCAGGATATAGCCTTGGCAAAGCTGGAGCCTATACAAGCCGCTTTTTAAAAGCAAAATATCGGAAATAGATTTTATTTCCGATATAAATTTTAATGTATCATATTTATTAACGAAACTGATTTTGTTACCTCTGAAGAGCAAGAGATCTCTTTTCAAGAACAAATAATTCTTGAGTACACTCCTGCAGCTTATGGCAAGCTTCATCGGCTTTTGATTGTAAATTAGAATTCGCAACATCTTGTTGCCATAAACATTGCGCCTGTTCCCAAACTGCACGTTACTGACGCATTAATGTTCGTTGATCAACAATCTTTTGATGTAATAAATAACCCTCTCGCCGCAAAGGCGTAAAATCCGATAAAGAACTGATAACCCTGGAAGTTGTCTGTTCAACTGGCGGAGTTTAAACTGCCGATTGAAACGCAAGATTACGACGCACCGCTCTACGTTGCTTCGAATTAAGAGGCCGTGGCTGATTTGAAGTAGCCGATAAAGCAGTTCCAAATAACATACGACCAGAAGGAATTTCTGCTACTTGCTCAACAGAAGCAGGTATCGGTAAATTTAAGCGTTGCTGCAATGGTACTTTCCATGGGCCCTGCGAGCCAATAACATCCGATTGCAATACAGCAACAGCAGACATAGCATAACGATGTCTATTCTGTGGTTTCATTGAATCAGCAAACCATTGCTGCATCTCAGGTGATGGTGCAACATATGCAAGAGTAGATCTCGCAGCATTATTGTTTGCTACACAGCACAAAGATCCAACAACAAAATAATTACTAAACCGATCATTAATTTTAATGTTTTCATGACGTTCGTGCTTCATATTTTATTGATTTTATTATCTTTCAATTTCTAAATATAAAGCGCTCATGTCATGATTACAACTATTTAGATTACTGCCTATTCATTTCGCGCCAAATAGCAGCTTGTTCGGCCAGTATTTTGGTAAACCACCCAAATAACTGAATGCTAATTACTTTATATAACAAAAGCTATGTTTATTGAGGCAAATTTAATCTACGCGAACGCGCACTTTCCTGTTCCAATTCCAATAATTTCCTCTCACATGCATTCAGATTTTGCTGAACTTCTACAACATCTGCACCAGCAATTTGTTGATCGCGCAAAATTGTTTGGCATGCACGAATCCACTCTCTACATGCAACAATCTGATTGCGCAAATCAGGTAAAACTTTCGCAGACTCTCCGGTAACACAAGACATAGCATAACGATGTCTTGCCTGTGGACGCATTGAATCTACAAGCCACTTCTGCATCTCAGGTGATAGTGCAACATATGCATGAGTAGATCTCGCAGAATTATTGTTTGCTGCACAGTGCAAAGATCCACCAACAAAATAAATTACTAAACCGATCATTAATTTTAATATTTTCATGAAGCTTTCGCTTTCTCATTTGATTTGTTTTTTATGTTTTTGTAATCTCAAATTACATACAATATTTCTCTTACTCAACCAAGAGTGTCAAAAATTTATTGGATTAATTAGGAATTTGTGACGTAAGAGCTATATGTCTATCCATAAAAGCGAATAAAGCTGCCGTACAACGCTCAAGATCCCTTTGTGCCATTGCAACTTTTAATTTCAACATAGCACTATCAGGATTTTCCTGTAATGCTCGTTGCTTCGACTCTAATTCACTCTTTTTCTTACGCATCAATGTTCGTTGCTGAGTCACTGTATTACTTAAATGATAGCGCTCTCGCTCTTTCGGCGTTAACTCTGACAAACTACTCACAAATCGCGAAGTTGACGGTGCAACTACAAGAGGAGTCGATCTCGCAGCTTGAGCAACAACGACGCGCCCTGAATTGGCAGGATTAACATTATGAGGCAATCGAGGCAATTGCTGCACTGGCATGAACACCGGAACATCAGGTGTCGATCTTGCAGCTGGAGTATTACCATTATTGTTTACTGCACCGTGCAAACATCCACCTAAAACAGACACTATTAAACCGATCATTAATTTTAATGTATTCATACATTTTTGCTTTCTATTTGATTGATTTTTATAATTTTTCAACACATTACATACAATATTGCACTTCAAAAGGAAAATTGATCTAACGCTAATTATTTTGCTGGCTCATTTATTGAGAAAGCTCGAACTCTTCTTTTTCATAAGCAAGCAATTTCTTCGTACAACGGTTAAGGCTCTCTTTGGCCTCAATAACATCTAATTTATAAACATTATTACATTGTCGATGAATTCGATGCCGCAACTTGAGGAGCAATTGATGCTTGTGCATTATGCAATGGTTGCTGATCTGTAGCAACCTGAAAGCTCTGTTCCTCAGAGTAACTAGTAGGTAGTTTTATTATTACTCGTCCCCTCCTAGGTGGGCAATATAAAGATCCAACTAGAAAAAACATGATGAAACTGATCATTAATTTTAATATTTGCATGAAGCTTTCGCTTTCTCATTTGATTGGTTTTTATATAATCTTGCAGTCACATATCAAGCACATCTCATATCGCTATGACAGGTACTTCTTTTGCGAATCGATCATCACCACTCTTACTGCCACGGCAGCATTACAATCTCTATCTGATCTTGCAGTGCACGCAACAGCATCAACATATTTCTTAGATAACCAAATTAATCTGATTTATACATGAACCCCTAATGAACTCAAAATAATGCTACAGCGTTTCTAAAATCGGCAACATATGACGCTGCTTGCGATCCTGATCTTGAAGCGCATCAATAATCTCATCCATATCACCAAGCATAATAAACTCGAGCTTTTGAAGTGTTAACTCTACTTGATGATCAGTAACGCGGTTTTGTGGATAGTTGTATGTTCTAATTTTTTCAGAACGCTCACCAGTTCCAACCTGCTCTTTACGAGATTGAGCTTCTTTACTTCGTTGTTGTTCTTGTGCATGACCAAGCAGACGCGATTTCAACATCTTCATAGCTTTCGCTTTGTTTTTATGCTGAGAACGTTCTTCTTGGCATGCAACAGCAACACCGGTTGGAATATGAGTAACACGAACAGCCGAGTCAGTAGTGTTAACATGCTGTCCACCAGCTCCACCAGAACGATATACGTCAACTCTTAAATCTGAATCATTGATCTGTACGTCCACATCCTCAGCTTCAGGCAATACTGCAACTGTAGCCGTAGAAGTATGAACACGACCTTGTGTTTCTGTAGCAGGTACACGTTGTACACGATGCACCCCAGAATCACGCTTTAACAGGCCGTACACATGTTTACCACTGATATGCACAACTACATCTTTATAACCACCCAAATCAGTATGGCTTTCACTTTCAATAGTTACTTTCCATCGTCTTTTTTGCGCGTATAACAAATACATTTTGAGCAGATCAGCTACAAACAATGCTGCTTCTTGACCACCTGTTCCCGCTCTGATCTCAAGATATGCGCTACGCATACTCAAATCATCTACTGGATACATAAGATCTTCTGATTCTTTTTCTAAAGCAACCAGACGCTGTTTCACATCTGCAATTTCTTGCAAAAATAAAGCAGCAAGCTCAGGATCTGATTCCTGAGTAGCTTGCTGCTGAGCATCTAATAATTGTTTTTGTGCTGCTACCGTCTCGGTATGCACACGTAGAATATCTGAAATGATTGAGACGTTACGTTGTAATTCTGCTCGCTGCTTAGCTGAAGAAACATCACCTTGTATAACCTGTTGTTCAAGTTTTTTATACAACGCTTCTAACTGATCCCATTTGGTAAACATTCAGATATCCTGAAAACGAAGCTAAGATTGTTGTGAATAACGTTTTTTGAATTTTTCAATTCGTCCAGCTGTATCTACATATTTTTGCTGACCTGTGAAAAATGGATGGCAGCTTGAACATAGAGTTGGATGAATTTCTGATTTTGTAGATCTTGTGAAAAACGCATTTCCACAGCTACATGTAACATTAACTTTGAACAATTCTGGATGAATATTTTGTTTCATAAAAATTTACCTTTATCTTATCGAAAACACACTTTTCTAGTATCACTCAAATAGTGCTTTTTGTCAAAAAATACCCTTAATACTCAAACAAATAAAACTATTGATCCTTCTTTTCTGTCGATTGAGCATTCAAGTTTGTATCATTTGCATGATACTTGATTGTTCGATGCTCCCTATCTTCTCGCTTTAATCGGTCATCGATCATTGCGCGAGCCATCACCCCTGCAGTGCTCTTTACCCCTCCGCATGCAGCTTTTTCATTACCTGCCCAAAATACCTCCTGATACTCTAACTTAAGCTCTTTTCGCTTCCTATACCCTTCAAACACAGCAACCCACTCAGCTATTTCTGCTCTTTTTTCAGGCGTATAACGACCTTTAGCAGCATCGCGATCATCATTCCAATTAATCACCTTTGTTTTTGCAGGTACATTATCACATACCGGATTAACAACTTTACTTTTGGTATACCATTCAGAAGGAAGATTAAAACACGCCGTAAAAAACGCCCACAAAAGCCCATATACATCATATTTCATATATACTCCATTAACTTTCGTAATAAATAGAATTATACTACAAAAAGTATCGTTTAAAAAGATAAGGGATAATGATGTTCATGATGATAATTTTGCTCATTCTTGCGCCGATCAACACAGCAGTTCTTGCTAAAACAGAAGAACCCGACCTCCAAGCACAATCGTCAGAACAACAACCTTTACTAACAAGGGTACAGCAACCTGAACACGATCGAGCTACACAGCAACAACCCGGAGCAACTGTTACTGTCCAAGATGAACGACATCATCATCAATATGGTCTAGACCGACAACAGCAAGTAAACTGGGTCATCACAAGATTTCTAATGTTTTTGGGAGGCTCATTCATACTTGGAGGACTCGTATCAATAATACTTAAAGCAACCCATACAGCTTAACCTAAGCATTCCACCAAATACCTATCAATAAATTTTATGTTCAGTAGGTATACGCCGCATTTTGTTTGCCACCTTGCATGAATAATTAAACCTCTAGACCTACGCACTCACATGACCTTGATTGTGCTGCCGTAACAGGTTCTATTTTCCTATTTCTAAAAACCGTAGACCCGCAGGACTCGCATAGAAAAAATTCTTTCTGCCACTTTGCATGGATGCTAATAATCCTCTACGCACTGGCCCCAAATCGCTAACATCATCGTCAGCAACAGGAGGCACTGACTCTACTATGCTTACAGGGATTTCTCGTGCTTGAGAACGTTCAATAATCGCTTCAACATCCGCACGAGGCTTAAACGTAGCAAATAACACTCCCCCAGAAGATAATGCTTATTGCATCTTTAATAATCCCACACTTTGTTCTTCTGTTAGTTCGCCAGATCCGCAATCAGACGCATGCACCGTTTGCATGATACACAACAAAATAATCACATATACTTTTTGTCTATTCATTGATTCCTCCATCTTAAAATAAACAACAACAAATTGACCTGTTGTTTTTTTCAAACACTCTCAAAAAACACCTATGAGAAAAACATAATAATGCATTTCCCATCGGTATCATAAAGTTCTATTTAATTCTTACTTACAGCAACCACAACATGAGAAAAGGGCTGCTATTCTTGCACAAAAACCACCTTTGTTAACCGGTGTTGTCGATCGAGTATATGTTGCATTATTTGCAGCAACTACTTGCGCAGCAGCAACAACCGTAGCAACATCTTGCACTTGTCGCTGCGCCGAAACTGGTCGCTCAACAACAGAAGCATGTTGCACAGGTACAACACCTGGTTGCTCCCCCGACTCATCATTATCTGACACAATTGGCTGAAATGTCGGCAATGAATGCTCTTGTCTGCTCACTGGAACAACAGAAGCACAACCACGACCCTTGTTTGCTACCAAAGGGTTAGTAGCTGATTCTTCACCCCGCTGACTGGTAACTCTTTGCCCAAAAAAATCAGTTAAATTTGAAGGATAATGCGCAAGAGATTCATCTACCGGACTCTGGCCCGATACTTGTCTGCCAGCTCGATGAGCCGTAGATGGTCGTCGCACCACAACAGGAACTGGCTGCTGACTATTAGCAGCACCATCTCCTCGCGGAAACACATATTCTTCCAAAGAATCTTCTGCTGAAACAAGCGCCCCTGAAATAGAACCATGCCCCTTTACTCCTGCAAAGCGATGATCCGATACATCTTCACTTTCTTCTCGCCCTGGTATTACTTCTCGTGCTGGCCTTGGCTCAAACACATCACTTAGAGTTGAAACATGTTCTGAAGACCCAGGAGTTTTAGGTCGCTCTACATTTTTAGATGTGGCTTTACGCAGCGTTGAAACATCAACACTCGACGACGCCACCTTTAATGAGTTGTTTCGACCAAGCGGGCAAAATTCAGCACTCGCCGGAGTCACTACCATGGGCCCCGATGACTGAGCAGCTAATACTACATCAACCACTGCACCCTGAACATTTTTCACCAATTGTGGACCATTATTCTCACTAATTGATAATCCATGAAAAGAATGCTCTGAACAATCGTCATCATCAGAAACGAGCACGTCTCCAAACAAACTGTATCCTCGATCATCATCATTATCATGAATACGTTGAACGAATCTCATATCCCAATGTTTTTGATTGAAATCTCTAAGAGAAATCTCTTTGCGATCTGATGCGTGCAGCATACCCGCGAGGCACAGCCACATAACTAAATTTAAATTTTTCATATTCACGTATCCTTAAACTTAAAACAAATAACCCAAATATTCGAATATTATCTTGCTACTACTTACAACCAATTACTTACAGCACCCGGTAAAAAAAGGTATTATTTTCGCACAACAACCTTGATCCGACACTGTTACTTGATGCGTAGGCACTGCCGCATGTTGCTGTGGAGCACGAAACGACCGATCCATCCATTCGTTAGAATCAATTGAAGGTGATGCCCCTCTAAGATTTTGTCCTGTTTGTCCTGCATTACTCTCACGCACACGCGAAAACGAATCCCTTCCCCCTCTAACTCGTCGCGCTAATGGGTTACTACCCGTAGAACTTTCATCAGAATCTTCATCATCACCTGTGAATTGTGACGCATTGCCATGATGCATAAAAGTTGCCTCTGTCAGACGAAGCCGATCGCCTAATTCGGCATGATGTGCCCCATCTTCTACAAATAAATCCACGCGCTCAACAGGGAATTGTTCATCAGGAATATATCCAGGAACATCATCAAACTCATTACCTTGACGGTGCTCACTGTGCACACCTCGCAATACGACACAAGCAGGGCTCACACACACAGCATCAGGAGTATGTCGCGCACCAACAGCAGACTCACTCCTCGCAACAACTAAACCCGCAGAAAGATCTCCTCGCGCCAATGGATGATGACCGACCGTATCAACATTGGATCGATGCGTCGCATCATGAAAAACTGTTAAATCCGAAGCCCCAGAAGGACTTATAACTTGACGCTCACACATAACTTGCATAACATGATCCCAATCAAATCCTGAATCCTGCTGTTGCAAGCGTGAATGTCCCGTAGATGCTTGTATCAGATCAACACTCAATAGTAACAGAACAATATGTATATTTTTCATATTTATAACTCCCAAAAACGGCTTTGCCTATTAAAGACAATTTCTTAATACTAGATCCCACCCATTAAACAAAACCACACTACTACCTACCTAGAAAAAAATACAATAAAAGAGAGTAAGAAGTTCTAATTAAAACTTCTTACTCTCTTTTTATACAAACTTAAATTTACTTACGATGCAATTTCTTCTTGCGCAAACGAATTGATGTAGGAGTTACCTCAATCAACTCATCTGGCCGAATCCATTCCATACATTGCTCAAGTGTCAACACTCGCGCAGGAGCAAGTTTAACCGCATCGTCTGTACCAGATGCACGCATGTTAGTTAATTTCTTTGCTTTACACGGGTTAACATCCAAATCGTTGTCACGTGAATGCTCACCGATAATTTGGCCCGCATACACTTTGTCTGCTGGTTCAACAAGCAACACACCACGTTCTTGCAACGTATCTAATGCATACGCTGTAACTTGACCTGTTTCCATCGATACCAATGCACCTTTTAAGCGTTCGTGCATTTCGCCTTTGCAAGCGCGATATCCAAGGAAGCTCATGTTCATAATACCAGTACCACGAGTATCAACTAAGAACTGAGAACGGAATCCAATTAACCCTTGCGATGGAATTTCGAATTCGATACGAACACGACCATCATGAAGTGGTTTCATGTTAACCATTTCACCTTTTCGAAGGCCCATTTTCTCAATAACTGATCCACGATACTGCTCTTCAACGTCAATAGTTACTAACTCGAATGGTTCTTGTTTGACACCATCAATCGTTTTGTAAATAACCTCTGGCGCAGAAACTTGAAGCTCAAAGCCTTCACGGCGCATATTCTCAATCAAAATACCAAGGTGAAGCTGACCACGTCCTGATACTTTAAATACCTCAGCTGACGCAGTGTCTTCAACACGAAGCGCAACGTTCTTTTTGAGTTCTTTTTCTAAACGCTCACGAATATGGCGAGAAGTAAGTAACTTACCCTCTTTTCCGTTAAACGGAGAATCGTTCACTGAAAAATACATAATCAAAGTTGGTTCATCAATTTTAACATATGCGTGCGGTAATGGTTTACCAACTGCACAAATCGTTGCACCCAGTTCAGGTTGTTGTGTAAATCCAGATAAGCTGACGATGTCACCATAGTGAGCTTCGGCAACTTCTACTTTTTCAACACCCAAAAACTGCCAAATCTTTGTGATACGAGTCGGTTGACTCACTTTTTCGTCACGACACAAGATGACTTGATCGTTCACTTTGATAGTACCACTAAAGATTCTACCAACAGCTATTGGCCCTAAGAAATCCGAATGATCCAAGTTGGTAATCAAAATCTGAAGTGAATCTTCTTTTTCAACTGGAGCAGGAACAGTTTTAACAATGGTATCAAGCAATGGAATTAATGAATCAGATTGAATGCTCATATCTGTTGTCATAAATCCAAGACGAGATGATCCGTACAATGTTGGAAATTCGAGTTGCGAATCGTCAGTAACAAGATCCAAGAATAGATCATAGATCTGCTGTTCTGTTTGTTCAATTGCAGCATCTTTACGATCGATTTTGTTAATCACCACAATAGGACGGAGTCCTAGAGATAACGCCTTTTGAAGAACAAAGCGCGTACCAGGAAGTACACCTTCCGCAGCATCAACTAAAAGCAAGAAGCCTTCAACCATCTGCAATGTACGCTCAACTTCTCCACCAAAGTCAGCGTGACCCGGTGTATCAACGATGTTGATCTTGAAATCTTTGTAATTAATACCTGTATTTTTTGCAAGAATGGTAATACCACGCTCTTTTTCAATAGAATCCGAATCCATAACGCGACCTTGCGCGTTTTCAATGGTACCAGACTGTTTCAGTAATTGGTCAACCAAGGTTGTTTTGCCATGGTCAACGTGAGCAATAATCGCAATATTGCGAATTTGAGAACTGTTTGACATACAAAAACTTTACATATTTAGGAATTCATTAGAATTATAACCTTTTTAGGGTAGCAAATTTCTAAAGTTTTGTCCACGATCGCAGCAAACCAATAAAAACTAACTGGATCTCGACAGAAAACAACCGCCACGCAACACACCAAAACGTACAGCTCTTTCATTTGTCATAATTATCTTTTTTGGTACTATATTTATATTAAAACTTTAAACACGGGGGCCTTTTCATGAATAAGAATATAGTGATACTTACTCTTTTTAGCTTGGTTTTTGCACCAGCTACATTACCAACACCACCAACGCAAACAGCAACAATTACAATACCAGCACCAACAAAACGACCTGCAACAAAAAAACCATCAAACACACTAACCAGAACTACAAGCTTTCAAGAATTTGCAACGTTACACAAAAAACGTCCAAATCTTGAATTGCAACCTCAAGCACCTCAACAACATAAAATTTCACCAGTTGCTATTCCAGTCACCATCGTAAAGTTACAAAATCCTGTTAAAGAACCCAAAACAAAAAAATACGATTTTGCTGCGGAGTGGAAAAAATTCACAAATAGACCACGCAACCCTATGCCAGACCCAAGAAAAACTCCTTTTAAAGTTTAAGATAAATCACAACACAAACTTACACCTTTGCTTGAGCTTATCATGAAAACAGGCCTATCCTTTTGCGGGATCAGGCCTGTTTTGTTATTTTTTAATATAAACCATGGTCTCAAAGCCGATTAATAGTATGAAAAAACATATTTTACATCTCATAATCTTAAGTATTATGCATTGTCACGCGCCCACGCACGGGGCCTTAACAACAAGCATCATGCGCTTAGCTCCTAAAATAGCTTGTAGCTGCCCTAGATCAACCATTAAGGCACCATTATCATGTGCTCAATTTGCACAACATGGTATCCATTTTCCAACCAGCACGATCAAAATCACACCTCCACCAATCAATCGCTTTGCTCAAGGCTTTTTTTACCAACTACCATTTAAAAAAATTCTAGCTATCACAGCTGCAAGCGGCATTTGTGGGTATACGCTCTATGATCAACACCAAAAACAGCTCTGTCGACAGCAACTTCCTACGCATGAACCCTCAGCAACAGTGCCCGATTCTGCTAACAATATAATTCCAGAACCAGTACACCAAATCCCACAAAATAGAAAAAAAGCACTATCCGATCACAACAAACCCCTCAATCGCCATCAAGCAAAAAGTCAAATTAAACAAAAAAAACCACAAACAACACCACCACCCAGTAGGCAGCCAAGCCACCAAAATCAACCTGGGGCGCACGATACCGATAGCAACCGATCAATATCGTCATCTGACGGAATAAGGCCCTATCGCATGCAAGCACGCAGAACAGTAAAAAACAATTTTTAAAACCTCATCAAGAGCTTTAACTTATGATAAAAACAACCCACCCTTTTGCCCCTAAAAGCCCGCTGTGCTACCCTTATACTATAAAAGATTTGAAAATGGAGGTTCTGATGAAGAAAAATATTCTAAAATTACTCGTTTTAAGCCTGTTTGGCCTCTATGCGCCGATCTACAGCTCCCTGCAACCAAGCGTTACAACACAAATAGCTGCTCGAGCTGCATGTGCATGCCCTATGCCGGCAAATACACAACCATTTTCATGTTCACAATTTACCCAACACGGGATTCAACTTCCACCGTGCGATGCACGTATTCCTGGCAATCTTTGTGAACCAGAAGCATCTTCTATGCCTAAAGGAACTACCATAGCGTATGTTACTGCCCTTGCAGGTGGCCTTGGATGGACAGGATGGAAACTGCATAAAGCTCGTCACGCGCACCCTCAAGGTCCAATTATCCCTGAAACAGCACCAGCTGCTCCAGGCGATACTCCACCAAATAGTTCACCAAGCAATTTGATGATCCCAACAACTACTGCTCAAGCAGAACCAGTTAAATCATCATGGGATTTACGATGGTTCGCTGTTCCTGTTTGCTGTACAGGTATATTACCATTTATGCGTCAAACTAATTTACCAACAACCCCTCCCACTCCAACTGTCCCATGGCGCGCTCCCGTACAGATTGGAAATACGGATCCAAACAATATGCATTTAAAATTCAATGATCTAGGCGTAAGCAATGACACCAACAATTCTCAACTCCCAACATATAGATCAACAGATTCATCATTACCAGGACATCCATCATCTCCACACGTAAAAGACTATCTCAATGCATGCGAAAATGCATTCAAACGCGCAACAAACTCAGAGTTAAAAGGTACCGACAATGATCATGGTATTTTTGAAACCCAAGATACTTTAACCCAAAATACTTTAACTCAACGGCGCCATGCTAGCACACAGATGACCCCACGCGGACCTAATCATAACAATATGGGAACAGACACTACAGGTCTAAACACAACTCCTCCAGCAACCGGCGGCCAAGGAAAAGCAAAAGCGTCAACTACCACAACAGGCTCTGGAAATCGTGGAAATAACGCTGGAAACAATCCAAGCTCAAACCATGCAAGAGCCGCTACAAGTAAACAAACACCAACCCATGCTCAGCAAGCTCAAAGCCTACTAAGCAACATAAGCGCGGCAAGAAACACGACAGATTTAATGTCTTTAGAGGGAACTTTACAAAGATTAAAGAAACAACTTCCTGAATATAATCAAGCTGCATCAGTGAAACAAACACCATGCAGGCTTAATCCGCAAGTCAGAGAACAAAATATTACAGAATTTAGAGAACTTATAAGACAAGCAGAACAAGCATTAGCTACCAAAAGAACAGAATTACAGAGCCCACAGCCATCGCGATTTGGTAGATCAGTTACAGCTCCTACCGTACCACAAAACAGGTCTCTATCTACTGGCCATGCTGCTCGATCTTCTTTACCCGTAGATCATTCACTGCTTGTACGTCATGTTGCGCGATCTACATCGGCACATACGAACAATGAATCAATGCCTCGCAACGAACTACCTGTCGGAGAATTCTCTCCACTGGCTGCACAACCTACTGATGACGCACAACCCACTCCTCGCGCTGATGATTCAACTGCAAGTGCACACTCAGACACAAGTAGCGAATAATAAGAAATCTTAAAAAAGGATTTTTGATATGAAAAAGTTATTAACATTAATTTGTATTATGTTATCCATGAGTACATACACAGCAATTAGTCGTGTATGCGCTCAGGCTTTTTCACGCTCCGTAACACGACCAGTAATGTCATATGCTGCTGCGGCACGCAATTTATACAAAACAACACCAAATCAAACATCACTGCAGCAACTTTTAACTAACCTGTCGCTGAACAAAGGGGAAGTTTGCTCGCAATTATCACTACTTAAAACGCCACTAACTACCATAAGCAACAAAATAGCTCACCAAAAGCTTTATGCTCTCGTACTACAAACTCTCGCAAACGACAAACAAAAATTACAATCAATTATTAACCAACACGCACTAGCTACTGGTATCGACCAATCAATGTTGCCAGCGATTATAACTGCGCAAGCATCAACACTGTCAAAATGGAAAAACAGCGTTGTTAGTGCTATGCAAAAAATAAATCCGATCAACTATTTTAAACCAACTCCAGCGCCAACACTCTATCAAGAGCTACAAAGCCTTGCTGCGCATACTGAAGCTGTTGCTCCATCGGTGTGGCCGCTTAAGCAAGTGGTTGAAAGCCTTAAAAAACGTATCACCGACCCAGTGCTGCTTGATGCGACACTACATCGACTTTCGGTTGATAAAAAAGGACTTCTACAAAAATTAATCGATGAGCAGATTGCTCAAAATCAATACGCGCACGAACATGCAATATACAAAGGTTTACAGCATAGTAAACATTGGTTGAAACGTTATTATCAAGATGGTCAACCAAGACCTATTCGTTCTAAAGCGTATCAACATCCAACATCGATGTATGAATTATTATCAAATGTATCAACACACAGTGGTGAAGTTTGTTCAAAAATAGCACTCGTTAAAACACCGCTTGATACGATAAATAATAAAATTGCTCACCAAAAACTTTACGATATCGTACTGCAAACTCTCGCTGCTGATAAACCAAAATTACAATCAATTATTAACCAGCAATCCCTGAACAACGGTATTGTATCATCACAGCTGCCGAAAATCACAACACCTGCACCATCAGTACTGACACAATTAAAAAACTTTACGACAAAAGCATCTCAAGCCGTTAACCCGCTTAACTACTTTAAGCCAACACCGGCACCAACGCTCTATCAAGAGCTACAAAAACTTGCAGCTCATACCGGGGCTGTTGCTCCATCAGTATGGCCGCTTAAACAAGTACTCGAAAATCTTAAGAAACGTATCACTGATCCAGCACTCCTGGATGCAACACTCAAGCGACTATCGGTCGATAAAAAAGGACTACTCCAAAAATTAATCGATGAGCAGATTGCGCACAATCAATACGCGCACGAACATGCAATCTACAAAGGCTTAGAGCATAGTAAACATTGGTTGAAACGTTACCAAGAAGGCATGGAATATCAACATGCTACAACAGCAAATGCGCTTGTTCCACAAAGCGTTATACATCCTCACGAAGTAACCATACTACCGCCGACATCAAGCGTAACGCCATACAACAACATTAACAAAACACATGATTATGAAATTAACTTGGCTGACACCCTACCTACTTCTACGCCATCACGCTTACTTGGTGAACCAACGAAACTACTCACAACGGGCAACCACCACGAACGAGCATACAAGGCTTTCAACGCTGAACACGATGTACTGCATAGATTTGCTTCGTATCCAATTATCCCTGAACCACAGAAATTGCTCGAGGCTGGCAACTTACCTAAGCTAAGTTACAATCAAGCGCAAAATGCACTAAATGCTGAAACAAATAGATTGAATCATATCGCACAACAACCTGTTGTACCAAACTCACAGATCAAACAGTCTGGCGAGTTTAACTCTGCACAACCGAGTGCGTTACAAATTATCCCTGAACCACAGAAACTACTCGAGGCTGGTAATTTACCTAAACTAAGTTACAACCAAGCTCAAAATGCTTTAAATAACGAGCACAATCAGCTACGTCACATCGCGCAGCAACCGAACGTACCTAACTCACAGATCAAACAATCTGACGCGTTCAACCCTGCACAACCAAACGCGCTACAAATTATCCCTGAGTCACAGAAACTTCTAACCGAAGGTAACTTGCCTAAACTAAGTTACAACCAAGCTCAAAATGCTTTAAATAACGAGCACAATCAACTACGCCATATCGCGCAGCAACCTGTTGTACCTAACTCACAGATCAAACAATCTGGTGAGTTCAACTCTGCACAACCAAATGCGCTACAAATTATCCCTGAACCACAGAAACTTTTAACCGAAGGTAACTTACCTAAGCTAAGTTATAACCAAGCTCAAAATGCTTTAAACAACGAGCACAATCAACTACGTCATATTGCGCAGCAACCTGTTGTACCAAATTCACAGATTAAACAGTCTGGCGAGTTTAACTCTGCACAACCAAATGCGCTACAGATTATCCCTGAACCACAGAAACTTTTAACCGAAGGTAACTTACCTAAGCTAAGTTACAATCAAGCGCAAAATGCACTAAATGCTGAAACAAATAGATTGAATCATATCGCACAACAACCTGTTGTACCAAACTCACAGATCAAACAGTCTGGCGAGTTTAACCCTGCACAACCGAGTGCGTTACAAATTATCCCTGAGCCACAGAAACTTCTAACCGAAGGTAACTTACCTAAACTAAGTTACAACCAAGCATTCAATGCTTTAAACAACGAGCACAATCAACTACGCCATATCGCGCAGCAACCTGTTGTACCTAACTCACAGATTAAACAATCTGGCGAGTTCAACCCAGCACAACCGAGTGCGCTACAAATCATTCCAGAACCACAAAAATTACTGACCGAAGGTAACTTACCTAAAATTAGTTACAACCAAGCGTACAACGCTTTAAATACTGAGCGCGATCTATTACATCAAGTTGCTCCACAAAACATCATCCATCCAAGTGAAATAGAGATTATTTCTGCACCTGCGCCAATAATTCCACATAACAGTACAACAGAAACGATTACTCACGACATTCATATACCAGAACCATTTACACCAGAACCGACACAACGTTCAATAGTACTACCTGCCCTTGTAGTTACTGGTGCTGGAGCTGGCAGCGCTTACGCGTATAGTCAATTACAAGATGATCAACCAGAACAACCAACTAGATCCTTACTCGTCCCAGGACTAGCTGCAACAGGAGTTGCTGCCGCAATTGCAGTATACAAATACCTACACCCTAAGCAGGATGATAAAGCAAAAGAACCTTCTGATAAAACAGAAGAAAATGATTCTGAAAATATAACACGAGAAATTTGTGTGCAAGAAGTTGCACCACAACAAGATAATACAGCACCATTTGATGCGTTTTACAGTAATCATCAAACCATCGGAATCAATAGTCAACTCGCACAAAACATCCATCACCATGGATTTTCTATGGCTGACGTGTACAATTCAAACATGCTACAACCAGAACAAAAAGCACAAATCGTGAGCATGATGCATCAAAAAAAATAAAACATGGCTAACAATTACTTACGCGCTCTGCTGACCCTTTTACGGGAAACGCTTAGCGCTATAGCTATTGCTTGTGTGCGATCTTTTACCAATGGACCAGTCTTGCTACCACTGTGCAACTGCCCATATTTAAACTCTCGCATCACCTTTGCAATTTTTTCTTGAGCCTGTTTTTTAGATTTTGTTTTGACACTCATCATGCCCCCTTCAAAATATCTAACTATTTCTTAAAAATCTTTTTTAATATCAGCATCTAATCTTGCTGCATCTTTTTTCACATCTTTATCTACAGTTCTCCAGAAACCATTTTTATCTCTGCGTCTTGTTGTGTTTGATTTTGACGATGTATTTTTATTTTTTGAAGATTTAGACTGTTTATTTTTAGACTGCTTGCTTTTGCTGTTATATTTTTTGTTTTTAGACTGCTTCTTTTTGGCTTGCTTCTTTTTATTGCTCGCTTGCTGAGCACGATAATTCGCAGATTTAGACGATGAACGAGAAGCTCTTTGTGTGTCAGATTTCTCTGCTGATATCAACGATACCTGTAATAACGCCATAAAACTTAAAGCAACCATTAATGTACTGTTTTTTGTAACATCAAACATCATATTCCCTTTTATATTAATATAAAACTATAAACCTCTTCATTTTTTTACAAATCGTCTTCTACATCAGACCAGTCACGCTTCACATCCTGCCAAAGACCCATGCGACGATCAACGGTTGTCGTATTAACTGAGCCCTGTGTCGACTGTGGCATTGCGTACTTTTTCATGGTAGCAAGCTTTGCTCTCAGTCGCTTATTGATAGCCTGCAATGCAGCAGCATCCTTTTTATCATAACGACCGACAAAATTAGTAACGAGAATCTTGCGATAGTTAGCCAATTGTTCCGCGATTGCTGCTTGAGATTGTCCTTTTGCGCTTCCCAGCCCGTTCGAAACTATTGTTTCTTTCCAAACAGCAACGATTTCATTAATCAGCTGGTTTTTTTCCGCCTCTAAAGCAACAAGACTATTAGTACTTGCAGCCAAAGACATATCGAATAATGCAATGAAACTTAAAACAACAATTAATGTACTGTTTTTTGTAATATCAAACATCATATTCCCCCTTATATTAATCAATACCCTAAATTCTTACTTATATTTTTTTACAAAGCATCATCCACATCAGACCACTCATGCTCTGTATTTCTCCAAAAATCCGAACTATCACCAACTTTGGTATATTTCGATGAGCGCGTTACCGGTTGTGGCATTGCGTACTTTTTCACAGTCGCCAACTTTTTACTCAATCGCTTATTAATAGCTATTAACTCATCAGCATTTCTTGTATTATAATGACCGACAAAATGTGTCTCTAACACTTTTCGATGATCCGCCAGCTTATCTTCCATCGATTTTTGATCTCCTTTGGCATGTCCAAGCCCATTAGATTCTATCGATTCTTTCCATGTCGCAAGGATTTCATTAATTAACTGATTTTTTTCAGCCTCTAAAGCAGCAAGATTGTGTTTATGTGCGGCCAAAGACAGATCAAACAGGGCAACAAAGACCAATACAACAATCAGTTTACTGTGTTTTTTTATGCCAAACATCAACCCTCCATTTATGTAAAGATGCAAATTATCTTGATCTTATATAGATTTTATCAGTTTTAGTTGACCAAAAACAAGAGAAAAGAAGCTCGGTAGCCAAAACGATAGGATTGATAGATCTACTCACCATTTCAATAATTAATATTTTCAATATAATCAGAAAGGTACAACTTCAATAATTATGGACTGAGGAGATCTCGTATGAAGAAAATAACGTATAACATCCAATTGATCGTATATTTAGCCACAGCACAGAGCATAATCAGTTATGCACAAGTTGATGATGCCATCATCCAAGAGTATAATGCTACGATCTCAGCAAACGTTAACAGCAGAGAAAAATTAGCACAAATATACCCTAAAACAGTAGAAGAAATCCAAACATGGACCGCTGCAGCTCTACAGATCGCACGACAAGAAACCCAAGAGATTTTAGCTATTGCAAATAAAACATTCGCCAATACGATGCAAGCCCTCGATATTTCGTCACATAAACTACAAGACCTATATGCAATCTTAAATATTTTATCATTCACTCATCCTGACCAGGCAATTAGAGATGCTGTTCGTGAAGCAATCAAAGATATCCAAACTGCTTCCATCGATTTATATGTCAATCCAACACTATATCATGCGATCCAAGAGTATGCAGACCATTTCCAACAGCTCGAAACATTAACCCCAGAGGATCAACTCCTACTGGATGGATTTTTAGAATCATGCAAAAGATCTGGTATGCATTTACCCGAAGCGCAGCTCAATCAAGTGAAGCAACTTTCTAAAGAGCTAGCCGCACTTGAACAAGATTTTCTCATCAACATCAACAACAATAATGATTTCATTACCGTGACTAAAGACGCACTAGAAGGCTTACCCGATAGTTTCATCAACCAACTCACCTGCAACGATGATGCTTATCAAGTCCCAGTAAATTTCTCGACCTATATCACCGTTATGACAGAATGCACCGTTGCCTCTACGCGCAAAGCACTCTACCTAACACGCAAAAATATGGCATACCCTGAAAATGATACGGTCCTTATTGAATTGCTCACCAAAAGAGATGAACTTGCCGCAATTCTAGGATATCCAAGCTATGCCGCTATGGACCTGAGCAGAACAAGCGCTGAAACGATTGAAAATGTTGAAACTTTTTTAACAGCGATTGCTGATACCGCACAACAAAAAGCTCAAAAAGAAATCGCCCAACTCACAACAGATTTACCTGATGGCATTACGAGCAACGAGAATGGAACTTTAAATCCATGGGATTATGGATACAGCACAACACACTATAACAAGAAACATTATAACGTCGATGAATCAGCGATCGCCGAGTATTTCCCAACTGAAAACGTAATTGATGGTATTTTTGATATTTATCAAAACTTTTTAGGATTAACTTTCAAAAAAGTAACACCTGTGTGGTCATGGCACGAAGATGTCTATTTAATCGAAATTTATCGTCAATCATCAGGTGAACTACTTGGATATTTATTTCTAGATCTTTATACTCGTCCCAATAAATATCCACATGCCTGCGTTGCCGAACAGATCGGATCATCTGCGATAGGTGACAAAAACAAAACAAGTGTCGCAGTTATGATTACTAACTTTCAAAAACCATCGCAAGATACACCATCGCTACTTAAACATAATGATATCGTAACGTTCTTCCATGAATTTGGCCACGCAATGCATTTTGTAATGGGTAGAACCAAACATGCAAGCCATGCAGGATTTAATGTCAGCTGCGATTTCGCAGAAGTACCATCACAAATGTTTGAAGAATGGATGTTTGAACCTGAAATCGTTGCAAAAATGAGTCAGCACTATCAAACAAAACAACCGCTCGATAGTGAAACGATACAAAAAAGCCTCGCACTACGACAAGCTGAATCAGGATTTCACACATTACGACAATGTATGTATGCTCTCTTTGCGCTACGCCTTATGACCAACAGTGATCTATCATATAAACCAGCAGAGCTTTGGCAGTCACTCGATAGTAGATATTTCTCCGATCTTCTTAAATATGAACCAACAATTCATGACTATGCTGCATTTGGTCATCTAGCTGCAGCAGAACTGTATGGCGCAAAATATTATTCATATTTATGGACCAAAGTTTTTGCTATCGATCTTTATGCTCAAATCAAACAAAACAACTACAACGGGCAGTACAGCGAAAAAGTACGACAACTACTCAGCGCTGGCGGAAGTGTTCCATCATATGATCTACTCACCGCATTTTTAGAAAGAGAACCAAATCAAGATGCATTTTTTGCAGCTCTTGGACTGAAATAAGATATCAACTCAAAAAAAAGAGAGCGGCTCATACATTGAGCCGCTCTCTTTTTTACATCAAAACAATACTACTTACGATACTCTCGTACAGTATTTTCTAAAAACGATGTGTACGCGGCGTACAATGGCACCGCAAACACCATACGTAAAGAGCGCTGCTTCCAACCACCCCACAAACCAGCAACCCCTTCAGCTTTGATGATATCACGTGCCGTTTGCATCGTAGATTTATACGGCGCACGACATTTTGGATCGAACAAATCAGCTTGCATTCTGGTTCTTAAGCAAGCTCCTGGCTGAGTAAGCATAGCGGTTACCACTCCAGCTCCAACACCACCAACAACTTTAGCTGTTGCTGTATTATCAGTGTATTTATGCATAAATTGCTCACCTTCTGCTGCAAGCATTCCGTACCCAACAACAAATGGCCCTTCCTTCATGAAAGCATTCGGTGCCCAACCGCGAGCCATGTTTCTCCCAAGAGATCTCATCACATCTCTACTTTTTTTACCCGCAAAAGCTTCATCTTGTAAACCAAGCTGTACTGCATTAAGCGGTGTATCAATTACTGATCCCGCAACTCCCGCCATGTATGCTACGCAGGCCTTCTGCAACCATGACAATGGTCGGCCTTGTCGATGTTCTATTTCCTCAGCCCCTGCTGTCAACACCATTTTCTGCGCAGCCCCAACGGGTACCATGCTACCAATGTGAGCAGGAAACCCACGATAACAATGTGAAGGAACAAATGGTTTTTTATTTATGGCACGGTTCATGCCATAAGCAAAGATCTGACCAGGTAGAATGACTTCAGCTCCAGCTACTGCAGCTCCTACAGCAAAACCTTCGACGGCAGAGAGAGGTCTTTCTCGCTGCTCTCCACACAAAAATGTAGCAGCATAGGACAATAAACAAACAGATATCAAATATTTATAACAATAACTCATAATGTGACCCTTCAAGGGATTAAATAATTAAGAACTTTTACTTTGTACGCGACAAAAAAATATACGCGACAAATTAATACCAAGCTTTTACGCTAAGCATGCATACGTAATCGCAATAACAAACTAACTTAAAAAAATTAAGGACAAAAAACAGTCATTAATTTTAAAAAAATCAGTAAAAAATTAAACGAGTACTATGCTAAAAAAATAATAATAAACAGGGATAAAATAGAAATGACTGGCAGAATGACGACCAGACTAAAGACGATAAAAATTTCAACCAGAAGAGTTGAAAAGATAGATGAAACAGAAGAAACTGCAACGTTTGCAGCTGCATGTGCATATGAATGTGACAAGGAATAACTAGAGTCAGGACTCAATCCTGTCATGTTATCCATATCGGATGGACTATATTTATAATAAGCCACGATGGCCTCCTTATAAAAGATTAAGAAATACTATCCTTTACAAGATTCACTAAAAAATCGTATTTGTAAAGCCTTCTTGCTCTTTTACAACGAAAATCCCGTGGCTCATCAACAAAGCGAGAGAGTTTAGTTAAAAACTCTCTCGCTTTGATATGTACTAATTACTTAAAAAAGCACCATAACCTGCAAAAAATTATAGTACCATTTTAATGAGAGCTACTTTATTTGTTGCAATAACATGCTTGCTGAAATTCTGAAGTTATCACTGCTTGAGTTCGATAGATTAACTGACTGTGGAGCATAATTCACAATTGTCAGAATATCGCCAGCCGCTAAAGTTACCAAACAAGTACCACATGCTATTGAACCACCAACACTGCTACCATATTCTGATTGCGGTTGAATAACGCCGTTAACAGCAATCGCAAAGAACATTGTTCCGTCAGATACAACTGAAACTTCAATACGATAGATACCAGCAACAGCTACAACAACTTGATCTTGATTGATGATAACTGAGTGAGTCACACCAGCAGACATCAAACGATATTTTTACAAAGCAACCTGAATTAATCTTTCTTTGTTTTTTCTTCAAAGCGCGAACATTGTAAATGATGATATAACCATACTGCATGCATAGGCGAAATCACACGTCTACTCATCACTGAAAAACGACGCATCGCATCTCGCAAATCAAGACACCGCTTTCTTAATTGATCCTCCGAATCTAATTCTTCTTTCGGCGGCCATGATTCATCTTGCTCTATCTCTCTTCCATCTAACGACGCTAATTGACGGTTACTTATATCACTGCTTCTCTCTTGATTAAACATAGCATCAACACTAAACACCAACGAACCATATGCTACAAATACCATGAACCATAATGTCATCTTCATACTATCCTCAACCTTTCTATCAACTACATTTATTTTATATTTATGACTTTACCCTGTGTCATCGCCACTAACTCTTTAGGTCCAATATTAAACACCACATGAGAGTGACCAGCTGCAGCCCACAAAGTCGTTAATTTCATCAGATCTTCATCAATAAAAATAAATGTGATTTTTTGCTTATGACCAATAGGAGGTATTCCACCAATTGCATAACCAGTTACATCTTTAGTGAATTTTGCATCAGCTTTGACTATTTTCTCACCCACATAGAACTCGATTGTTTTTTCACTGACACGATTAAGACCAGAGGCCAACACTAAAACTGGTTGATCCGTGTCAACTGTTTTAAAAATTAATGATTTTGCAATTTGAGCAACATTGCAACCAATACTTGCAGCTGCATCTTGAGCTGTACGAGCAGTACTGACCAGCTCTACTACTTGACCATGAAAACCATGCGTTTTCAAACTACTTTGTAAACTCTTAGCTAATTTTGATAATGCTTGCGCCATAAAAACCATCCTTGCAATGAATTATAATTTGCCAATTTAGCGTACCAAAACTCAATAAAAAAGTGATGATTAGTTTTTTTCAATCCCCACCTGCCCATAAATCATGGTTTCACCATTTGATTGCGCACGCTATCCATATTAGATTATTCATAGCAACATGTTGATTTTCTACCTTCAAGGAAACATTGATTTCCTGTAAGGAAATATTGATTTTCAAAGCTTTATAATGATAAATTGCCCCCTAAGGGGAACACTATAACCGTTTATCGTTAGGGATTTTAAAATTATGTATCCAAAAAATATTTCTGTACTACTGCTCGTGATGATGACCTCATGCACGATCCATAGCAGTGCTACCAAAAAAGCTAGTTCTCGAGCATCACAGAGCATGTCTCGTTTCGTACGATGGGCAGAAAGCCACGTACCTCAATCCGTCAAAACAACATTCCACGATTACAATCCAGCAAATTCTAATTTTTATAAAAGTGCAACATCGAGTCAAACAACACCTCAAGCATTAAGTCCTCGTGCACTCAAAACCTTAAATTTATCAAGTAGCACTGTTTCCTCAGAAAGCATACAGATCCAATATCAAAAAATGCTCCACAATATATCGATCTCAAGCTTACCTCATGATCAAAAAACAGCGCACATCAAAGATCTAGAAGAAGCACGATCAACATTAATGGAGCAAATACGATCTTCTCAGCAACGCCCTAATACGACACCTAAAAGTTCTGAAGCCACACCAAAAAGCGCAAAAACACCGAACGCTAAAAACTTTTATCGTGGCTACAATCCATATCACGTTGCTGGTGGTATCGCAGCACTTACAGCTGCAGCAAAGGCAACAAGCTACTTACCAGATTCTGATGACTCAAGAGACGAATCTGCACCCAAAGGCTATCAAACCTTATCTGAAATCATAGAAACATTTAGAGCCCTACCACACAATCAGTACTTCGATAGTCACGAAATGGATCCGAACAAAACATTTTCAGGGCTTGGCAATGTCGGATCACAAGAAGAACAAGCTACAGAATTTATACGTGTCATGACACTTTGGATGCAAAATATGTCATCACACCTGCGTCAAGCTGATTGGCTAAAAGCAAATACTGGTGAAACCAAGCCCTCAGACAGTTTCTTTAATATTCGCCATGTAACAGCTAGGTTCTGTGAACCAAATTTAAAAAAGCATTAAAAAAAGATAAGCTTCCTTTAAAAAAACCAGACTAAAGGTTTAAAAAGGAAGCTGTGATGCATCACTTAGTCAAAGATACAGAAATTACTAA